>JACXTT010001044.1_pt1 | contig 47256 bp, 50 predicted proteins | sample 9270951 | NCBI WGS metagenome assembly JACXTT01 (sample SAMN15532306, study PRJNA645909) | rock metagenome | isolation source: weathered quartz diorite | place: Puerto Rico | collected 2017-06-21 | reverse complement strand
AAATTCACCCTCAATAGGTGGACTGAGCTCCCTACTCCACGACCACGGCCACAGCCGCCAGCTCTTCGGGCGCACTCGCTAACCTGCGGCTCTGACTGGAGAAGTCCCACGCCGGGAGAATGGGGATCGTTGCATTGCCGAGTCACGGGCCGCGCGTTCGGTGCCACTCAGTCCGCAATTTGAAGGCAAAAATCCAGCCAACCTAAAAAACCGACACTCGCGTGGCCTCGCGATCGGTAACTGCCTTCTTGGGTTTCGTGGGATTCCCCTCGAAACTCTCCCTGCCGAAAAGCCTGACCTAATGTGACCCTGCCCTCCATTTCGCGGAATGGAGGGCTTCAGGGTGACGAAGAAGAGCAAAAATAAATCGATCTCGCGACGGGACTTGGGCTGGCTCACGGCACTCCTGGCTATTGTGCCGACGGCGGCGTTCGCGCAGGCGTCACCGTTTAACACGGGCGCGACCTCCCTTCTCAATTTCGCACTCACGATTGCGACGCCCATCGCGGCGATCATCGTGATTGGACTCGCCGTGGCGGCCTCCGTGGGGAAGATTTCATGGGGGTGGGTAATTGGGGCGATTGTGGGAATCGCGGCGATTTTCGGCGCGCCGCAGATCGTGGCGTGGATTCGCGGCCTCTTCGGGGTATGACCCATGGAGAGAAATGCCGGGGTCACAGTCGATCCGGTGTTCGTGGGGGTGACGCGGCCGCCGATGCGGTTCGGGGTGACCTACGCGGCGTTGCTCGCGAACCTCGTGTTTACGCTGGAAGGATTTCTCCTTACCAAGAACCTCCTGGTGCTCCTGATCGCGATCCCGATCCACGGGGTGTGCGCGCTGCTGTGCGCGCGGGACGCGCGGTATTTCGACTTGCTCCTAGTCTGGGGCAAGACCCGCATGCTGGCTTACTTCGAAAGCTTGAGGTTCTGGAAGGGAGCCAGCTACAGCCCGCTTGAGCTTGACCTGCCGGGTCCTGACGGCCGTCGGCGCGCTCTGCCGGCCGCCATCGTGGCCTCACGGCCGTCTCCGGTGCGCCGATGACCCCCGTCTGGCCAACCCGCTTTCGATCGCCGCCGCCGCCCGCTCGAGTTACGCCGAAGGGGATAGGAGTTGCCCGAGGCAACGGAAGGCACAGTAAACCCATCGAATCCTCAGGTTACGCCGCCCGCCAGTGCAGAAGTCGTGGGGCAAAAGCGCTGCAGAATTCGTTGGACCCCCATGCAAAAGTCGTAGGGACCGCAGCACGTCGCCTCGGGCCCGTCGCCAACCCGACCGCCTCTCACCCCCTGGGTCGGCCGTGAACGCGCTGCTTCGTACCGCACACCGCGAATCGGCGCTCAAACGCGAGCGCCCGGCGGCGGCGCGGATTCCCTATACCGCTCTTGTGGCGCCAAACATCGTGCGCACCCAAGCGGGCGACTACGTGCAGGTGTTCAAGCTCGCGGGCGCGAGCTTCGAGAGCGCAGACGACGAGATACTGAACAACTGGCATGAGCGGCTGAATGTGCTCTGGCGCAACATCGCAAGTCCCAACGTTGCGCTCTGGGTGCACGTCGTTCGGCGGCGCGAGCGCGCGGTGCCCGACGGTGCTGAGGGCTCTGGATTTGCTTCCCGCCTGGCCGCGAGATACCGCGCCAAGCTCGCCACCGAAACGCTGATGGTCAACGACCTCTACCTGTCAGTGGTGTATCGGCCCGTGGCGGGCGCCGCTCCAGGAGTCCTCGCAAGGCTCCTTTCGGCAAGGTCCTCGACAGCGGCGGTCCTCAGCACTGCGGACGCGCGGGATGCCTGCGAGAAGCTGGCGCAGACGCTATGTAACTCCCTGGCGCGCTACGAGCCGGAGCCGCTCGGGACACATCGCGCGGGCGAGCGGCTGTACTCCAGCGCGCTCGAGTTCTTCGGTGTGCTGATCAACGGCGAGTGGCAGCGGATGCCCCTGCCTACCGCGCCGCTCAACCGAGTCCTCGCCACCACCCGCCCCATCATAGGGACCGAAGTCATCGAATATCGGCTGCCCACACGGACGCGGTATGGGGCGATGCTGGGGATCAAGGAATACGCGACGCCCTCGACCGTCGGCATGTTCGATCGCTTGTTGTCGGCGCCGTTCGAATTCGTGCTGACGCAATCCTTCGCCTTTCTCACCAAGGGTACAAGCCAGGGGCTGCTTCAGCGCCAATACAACCAGATGCTGAACGCGGGCGATTTCGCCGTCAGTCAGGCGGAGGAACTAAAGGACGCGCTCGATGCGCTGACGGCGAATGAATTCGTCATGGGCGATCACCACTTCACGCTTCAGGTGCTTTCCGACGATCCCACGCTGAAGCGACTGAATGACGATGTAGCACTCGCCCGCACGCTGCTGGCCGACACCGGCCTCACCACGGCCCGGGAGGACTTGGCGCTCGAGGGGGCATTCTGGGCACAGCTGCCTGGGTGCTTCGGCCTACGTCCGCGCAAGGCGCCGATTACCTCGCGCAACTTCTGCGCTCTGGCCTGCTTCCACAACTTCCCCTCAGGGCGCGTGACGGGGAACCACTGGGGCGAGGCGTTGGCGCTCCTCATCACGAGTGCCCGCTCCCCGTACTACTTCTCACTCCATGCAAGTGATCCCAAGGACCCGGACGGCGGCAGCCGCAAGGACACGGGACATACCTTCATCTGCGGTCCCACGGGCTCGGGTAAGTCCGTGTTCATCGGCTTCATGCTGAGCATGCTGTCGCGCCAAGGCGCGACCCAAGTCGTGTTCGACAAGGACCGGGGGCTTGAGATCCTGGTCCGAGCGCTGGGCGGTACCTACCTTCCCATCCGCAACGTTGTGGCGACAGGCTTCAACCCGCTGCAGCTTCCGCCGACGCCGGCCAACGTTGAATTCCTGAAGGTCTGGGTCCGAAGCCTGGTGCGGAGTTCCCAACCGCTCTCCATCCGCGAGGAGAACGATCTCGATCACGCGCTCTTAGGAGTCCTGTCGCTTGACGCCTCGGCACGCCGCCTGTCGCGCCTCATCGAATTCACCGATGCCACCCGCGCAGAAGGCATTCAGGTGCGGCTTGCGCGGTGGTGCGAGGGCAGTGCTGGGCCGTATGCCTGGGTGTTCGACAACCCGAAGGACTCCGTCGTCGCGCAGCTCACGGGGTGCCCGCTCTTCGGGATCGATGTCACCGAGTTCCTGGACAACGCCTTCGTCCGCTCACCCGTCACGCTGTATCTCTTCCACGTCGTGCGGACGCTCCTCGACGGCCGCAAGTTCGTGTGCTGGATGGACGAGTTCTGGCGGCTGCTGGCGGATCCCGCCTTCGAGAGTTTCGCCAAGGACGGACCTAAGACCTGGCGCAAGCTAAATGCGGTCATGGCGCTCGCGACACAGAGCGCCAGCGATGTGCTGGATAGCCCCATCAGCCGGACCATCATCGAGCAGACACCGACCAAGATTCTCTTCCCGAATCCCGACGCCAATGCGTCCGAGTACATGGACGGCTTCGGCCTCTCCGAGCGCGAGTTCAAGCTCATCAAGGAACAGCTCGAGCCGGGCTCGCGGATGTTCCTGATTAAGCAGGGCCATTACTCGATTGTCTGCGAGCTCGACCTCAAGGGGTTCGACGCGGAGCTCAAAGTGATCTCCGGACGGGCGAGCGCCATCGAGGAGCTGCACCGGACCATGAGTGAAGTCGGGCAGGACCCTGAGCGGTGGCTCCCGGCATTCTTAAGCGAAAGCTGAGGAGGACGGACATGGTTAAGCAAGTCGCAATTCTCTTGGGCGCACTGGCGCTCTTCGGCGGAACGCGAACCGCGCACGCCCAGTGGGCCGTCATCGATGTCGGCGCCATCGCGCAGCTGGTGCAGGAAGTGCAGCAAATGGAGCAGGCGCTGCAGGTCGCGCAGAGCGAGCTGAACCAGGCCCAACAGACCTACAACTCCATGACGGGCGGGCGCGGGATGCAGATGCTGCTCTCCGGCACGGTGCGCAACTACTTGCCCGGGAATTGGGCGCAGATCTCGACGTCACTCGCGGGTCCGATTCAGGCTGCGGTGACCGCGAATGCGGTGCTGACGCCTACACAATGGGCGGTCTTATCACCCGCCGAGCGGCAGCAATTGACTGCGGCGCGCACCAATGCGGCGCTGCTCCAGGTCGTCGCGCAACAGGCGTATTCGACGACGAGCAGCCGGTTCACATCCGTCCAGCAGCTCATCAACGCCATTGCCAGTGCGACCGACCAGAAAGGCGCGCTTGATCTGCAGGCCCGCATTCAAGCCGAGCAGGGCATGCTGCAGAACGATCAAACGAAGCTGCAGGTGCTGTTCCAGTTGGTCCAGGCGCAGGAAATGGCGCGCCGGCAGCAGACCCGTGAGCAGGCCATCATGGATGTGGGCTCGGTTCGCAATCTCCCACCTATTGGACTTTTGCGATGAGCCGAGGCTGACGATGCTCAACGGCGATCTCAACGAGCGCGCGGCGCTGGCGAGGCGGCGCACGTGTCTTGGCGTGATGGTGGGTCTGCTCACGGTTGCGACCGCGCTTTGGCTCACCGGCTGCGCCCGTGAGCCGTCGCAGGCACAACACACGGTCGCAGAATACCGAGCGAACCCCGATCTGCGGCGCGAAGTGTTCGCCCGTTGTACGAACGATCCGGGAACTTTGGGTAAGACGCCCGATTGCGTGAATGCGGGGGAGGCGCAGCGCGTCGAAGACATCAGCTCCGTTCGAGATTCCCCGCCCATTCAGTTGCCGCGACCGGAAAACGAGCCCGCAGGAAGGCAATAGCGGTCATGGGATTCTTCACCGAATTCAGTCAGTGGCTGGACGCGACGCTCGCGCTCTACATCGCGAACAACACCGCCACCATTGCGCGGCTACTGCAACCGGCGATCGTGAGCCTGGGTACGCTCTACGTCGCGGTCTGGGGGTATCTGCAGCTCTCCGGCAAGATCGAGGAACCCTTCATCGAGGGCGCACGGCGGCTTCTCACGTTGGCGCTCATTCTCGGGATCGCCATTAATCTCTGGCTCTACAACACCGTCATCGTCGATACCTTCTTCAACGCACCCAACGCGCTCGCGGCCGGGATTGTGGGTGCGCCCACCTCCGCCGGCGTCGTGGATCAAGTGTTTTTCAAGGGGAGCGATGCGGCTTCGATGCTGCTGCAGAAGGGCGGCATCTTCAATGGAGACATGAGCTTTTATCTCGCGGGCTTTGCCGTTTACCTCATCGTGGGGCTGGTCGCCATCTACACCATGTTTCTCCTGGCGCTGTCCAAGATCGCGCTGTCGATTCTGATCGCCCTCGGGCCACTCTTCATCGGGCTCCTGTTCTTCGAGTCCACTAAGCGCTTCATGGGCGCCTGGATCGCCCAGCTTGCGAACTATGCCTTCGTCACCCTGCTCACGGTGCTGACCGCGGCGCTCATGATGCAAGTCGTGACTGTCGCGGCTTCAGCGGCGGCAGCGGCGGGCGGGTCTATCACGATCGGAAACGCCGCCCAGGTGTGCGTCGCCGCAGGGCTCACCTTTCTCATCATGAAGCAGGTGCCGTCCATTGCCGCTGGCTTGGCGAGCGGAGTCGCTCTGTCCTCGTTTGGTGCCATTTCCTCGACCATCGCTTGGGGATTGGGCCGCGCCCGGGCCACGGGCCGAGGCGTCGGCCAATTCACGCGCGGGCTCGTCATGGATCGCGCGACCACCCGCTGGGACAGCCTCTCTCGCAAGGCGGGCTACTACACCCAGCGGGGTGTACGCGCCCTCGCACGCCGCGATAACACGATTCGAGCTGGAGCGCGCGGATGAAAGCCAACCTGGCTTTAGTCCTCGCCGCGCTCATCACCGTCTGGGCGCTCGCCCTCGCCACCGGCTGTAGTCACTCGCCCCGGCGAGTGGACTGCCACGGGCATCTCGAGCCCATCAACCCCGTGACGCCGAAGAAGTGAAAGCCGATCCCGCGCTTGAAGCCTATTTGTCCGAGGCGGCCTCCTGGGATGCCGATCGAGCGGCCACGCGTGAGCGCAGCGCCCGCATCGCCTGGCGGATTGCCACGCTCGCCACCGCACTGCTCGCGCTCTCCATCCTGACCCTCATGTTGCTGATGCCCTTGAAGCACGTGGAACCGTTCGTGATCCGCGTGGATAACACCACGGGCGTGGTGGATGTCGTGCCGGTGTTCGCGGGGCGCGAGGCCATGCAAGAGACCGTCACCCGCTATCTGCTCGACCACTACATCACGGTGTGCGAGCGCTTCAACTTCGCAACCGCCGAGAGTGACTACGAGGAGTGTGGGGCGTTTCACAGTGCCGCCCGCAACCAGGCGTGGTTCGCCCAGTGGGACCGCGCCAATCCCACTTCGCCCTTGAACGTCTACAAAGATGGGACATCGGTCCGCGCCCAGGTGGGGGCCGTGAGCTTCTTCAAGCGTGGAACCGGCCTTCAGGATCTCGCCCAGATTCGCTACACCAAGGCCGTGCGCCCTTCCGGCGGTGGTCAGGATGAGATCACCCATTGGATTGCGAGCATTCAGTTCAGCTATGTGGAGCCGTCCAAGGACCCCCGCATCCGCCGATGGAATCCGCTGGGCTTCAAGATCGTCGAGTTCCATTCCGATCCGGAAATCCTGCCTACGGACCTCCCGACCGTACGCCCGACGAGCTCGAAGGGGAGTAACCCATGAGCCGAGCGTGGGTAGGCGCCCTTGCGCTCTTGGTCTCGTTGGGCAGCTCTTCCGAGACGCTTCCCACCAAGGGGCGCGTGGACGGCCGCATCCGCACCGCGCTCTACAGCAGCGAGGAGGTGTACCGCCTGGTCGGCTTCGTGGGCTACGACATCGAGCTCATCTTCGAGCCGGGTGAGCACTTCGCCGGCAAGGGCGGCGGGGATCTCGAAGCCCTCACCATTGAAGCGTACGAGCACCAGGTACACATCAAGCCCCGCGCGGCCATCGTCGCCACCAATCTCGTCATCTACACCGACCGGCGCGCCTACCGATTCGACTACTCGGCTTCCGCGCGGCGGCCGAACCCCTCGCTCGATGAAGTGATGTACGCGGTACGCTTCACGTACCCGCCGTCCGCGAGTCGCGAGGACGACCGCGCACGCAAGGCCGCGGAATTGGACCGAGACCTTTCCCGCGCTAAGGATGAGCGCCCGCGCAACACCGACTACTGGTTCTGCGGCAATCGCGCCGTGAAACCCGTGGCGGCGTCCGACGATGGCGTGCAGACGCGGCTGACGTTTGGGCCGCGCGCGGAGATCCCCGCGATCTTTGTTCGCAACGCCGACGACAGCGAATCGCTCTTGAACTTCTCCATGGACGGCGGGGATGTCGTGATCCACCGCGTCGCGCCTAAGTTTGTCATCCGCCGCGGCAAGCTCACCGGCTGCATCGTCAACAAGGGATTCGTAGGCGCTGGAGAGCGACTGAAGTCCGGCACGCTGTCGCCGGAAGTTGAGCGCGAGCGCAAGGAGCCCCGCTCATGAGTTTCTTCAGGCTCCGGCGCCGCCAAGATCCGAATACTCAAGAAGTCGATCGGGGCGACGCCGCGGAAGGGTCGCCGCCGGACTCGGTCGCGGGCGAGCGCGGGTTTGCCACGGTCAACCGACCGCCCTCGCTGCAATCGCGCCTGAGCAACCTGTTGGCCGCGGGTCTCATGTCCACGCTCGCGATTGGTTTCCTCGGCTGGTACTACATTCACGTCATGGCCACCCGGAGGGCGGTGGCAACGACCTCGCAAGGCGCACCGAAGGACAAAGCTCAGGGCGAGATGGCGCTGCCGCCACTGGGACGCATCGATCCGCCTAAGCCGTCCACGCCGGCAGCATCCCCGCCATCCGCCATGGCGAACGCCCTCGGGCCGGCGCCCGAGGAGCCGCCGAAACTCGATGCGGCGCAGCCCCCACCCGGAACGGCACCGTACAACCCCTACGCCGCGCCTCAGCCACAACCCAAGACGCCCGCAGAGCTGGCCTTGGAGCGACGGCTAGCAGGCCCCGTGTTCGCCGGTCCGACCACTTCGGCGGCGCCACCGCCCGCGAGCGCCCAGGAAGCTCCGCATGCCATGCCGGTCGCCGATCACCAGGCCGATGCCGGCAATTTAACCCCTCTCTTGCGGCCCGGCGTGACCTCGGCGGAGCAAGCTCGGGTACTCCCCACGCAGCGCTTGCTGCTCCCGAAGGGAGCATTCCTTGACTGTACGCTCGAGACCGCCATCGATTCGACCTTACCCGGTATGACGACCTGCGTGCTCGCGACGGACACCTTCAGCGTCGATGGCTCGGTGGTACTCCTCGAGCGCGGCTCAAAGCTGGTGGGCGAAACTCGCGGTGAGGTCCATCAGGGCTCGGCGCGGATCTTCGTGCTGTGGACGGAGGCCCGAACCCCCACCGGCGTCATCGTACCGCTCGCCTCGCCCGGAACGGATGAGCTAGGCCGGTCGGGTCTGCCAGGTGAAGTGGATCGTCACTTCTGGGATCGCTTTGGCGCCGCGATTCTGGTGAGCGTGATCGACGGCGCCATTCAGGCTGCCGTGCAATCCCGACGCAGCAACGGCGGCACCGTCATCTACAACCCCACCGCGACGACCGATGTCACTACCGAGGTGCTCAAGTCGACCATCGCGATCCCGCCGACGGTGAGGAAAGCCAATGGCGATCGCATCCAGGTGTTTGTCGCACGGGATCTTGATTTCCGGAGTGTCTATGAGCTCCGAGCCCGCTGAGAACGTGACCCGGCTGCCGCCGGTCGTGCGCGATCATTCCGCGCTGGATTTGACGCTGCGCGCCCTGCGCCCGATCTTAAGCGACAACGCCGTCACCGAACTCTGTATCAACCGCCCCGGCGAGGCCTTCATCGAGACCCGGGACGGCTGGCGATGCGTGCCGCTCGAGTTCGCCGACTTTCAGTGGTGCACGAGTCTTGCGAAGTTGGTGGCCAACTCGACCCGCCAGCGCATCGATGCCGAGTCACCGCTCCTGTCCGCGTCACTCCCCAGCGGTGAACGCATCCAGATCGTATTCCCCCCGGCCACGACGCCGGGAACGGTCGCGATCACGATTCGTCGGCCTGCGGATGAGGTATGGACCATCGACGAGCTCGCTCAAAGAGGGCTTTTCCGCACGACTCGCCAGGCGAGCGTGGCGCTTGATGAGACGGAGACCGAGCTCTCTCGGCTGCTGGCGGCTCGCGACTACGAATCCTTTATGCGCCTCGCCGTCAAGAGCCGGCGCAACATCTTAGTCTCCGGACCCACCGGCTCCGGTAAGACGACATTTACGAAGGCACTGATCCGAGAGATCCCAGGAGACGAGCGCCTGATCACCATCGAGGATGCCAAGGAGCTGGTGCTCGACCGTCACCCCAATCATGTACGCCTCTTCTATTCGAAAGACGACCAGGGGCTTGCGCGAGTGACGCCCAAGCAGCTCCTCGAGAGCTGCCTGCGCATGAAACCGGATCGGATTCTGCTCGCGGAGCTTCGGGGCGAGGAGGCCTTCGATTACCTGCGCAACGTGAACAGCGGGCATCCGGGCTCCATCACTAGCATCCACGCCGCGAGCGCGGAGCTCGCCTTCGAGCAGCTGGTGCTCTTGGTCAAGCAGAGCCGCGCGGGCCAGGAGCTCGCGCGCGCCGACATCAAGAATTTGCTCTATCTCTTGATCGATGTGGTGGTGCAGTTTGGCGTTGAGCATCGCCAACGCTGTATCCGCGAGGTCTACTATGACCCTGCGCGCAAGCACCGCACCTAGGCTCATTAGGCCACCGGGGCTCCCGAGAGCCGTCCTTGCCGTGGGCGGCGCCACGGCTGCCGTTATCGCCGCGCTCATCCTCTCGCAATGGATCGCGGGCTTCTTCCTCCTGTGGTGGCTCAAGGCCAATCCGCGCGAGGCCAGCCCGCTCACGATCACGCGCTATGCGTACTACTACGGGCATCGAGACGATGTTCGCCGCCGACTTCTCGTTTCCTCCGCCCTGGGGGTTGCCCTCGTCGGCGCCGCTGCCCTTATCGCGCTCCTGCCGAGGCCTCGTGCGCTACACGGCAACGCCCGCTTTGCGAGACGCCGTGAGATCGAACGCGCGGGGCTCTTCGCCCCGCAGGGCATCTTTCTGGGTCGCTTCGGCCGGCGATACCTCGTCCTGGGCGGCCAGCAGGGTGCCATCGTCTCGGCGCCGCCGCGCTCGGACAAAGGTACGGCGATTGTGATTCCAAATTGCCTGTCCTGGCCGGGCTCGCTCATCTGCCAGGACGTCAAGCTCGAGAACTGGCACTTGACGGCGGGCTACCGGCAGAGCATGGGACAGCCGTGCTACCTCGTGAATCCCATGGGCCCCCATACCGCCTGCTCGAACCCGATGAGCTATGTGTCGCCAGATCCGAGCATGCGCATCAGCGGCCTGCAGCGCATCGCCGCGACGCTGTTTCCCGAGGTGCCGGGCGCCGATCCGTTCTGGACGGCCGGCGGCCGCGGGATGTTCTTGGGACTGGGTCTCTACGTACTCGAAACCCCCTCCCTTCCAGCGACCCTCGGAGAAGTGCTGCGTCAAGGCATGGCAAGCGATGCCGAAGGGTTCAGCGCGCACTGGAAACGTATCATCTCCGGCCGGCAGAGCGGCCGCTTCCCGCTCTCACCGCAGTGCGTGCGGGCCATCTCCGACATCATGGACCTGGCGCCCGTCACCGCATCATCCATCCGCAAGACCTTCACCAGCCGGCTTGATCTCTTTGCCAACCCGCTGATTGATGCCGCCACATCGCGCAACGACTTTGACTGGCGTGATCTACGCAAGCGACCGATGTCGGTTTATCTCGGCATCCAGCCGGGTGACCTACATTTGCTTCGCCCGCTGCTGAATCTCTTTATCGAACAAGCCATCGCCTGTCAGACCGACGAGCTGCCCGAGCACAATCCCGCACTCAAACACCAAGTCTTGATGCTGCTCGATGAGATGACCGCGCCGGGCCGCATTCCCATCCTGGCGCAGGCGATCTCGTATCTTCCGGGTTACAACGTGCGCCTCCTGCTGGTCATTCAGGCTTACTCGCAGCTGCGCGAGGTCTATGGATTGAACGCCGCCGACACGATGATGAAAAGCCTCGCCGCGCGGGTGCTCTATGCGCCCAAGGACTATCAGGAAGCCAATGAGATCGCCCAGGAGCTCGGCAACACCACGGTGCGCGTGAAAAGCGTTTCCCGCCCGCGCGCGGAGCTCTTCGCCAACAGGGGCCACCGTCACGGCACCATCAACGTCAACGAGCAGAAGCGACCCCTCCTGTTACCGCAGGAGGTCAAAGAGCTCGGCCGCGAGTGCGAGCTGCTGCTTTACGAAGGCCTTCGACCCGTCCTGGCGAAGAAGAATCGCTATTACGAAGACCCGCTGTTCAAGAAGCGACTGTTTCCACCGCCGAAGCAGGCCGCGCCCAAACAATCCGCGCCAGCGCGGGCGCAGCTTTCCGCTCCGCCACTCGAGGAGCTGGTGAGCGAAGCTCCGCGCACGCGAGCGGCCACCTTTGCGGATATGGAGCGGATCGACGAATTGACCCTCGAGGACCTCGACGTGGATTTCAGCAACGTGGTCTTGCCTGAAAAGGCGCCCGGCGAACGGATGACCGCGCAGGAGATGGAGATCGCAGTCGAATCTTTCATTGCGGGGCTTAAGTCATGACAGAAGAACTCAAATCCAAACGCCGCAAGAAACCCGACGCGGTCGCGCGCGAGGAAGATCCCGCAGCTCCGAATGCCGGTGGCCTCAATGGTATCGAGCAGGGCCGGACCCGGCGTGCACTGCTTGAGCAGAAGGTTTCGACGAAGCCAGCCGCCGCACCCGTGGAAGTCACGACAAGGGACTTAAGCTCGCGCGCGATGCCGGATGAGATTCGCGAGCGCTTCATCGGCATCGGAGGGAAGTACTACTTTCCCGACGGCGTGACGGCCTTTACCGACCACGGCACGAAGCTCTCCACGCGGTCGGAGAACACGGAAGTCATCCGCAGCCTGGTCGCCATTGCGCAGGCGCGCGAATGGGCCGAAATCAAGGTCACCGGCACCGAGCGCTTCCGCAAGGAAGCCTGGTTTGCCGCGCGCCTCGCGGGCATCGAGGTCGAGGGTTACACCCCGACAGAGTTCGAGCAGGAGCGTGTCGTGCGCGCCATTGCGCGACGCGAAGCCGCCGCGGCTGGCCGCGGGCAGGCCGGCCCTGCTTCCGAGCAACGCGATGAACCTTCCTCCCCCAGGAACGGTCGCGGCCCGGAGGAGCAGGGCCCCATAACCGGCCGCTTGGTCGATCACGGACGCGCCACCTACCGCCACGACCCCAAAGAGCCGATGTCGTACTACGTGCGCATCGAGACTCCGCGCGGCGACCGCGAAATCTGGGGCGTGGACTTGGAGCGCGCCTTCCGCGAATCCTTGAGCCGCCCGACCCTTGGCGATGAAGTTACCGCACGCTCCTATGGCCGGGATCCCGTGACCGTCACGACCGCCGAGGGAGAGCTCGCCACCCACCGCAACCGCTGGATCATCGAGCGTAGCGACTTCCTCGCCGAGCGCGCCGCGGCCGCGCAGGTATTCCGCGACGCCACGGTCAAGGCAACCGAGGCGGTCAAAGCACACCCGGAGCTCCACGGATCGTATCTGCAGCTCCAGGCCGCCAAGTTGGGCGCCGAGCGCGATATCCGCGACCCCGAGGACCAGGCGCGCTTCGTGGCCCGCGCCCGTGCTGCGATTGCCGATGCCATCGAACGCGGCGAACCGCTCGAGCCGGTCCGCCTGCGCGTGCGGCCGGCGCGAACGCCGGAGCCGGAGAAATCACGCGACCCCGAGCAGACTCCGACGCGTTAGCGGCCGCGGCGCATCGGTCCTCGTGTGAGTCAGCCGAATCCTCCCTCAGGCTACCGTCGCTTCAGCGCCGACAGCCGGCTGATCGTCGGCCGGCTGGAGGCCCACGGGCGCGCCAACTATCACTTCCAGGCGAACCAAGCGCCGTCCTACTTCCTGAAAGTCATCACCAACCGCGGCGCGCGCATCCTCTGGGGTAAGGATCTGGAACGGGCGCTCGTACAATCCCGCACGCAGCCCAAGGTCGGTAGCCAGATTGGGGTGCGCCGTACCGGCTACGAGACGTTCACGATTCCCGACGGCACGGGCCAGCGCGTCGTGAAACGTAATCTCTGGATAGTCGAGAGCGCACAGTTCTTCGCCGAACGCGCTCAGCTCGCCCGCCGCGTGCGCGATGCGCACGCCGACGCTCGAGAAACCGCCAAGAGCCATCCGGAGCTCGTATCGACGTTCCTGAGCCTGCGCGGTGCACAGGCGATCGCGGAGCGCCGGATCGCCGATCCCAAGGACCGCGAACGGTTTCTCGCGCTTGTGCGCGAGGCCATGGCGAAGTCGACCAAGAATGGCAAACCTCTTCCCGAGATTCGCCTACGCGAACGGGTCAAGCAGATCGAAGAGAAAGCGCCGGCCGCACGCGCGATCAAACGTGAAGGCCCAGCTCGCTAACCACCGTCCGAAGAGAAGAAGGACGCGATTCCCTCAGCGCTCTCAGTTTAGGGCGCTACAAAGGACGTTGGCGTCCAGCTGCACCCAGCCGCGACGCGGGTCGAAGAACAAGAAGGGGCGGGATTGTCTGGAACGCCATCAGCCTATCACAGCGTGCTCGCAGTCAACCGAAGACCTGGCGGCTTTCGCGGCATAAACGGATTCCCTCCCACGAAGACGTGGGCCCCTCCCATTTATTCCACGACCGCCGGCTCTTCGGTTGACTACTGCGCGCGCCGTGATCCCAGGACGCGGGGCAATCCCGCCCCAAATCACTTGAGGATCACGATCATGAACGTATCACTCGATGTTTCCTTCGCCTCCGGACGCAACGTCTTCGCCGACCGGACGCTGTCGCTCGATGAAGTCCGCGAGCGGGCGCCTGCTGTGTTTGCAGCCGCTGCCCATGAGGACCTGTCCACCAAGTACACCTTCATTCCCACCGAGAAGGTGCTGACCGGATTGATGAACGCTGGCTTTGTGCCGGTCGATGCACGCCAGGCACGCACGCGTAGCGCAAGCCCGGTGCATGCGCAGCATGTCGTTCGTCTGCGTCGTCGGTACGAGACGATTGCTTTACGTGACTCCGTGCCCGAGATTTTCTTCTTGAATTCGCACGACGGCAGCTCGGCCTACCAGCTTCGGATGGCACTGTATCGCGCAGTCTGCACCAACGGATTGATCGTCTCGCGGGGTGCATTCCCCACGATCTGCGTCGCTCACCGCGGTAACGTGGTCGATGAAGTAGTCACCGGCGCTCTGCAGATCTCCGAGCGCTTCGATCGGCTCGCTGCCCAGGTCGAACGCATGCAGGCCAGGGAGATGTTCAAGGACGAGCAGCTCGCATTTGCCGGGCGGGCGCTGGCGCTCAAGTACCCCGACGTTACCGAGAGCGGAATGGTGCCGGCCCAGCTCCTCACGATTCGCCGGCCGCAGGATATCGCGGACGATCTCTACACGGTGCTGAACCGCATCCAGGAGAATCTGCTCCGCGGTGGCCTCACCCGGCGGGCGCCCTCGGGACGGCTGACTCGCACTCGGCGCGTCACGTCGATCCGTAAGGACGTTACCTTGAACAGCCAGCTCTGGGACCTGGCCAGCGAGGTGCTCGCCGCCTGAGTCGATCAGGGGAGGAGGTGCCTGCGGGTGCTTCCTCCTCCCCCTTTTCACTTTGGTTGCAGTAGGGCTGTCAAAACGGAATGCGCGGCCCAGATGGCCCTAACGCAAATAGTTTGATGAGCCAGTTGAGGTCGTCATGCTCCAGAGTAAAAGTCCGATGGACGTAGTCGTCGTTCGGAACCGCCTGATGTCCGCCCGTCCGCACGATCTCGGCATACGTATTGATCGTAGTAATCGGCCACTCGTCGAGGATTGCCGGTCCCCTTGATGCGGCGGCCCACGCGTTCTGGTCGGCGGCAGGGAACGTCTGGCCCCAGATGGTCAGGCTACCTTTTCGCTCGCCGACCGCGTACAGGTTCCAGATAGCCTCAGGACGTCTGAAGTACACGTCCAGGACGGCCGCGAGCACTCGCTCGTCATTGTCCTCATCCCATCGGACACCGAAACGCCGCTGGTGCTGCGCAGGGTCGGATCCCTGCTCGATGTAGATGGGCAGAGCGTAGATGGTCCACGACAGCGCAGGCCGGAGATCGTGAATGACACGGAGTGGATACATGGATTTTGTCCTCGGCCTTTCGGGCCACTGGTTAACCGGCCGCCAAGCCGGGCTGCACTGGGATCAGCTACAGCAAGGACACTTCACCACGGAGGCCAGGAAATTTCAATCCTATGGAGGGTGGTGGTGATGATGATGATGATGGTGGGGCGCCGGAGTTAGAGGCACATTTCCCTTGATAGGCAGGATAGCCTGCGGCTTACGCTTTGGCCCAAAATGGGTCATGGGTTGCACAGCAGCGATGAAGACCACGGTCCCGCGTGACCTCAGAGCTCAAGCGAAGGAGATCGCGGACCGCGAACTACTCTCGGAAGCCGCGTGGCTGAAGCGCCTGGTGGTTCGGGAGGTTCGAGCCTGTCACGGAGCGAACGGCGAAGGCGCTCGGCCGTGCAGCGCGGGCGGCGTCCGTGATCGCGGCCGAGAACGCAGTGGGGGTGGGTGCACCAGGGCGATGCTCGTGCGCTTGAGGACCGAGGACAAGTTGCTACTGGACGCGCGTGCCGAGGCTCGTGGGCTGCGGCCGGCGACCTACGCGTCCGTGCTACTCCGGGCGCATCTGCGCAAGCTCACGCCGCTGCCCAAGGACGAGCTCGCCGCCTTGAAGCAGGCGGTGGCGGAGCTCGGTGCCGTAGGTCGAAACCTCAACCAGATCGCACGGGCGGCGAACAATGGCGAACGTGTGAGCGGGCCTGGGCGTGACGAGTTTCGGGCGATCCTCAAGATCTGCGAGGCATTACGGGACCACACCAAGGACGTGATCAAAGCCAACACGGCCACCTGGGCGAGCGGACATGCCGAAGACCCTTCTTGAACTCCGGAACCGTCCGCTCCTGGACCTGGTTTCCTACGGGCGTGGAGGGCCGAAGGGCAGCATTCGTCTCTCCGGCGACCAAATCGCCGCGATCGACCGTACCGTCCGCCGCGTGCCAGAAGTCATGGTCAAGGTGCTTCCGAAGGACAGCAACAATCTGCGATCCGTCGGCCGGCACCTCAACTACATCGGTCGCTACGGCAAGCTCGATCTCGAAACGGACGACGGGGAGCGCATCCAAGGTAAGGACGCCGGGCAGCGTCTACTCCAAGACTGGGACCTCGACTTGGAAAAGGATCGCCGCGAGACGACGCTGAGTTCGATCGCCGGGCGTTCGCCGAAACTGGTCCACAAGATCATGCTGTCGATGCCCGCGGGCACGTCGGCGAAGGGCGTCCTGGAGGCCGCGCGTAATTTCGCGAGAGAGGAATTCGCGCTCAAGCACCGTTACGCCCTAGTGCTTCACACTGACGAGCCGCATCCGCATGTCCACCTGCTCGTGAAGGCCGTAAGCGAGCAGGGCGTCCGACTCAACATCCGTAAGGCGACGCTGCGGGAGTGGCGGCGCGAATTCGCGCGCCACTTGCGGGAGCAAGGCATCGCCGCTAATGCGACAGAGCGCGCGGCCCGCGGGGAGCCTCGAACGACAAAACTAGATGGCATCTACCGAGCAGCGCGGAGGGGCGATTCGACGCATATACGCGCCCGTATCGAGTTGGTCGCCTCCGAACTGCGAAAGGGCAGCCTCCAAACCGAGCCTGGCAGGCCGAAGCTGATGGACACTCGCAAAGAAGTCGAGCGCGGATGGCGGGCTACCAGCGACATCCTCTTCGCCCAAGGGCGCCCCGAACTGGCCGCCCAAGTCCTGCGGCACCTTGATCGAATGCCGCCACCCCGGACAGAAAAGGAACAACTCGCCCACGCCCTCCTTGCTAACCTCGCAATCGAGCGAGCAGTCCAGCGTCAAAGCCCGCGGCTCAGTAGTCGCTAACGAGTCCCTCGCCAATTCACGTGGACTGCGGCGCTACGCCCCTCCAAATCGCCGCAGCAAGCCCTGGTTCGACCGATCACAGCGGCCCTGAGCCGGGTGTGTCGTTGGGCCAAAGCTTAATGAAGCGCTTACCGGGATACCGGGCGGTGAGTACTTTGTCCAACGCCGGGAAAAGTGCCTTGAAGGTCTGGATCCACTCTGGCAAATCCTCAGCGAGCCATTTCGTGAGTTCCTTGATTCTTGCTGTCAGGGCACCAACCGACGCCATATTGGTGATGGCCGCTTCTCCGCGACCGACTGGCACGCCCCGGTACTCGAGGTATTGCTGCCACAACTGTGTCCGCTCGTTTACTCGAGCAAGGATCTGACGGTAATTTGCTTCCGCCGTGTAGATGCGGCCGAGCATGGCCGGAGCGAGGTCCGACGGGGCGTCACCCTCTAGGAGAAACGCATACTCACCGATGATGAATTCAGGTCCGGACGTCGGCGCGCCGACCAGCGCGCCGATCTCGTCCCACTTCGGCTCTCTTCCTAGCTCCTTCCTCTTGTCGTCAAACAAGATCTGCTGAAAATCTCCAAGGCTCGATAGCATCTGTCCCAGGATGAAGATCAGCTTGTTGCACTGACCGACCTCTGAGTTGACACGGCGCTCAAGTTGCCGCCGCTCTTCTCGAACAGTTGCCGCCTGACGCTCTTCGGAGTCAATTTGGCGACCGAGTTCCGCCAGCTCCCCCGCAATCGCTTCCTTCAGAACCTCCAGTTGCGTGAGATGCTCGTCAAGGCGTCGCTGTGCGGCCGTGAGTTGGTCATCCGTCTTGTCACGGCGTTCTAGCGAGACAAGGCCGAGAGCATAGTTCTTGATCTCCTCGGTGCGAGAGATCCGCTGGTCGGCTACGATTTTCAGGGGGTCGTCAGGGAGTGCCGTTGGAGCCGTGCTAGACGACGAGCGCACTCGCGAATTGACGCGCACCACGCTCGCCGCAAGCTGTCCGACGTGTTCTGCCGTCGCCGCAGCCCGGTGTGCGGCGGCATTCACCTCCCGATCTAGCACCTCTCTTCGAAATCGCGCCGCCTCTTTGAGGGAGGTACGCGAGGAGCGCCATGTAACGATGCACAGGGCAGCGGTGATGCCAACCAACGCCCAAGTTGCAAGCACAAGGCCAAAATCCGAACCATTGTTCGCGGCCGAAACGACCCTTACGTCCACAGGCTCCGGAAGGTGCACCGACCTGGGATCGGCCGGTGTCACGGCCGCGATCGCGCAACCGGACAGAAGAGCTGCGAGCGTGCTCGCGCTGAGTGTTAAGCGAAGGGCGACTCGGCACTGCTGACGCATCTTTTAGATTTTCGCGGAATCCGCGTACGGGTTAGTTGGAAATTGCTACGCTGCTTCTCTCTCTAAAATAATGTCTGCGATTTCCTGAGGATTCCGCAAAAAGCGCCATCGTATATCGAACTTATCAGCCTCCCGTTCCAGGGTCTGCACGGCTTCATTTAGGAGGCCAGGGGACATTGGTCGCTTGGGCATCTCCACTTTTGCAATCTCCGATGGCGGACACGCCAGGAGCTCGAATCCGCAAGTCCTCATCGGAGTGCCAAACACGTCCCGTAAGACGCCCTTCTGCAGCTGCTCAAGGTCCCAAAGGCGTGCCTTAGCGCGGTCGACCTGACCTCCGAGCCGATCAGCTGAAGCGCCTCCCAGCGTCGCGAAGTTGGCAACGATTCGTTGACCAACGAAGCCATAAACGGTGGGTCTCGCTGTATCTGACTGGCTGAATTGCCGTCCAAAATTGTCGCGCAGTGCTGGCCGGAGCATGAGCACAGCCCTCTGCACTGCCTTAACTATCGGGCTTGCTCGCTCGGCTGCGATGTGAGGTGTCAGTAGCATAGGCTGATCGGGCTCCGTAGCCGTGAGCGTTGATGCTTGCCGGAGTGCCAGAGTTGCAAGGTCGTCAAGATCACGTCCAGCACCGACGCGTCGGTCGCCGACGAACGCGCCTTCGACGCCACCGATCGAGTCGCTTAGCCGTTCAATTCCTCCCGCCTCGACGACCGATTTCACCTCTGACATCACAAGCTGCGCGGCCCAGGCGATACTCCGGGCGGCCGTGCCGTAGGCACACTGCAGTCGCTCAAGCCGCACTACCGGTAGCGCCCGAACGGTGGCGTTGTCCGTCACGACGACGCCAATGCAGATTCGCTCGCCGGATCCGGGGAGGGGTTCCAAGTAGACCGGGACCCATTCTCCACGGTGACACGAACGACGTGGTGCGATCTGAAGTGCGGCAAGAGGATCGGTTGCGCTCACAGGCCTAACCCGGGAATACCCATCACGTTGCATATGACACCCGCCGCGGCCGCGCAACGAACTTGGAGAACCCCTGCCAGCGCTCGCGTCTGTTCAGGTGTCAGGAACCGGCAAACTTTCGTGGAAACCATAGCTGCCTCGGAGTCAACCTTTGAATATCTAACCGCTGCGCTCTGCGTGCGGCCTGTGGCCGCGATGCGTTCCGGCAAGGTGACCACACCCTGGAGGATCTCCGTCCAAAGCCTCGTGGTGACGAGTGAGACTGCTGCCTCTATTTGGGCAGGAGACCAGTTTCTTCGGTAGAACGAGAGACCGTGATCGATAAGAAATATTTCGCCGGGACCTCCGACGAGGAGGTTACCTGAGTGTCTGTCCGGGTTTGCAATCCATTGGTCGAATACCAGGACATCGGGCCACTCTCGCCAATGGGACACGAGCTCGCGAAGTGCATCGGGCGTTTTTAGGCCAACGTGTCTACCAAGCGTCTGCATCGGCATTGCTTGTGATGCGAATGCCAGAGTGTGCGGAGCGTTGGATTCGATCAGTACTCGGGATTGCGGGTAGTCTTCACGCTCAACGAGCACAAGATACGATCTTGGCGTCGGCAACCCCACAAGTTGGCAAAGCACTGACCCCAGCGCTTCGTTGAATAGCTCCCAAGGATGCAGAAGTTTAACGTAAGCGCCTATTCGGTCTTCCCCAACCTCGATCAAACCTCGATAGGTCTCGCTTACACCTCTGACACCGGTCGGTAGCAGTACGCCACCGGGAAGAAAATGCCCGACGCCCAGTTGGGGCGTTGGCATCGGCTTACCGATACCGGGAGCGGGCGCCGAGGCCGGTGTGTTAGTCATCCGCCTGCTCTGAACTTGCCTCGCAGGGGGAGAGCAATGGCAGCTGATGTGCCGTCGGTGAAACTAAATGGCCAAGCCTCGTCGCCGCTACCCGGAGATCGACAACGTGCAGAGGAACGACATAGTGCTCGGCGATGCGACGCAGGTCGTACCCACGAACCAGCAACGCCTCCAGGCCGAGACAAGGCACCAGGGCTGCAATGCCGCATCCATATGCTTCGTCCTCCTTGGCGTTATTGTGGGTGCGGTGTCGCCCGTCGATCGGGTAGAGGCGCACGACGTCCGGCGCGTGACTAAGCCTGAAATGAAAGAACTCCTCCATGAGATGCACCCTGACGTGCGCTGGCGGATGTGAATCATTGAAGACTATTTGACGATCACCGTCTGCGTCTCGATAGGCAAAAGCGCCAAGTTGATAGCCAGCGGTGCGGAAATGGTTCACAACCTCGAACGGAAGGCCGGGTATGTTCTTAAGGGCCCAGACCTGACAGTTTGGAATGAGGTTCAGTGCTCGGTCTTGTTCAAGCGGGTCCAGGTCGGAGACATTGAGTTCAGCCCGCAAGCGCATCGCCTGCAGCTCGATGGCTCGCTGCCACGAGCTGATCGGCGGTCGATTGGAACGAGTGACATCATTCCTTGTTGGTTTGGCGCTTCCGCTTATCGTCATAAAGCGTCTTAATAACCGCCATCATGGCGCGCACATCGGCTTCAGTGATGTGCGGAAGCGCATGTAGGTGCATCTCAACTTCGGCCAAGCTCGATTCGTTAGGACGTCGGGCCGGTTCAAAATCTGCCAGGGTCCTATTCAGCCAAGTCGTCGCGGCTGTCAGGGTGGCCGTGTCCGCCTCGTAGGCGCCGGCAGACCCGCTCAATAGGCGGCTCAGGGTGGCGGCGCTACATCCGATCCGCTCCGAAGCCTTACGAAGCGATAACTCTTGTTCGTTCATCTTGTTACGTAGGTAAGAGGCCAATAAATCTCGATCGATTCCCGCCACTGAGGTCCTCGCTTGCAATTTCCCGGAGTGTTTCATAGAATGAACACCGTTCCAGTTAAGAAACGCGACTGCCTGGCAGTCTCCGTATGACTGTAGTGTTTCACAAAGTGAGCGATGTTTCAAGGTAAATATCTGTTTTAGATGGCAATTTACACAAGGATTTACTGACCATGAATCAGCACGTCGAACCTGCGGCTCATCAGGCCCGCATCCACATTGATCAGCACGCGTACGAGTCACCGAATCCCACGACGGGAGCGGCGCTCTACACGCTCGCGAGAGTGCCACCTGGCCTGGAACTCTTCCGCGAGGTCGAGGGAGATCGCGAGGATGCCGCGGTTCCTAACGACGAGACCGCCATTCAGCTCCGCCATGACGCTCACTTCCACAGCGGCGCACCGGTTGCAAAGGTGTACCACATCATCGTGAACCTCGAGCCAAAGGACGTGAACAAGAGGGTGCTGACCTTTTGGGAGGTCGTGGCCTTGGCATACCCCAATCCGCCGATGGGGCCGAACATCGTCTATACGGTGACCTATAGGAAGGCCGCCGGCCCGATGCATCAGGGTTCGTTGGTGGAAGGTGGCACAGTGGAAATCAAGAACGGGACTATCTTCAGTGTCACCCAAACCGATAAATCATAGTCCAGACCTGCGCCGACTGCGGGAGGACGGTTACGACATCGACGTCCGGTCGGCCTACCTCATCATGCGGGACGTTCCCTACGTCAACGCACGGCGAGAGGTGAAGAGAGGAATTCTCGTCTCGACCCTACGCCTCGCTGGGGATGTCACGCAGCAGCCGGACACGCACGTAGCCCAATTCGCCGGTGAGCACCCCTGCCATGCTGACGGGACACAAATGACCGAGATGGTTATCGGAAGTGCCGTCACGAAACTAGACGAGGGCTTGGTCGTTGATCACACCTTCTCACAGAAGCCAAAACGTGGTCACTATGTGGACTACTACGAGAAGATGACGATTTACGCCGCGATGCTCGTGGGACAGGCGCGGGTTATCGATCCGACAGTAACCGCGCAGACCTTTCGTGTCGAGGAACCCGAAGAGGAGGACTCGCCGTTCAACTATCTTGATACAGCTTCGAGCCGTGCAGAGATCAACACGGTTACTCGTAAATTGAAGCTGGATAACGTGGCCATTATCGGGCTCGGAGGCACGGGGGCCTACGTGCTGGACAATGTTACCAAGACGCCCGTAAGAAAAATCCACACCTTCGACGGTGACAAGCTTTCCACGCACAACGCCTTCAGGTCCCCAGGTGCGGCCTCGCTCGAGGAGCTCCGGCAGCAACTCTTTAAGACGAGCTATTTCAAACAGCGATACGAGAGGATGCACCGCGGAATCGTCGAGCACGCCTACTACATCAACGAGTCCAACGTTGCCGAATTGCGCTCGATGCAGTTTGTATTCCTATGCGTCGACAAGGCTCCCGAGAAACAGGCAATTATCGCGAGACTGTTGGAATGGCGAATTTCGTTCGTCGATGTCGGTATGGGAATCTACCTGAGAGACGGCAGGCTCGGCGGCAGCCTCCGTGTCACTCTGGCTACACCCGCGGTGAATAATCACCTGCCCCGCCGAATTTCAGTTGGCGCGGCCGGGGATAACGAATACGACACAAACATACAAATCGCAGATCTCAACATGCTTAATGCGGCGCTGGCCGTCATGAAGTGGAAGAAGCACTTCGGCTTTTATGCCGATCTCGAGCAGGAGCACTTCTTGGCCTATACGATTGAAGCCAACCTTCTGGTGAGCGAGGACACGCCTTGACGCGCACCGCCACTCTGACGCCCGAGTTCATCGAGCTGGCTCCTCCTGAGCTCCAGGACGGCGTTCTGTATGTTTCGATGCGGTACAGCACCGCAATTCACCGGTGCTGTTGTGGGTGTGGGCAGAAAGTCGTGACACCCCTTAGCCCGACAGACTGGGAGTTGCTCTTCGACGGCGACAGCCTGTCCCTCACGCCCTCCATTGGCAATTGGAGCTTCAAGTGCCAGTCGCACTATTGGATCAAGAAAAACCGAGTGCAGTGGGCTCCGCGCTGGACGCGGCAGCAAATTGAAGCGGGCAGAGCCAAGGACCGGGCGGCTAAAGTGCGACAAGGTGAGGTGCATACGTCCGGAGGGACGACAGATGCACCACCAGCTCCGGTGTTGAAAAAGAAGAGGAAGTCGCTGCTACCTTGGTTGAAGCGTCGGAATTCACAGGGATAACGAGGCGCGCGGTCCGCCAGAATGCTGCCTCGTTGCGTTCCTTTCTTTACATTTCACCAAGTGGTTGGCTTGTGCACTGGTCCCTTTGGTGTGCCAACTGGGTTGGGCAGTTGACACTTGGGTAGGGTCGACGGGTAGATCTTGCCCAACTGGCCGATTTCCTTATGCAGCACCTTCGCGGCATGCCGACCAGGCCGCAATGGTGGGAACCAGTAGACCGCGATACCCCGCGATTTCGCGAGTCGTACAGCTTCGAGCAAATCGGAGTCATTGCTAACCAGAACGGAGGCCTGGTGCCCGGCTGTGAAGGCGTCGTGGACCAGGTGTACCGCGAGGTTTACGTCCGAGCCTTTCTCCTCGTTCTTCCAAACGCGGTGATACCGACCGGGAACCTGTGCATCTTCGGCCGGGACAGCGTGACGAAGGAAGTGACCGTAGTGAATCTGCAAGAGAGGGCAGTGCGCGGCCAGGGCATCCAGATAAGCCGCCTGTCGCACGTGAACGCTGGGATTTGACGGTACCGCGGCGACTCTGGCCGTGAAGTAGCGGATACGCTCGACCGCATAGCGGCGCGGCGTGATGGCACGCGAGAGCGCCATCAGATCAAGCCACTTGTGCGGTGTGCCCTTAACGGCCCCGTAGTACAGATTGAAGCCGTCGATGTAGACGATGGCGCCGGGCGCTTTCACAGCCAACCGTCAGAAATGAAAAGCCCCCCTTTCGGGGGGCCTGACCCGGCGGCCGAAGTCGCGCGGGGTAGTAGTAGCGCTAATACTAAGGGCGGAACGAGCGGAGTCAAGGACCTCAATCCGTTCTGCAAAGCGTGGTTACCATAAATTGAGAGAAAAGTCCATAAACTCAGGGGCTTATAGGGCCGAATTGGAGGCGCTGTCTGGAGGCTGGGGCAAGTGCCAGAGGTCGGACGACCCCTCACCTCGATGCCGCGCGGTGCGGGAGATTTGCCAGCACCCTTGGGGTTGGTGGTCTCGAGTAAGTCGGCAGCACGCTCTTCAAGTTACTGACCCTCGTGCCCATTTCCCTACGTCAACGGCGTGCACCCCGGTCAAGCATGGTTGTAGCAATCCCGTGGTTGACGCGGCTTGGCGCGGGCTGAATCCTCATCGCGACGGGCGACGGTTTAGGGGGTCTGATAAGTTCTCGCGCTTCCTTGCGCGCTTGCACGCGCCACAAGCATTACTGCGATGCGTTGGTACTTCGGTTGGTACCGATATCTCCTGAAGTCACTCGCGAGTCTTACAATTGTGGTTTTCGATGGACACACAGTTGCTCGAATCCGTGAAGTCCTCACGCGCCGGATCGCCGTTCAACACCCACCGCATAGCCGCTACATCAGCGCATGGGTAGTGGATGCCAAGTTTGGCATCACCTCTTAACGCATTTGCCGGGCACGGAAACACATCCGCCGCCTGGAGATAGGGAGAGTAATGAAGAAGCAGGACCTCAAGGCTAACGTCATCATCTCCGGCCCGATTTTTCCGGAGGCGGTTCAAGTCGTGATGACCCAAGACATGGGGACTCTGGTGAAGGTGATCGGCAAGGGCTTGCGCACGGAGAAGTTCTACGACTCGATTCTCACCGAAAGCCAACTCGATACGATCACGGCATCCCCCGAGCGTGAGCCCTTCGACGGTGATCCTGTTCGATTCCGACTCGGAGTCGAAGGCATGCGTCTCGGCCTTGCCTATGAATACGACCCGTATTTCGCCCTATCAATCGCCCGTGTCGATCCGCTGCCGCATCAGCTCGAGGCGGTCTACGATTATTTCCTGAAGCTGCCGCGCATCCGCTTTCTGTTGGCTGATGATCCAGGAGCCGGCAAGACCATCATGGCGGGGCTCCTCATAAAGGAACTCAAAATCCGGGGATTGGCGAAGCGCACACTCATTGTGACCCCGGCCAATCTTTCATTCCAGTGGCAACGCGAGATGAAGGATAAATTCCGCGAAAACTTCGAGGTGATAAGAAGCGACGTGCTCCGAGCCAACTATGGGTCGAACCCATGGCAGGAAAAGAACCAGGTCATTACCTCGGTCTCATGGGTCTCCCGGATTGAGGACGCTAAGGAGTCGCTGCTGCGCAGTCACTGGGACCTGATCATCGTCGACGAAGCACATAAGATGTCGGCCAACAGCGCCGACAAGAAGACATTGGCCTACCAGTTGGGCGAATCTCTTTCCGGCATGACCGATCACTATCTCCTCATGACGGCAACCCCGCATAAGGGGAATCCACAGAATTTCTGCCTGTTCCTGTCACTTCTCGACAAGGATGTATACGGCGACGTGAAGAGCCTCGAAGAAGCCATGGCGCGCCATGACGCACCGTTCTACCTGCGGCGCGTCAAAGAGGCCTTGGTCACCTTTCCCGATCCCGAAACGGGGAAGGTGAAAGCGCTATTCACGAAGCGCATCGTGAAAACGAGCGAGTTCGAGATCGACTCCGACGAGTACTACCTCTATGACGAACTCACCCGGTATGTGGAGAATCAATCAATCAGAGCTGCCGGCGATGACAGCGCCCGCGGCCGCGCAGTCGGGTTCACCATGGCGATGCTCCAACGGCGTTTCGCATCAAGCCTCTACGCCGTGCGCCGAAGCCTCGAACGGATGAAGGAAAAGCGTGAACGCATTTTGGAGGACCCGGCAAAGCACCGACAAGAGCAGATTGCCAAGAAGCTTCCCGAAGACTTTGACGATCTACCAGATGAAGAGCAACAGGAGCTGATCGCGGAGGCTGAAGATCAGGTCGTTTCCTACAATCCCGCTGACTTGCGCGAGGAAATAGCGGAGCTAGGCGCGCTCATCCGTCAGACAAAACTCCTGGAAGAGAGGGAGGCAGAAGTAAAGGTACGTCGACTCAAAGCGTTGTTGACGGAGCGAGGGGTCTTTGAAGACCCCAATATGAAGCTTCTCATCTTTACGGAGCATAAGGACACGCTCGACTTTCTCGTCGGGGACGGCCGTGACGGCAGGCCACTGGGCAAATTGCGCGAATGGAATCTGAGCGTATCGCAGATACATGGCGGCATGAAAATCGGCGACCGGGATACGCCTGGATCACGCATTTATGCAGAACGCGAGTTTCGTGACACCTGCCAGGTGCTCGTAGCAACCGAAGCCGCGGGCGAGGGCATCAACCTCCAATTCTGCTGGTTGATGGTCAACTATGACATACCCTGGAATCCGGTGAAGCTCGAACAGCGCATGGGTCGTATTCACCGTTACGGCCAAGAGAAGGACTGCCTGATCTTTAACTTCGTCACCACGAACACCCGCGAGGGCCGGGTACTCCAGAAGCTCTTCGAGCGCATCGAGCAGATTGAGGCCGACCTCGATCCGAATAAGACAGGCAAAGTGTTCAACGTGCTTGGTGACGTATTTCCGGGCAACCAGCTCGAAAAGATGCTGCGCGATATGTACGCGAAGAACAACATGACGGAAGAGCTGATTAAGCAACGCATCATCGAGGAGGTAGATACAGAGCGCTTCAAGAGCATCACGAATTCCACCCTCGAAGGGCTGGCGAAACGCGAGCTAAACCTTTCCGCGATCCTCGGCAAATCAGCGGAAGCTCGCGAGCGCCGCCTGGTGCCGGAGGTTATTCAGGATTTCTTCGTTCAGGCAGCGCCGATTGCCGGAGTTACATTAACAGAGCCCCAGCGGGGGCGGGACGTGTTTCGCATTGGTCGGGTGCCCAGGAATCTGTGGCCGATTGGCGAACGCCTGGAACCTCGCTTTGGACGTCTTGGGCGAGAATACAAGCAGATCATCTTCGACAAGGAGAAGCTCAAGAAGGAGCCGACCGCCGAGTGGGTAACGCCGGGACATCCGTTGTTTGAGGCTGTCCGTGAAGATGTTCAGGAAAGCGTTCGTGATGACCTCTCGCGCGGAGCCGTTTTTCTTGACCTTAATCGCGAAAGTCCGGCGCGTATCAACATTTTCTCAGCCGCTGTGCGGGACGGTCGCGGCAATGAGCTGCACAAACGCCTCTTTATTGTGCAACAGAACGCCGATAGGTCGATGGAGTTAAAACAGCCGACCTATTTGCTTGATCTCGTGGCTGCCCCGGTCAAGACACTCGTGCCCGACAAGGTCACACATGATGACGCGGTGGCCGAGCCTTTCCTCGTGTCGGAGGCCCTTCAGCCATTTCTGGCTGACATCGTCAACGAACGAACCCGGCAAATCGAGACCATCTCTCGGCACATGGAAATCAGCCTAAAAGAGCTGATAAATCGTCAACAGCTGCGAATGGCTGACCTCTATGAACAGAAGGACCACGAAAGCACTTCTCCGATCGCAGCTAATCTCAAACAGGTAGAAGATCGCCTCGATGAGCTAAACGGCCGTCTTGAACGCCGTCGGACAGAACTTGATCAGGAGCGTCACTGTACGATCAGCGACATTCGACGTGTCGGCGTGGCGTGGGTCTTGCCGCACCCGGAACGCAAATCACCCGGTGTTGCGCCATTCGTCCGTGACGACGAAATCGAGCGCATCGCAGTCGAGGCTGTGATTGCTCATGAACGGGCGCGAGGCTGGGAAGTTACAAGCGTGGAGGCAGATAACCGGGGATTCGATCTCATTTCTCGCCGACCGCATCCGGAAGACCCCCAAACGGCAATCGAGGTCCGCTTCATCGAAGTGAAAGGGAGAGTCGCCATCGGGGAGGTTGCTCTTTCGAGCAATGAATACAGAACCGCGCAGCGGCTCCGAAAGGATTTCTGGCTTTACGTCGTCTTCAACTGCGGCACAACGCCGGAGGTCAAGTTGGTTCAGGACCCGGCAACTCTCGAATGGGAGCCGTTAATAAAAATTGAACACTACCATGTGAATCCGAATGCAATTTTGGACGGGGCTTCAGAAGACGTAAGGATCAAATAAGGAATGCAAGCCTATCCAAAACGCCTCATAGAAGTGGACCTGCCCATCAAGAGAATTTCTGCGCACGCGCGCAGAGAGAAATTCGCTCGGCAAGGTCATATTCAGACGCTTCACATTTGGTGGGCTCGACGGCCTCTAGCTGCGTGTCGTGCAGTGTTGTGTGCGTCTCTCTGGCCCGATCCGGCGGATGTGCTTTGTCCCGATTCTTTTCGAAATACGGCCAAGCAATTGATGAGCCGCTGGGCTTCGGAATACTTGGGCAAAATGAGCCCTGATGGCTATCGACGCTTCATCGCGTTGCAAAAGAATCCGGATAAGTTGGACCAAAATGATGAACTGCGCGAGGCTTTGCTCGAGTTTATCGCCGATTTTGCGAACTGGGATAATTCTTCGGACCGCGGATTCCTGGAAATCGGCCGTGCGCTAACCCAAGCAGCGCACGAGGCGCTCGGTGGTACTCCGGGGAGCCGACCATTGGTCGTTGATCCGTTTGCAGGCGGGGGGTCAATTCCCCTCGAAGCCTTGCGAATTGGGGCCGATGCCTTTGCTAGTGACCTAAATCCGCTACCAGTGCTGTTAAACCAGGTGGTTCTCGAATACATACCAAAATATGGAAATGCACTTACCGATCAAGTGGTCCAATCGGCCGACACAGTCCGAACCGCTCTAGAACAGAAGCTGAGATCGTTCTATTTCACTGTCCCGAGCAATGAGAATCGGCATGTATTCTTCTGGGCCAGAACGATCACATGTGAAGGGCCCGCCTGTGGCTATCAGTTTCCTCTTTTACGTTCACTTTGGTTGCGGCAAAAGAGCACGAAGAGCGCCGCACTTTCTCTAAAAAAGAACACGACATCCAGAGAAGTGGACGTGGCGGTGATCAACCCCATCACTGCCAGTGAAGTTGGCCGAGGAACGTCCAGGCAAGGCGCAGCTACATGTCCCATCTGCGATTACACAACTCCAGTGGAACGCGTAAGAGAGCAGTTATCACTCAAACAAGGCGGCACTGTTGAGGCCAAGCTGCTCGCAGTTGGCGTTACACGACCCAGCGAGGTAGGTAAGCGATATCGGCTTCCGACACTGGATGAGATGGATCAGTTTGCTGGGGCCAAGCAGGCTTACCTCGAAGAGCGGACTAAGACCGATGGCGGTGTCCCAACCATCCCGACCGATGAACTCAACCACCTGAGGGGCTTTTTCAACGTCGTCCTTTATGGAATGCGTAGATGGGGCGACCTGTTCAGTCCTCGCCAAGCTTTGTTGATGACGACCCTTACGTCCCTTATCAAGGAGGAACATGCAAGATTAGCGAAGCATGACATCGAGCTTGCCGATGCGGTCGCGACATGTCTCGCACTGATCACCGGAAAAGTTGCCCAATACAATTCCTCCTGTTGTCGGTGGAAACCGACGGGAGAAACGTTGGTTGATATGTTTGGGCGACAAGCAATACCCATGGTGTGGGATTTTGCTGAAGCATATCCGTTCAGTAATAGCACCGGCGATTTCGGGCAATATGCGGAATCATTCAGCGCAGTGCTCCGCAATCTTACCGGTCTCGTTGGCATCGTGGGGACGGTCCAACAGTGCTCTGCCACCGCGCATCCCCTTCCTGACGACTCTGTCGATGCGTTTGTAACTGACCCTCCCTACTACGATGCAATTCCCTATGCAGATTTGTCCGACTTTTTTTATGTTTGGCTTCGGCGCATGCTCGGTTCGGTCCACCCGCAGATACTTTCGGGGCCTCTATCCCCGAAAACTGATGAGTGCGTGACCCTCGCCCATCGGGCGGCCATGTACCGCCACAAGGATAGGCAATTTTTTGAACGGATGATGACAATCGCAACGGCCGAAGGCCGTCGGTACACGAAGTCGGGCGGGATCGGGGTTGTCGTTTTTGCCAACAAGTCTACATCCGGCTGGGAAGCAATGCTCACAGCGTTGATTGACTCGGGCTGGGTGGTGTCTGCCTCATGGCCAATTGATACGGAAATGTCGAGCCGTCTTCGTGCCCAAGACTCGGCTGTTTTGGCTTCCTCTGTTCATCTCGTCTGTCGGCCTCGCAAAAATCCCGATGGTTCTGAACGCACTGGCGAAATCGGAGACTGGCGGGATGTATTGCAGGAGTTACCGCGCCGAATACACGAATGGATGCCTCGCTTGAATAAGGAAAACGTCGTTGGTGCTGACGCCATATTTGCCTGTCTCGGGCCAGCGCTCGAAATCTTCTCTCGCTATTCGCGGGTCGAGAAAGCCAATGGAGAGGTCGTCGCGCTCAAGGAATATCTGGAGCAGGTCTGGGCCGCTGTTGCCAAGGAAGCCCTCACAATGATCTTCGCGGGCGCGGACACCTCGGGCTTTGAAGAAGATGCTCGCCTGACCGCCATGTGGCTTTGGACCGTCAATGCGGGCAACAACGATGCCAATGGTGACAGTGCCGATGAAAATGACGCTGAGGCCGAGGGTGAACCCGAAAGTGGTACGAAAAAGCCCAAGCTAACCGGGTTCGTCCTCGAGTACGACGCTGCCCGGAAAATTGCACAGGGTCTCGGCGCACATCTTGAGGACTTAAGCAGTCTCGTTGAGGTGTCCGGCGAAACCGCCCGCCTTCTACCTGTCGCTGAACGCGCGCAGCATCTATTTGGGAATGACCAAGGCAACGTCGCGCCTGTTAAAAAGAAAAAAGATGTGCAGCCAGATCTATTTAAAGTCCTCGAACAAGCAGGGGAATTGGAATCGACATTTGGCGATCCGATAGCCGAGCACAAGGGTAAGACCGTCCTCGACCAAATTCACCAAAGCATGATTCTTTTTGCCGCCGGTCGCAGCGCGGCTTTGAAGCGTTTTCTAGTCGAAGAGGGCATTGGGCGCGACGCGCGCTTTTGGAGTTTGGCCCAAGCCCTTTCCGCCCTGTATCCGACCTCGACCACCGAAAAACGATGGGTCGATGGCGTGTTGGCACGGAAAAAAGGTCTGGGCTTCTGATGTCGCGAGGGATCACAGACAGGAACACGGGGGCGCGGAATGGCACTTAAACCTTGGTATAAGATCGTAACGCCGCGAGAGGACTTACGGGACGATAGGCCTCTCGATGCCTCAGAGTTCGCAGTGCATCTTGATCAAGTCCGCGACAAGCGTGCCCCGGAGGTTTACCAAAATCCTGCGCGTTTCTTTGAGCGGACCTTCTTGACCAAGACCCTGTCTGGGCTGGCCGTCGAGGTATTGCGGCGTCTGTCAGGCACGAAAACCGAGACGTCCGCCGTGTTTAATATGACCACGCAGTTTGGCGGCGGAAAAACGCATTCGCTCTTGCTGCTTTATCATTTGGCAACGCACGGAGACGCCGCGCGCGACTGGCAGGGCGTGAGTCGACTGCGGGAGCTTGCGGGTGTTAAGGCGCTGCCGATGGCGAAGGTAGCGGTGTTTGTGGGCACTGAGTTCGACCCAATTAGCGGACGGGGGGGGAGTGATGGCACGCCCCTCCGTCAGACACCCTGGGGAGAAATAGCCTTTCAGTTGGGCGGTGACACGGCGTTAGAGGTTCTTAGAGAGCACGAGCAGCAACGTATTGCCCCCGGTGGCGATGTTATTCGAAAATTCCTGCCACGAGATAAGCCTGTCCTGATCTTGATGGACGAGCTGATGAATTTTGTCAGCCGAAGCCGCAAGAGCGGTATGGCGGCGCAACTCTATAGCTTTCTGCACAACCTCTCAGAGGAGGCTCGCGGGCGGGATAACATGGTTCTCGCGGTCTCCATTCCGGCGTCGGAACTCGAAATGAGCGCCGACGACTTCTCTGATTATGACCGCCTCAAAAAGCTCCTCGACCGTGTCGGGAAGGCCGTGATGATGTCCGCGGAATCCGAAACTTCGGAAATCATCCGCCGGCGCCTGTTTGAATGGGACGAGACCCAGTTGACACCGGATGGCCGGATCATGCTGACGCGCGACGCTCTCGCTACGTGCAATGAATACCGGGACTGGGTGCGGGAGCATCGCCAGCAAATCCCGGACTGGTTCGCCATTGATTCTGCACAGGATGCATTCGCGGCGACGTATCCGTTCCATCCAACCGTGTTGTCGGTCTTCGAGAGGAAATGGCAAGCCCTCCCCAGATTCCAGCAAACTCGGGGAATACTGCGGCTGTTGGCCCTTTGGGTGGCAAAGAGCTATCAGGGCGGATTCAAGGGCGCCAACCCGGATGCGTTGATTGGGCTCGGCACGGCACCGCTCGACGATTCGCAATTCCGCGCAGCCCTCTTCGAGCAATTGGGCGAGCATCGGCTCGAAGCCGCCGTTACGACGGACATCTGCGGCAAGAAGGACAGCCACGCCATCCGTCTTGACAAGGAAGCGACAGAGGCGATCCGGAAGGATCGGGTGCATCGCAAAATCGCCACCTCCATTTTCTTCGAATCAAACGGAGGTATCGCTAAGGCGGACGCTTCTGCTCCGGAGATTCGGCTCGACGTGGCCGAACCGGCGATGGATATCGGCAACATCGAGACGGCACTCGAAGCGCTGACCGATGCTTGCTACTACCTGACAGTTGAGCGTAACCGCTATCACTTCAGTTTCAGGGAAAATCTCAACAAGCGGTATGCGGATCGCCGCGCGAATATCAAAGGCGAGACCATCAACGACCGTGTGCGCACGGACATTGCCAAGATCTTTGGGGGTCAGTCGCCTATCGAGCGTGTATTTTTCCCGGAGCACAGCAACCAGGTACCCGACCGTGCGGCGCTGGCGCTTGTCGTTATGTCTCCAGAGCGGTCCTTGGAAGACGAGACAAAAACAAAGGCACTGGTGGAGTCGATCGTACGTGAGAGCGGCACGTCAGGCCGCACATTCAAGAGCGGACTTATTTTTGCGGTGCCACAGAGCCCGACGCAGGTCAAGGAGGATGCGCGGCGAGTGCTCGCATGGGAGGAAATTCAAAATGAACTGCCCGAGATCAATGTCGATGACGCGCAGCGGAATCAGTTGGCCGAGAATCTCAAGAAGGCGCAACGTGACCTGAGAGAGACCGTTTGGCGGACTTACAAAAATGTCTTGCTGTTGGGTAAAGACAATCACGTACACACCATAGACTTGGGATTGGTTCACAGCAGCTCAGCGGAATCATTGGTTCAGTTCATCGTCAACCAGCTACGGCAGGTGGACGAGATTCAGACTGGCATCAGCCCGAGCTTCCTTGTCCGGAACTGGTCGCCGGCATTCAAGGAATGGAGTACGCGGGCCATCCGTGATGCCTTCTATGCTTCACCGGTTTTCCCCCGTCTTCTGAATGCGGAATCGATCAAGCAAACGGTCGTTCGCGGCGTGCAAGACGGACTTTTGGCATATGTCGGAAAGGGGAGAGACGGGAAGTACGTGCCATTCATCTTTGAGCGCGCCGTCGATCCGTCGGACGTGGAAATCTCGGACGAAACTTTCATCATCACGAAAGAGACGGCGCTCGCTTACCGCGAGGCGCAAGCCGGACCGGCAGTCGTTGAACTCCCGATCGCTGTCGGGGGTCGTCCGGCGGGACCCCCTGGAACTCCGGACACCGACACCTCAGCGGCCTTCCCGTTCGATGCAGCCTCAAAAACCAAACCTGCCGTGGGAGGTCTCCGCTCTCTGCGCTGGACCGGAGAAGTGCCGGCGCAGAAATGGATGAATTTCTATTCGCGTGTGCTCTCGAAATTCGCGACCGGCAGCGGTCTGAGGTTAACTGTGAAAGTGGAGATCGCCCCCGAGGGCGGCGTATCCGAACAGAAGGTCGAGGAGACGCGAAGCGCTCTCAGGGAATTGGGCCTCAACGACATGCTCGATATGGACAGGTAGAGATCACCTGGCGCACGCACGGAAGACAGAATTCAGTCGTGGCGCAAGTGTCGCCCATCTATGAATCGATCGACCTTTCGGCTGGGGGAGAATTCAACGACTCGGAGGAAATCCGGAAAGAGTTCTGCCGCACGTTGGAGTTGTCTGGTCAGGATTCCAACCTCTTCTCGCGCGGCTCGCGGACGCAGCTTCTCTCTGTGGGCGGTATCCAGGTGATTGAACTGCGACTCAAAGACAGAGTTAGTCTCGTCAGGGAGTGGATGCAGGTGCAGGCTGTGGATGATCAGATTTCGCCGAGATAGAAGCCACTTGAGTCCGTCCTCCTTCTCGGAGTTCTGAAACGCCCGTAAGTGCATCCAACTCGGATGGGACTTGAATTGGTCGTTCATGGGGACGGCGTTCGTCGCGACGCGATCCATGACCGCATTAAATCCGTTTTGATCGAACTTGCGTATGTTGAAGAATGCGAAATCGAGTACTTGACCTACACGATCCCAATAGCTGGTGAGTCGAATATAGGCCGACTCAGCGTGTTCCCAGAATGCTTCTGTCGCAAATTTCCCGAGGGCGACCGCCTGCTGCCGATTGTCCACCAAGAGGTCGTCGGGGTGCTCTACGATTGTGACTGCCCCCGTCATGAACATATGCGAACGGATGACTGATTTCCGTGCTCGCTCAAATACGCTCATTACCTCTCGCAGAATTGCTTCTGGGTATTGATCGGGGAGGGGAGGAGTGTATCCGTCCCGCACCAAGTAGTGTTCCGGCGGTCCGCCAAGGTGCTCGACCGTCGAGTTCATCTTGCGCTCGAACGAGTCGTTCCCTCGTGACGGATGTGGAAATTCCGAGGAATGCAGGGACTCGTATCGAGCCAGAACAACTCGCTCATGTCCCACGTGTGTGATGGACTGGCTCAGGATCACGCCAATCGAATTGTCCGAATTCCCATCTTCTTCGCTCATAGTCCGAGCCAAAGCCGTACGCCCCGTAGGCTCTTGGTATTGTGGCGCGAATTTTCTCGTTGCACGTTGTTGCGACACGGATTTTCTTGGCGTGCCCCGAACAGTGGCGCTGCGGCGGGCGAACCGCCGTCCCGTTTTCGACCGAAAGAGCCTGGGGGTTGTTTTAGGGGTTACCGAGATTTTCCGAACGCAAATTCCCCCTTGGTATCAGTGGCTTGCGGACGTTTTGGGATTCGACCCTGGCCACCAAATCTCTAACCGCTTGCATTGCCTGAATTTTATTCGATATACCGCGTCGTCCCCGCGAATATCGAATTGAAAAGTTGCACGCTTTTTCGCCGCATGTTCGCCGACGTTCTGCGCATACGGAGCCCAGTGCCTTTGCGAGCTCACTGACACTAGGGGCAACTGTCGGGGCAACTCACCGGACTTTGATGGGCGCGGGGGCAACTGCCTCCGCGCTTTATCAGCAAGCCCTTCAGGAGTCACCCATGCCTCTCACTCAAACACTCATTGTGAACACCAGGCCCCGAGAAAAGATGTATCGACTCTTCGACGGCTCGGGTGGTCTTTACCTCGAGGTCACGCCGCGAGGCGGCAAATGGTGGCGGGTTAAATACCGTCTCGCCGGATGCGACCAACGGCTGTCATTGGGTGTCTTCCCAGTGGTCGGGTTGAAACTCGCACGGCTTCGCTGCCTGGAAGTCCGCTCACAGCTTGCCTCCGGTCTCGATCCGTCCGCACTTCGCAAGGCGGCCAAACTGAAGCTGATGCACAAGGAGGAAACCTTCGAGGCGATCGCGCGTGAGTGGCACGAACAGCTGTCGAGCAGGTGGACCGATTCCTACGGCGAGCACATCCTAAAGCGCTTAGAAAACTACGTGTTCCCGTGGCTTGGTAAGCTGCCGATCACGCAGGTCAGAGCGGTCGACATTCTCGACTGCGTGCGTCGGCTCGAGCACCAGAGGACGCACTCCACGGCGCGGCGAGTCCTGCAAACCACCGGTCAGGTCATTCGCTACGCGATCCTCACGGGGCGAGCCGAGACCGACGTCGCGCGGCACCTCTCCAAGGCGTTAGTGCCGCGGACCGTCAAGCATGCGGCCTCGATCAAGAGTCCGAGAGAGGTTGGGGCTCTACTGCGGGCGATTGACGGTTACGATGGTCGACTCGTCACTAAGTTCGCGTTGCGCTTGGCACCGTTGGTGTTTGTGCGGCCAGGCGAGCTCCGCCATGCCACTTGGGCCGAATTCGACTTCGTGCAGCGGGAGTGGCGAATTCCAGCGGGCCGAATGAAGGCCAGACAACCCCACATCGTTCCCCTCTCGCGGCAAGCACTCTCGTTGCTTCGTGAACTGAGACCGCTAACCGGAGACAATCGTTGTCTCTTTCCGGGGGAGCGCGTGGCAGAGCAACCCATGAGTGACAATGCTTTGAACGCGGCGCTGCGCCGATTGGGATACGGCAGAGACCAGATGACCGCACACGGATTTCGCTCCATGGCATCGACACTACTTAACGAGCTCGGCTGGAGCGGTGATGCAATTGAGCGGCAGCTCGCACACGGCGAGCGGAAAGGCAGTCGCGCCGTGTACAACTACGCGCAATACTTGCCAGAGCGGGAAGCCATGATGCAAGCCTGGGCGGACTACCTGGACCACGTTCGTCGTGAAGTGCACGACAACGCCGGAGGCAAACTCCTGGCGATCAGCGAAGCAGCTGAATCGCGAACGGACGAAGCAATTACCTGGCTCGGCCCCAACAGAGTCTTGCTGCGATATGCCCATCCGCCACAAGCCGACAAAACGGTTGCGGGGTAGCTCCGCTCCGCAGTCGCCCGAGCAGAGAGTCGAATGAGTGATAGTACAACCGCGCTCACCATGAGCCGTTCTATCGACTGCCCATCCTCCTTTCCCACGAACGGCCGGTGACAACGCACATGAGCGGCCCCCGCACCCGGACGACTCGCGAGCGCGGGTGACCGTCGGGTCCGTTCGACGTTCGCTGGCCCGTCTAGATTGAGAGATTGCGCATGACGAAAATCGCGATCGAAGTCATCGGCTGGACCGCGGCCGTGCTGATGCTGTCGGCCTATCTGCTGCTGAATACAGGTCGCATCACGGCGCAAACGAAAATCTATCAATGGTTCAATGTCCTGTCAGGCTTGGGCTTCATTATCAACAGCGGCTGGAATGGCGCGTACCCATCTGCGGCCATCAACGTGTTCTGGATGGCCATCGCACTTTACGGGGTCGCGAAGATCTCGAGACCGCAAACGCTGCCGCGCTCGAATTGAGCGTGGAGGTGCGGCGCGCGGACTACATTGAGCTCGAGGCTCAGAACCGTCTACGGGCGTTCATCGAGTGAGCATCGCCCACACGGCAGGCGCATCGATCATCGTCGCGGGGTTCGAGATCCCGTCGCGCGATCCGCGCTTCCTCGCAACAGTCGGTGTGCATGTGCTGCTGGGACTCGCCTGCACCGTCACCGCGGACCAGCCGGCCCTAGAGTTTCGTGATTCGCTCGACGCGAGATGCCGCTCGATTGCGGCAATCGCGTTCGCGCTCTTCGGAGACAAAGCAGGCCGCATCCGGGCCAAGATGCTCTTGCTCGGCCCCTTCGCCGGGTCGCCGGGCGAACAGAGCCTTCGCCACCGGCATCGCGATCAGCGCGCCCACGATCTGTGCGGCAATGAATGCCGGGGCGTCGACGGGGCGAATACCGGAAAATGTATCGGTCAGGGAGCGCGCGATCGTGATCGCGGGATTCGCAAAGGAGGTCGAGGCGGTAAACCAGTAGGCCGCACCGATCCAGCAGGCCACCATCCAGGGTGCGTCTTGTGCGCGGCGGTGCCCAAGCACTACCAGGAGCAAACCGAACGTCGCAACGGCCTCCGCCAGCCACTGAGGGAACCCCGTCCTTGCGTGAAGGGAGGCTTGAATCAGGGGTAGCCCAAACATTGCATGCGCGAGGAGCGCGCCGGCACAACATCCCGCCACCTGAACCAGCACATAGAGGCCGGCGTCGTGCCAAGGGAGAGTTCCGCTCAGCGCCTGAATCAAAGACACCGCGGGATTGAAGTGCGCACCGCTCACAGGACCCAACAGGCCAATGAGTGTCGCGAGAACAGCCACGGTGGCGCCGGTATTTGCGAGGAGAGCAACCGCGCTATTCCCCGCCGATAGCCGTTCCGCCATGATCCCGGAGCCGATCACCGTTGCTGCCAATAACAGCGAGCCGATCGCTTCAGCTGACAGACGCTGGGAGAGCTTCACGAATCGCCGTCATCGGGTCGTGTCTTGCCGATTGCGTCGAGCTTCTCCTGCAACTTGATTCGATCGAGCGAAGCGAGCGGCAGGCTGGTGAAGATCTTGATGCGATTATCGAGAATCCTGAATGAGTCGCGGAACGCGACCCACTTCTCCGTATCGGAACCCTCTACTGCGGCCGGGTCCGGAACACCCCAGTGCGCGGTCATGGGTTGACCCGGCCAGAAAGGACAAACTTCGCCCGCAGCCTTGTCGCAGACGGTGAAGACAAAGTCGAGGAACGGAGCTCCGGGCGCTGCGAACTCATCCCACGCTTTGCTCCGAAGATCCGCCGTCGGGTAATTCATGCGTTTGAGCAATTCGAGGGCAATCGGATGCACGGCGCCTTTCGGATGACTTCCGGCGCTGAAGCCGTGGAAGCGACCTCGGCCCCACTGGTTCATCAGCACCTCAGCGAGGATGCTGCGCGCCGAATTTCCGGTGCAAAGAAAGAGTACGTTGTAGAGCCGATCAGCCATTTGCCTGTGCTCGTGACGGCTCCAATTCAAGCGCTTTCGCCATGCAGGTCGCCGACTCAGGACAGAGTGAGGAGAACTCCGCACATTGCTTCATCCCTTCACTGACGTGGCGCCGATCCAAGGCGGCGTAGCCGAGATGACGAAAAAACGACCCCGCGGTTTGCGTGAGCAGCACCAGTCTTTGGATGCCTGCCTTCAGCGCCTCGCGCTCGAGCCGTGTGACAAGCTCACGGCCGATGCCTTGTTGGTGGTAGGTGGGAGACACCGCCAGAGAACGCAGCAGACCCTCGGTGCCGAACTCCTGCAGGCCGATGACGCCAACGATGGAGCCGTCGAATTCCAGCACCCACCATCGTTGGTCAGTGTCCACTGTGAGGTCTGATGTCGGCAGCGCCGCAGCTCGCAGAAGCGCCAACACCGCGGGCATGTCGGCCCGCCGGCACACACGAATCACCGATGGAAAAGAACGGCTCATCTCGAACAGCAGGGTGACGCGTTGATTTCACTCTTGAAGGTCGGTACGCAGCACTGAGCCTTCTGCTTCGCCAACTCAGCAGGAACCGGCACAACGGAATCCCCGTGACCGAAGACCGGGGTATCCTCGCCGTAGACTGGGATGCTGCTCAGCGTGCGGAAGGTCTCCCAGGCAATGCCAGTCGGATCGGTCACCCAATACTTGTCGGACCGGGCGTAGCAGCAGGGCTGCTCGTCCTCCTGAATCATCCGATCATCGGCGGCCTGCAATTGAGCGTGCAGGCCGCGCAGTTCCTCATCCGTGTCTACCTGAAACCCCAAGTGATTGACCCCGAGGGGTTGACGGTGCGTCGAGATCGCGAAGTTGATTCGCGGATCATCCAGCATCCACTTGGCGTAGTCGGACTTCTGGACCGCCGGATCGGCGCCGAAAAGCTGCGTATAGAAACGGATACTCTCAGTTAACTCGGGGACGGACACGTGGACGTGGAAACGCCTCATGAATTTTTCCTCTTGCGGGGTGCCGCGGCCGGCACACAGCTCCGACCGCCGCAACAGTTCTCAGTGAGAAACCCGAGTAGCGCGTTCATCTGGTGATAGTTCGCCGAGTAGTAGATGAACCGCCCCTCCTGGCGCGAGAGGACCAAGTCGGCGTGACTTAAGGCCTTCAAGTGAAATGAGAGCGTATTTGCGGGGATCTCCAGGCGCTCAGCGATCTCGCTCGCCGCGACGCCCTCCGGCCCTGCCTGCACGAGGAGGCGATACACCTGCAGGCGGCTGTCCTGCGCGAGAGCGCTCAGCGCCACGACCGCAACATCAGATTCCATGAATCTAGAATCGTCGAACTATTGTCGCGAGTCAAGCCCGTTCGCGCGGCATTCAATTGCCGCTCCGAAATTAGGAGATGGCCAATCCGGCCTGCCCGGCTACAAGCCGGCGGCCGCCAAGTGCGGCAGAGGCGCTCAGTACTTCGCTTGCGCGACTTCGTGCGAGGGACTTCTTCAGAACCGAACCGCCGACCGATTTTCCTACCGGAAAATATTGGGGGTTGTTTTGTGGGGTTATTCGGGTTTTCCGAACTTAGTTTTCCCATCCATATCAACTGCTTAGGGCGGTTTTGTGGTTCCGCCCCTGGCCACCATCAAATCAAAAGCTTAGACGCGTCGAACCAACATCAACTGTGGAATATTCGGTCCGCGTGGAATGAATATTCCACAGCCTCGCCGTCTTGGTGTCCGCAAGTCCATGTCCGCGCTTGGCAATTAGCAAGAGAGGGAAGTGAAGCAACGGACAGCGGGCCTAGAACGGAGAACTTGGTTGTATGTCAGTAATGACATATACTTTACATTCGTGAGCCCGAAGGACAAACCTCTTGCGTGGCTCCACGGTCAGGTTAAGACGCCGCCGTTTTCAACGGTGGCTCGAATCGAGACCGGCTTTCTGCTCAGGCGCCTGCAGCAAGGCGAGAAGCTGAGCATGCCGCAGTCGCGACCGATGCAATCGATCGCGGCTCGATGCCATGAGTTGCGGTCAAGGACCAGGGCCGGACGTGGCGGTTGATGTATCGCATCGACGTCGATGCAATCCTGATCTTGGCCGTCTTTGCCAAGAAGACTGAGAGGCACGTCGTGAATGACGCCTTTGCCGGTCAGCTCAACTCCGTGGAGGCCCAGAACTAAGCTACCGATCTCGGTCTTCCCGTCTGGCCCCAGTATCCGTAGATGCAACCCGTCGTGCTGCAGCGCTCCCGAGTATTTGTACCAGTAGCCATCCGGGACCAAGTAGCCAGATTTGCCACTGTATTTGCCCGCTTCGACCGCGAGATCCAAGCCGGCCACGAATGACCCGCCTGGGTAGCTCGTCGTCACTTCCCACCGGCCGGTGAGATCGGGGGCGCTGGTGGCGCCCTGCGTGTCGGCGCACACGAGGAACGAGGTCGCGAACCCGAGGAATGCAAACGATAAGGTCTTCACGGACCGCTCCTTACTTGAAGTCGACGTATGCGCGCTCCGAAGTGAGGCCACCACGCCGGGCGCCTTTCGAAAGCGGTTATACCCGACCTGCCGTAAAGCGGACATTTACTGAACGGCAGAAAATGGTCGAGACGTGCCTGAACCCCGAGACCAAGTGTACCCTTGGGTAAGCACAAGATCCGAGAGCAGTTACATGAGCGGGGCAATGAATAGAGCGGGCGTTTGCGACCCCCAAGACTTGGAGCGCATGTTGGTTTCCAGGCAGAACGTCGGGGACATCGAAGGGATGGTCGCTTTATACGAGGAACACGCGCTGTTAAACGATGGCGAGGGCCGTTGCGTGCAGGGTCGGCAGGCTCTGCACAAGTTCTTTAGTGAACTGGTTGCTACCGGGCGAAAGTTTCGACTGGGATCCCAACAGGCGGCGGTGATCTGCGGGGACTTGGCGCTAACTTCAACACGTTCCCGGGATGGCAACGTGACCGCCGAAGTGGCACGGCGACAAAGTGACGGAACGTGGCTCTGGGTTATCGACCAATTCTCAATTGCAGCGGAAGCGCCGAGCTAACTTGATCGCAGGTACGTAGCGCGCCGCAAAGCGGTCAATCCTGTACGTCGGCTTCGGGTCGTTCGCGCTCGGTCACCCTCAAGACGCGAATGGCGGCTTTGAGGGGCTCGACGTCGCAGAGGCGTGGGTCGTTGAGGCTGTGGAATATTCTGGTGCCGTATCCAGGCGAAACAGGTAGTTATCTCGGCGTAAGTGCTCGAAATATTCCACAAATCGTGCAACGAGCGCCTTTGATTTTCAGTAACTTGGTCGGGATTGAGGCGCCGACTGAAAATCCGCGTGTCGGTGGTTCGATTCCGCCCCTGGCCACCATGAAATCAATGTCCATTCCGATTGGATAGGGGCCATTTCATACCGGAGACATGGGTAACAGTTTCGCGGCGAAGGGGTTCGCCGCACTCTCGATCCGACAAGTCTCGTGGTCAAAGAACCCCAAGTCGTATCGCATAAAGCTGACCAGCCAGATTTTATCCTCGACCTGCTTCACTCCTACCTGCTGACCGGCGAACGCCTGGCTGAGATTGCTCTTCAACGCTCCCATGCAGATCCTGCCACAGCGCGTCACCGTGATGGTGCGCTCGTGGAAGGGATACTCCAGGTCCGGTAGACCGCTATAGAGGGCGCGGGGAGGCAGTGTAGAGCTCGGCCGGGTAACGCATGTTGAGCGCCTCGTGAGGACGCTCGTGGTTGAACGTGCTGAGGAACTGATCGAAGCGTGCCTGCTGCTGCAGGAAGTTGGCCTCCTGCTTGAGCGTCAGATGCATGCGCTCGTGGCGGCCGTTCTGCTGAGGGTTACCGGGCTTGATGCACTCGATATCGATCCCGAGACGTAGCCACCAGACCGACAGCTTGGTCAGGCCGAAGAGCGAGTTAGCACTGGCAAAAGGTGCTCCATTATCGGTGCGAATCGCCATCGCTCGCGAACGCGTCCCGTTCAATCTCGCTCTCTATCAGTCGTGACTCGAAAGACGATTGCTTTTTTTTGCGTCCCGCGATGAGGGCCAGGGCGCTTGACAAGCAAGTTGGTGCTTGCCTATCATTTAGGCAAGTAAAGACTTGCGTGTGTGACATGACAGAGCGCCCCGACACCGATGTGCTGTTCAAGGCCCTGGCCGATCCCAGCCGGCGCAAGCTCCTCGACCTCCTGCATGCGCACGACGGGCGCACGTTGAATGAGCTGTGCGAGCACTTGGACATGACACGGCAGGGCGTGACGCAGCACCTGGATGTACTCGAGGCTGCGAACCTGGTCACCACCGTGCGGCGCGGCCGCGAGAAGCTGCACTTCCTGAATCCCGTGCCGCTGCAGGAGATCTACGAGCGCTGGATCGCCAAGTTCGAAAAGCCGCGCCTGAAAGCGCTCTCGGATCTGAAGAAACGAATGGAGAGAGCCGATGGCTAGATCAACCTTTGTCTACGTGACCTACATCCGCACGACGCAGGAGAAGCTGTGGTCGGCGTTGACGGACGACGTGGCGTTCATGAAGCAGTACTGGTTCGGCTTTCACTGCGAAAGCGAATGGACCGCCGGATCGCCGTGGAGGATGGTGTCCGGGGACGGGCAGATCACCGATGCCGGCGAAATTCTTGCCGCCGAGCCTCCGCGACGGCTGGTGATCCGCTGGCGGCACGAGAGGAATCCCGAGCTCAAGGCCGAAGGTGAATCGCTCTGCACGATGGAACTGGAACCGAGCGGAGAGGCGGTCAAGCTCTCTATCACCCACACCATCGAGCGTGATCCTTCGAAACTCATCGCGGCGGTGTCCGGCGGCTGGCCATCGATCCTGTCGAATCTCAAGTCGCTGCTCGAGACCGGCGCCATCGTTCTCAAGAGCCCCTCCCCGAAAGGACCCTGACCATGCGCGTGCAACCGACGGTGATGGACGCTCTGGCGGACGGTCAGCCGACGAAGACCCACGGATACGCCCCGGTCAACGGTCTAAGGATGTATTACGAGGTGGAGGGCACGGGTCATCCTCTGGTGTTCATTCCGCCCGCCTTCGGAATTGCCGGGACGCATGCGTTTGGCGAGCTCATTCAAAGCCATACGGTCATTTCGGTCGATCTGCAGGGAAACGGTCGCACGGCAGACATCCCCGAGCGCCCCGTTTCAATCGAACAGTACGCCGACGACGTGCTCGGACTGTTGAAGTATCTCAAGATCTCCAGGTCCGACTTCCTGGGTGAGAGTTACGGCGGCAACACCGCGGCAATGATCGCGGTTCGCTATCCGGAGTTCACGCGCCGTGTGGTGACCTACGCGGCCACTTTTGCCCCGCCTCCCTATACCCTGAATCCTGAGACCACACACTACGATCAGCCACCGACCGCCGAGACCTGTGACGTCGAATATCAGAGAGAGAATTACAAGAAAGTCGCGCCCGATCCGCATTACTGGCCTCGCATCTACGCCAAGGTGGGCAGCATTCAGTGGCGAGGCTTCTCTAACGGAGAATTGGGCTCCATCAAAGCGCCGATGCTCATCATGCAGGGCGATCACGATTTCGTTCGGCTGGAGCACTCGGTTGAAACCCTCAAGCTGATTCCGTGCGCCGAGCTTGCAGTGGTCCCGGATGCGAGCCACTTCGCCCTCTCTTCGGAGCCGGAGCGGGTAGTTCCGCTGATCAAGCGCTTCCTGGAAAAGCCCGACGGGGAACTCCCCCTGGCGACCGCCAACGTGGGCTATCACCCCGGGGAAACCCGCTAGGCTCACGGATGAGTGCGCACCCGTAATCATGTGCCCCGCTTGCCTCGCAACCGTCCTCGCCTCAGGCGCAGCTTCGGTCAGCGGGCTGTGGGCACTTGCGAGTCAGCTTAAGGAGGACATCGCCATGAAAGAGACTTCGACGAACCCCACGCATCGGGTCGGCACACGTGAGGAGTGGCTTGCGGCGAGGCTGGAGCTGCTCAAGGCAGAGAAGGAACACACGCGCCGCGGCGATGAGCTCGCGCAAAAGCGGCAGGAGTTGCCGTGGGTGCGCGTCGAAAAGGATTATCGGTTTGAAACCGATGACGGGAATGCCGCGCTACCGGACCTCTTTCGCGGGCGCTCGCAGCTCCTCATCTACCACCTGATGTTCGGGCCGGAATACAAGGCAGCTTGCCCCTCCTGTTCGGCGATCGCGGACGGGTTTAATGGCATCCAGATTCATCTGGCCCATCACGACGTGATGCTGTGGGCCGTATCGCGGGCGCCGCTTGCGAAGCTCCAGGCGTACAAGCGGCGGCTGGGATGGAGCTTCCCGTGGGCGTCGTCGTTCGGCAGCGACTTCAATTCGGATTATAGCGTCGGCTTCAGCCCTGAGCAGCAGCGGCGCGATGGAGGCATCGAATACAACTACCGGGGCGAGGGCGCCTGGAAGTCATCCAGCACCGCGAGCACCTCGTCCCAGGATGTCTACGGGACAGGAGTCGACATGGCGACCTTCGTGCGGGAGAGGCCGGGCGTGAGTGCCTTCATTCTCGAGGACGGCGTCGTCTACCACACCTATTCGAGCTATGCGCGGGGCCTGGACAGCCTCTGGGGCATGTGGCAGTGGCTCGACCGCGCGCCGAAAGGTCGCAATGAGACGGGTCACTGGTGGCGCCGAAACGACGAGTACGACAAGCGATAATCGTCCGTTCACGGTCCCTCACGCCTCAGTAGCGGCTCCTTGTCGTCGGTGTCGACCGCGGTGGCTGCTCTGGCCGCGCGCGTCGAATGCGCGCTGATTCCGGCAGGCGCAAGAGCGCGGCGGACGGCTCGCATGCACGGCACGCCCATTTTAGGTACTGAATAACGCCCGTATCGTTACGGAGCGTCCGTGACGAATAGGATTCCAGCCCAGTGCCGGGCTCACGCTGCCGCACGGTTACCAGCGCTCCGTCAACGCGATTGGCCGATCCGCCCGGGACTGACCGGCTGAGTGTCCCGTTGGCGTCGCCCAAGACGCTGTGCCGTAACGCACGCTCCTTCAGCATCGCGAACCGGATCGGCACGAGAATCATCACCGCGATGGCGGAGGTGATCATTCCGCCGACGATCGAGGCTGCGATCGGCTTCATGACGTCCGAACCGATCCTCGGACCAAACGGTCCGGGCAAACGACGTTCGCGCGCGAGACCTGCGATCTTGCGCTCTATACGCAAGTTGCGTATGATGCAATCGAATGAGAGCAGTCTTCATCGAGCTGCCCGCTTTCGAGCGGCACCGCGAGACATACCTCGATGACGATCGCTTCCGCGACTTGCAGCTGATGCTTATGAGCTCTCCCGAGGCAGGAGACGCGATTCCCGGCGCGGGCGGACTGCGCAAGCTGCGCTTCGGCGATCCCCGTCGTGGCAAGGGCAAGCGGGGTGGCTTACGTGTGATTTACTACTGGTGGGGTGGTGGACCGGAGTTCTGGCTGTTCACTCTTTACGACAAGGACGAGACGGACGATTTGACACCCAAGCAGCGCGAGATCCTCAAGGAGCGCGTCAAGAGCGAAGTCCAGGCGAGGAGAAAGCGATGACCAAGAAGCGAGACTTGTTTGACGAGCTCGTCGAGGGATTTGACGCCCTCGTTGAGCACCGTGGTGGCAAGCGAACGCTGCGCACGCACACTGTAAAAGTAAAGCCGGTGCTGAAAATCAGTGCTCGTGAACTGACGAAAGTTCGCAAGGACATGAACCTGTCGCGCAGCCTATTCGCGAGCTACCTGCGCACGAATGTCCGCACGCTCGAGAACTGGGAACAGGGACGTGCCAGACCCAATGCACAAGCTGCGCTGCTGATTCGCATGGTTCAGCGATTCCCAGATACGATGCGCCGATTAGCCGCGATATGACCGGAGCGTCGTGTGCCAGGATTGTGTCGTGCTCAGATTGGGTGTGCCGTAATTGTGCCTTGGTGTGGCTGGGTTCGGGGCTGGCAAGCGCTGCAAGTCGTTGATTGATAAACCCCTAGAACCCCCGGCCTCCGACTGAAAATCCGCGTGTCGGTGGTCCGATTCCGCCCCTGGCCACCAGTTACCTAACATCTTGCTTTTACTCATCTTTCTTCGATATACGCGCTATCCACAACCCTTCGCGAGACGCCCATGCCTCTGACTCAAACGCTTGTTGTCAACGCGCAGCCTCGCGAGAAGACCTATCGACTCTTCGACGGCTCGGGCCTCTACCGCGAGGTCACGCCCATTACTTAGGTTTGCGGAACTTCAGGATGAACTGGTCGGTGTGCCCGCGAATCGTTGCATCGAACACTTTGGCCGTACGGGGGTCAGCCGGGTTGGCCAGAATCGAACTCTCGGAGTCGAACTTGAATCCCGCAGCTTCAACCTCTCGGCGCACGGTCGAGGACTCGATGCGATGCAAGGTCTCGGTTACGTTTGCCGGAGCACC
>JACXTT010001043.1_pt1 | contig 47272 bp, 42 predicted proteins | sample 9270951 | NCBI WGS metagenome assembly JACXTT01 (sample SAMN15532306, study PRJNA645909) | rock metagenome | isolation source: weathered quartz diorite | place: Puerto Rico | collected 2017-06-21 | reverse complement strand
AATGCCATATCCTGCGGGTCAGCAGATCTTGACCTTTAGCTCTCCTGAGAGGGTCGTCACCAGCCGGATACCACGAAAAACGCCGGACGGCAAGAAAACACCCATTCCCCGGATGAGCCGTTTTTTTTGGCGAAATTTCGTCCCATCGTCCAAAAACGGCTGTGTGTGTGGATGAATTGGACGAACTCTATCGACTTCGTCCGTTCCTCCTGCCATCTTGACAGCTCTATTGGTGTCCGAGAGTTAGTAAACCAAGCACCGACTACTCGTAGGTCACGCGCACCAGGAACAGCCCTTGTGCCGGCGCGGTCGGGCCGGCTTGCACGCGGTCCTCGACGTTCAGGATGTCCGCGACCTTTGCTTCAGCCCAGAAACCGCGGCCCACGTTCATCAGCGTGCCGGCGATCGCCCGCACCATATTGTACAGGAAACCGTCCGCCTCCACATCGATCCAGATGTAGTCGCCGGCCCGGTTGACCGCCAGGTGCGTGATGGTCCGCACGCTCGACATGCGGTTGGGCCATTCGGTCTCGAAGCTGTGGAAATCATGCGTGCCCTTGAGCGCCTCGGCCGCCCGCGCCATCGCCGCCGCATCGAGCCGATGCTTGTTCGGGCAGCAATACTTGCGCAGGAACGGGCTCGGCACCGCACCGTCATGGATCACATAGCGATACAGCTTGCGCAGCGCGTCGCGGTTGGCGTCGAATGCCGGCGGCGCTTCCTCCACCGCGAGACACGCGATGTCATGGGGCAGATGAGCGTTGATCGCGCCGTGGAGCTTGAAGAACGGCACATGCATGTCGCTATGGAAATTGACGACCTGCCCGAGCGCATGGACGCCTGCATCGGTTCGGCCGCTGGCGTTGACGCGAATTTTCGTTTCGCCGGTCAGCGCGCACAAGGCGGTTTCGAGCGTTTCCTGGACGGTGCGATAGCCGGGTTGGGTCTGCCAGCCCTGGAAGTCGGTGCCGTCGTAGCTCAGGAGCAGTTTGAAGTTCCGCATGGTTACGGTGCTTGTCGGATGCAGCGCAGATACGCATCGCCGTCCAGGTTCTCGATGGACTCGGTAGTCCAGCCCGCGCTCTGAACGATAGCGTCCACGCCGCGGCCGGCAATGGGACTTTTCGCTTCGGCGCCGCCAATCAGCTTGGGCGCCACGAAGGCATGGATCTCGTCCACCGCGTCGCGATCAAAAAACGAACCGAGCACGGCAGCGCCGCCTTCGACGAGCAGGTTGGTCCAGCGGCGCCGGCCGAGTTCGTCCAGCAACCTCATGATATCAGGCCGTCCCTCGGCATCGCCGGGTACGGCGAGTATTTCGCAGCCGGCGGCGCTCAGTGCCGCGGGCGCGTTTTTCGCCTGCGCGCTCACGGCGATCAAGGTCGGGACTTGCCGGGCCGTCTGCACCAATTGGGAGACAGCGGCCAGGCGAGCGTGGCTATCCAGGATCACCCGGCAGGCAGTGCGCGGCCCCGGCGGGCGCGCGGTAAGCAGTGGGTCGTCCGCGAGCGCCGTGCCGATGCCGACGAGGATGCCGTCCATCCGGCCGCGCAGCTCGTGAACGCGGCGGCGCGAGGCTTCGCTGCTGATCCATTTCGAGTCGCCGGTCCTGGTCGCGATCTTGCCGTCGAGCGACATGGCCCATTTGGCATGAACGTAAGGCCGGCCGGTCGAGAGCAACTTAAGGTAGGGAGCGTTCTGCCGGCGCGCCGCGGCGGCGCCGACGCCAAACTCGACCGGAATGCCAGCGGCGCGCAAGAGCGCAGCGCCCCGGCCAGCGACTTGCGGAAACGGATCTTCGAGCGCCGCCACCACGCGCGTTATGCCCGCGCGGATCACGGCAGCGGTACACGGCGGCGTCTTGCCATGATGGCAGCACGGCTCCAGCGTGACATAGAGCGTCGCGCCGGGCGCTGCCGATCCGGCTTGTGCAAGCGCGTTGACTTCGGCGTGAGCGGCGCCGAATTGTTGATGCCACCCTTCGCCTACAATCTGGCCGTCGCGCACGATCACCGCGCCGACGAGCGGGTTCGGCTCGACGTGGCCACGGCCACGCTCGGCCAGGTCGAGGGCTCGGCGCATCCAGAGTTCGTCTTGGGGTGGCATACCGATTAGTGTAGCAACCCGCTGGCGGCTAAGCGTTCGCACAACGCCAGGCGAGCGCTAAACCACAGGCGGCGCTTCAGGCGACGCCCAGCGCTTGTTGCAGCCGGCGAATCTGCTCGGCCATCGGCCGCGGCGGCTTGGGCGTCTTCTGGCCTGGCAGCGCTTCCACCTTGAGATGAATGACGACCGGCCCCGGCCCCGCCAGTGCCTCAGCCGCGCCGGCCTGCCAGTCGGTCAAGGTTGCGCAGGAATAGACGCGCTTGATGCCGGCGCCGCGCGCGATCGCCGCGTAATCGACGTGGCCCGCGCCGGCGTGTAGCTGGCCGCCGGTCACCTCGTAATGGCCGTTGTCAAGGATCAGCAGGTGCAGGTTGGCTGGATGATGCGCCAGCGTGACGAGGTTGCCCAGGCTCATGAGCGTGCAGCCGTCGCCGTTGAGGACGATGACGCCGCGCTGCGGCTGCGCCAGCGCCAGCCCCAGGCCGAGGCTCGGCCCGTGTCCCATCGCCGAGGGAATGTAGACGAAATCGAGCGGCGTATCGGATAGCCCAGGCCAAAGCCCGGCCGAGCTCATGGTGCTGACCACGATGCGCGCGCCGCGGTACGGCAGCACGACTTCCAGGGCCTGGCGTTGCGTCATCATCATGCGAGTTACTCCGCCAGCAGGACGGCGCCGGCGCGTTGCTCGGCCTGCGCTTGTCGATAGGCATTGACGAGGTCCGCGGCGCTGTTGCGGTTTTCGAGCAGCACGTACGGGATCTGCCAAGCACGCAGGATCGGCTCGGTAAAGATGGGGCAAGTATCGGTGGTCGCGTTGTTCTTCTGGGCATACCAGCTGCGAACGCCGACCACGAAAAAGAGCGGCAGCTTCATGTCGTGCAGGACATTCCGCAGGGCGTCGCCCGCCTCGAACAGGCCGGTACACTGCACCAGGACGATCGGCTTCTTGCCTCCCAGGTGCAACCCGGCCGCCAGTGCGAACGCCTCCCCTTCGCGACAGACACGAATCAACGTCAACCCGTCGGCCGCCGACAGCGCAGTATCCCACGCCCCGAGTTCCGTATCGGGTATCCACACGACATGCGTGATACCGCACTGCTTCAGCGCGGCAACGATGGAGGGGCCGTCGAGCATAGGAGCCAGGGGTCAAGGGTCAGGAATCAGGGGCCAAAGTCTAGTGCGTCGTCCAGGCTAAATCTTCGGGCAGGGAGGTCGGGAGGGCGAGGCTCCTGCCGAGCCGTGAACTCGAGAAACGCCAAGTGTAAGACGCCGACGCCGATGCTTCCGGCTCGGCAGGAGCCTCGTCCTCCCGACCGTGCGTAACCCCAGAATTTAGCGTTGGAGACGCACTAGAAAGTTCGGGGTTAATTCGATAAATGCTCGGCAGCGTCTTGCGCAGGCGCTGATTCCTGACTCCTACCCCTGACTGCTGTTATTTCTTGTTCTTAGCCGCCTCGAATTTTTCCAATTCGCCGGAAACGTTGAGGTTGCCAGCCTCGACCGTTTGTTTCACGAAGCCGACGTTCTGGGCAAACCAGTAGGTGGTTTGGACGGTCTTCTTGTTGCCGTTCTCTTCAGACTCGAGGCGAATGGCCACGCGTAGGGTCTTGAACTTTCCCGCGGCCACGGTGACCGATTCCTCGGCGGCTTCGCAGAAGTACTTCCCTTTTTCTTTGCCGACGGCGATGTCGCCGTCCCATTTGGATCCCGCCTTGACGGGAAACTTCAAGAGGCAAATGGGGGGAGTGATTTCCTGGCCGTTGTTGCGATGGCGAAACACCCCTTTGTCGGTCACGCTCAGATGCTCGACGGAGACGACCTTGCCGTTGACGGTCGCTTCGAGCCGGGCTAGCGGGACGCCGTCGATGGTTTCGACCTTGGCGATGGAGGAGACGGCATTGGCGGTGTTGCCCTGGACCGTGATGCGGTAATGCCAGGTATTGCCGACCTGCAGGGGGTAGTAATTCGGCGGCGCCTTATCCTCCTTGAGTTCTTTCTTGTCCTGCTTGGTTTCCTGGGCGTTTGCACAGAGCGCGGCCAGGATAAATAGGACGCCGGCGCCGGCGGCCAGACGGAGATGCCATTTCATGCGTGTCGCCTTTCTGGGTTGCGGACGAGCCAAATACCTATAGCTTGTTAGACGAATCCGACAGCCTTGCCAAACCAGTGTAAAAATAGTGGCGAACCTTGTCAATCAGGGACGAAGAAAACATCCACGAAGGACACCACGATCAACGAAGAGAGAAAGGGATGAGCTAGGTTTTCTCCCGTTCGTGCCCAGTCGTGGCCTTCGCGGCTGTTTGCTATAATGCCTGGACCATGGAATTCATCGAGCTGCACGATGTCCGCAAGCACTACCACGTCGGCGAAATCGACGTGCCGGTGCTCAAGGGCGTCTCGCTGGCGGTCAGACGCGGCGAGATGATCGCCTTGACCGGCATCTCGGGTTCCGGCAAATCGACGCTGATGAACATCCTCGGCTGCCTCGACCGCCCCAGCACCGGGCGCTACTTCCTCGAAGGCCAGGATGTCACGAACCTGTCGCTGGAGCAGCGGGCACTGATCCGCAATCGCAAGATCGGCTTCGTCTTTCAGAACTTCAACTTGCTGGCGCGCACCACCGCCCTGGAGAACGTGACGATGCCGCTCGCTTACAGCGCGACGAGCCTGCACGAGAGCCGGCAGCGGGCAAAGCGGCTGCTCGAACGCGTCGGGCTGGCCGATCGGCTCGAATACCAGCCAGCCCAGCTCTCCGGCGGTCAGCAGCAGCGCGTCGCCATCGCCCGGGCGCTCATCAACAATCCGTTCCTGCTGTTCGCCGACGAGCCGACCGGCAATCTCGACTCGCGCACCAGCGAGGAGATCCTGTGCATGTTCCAGCAGCTCAACCGCGAGGAGGGGCTGACGATCATCCTGGTGACACACGAGTCCGACGTCGCCCGCCATGCGCAGCGCGTTATTCATCTGAAGGATGGGTTGATCGAGTAGCCAGGAACTCTCGTTCCCTTGCTCCGCGTGAGAACGCACCGTGTCGGGACGCCTTGCGGAGAGATGCTTTGCCTCGGTCCGGGCGCTGTTAATGCTGCTGGATCGGCTCCAGGTGCGGGTACTTCTTCGAGAACTCCGCGATCAGCTTGCGGATGTTCTCCTCCTGCCCCTTGGGAGGGAATGGGAGCTTGACGTAGCAAACGCCCTTGGCGTCGAAGCCGATCTCGCCGAAAACGACACCGTCCCACTGGTTGTCGTTGGCCTTCTTTTGCATTTCGAGGACCGGATTGCCCTTGCGGCCGATGTCACCGAGGTCGAGCTCGAACTCGTCAATGCCCTTGACCGCGAGGTGCTTCTTCAGCTTGTCGGCAATGCCGGCGCGCTGCTGTTCGGGCATCAGTACTTTGCCCTGGTAGATGGAGATGCCCTTGAAGTGCAGCAGCGCCTTGGTTCCAGTCTTGTCGTACTGGAAGTAGGCGCGGTCGATGCGTGTCTGCTTGAAGAGCGAGGCCTTGTCTTGCGCGAAATGGCCGCGTATGTCGTCAAGCATCGGCTGCCAGGCGACGAGCTTCATGCGGTCGAGCGGCGCGAGGCCGACGGGCGCGATCGCCTCCTTCTCCTTGTCGGCAAGGAGTTGATCGACGAGATCCTTGGCGAGCTTGAGCTGGTCGGCGTTGCCGCGGATGCCGTCGAAAATCAGCTTGCCGTCGGGTCCGAAGTAGGCGTCCTGGAAGAGGATGCCGTCGTAGCTCTTGACGACGGCCAGTTTTTGCAGGTCGTGGATCGGCGTCTCGATCTGGCGCAGGTCGGCGTGGACCTGATCGATCGGCACCTCGGCGAGCAGACGTTTGCCGGCGCCTGCGATTTTTTCCTCGATCATCTGCTTGAGGCGAACGGCGGCGTCATCCTGCGGCTTCGTCAGATGCGTCGTCTGGCATTGCAGCGTCAGATGACGCAGCCGGGCGTCCTTCTCGGATGGCTTCACTTCGGCATACTTGAAGTAGGCGCGCGACAAACAGGCGCGGCGAAAGAGCGGGTCGGGGGCGGTGGCGAGGTCGGCCTGACAGGCGTGCAGCAGGTCCTGCCATTTTAGGTCTCCCTTGGCGGCGGCGTGGGGCTTCATGGCGTCGATCGACCAGCCGGGCGAGATTTTCGGATCGCTGTCGCTCTTCAGCACCGCCGGGTTTTTCTGAAGGCGCTGTGCCACGATTGGCGCCAGCGCCGGCCTATGCTCGGCGGCGCCGAGGTAGCCGGCGATTTGCAGCGAGCCGTCGGGACCGTAACGGAGATTCGTGAACAGCACGCCGTCGAGATCGGCTCGCTCGGCGGCGAGATCTTGCAACTCGGCGAGCGGGTTCTTGAGGTGCTTGACGCCGCTCGACTTCACGTAGGCAGGGCCGCGCGAGGCGATGACGTCGTCGATGGCCTTGCGCAAGGCGCCGTCGGTGTTTTCCATCGGCATGTCGGCGAGGAAAGCGCCGGTGCCAATCAGGCGGAGCTGCTGGTTCTCGTAGTTGAAATAGAGCCGATCGACGCGCAGGCGCTGCCCGAGGCCCGAATCTTGCGCCAGTTTTACCTGACAGGCATGAACGACGTTGATCCAGGTGATCGGCAACGCCTGCTGTGCAGTCGCGTGGGCCTTCACTGCTTGCAGGTTCGCGTTCGGCTCCTTGGCGAGCAGGTCCTTGACCGCGTCCGCCAGCGCCTGCCGACCGACGTCGTCGGGTTGATGCGCTCGGCCAATCACTTCGAGCTGCCCCTTTTCGTCGAACAGAGCATCGGTGAACACCGCGCCGTCGAGGCCGCGCGCCACGATGCGCTTCTGCATGGCGAAGATCGGGCTCTCCTTCACGACCAACTCGAAGTGCGGCGTCATCGGCTTGCGGTCCGAGTTCAGCACCTTGGGCAACTGCTCGATCAGCCAGGTTTTCAGTTCCGTCTCGATCTGCTCGCGCTCGCCGGCCGTCTCGTACAGCCGGCCCTTGACGCGGAAATAGTAGAGGACGTTGGCCTCGTCATCGGTGGCGATCTGCTTCTTGGCGTCCTGGATGGCGGTCGGCAGAATCTGCTCGAGCCGAACGCGGCGCAGGTGCGGCTTGTTCTCCTTGCGGGCGTGCTCGACGAGCTGTTTCTGCAATTCGAGCAAGCGCGCCTCGGTCTGGAAAACCTCGAGATGATGCGTGAAGTTCACAGCGGCCGCCGGCGATTTCACGACCGCGATCGTCAACGGCGCCTTCGCATAGGCTTCGAGGGCGTCGGCGACCAGCTTGCGCTGGCCGTCGTCCGCGATCAAGCCGGTCACGTGCAATTTCCCCTTGGCATCATAGGTGGCGGAGATCAACTGGATGCCGCGCGCCCGCGGGTCCGGACCGAACTGTCGTTGCAAGGCGACGGCCGGGTTGGTGAAGTATTTTACGTCGAGCGCCAGGTCGGGCATCAAGGAGGCGTTGAGACCCATCGCCTCGAGCCGATTGCCGAGGGCGCTGCGCAGCGCGTTGCTGGTCGCCTCGGCGCCGGTATCGCCGCGGATGCAGACGCCGGTGAAGGTGAGCTTGCCGTCTTCGCTGATGGCGACTGCGTCGAGCCGGGTGGTTCGCATCACCTGGCGCTTGAGGGCGTCCTGCTCGTCGTCGCTGTCGGCGCCGCGGGCCTCGTCGAAGTCGCGCTGCAAGGCGGCGAGCTGATCGAGGATCGGCAACACTTTCAAGCCATCGGTCGAGACGCCGCTGCTACACAGCGTTTGCAACTCGGGCGTGTCGGCAAGCAAGGCCTGTCCCCGGCTATCGAGCAGAGCGAGTTGCTCCTTGCTCGCGACCAGGCCGCGCAAGGCGAGCTTGCCGTCGGCAATGTCGGCCGACTTGATGACGGCCCCCTTCAAGGCGGGATCGGTGGCGCACGATTTACGCAGGCCGGCGAGAAGCCGTTGCAGCGGTTCCTTCGTGTCCTGAGCCTGGAACGGATTGAACTTGTCCCAGTGCGTCGCGATATACAGTCCGCCGCCGCCCAGTCCGGCGCCGGCGATGAGGACGAGCAGCGTGTAGAGGATGCGTTTCATGGATCGTCACCGTGAGGAAAATTGCCGCGTGCGGCGTAGCACGCGCGCTGGTTCACCGTAAGCGGCATTATACCACCGTTGCCTCGCTTGTAACAGAAACTACCAGCAAGGTGCAATCGTCATTGTCGAGAGGAATCGGCCCGTGCGGATCATGGCGATTATGCGATTTGCGCAGCGCGTCGATATGCCGACGCCAGTTGGCCGCGTTCATCTTACGAAGGCAGTCCCAGTCCACCGACTGGCCGGCTTCGATCATGCGATAAAACCAACGGGCGACCGCATCGGTTGCGAGCAGAAAGCAATCCGTCGGCGCGCAGCAAGCGCCAGCCTGCAAAATCGTTGGCGCGTCGAGGCCGTGCGTCGAGAACAAATCGGGATGCGCCTCGAAGACGCCGCTGTCTGCGAGCGGGAAGAATGCCAGGCACTGGCCGTCGCGCACCCAGAACAGGCAACTATCGCCGACCGCCTGCACGTGAAAGGCGATCTTGCCGGTGTCGGCAGCGCGAAAGAAGCGGAGCGTCAGCAGTGTCGCCCCGGAGCCGTGGCGATCGACGCGGGCGCGATGCGCCCAGCCGAGGCTGGTGTAATCGATCTGCTCGAACCAGGCACGCCGACAGCGTTCGAGCCAGGCTGATGTTAACACGGGATCGGCAAGGTCCGGACGTTCGCGGATAAACGAATCGACGAGGAGCCGGGACCATTCGCGGGAGAAGATTCCTTCGCCGGCGCCGTCGCTGAGAGCGAACCAGCCGTCGTCGGCATGATACTGGGCGCTGTCCTCGCATTCGTGGGGATTATTGCCGTCCTTGTGCGTTTGTAGTTCGACGACCTCGCAGCGCACGGCGAGCGCGGCTGCGGCTGGCGTCGGCGCTGCGGATGCGAGGAGCATGGGGAGGTCTCGTGAGCCGCTTGCGGCTTAGCGTTCGCATGGCGCCGCGCGAATTCAAAGCCGCAAGCGGTGGAAGTCAGCGCCGCCGGTTGGTCACCGTGGGCGTGCCCGTTTTGATCAACTTGAGGAGGTCGGTCGCCTTCTGGGTGTTGAAGGCCATGCCGCGCGCGCCGGGCGGGATGTCGATACCGAGCTTGGATGCCGCGGTGCGCCGGGCCAACTCCGGCAACTCGCTTGACATACGGAACAGGAGCTTGCTGCGCTCGAACTGCAAATCCTCCTCGCGCGTCGGGAACATGACGCTTGGCCCGGCCTCCTCCGAAAGATGAAAGTTGTACAGCAACAGCGCCCCGTCCTGCGTCGTCAAGGCACGCAACTGGGCGGCTGCGGGCTGCGGGTCGTCGTCGTCGGTCGGCTCGCCGTCGGTGATGTGGATGACGATCGGCGGATAGCTGGCCGGATGGCCGGCACACCATTCTATCAGGATGGGCAGGCAATGCCGCAGCGCGGACGCCATCGGCGTGCCGCGGATGGCCGCCTCCTGATACCAAATCGGATAGACCTTATCGACCTCGCCGAGTCCGTCGTCCTCGATGCGCGTCTCGCTGGCGGCGTTGTGATACAGTTCCGGGATCGACACGAGTTTTCGCCCCGCCAGTCCGCCTTGCAGCGCCGGCGCGATCACCGGAAGGTCGTGGTCGTCGGTCGAGTAGCCGATGACGCCGACGTCGAGATAGTGCCGCGGCTCCGGATCGGCGAAGGTGCACATCGACACGAGTTCTTGCAGGAACTGGTTGATCGTGACCTTGACGACGGCGCACTTCTCGGTCATCTGCCCGCCGATATAGTCGGCCATCGAGAACGAGTGATCGACGAGGAAGAGAATGCAGCCGGGCCTGGCGCGCGAGAACGGTTCGGTGTAGGGCATGATGCGTGCCTCCGGGTATTTGCCGTTTGCGACTTGGCGCTTGCGCGGCGCTATGCAAGCGCCAAACGAAGAACGGCGTCTAACGATCCCACAGTTGATAGCGGTCCAGTTCGTCCGCCAGCTCGATTTGCCGCGCGCCGCGGAACGCCGCGGCAATGCTGCGATAGCTGCTCATCTCGGCCAGGCGCTCGCGCAGCTGCCGGGCGGCCTGGTTGAAGGCGAGGGCGTTCTTCGTTTTCTCCGTGGCGGTGAGATCGTCGGGCGAGCCGGAGCCGAGCGGCGTGTGAATCGTGATCTTGCTCTTGACGGCGCCGTCGAGCCGGCCCAGCGCCTCTTCATCATACACGATGCCGCGATGGGGTTGATCGAGAGGCGTGATCGTGCCATCGTCCCACTCGATCTTGACCTCCTTGCGTTCGCAGGCGGTCTTCCTGGGCGAGCCGATCCACACCTTGTCGAGCGGCAAGTCGGCCGGCGCCTCATGACGACACCAGTGCAAGACGGCGTGCCTGGCGCGCGTGAAGGCCTGCGGATGCCGATCGGGATCGAGAATGCCGAGGACCTGGCGAAGCGCCTTCAGGTTCTTGAGCACCGCGGTCTGATCGGCGGCGTCAAGCTGGGCAAGCGCCTCTGAAATCGCGTCGATCTTCTTCACTTCCTCCGCAGCCATGCGGACGCAAGGCGCCGCGCGCGAAGTATCGCGCATGAAGTCGCGATAGTCCTGGGCACGTCGCTTCAGCTCCTTTGGACAGCCCACCGGCACAGTGCGATGCACGTCCCAGGCAGCCATCCATCGGCTCACCTCGGCGGCGAGCGGCGGTTGCTGGGCGTGCACCTCTTCCAGCTTCACCAGAGCATCGAGACACGCATCGAGTTCGCGATTGCTGAAGGATCCGGTGCGCGATTTCCGCAAGTTGGCGACGCCGGCGCCGAGGCAATGTTGCGCAAGCGCGGCGAGCGCCGGCAAGTCGTCGCGTCGCTGCTTCAGGGCAAGGTTGTACGGATGATCGCTCGCGCAATCAGGCAAAGCAACGGCCGACGTGCGATAGGCATCAAGGAACGCGCGGGCACGGCCAACCTCGTCGAGATAACCCAGCGCACGCGCGCCAAGCGAGGCACTCCCGGCCGGTGCTTGCTGTGCGACGGCGTGGGCGTGCGGCACCGCGGGTTCGGCGGGAACCGCGATCTTCTTGATGACCAGCGGCGCGTCGGCCTGCGCCAGTTCACGCTGCAAATCCTCGCCGGCGAAATACAACACCGGAGCGCTGTACGCAAGCAAGAGCAGCAGCGGCAATTGTGGACGGATCATGAGATGCCTCACTCGACGCGATTCTCACATCCTTCTATTCGCGAATCCGGACGACTTATTGCGACAATCCGAGTGCCGCGAGCCATTTCCGCCGCGATTTGACCGCCACCGGGCCGACGTGCAGCGGGTTGCCGACGATGTCGCGCCAGCCCAGCGGCAGCACCGGCCAGATCGTGATGAACGCCTCATCCGCGCCCGCCGGCAAGGCGATCGCCACGCCGCCGGCAAGCCGACAGAGCCGCTGATACGCCTCGATTTCCACGCTGAGACACCCCTCGCCGCGGTGCGGATCGCCGTCGCCAGGGCTCTCCAGCCAGCGCTCGGCCGTGACCGCGTAGCAGCATTGGTACCGGCATTTGGCCCAGCGATCCCAGTGCCAGGTCAATCGCAGCACACCGTCAGCCGGCTGCGCCCAGATCGCATGCAGCTCGACGCGTACGATCGCCGCTTCCGCCAAACGTTCGATCGCCGCTCGATAAGGCTCGAAGACGTGCGGATACTCCCGAATGCACGCATAGTCGAGATTCGCATCCGCGCGGTTCACGGCGATCAGCGTCGCGCGAATGCGCCCGGCGTCGCGCCACAGCCAATCGGCGTCGGCCGCCAGTTCAAACAGATAGCCGGCGGGGAGCTTTGCGAGCAGATCGATCGGCTCTTCGTCCGCGTCCGCCAACGCGGGGTCCTCGGCCCATGCCGTCAGCCGTCGCACCAGGTCCACGCGCTCCTTGCACTGACGAAATTGCTGCGCGAACGGCTCGGCATCCGGCAGTCCGGCAAGACACTCGCGTGCGCTCTCCCAGGCGACGCAGAACGCGCGATCGGCGGTTTGGCAGTTGTCCGTCGGAATCGAGCGCAACAAATTGAGATGATCTTGCCGTTGCTGCGCGAGCCGCAGGTCTTGCCGGGAGCAGGGCTGGAACGGCGGGATGCGCTCGAATGGCTGATCGAGACAGGCACGCAGCGCTTGCGCCCAGGCGCGAACTTCCAGATCGGTGCTTTGCAGCAAGCGCGGCCAGACCCACGAACGGTCCGGTTCTTCCAGGTCGGTGTCGAGGAAGAGCAGGGTATCGTCGAGATGTTCGTCGTCCTGGTCGAAGAACGTCAGGTCGGCGGCGACGGCCCGCAGGGCGAGCAGGATGACCCAGGCGGAGAAATGATCGATCGACTTCGTTGGAGTTTGCCGGGCGCGCTGCGGGTGCTGGTAGCCGGGATAGCCGCCTTCGGGGGGCATGTGCAGCTCGCCCGGGATGAACATGCCGTCGTAATCGACGAGGACGGGCTGAGCGCCGACCACGAGGACGTTGCCATGCTGCAAGTCGCCGTGGGCGATCCCCCTGTCGGCGAGATCGAGCACCAGACTGCACCAACGGTCGGCCATGGCGCGGATGGCGCCGGCGTTCTGCTGCGCGATCTGCGTGCGCAGCCAGGCGTTGAGGCGCGGGCCGTCGACCCAGTCCATGAGCAGGACGGGATGGTATGCTCCTTGCACGAGCATGGCATCGACGAGGTAGCGGAAGTGGACCATGTACGCTGGCCAGCCGTGCTCGCTCAGGTAAGCTTGAATGGCCCAGTAGCGCTGCTGGAGGAGATCGCGCTTGCCTTCGGTGAAGCACTTGAGGGCTTTCTTGTCGCCACCGGTCATCGGGAAGACGACGCCGAAGCCGCCGGAGATGCCGAAGGGGAGTCGGTTCTTGTCGAGCGTGGGCGAGGTCTGGCGCAGCCAGGCGTCGGTGAAAATTCGCTGCGGATGCTGAAGCGCCGCCTTGTACTCGGATATGGTAGGCCAGCTGTCCATGGGAGCCGTCCGAACGGAGATGAAACCGCTGTGTTGAGGTTAGCTGGCGCGCGGGCGCCACGCAAGGGGTGGAAGCGGAAATCTCACCAACCCCGGCGGAAATCTCACCAACCCCGAGCGCAAACGAGGGGATAGCGAAGTGGTTACAGGAAGTCCGCGAATCCGCGTGGGATCCTGCCACCCCCGCGCTCACGCTCGGGGTTGATCGCACAAGCCCTTACACTCTTTGCCAACTTCCTCTCGACGCAGATTTCGCAATTGGTTACACTTTACACCCTCAGAACGGACGGGGGCATGACGCCTCCATGTGTGCTCGGGAAGATCAGGAGAAATACCCCATGTTTACAAGAACCCGCTCGGCGTTGATCGGTTGCATGTTGCTCTTGTCCGCCGGCGTCATCGCTGCCCAGAACACCCAGATTCCGCCGCCGAAGGTCGAGCCGCCGCCGGCACGCGAACTCGTCGCCGCCCGCGTCAACGGGCAGGCGATCCCGGAATTGGCGGTCTATCGCGGCACCCTGCGTGTGCCGCCCGCGCGGCGCGACGAGGCGCGCAAGGACGTGATGAACTACCTCATCGACAACACGATCGTCGATCAATACCTGCTCCAACTCAAGATCCAGGTCGATGGTAAGGAAGTGGACGAGCACGTCGAGAAGATCAAAAAGGAGGCGCTCGAGATCGAGAAGAAGCCCTTCGACGTAATCCTCAAGGAACTGATGGTCACCGAGGATGAGCTACGCACCGAACTGACGAGCGCCTTGCGCTGGGACAAGTTCGTCCTTCAGCAAGGCACCGATAAGGTCCTGCAAGATTTCTTCAAGACCAACATCGACATGTTCAACGGCAGCAAGATGCAGGCCCGGCACATCCTCATCCCGGTCACCGACGGCAAGAAGGAAGCTGCCCAGGTGAAGCTTGCCGTTCTCAAGAAACAGATCGAGGACGAGGTTGCCCTGAGCGTCGACAAACTCCCCAAGACGACCGACGCCATCACGCGCGAGAAGGAACGGGCCAAGGCGATGGAGAAGGCGTTCGCGGATGCCGCCGTCAAGAATTCGACCTGCCCGTCAGCCAAGGACGGCGGCGATCTCGGCCTGTTCCCACGCGCCGGCGCCATGGTCGAACCGTTCGCTCGCGCCGCGTTTGCCCTCAAGCCGTTCCAGATCAGCGAACCGGTTTCCACCGAGTTCGGCTATCACCTGATCCTTGCCGTCGATTTCAAGACAGGTAAGGACGTGAAGTTCGACGACAAGAACGTCAAAGCTTTCGTGCAAGAAGTCTATGGCGAGCGCCTGCGCGAGGCGGTGCTGACGGCCTACAAGGCGAAGGCGAAAATCGAGATCGTCGAACGCAAGAAGTGACATTTCGTCGCTTGAGGCAAAGCGCTCGCGTGGCGCCAAGTGAGCGCCAAGCCGCAAGCGGCAATCACGGATATAGCCCGCGCCGCTTCTTCTCCTTCGCCACTTTTTCCACTCCCAGACTCAAGGCCGCCATGCGCATCGGCAGCTTGCGTTCCTTGGCCAGGCTGCGCACCTGGTGGAACGCTTTGAGCATGAGCTGTTCGAGCTTCTGGTTGACCTGGGCCTCGTCCCAGAAGAATTGCTGCATGTCCTGCACCCACTCGAAGTACGACACGGTCACGCCGCCGGCGTTGCAGAGCACATCGGGAATGATAAACAGGTCGCTCTGGCTCAGGATCTTGTCGGCGTCCGGCGTGGTCGGGCCGTTGGCGGCCTCGGCGAGAACCCGGCACTTCAGGTTGCCGGCGTTCTTTTCGGTGATCTGCCGTTCGAGGGCTGCGGGGATGAGGACAGTACACGGCGTCGTCAGCAGATCATTGGGATCGATTTCACGAGCACCTGCAAAGTCCTTGAGCAGCTTGCCGCCGGCGATGTGCTTGTTGAGAGCGGCGATGTCGATGCCTTGCGGGTTGGCGATGGCGCCGTAACGATCGCCGACGGCGACGATCTTGACGCCGCGCAGCGACAGTTCCTGGCAGGTGACGGCGCCGACGTTGCCGTAGCCCTGCACGACCGCGGTGGCGTTGCCGGCGGGGATGCCGATCTCCTGCAAGGTTTGCATGACGCAATAGACAACGCCGCGTCCGGTGGCTTCGCGCCGGCCGATGCAGCCCCCCAGTTCGATCGGCTTGCCGGTGACGATCTCGGGGCAAGCGTAGCCGACCGACATGCTATAGGTGTCCATGATCCAGGCCATGGTCTGCTCGTCGGTGCCGAGGTCAGGGGCGGGGACATCCATGCGCGGTCCGATGATGGGCAGAATTTCCTCGGTGAAGCGGCGCGTGAGTCGTTCTTTTTCGCCCATGGAGAGTTTGTCGGGATCGCAAGCGATACCCCCCTTGGCGCCGCCGAAGGGGAGGTTCATGATGGCGCACTTCCAGGTCATCCACATCGCCAGGGCGGCGACCTCGCCAAGATCGACGCTGGGGTGATAGCGGATGCCTCCCTTGGACGGGCCGCTGGTCAGGCTATGCTGCACGCGATAGCCGATGAAGGTGTGCGTCTTGCCGTCGTCCATGCGGATCGGTACCGAAGCGATCATGGCCCGTTTCGGCTTGCTCAGGCGTTCGAGGATGTTCTGATCGAGATGGATGTGCTCGGCGACCGCGAGGAGCTGCAAGACGGCCATCTGAAAAATGGGCGAATCGCCGTAGACCGGACGTGGCAGGTTTCTGTGGTGGTTGGCATCCATGTCATGAGGTCCTGAAGGATAAGGGGAAATGGGGCCTTGTGTCACTTTAGCAGGGCCGTGGAATCGTGGCCAGTCAGAGCGCGAGGGCCAGCGCGAAGCCTCACTTTCCCTCGCTGCCGCTCGGGCTCGGACAACTCGCCCGCAATCCTTGATCGTAATCCGGATACCGCAAGACCCCGTGCAACTCCACTTTCATGCGCCGATTGTTCAGGCGGCGATGCGCCTTCTCGTGCGGCGGCGCCGGCTGGTCCGGCGGCGGCGCCACGAAGCACGGCTCCGGCGCTCCCAGAACGCGCGCTTGCGCCGTGTAGAACCAACGCCGCCGCACCGGGTGATCGTCACACACGTTGTAAACCCGGCCCGCGACGCCATACTGCTCCGCCGCCAGGACGACGCGCGCCCCGTCATCGAGGTGGATCAAGTTGAGCCATTTGTCGGCGTCGCCCACGATTGGCTCGCCCTTTTCGATCGTCTGCCGACGCAGCAATCGGCCAGGTCCGTAAATGCCGGCAAAGCGAAGGATCACGGCGTCCGGCAGCTTCGCATGGAGCACCGCTTCGGCGTCGAGCACGATCTGGCCCGATATCTCCAGCGGCGCCAGCGGCGAATTTTCATCGACCCAGGCGCCGTCCGTTTGGCCATAGACACTGGAGCTGCTGATGTAGATGAATTGCTTTGGCGTGTTCCCCCTCACCCCCAACCCCTCTCCGCCGGGACGAGGGGAGGATAAGGCAGCCAGTACATTCGCCAGGCCATCGACGTAGACGGTGCGCATCGAGGCGCCGCTGGCGCGGTCGAAACCAATGGCGTATAGCACCGTGTCCACCGGCGGCAGCGCACGCAGGCTGGCGGGATCGAGCACGTCGCAGACGATCGGCTCGACACCGGCCGGCAGATGGGCGGCATTGCGGGTGGCGGCGAGTACGCGGCGGCCTTGCTGCTGCCAGAGGGCCGCGACGCGAGCGCCGAGGTAACCGCAGCCAAGGATCAGAGTCGCGGAACGATTTGGCATGGATGGAATTTGTCGTCATCAATCTTCGTTTACCGCGCTCATGGCGCCATGCGCGCGCTAAACGAAGAGCGGGTCAGCGCCGTAGCGCCGCGAAGGGCCGGCCGGCGCAGGCGTGCTTCCAGCGCTCGTTGCCGTTCGGGTCGAATTCGTAGATCGCCGCGTCGCTGTGGCTGGCGACGAGAGTATTGCCGTTAGTCAAGCGCACCGCACGGTTGGGGTTATTGACGGTTTTTTCCCAGTAGACTTTGCCGTTCATGTCCACTTCCTGCACCTTGCCCGCGCCGCCGCCGATGGCAACGAGATATCGACCATTACGCAGGCGTTCGACGCTGCCCCAGGCGAGGCCGCTGCCGACCTTGGTCTTGGCAATCAGTTTGCCCTTGTCGTCGATCTCGCCGATTTCGCCGCAAGCGTCGATCCAGACGTAGTGGCCATCCGGGACCTTGCGGGCGTGATAGGTATGTCCCTGGGTCGAATAGGTGAAGACGGTCTTGCCTTCGCGGGTGAACTCGATGATGGATTGATAGGTGGAGACGACGGTATTGCCGTTGGGGAGGCGTTGAATGCTGGTGGGAGCGATGCCGGCATGTTTCCAGCCGATGTTGCCGCGGGTATCCATTTCGTAGATGAGGCTGTCGCGCGAGTCGCCGACGAGCAGTCGGCCGCCGGGGAGCCATTGGGCGTCGATGGGATTGCGGATCTTGACCTCGAAGCGGACCTGGCCGGCGGCATTGGTTTCATAAATTCGGCTGCCGCCGTCCGTGCGCTGGTTTTCGACGACGAGGGTCAAGCCAAGCGCTTGCTCGTCGAGGCGCAGCGATTGCCAATCGACCTTCACCCGGTTGGTTTTCCACCAACCTTCCCAGGCGGATTGGACCTGCCGGCCATTGTTGTCGGTGCCGGTGTTGAGCCAGACGGGCGGCCCGCTTTCGCCGGCGAGGCGGAAGAGGAGATCCTCGGCGCGGCAGGCCAGGTCAGGGGTGTCGCTCGTCAACAGGTCGATCAGCGTGGACACCGCGGCCGGCTCGCGCGAGACCAGCAGAGCGTTGGCGGCGAGCAAACGCACTTCGCTCGACGAATCGCCCAGCCGTTCGACGACCAGTTTCCGCTGGCGGGCATCGTTCGAGTGACCGACGATCCAGACCGCGGCCGCTCGTCGTTTCGCCTCCTGGTCTGCCAGCGCTTGCTCAAGCATCGGCAGCGCCTTGCCATCGATATACGCGATCCGCTTCATGCTTTGGCGAATTTCATCCTCGACCCAATTTTCATCGACGAACGGCAAATAAGCGAGCAGCGTCTCAAGCGTGGCGGCCGGCTTGCGTTCGACCAGCACCCGGCTCGCGGTTGCCGACAGCGCCAGACGCGTGTTGTGCTCGATCACGCCGATCGCGTACTGGGCACGCCGGGCGGTCTCGGCATCGCCTTTCCGAGTGATGTCGCGCAGATAGGGAAGAGCGGAACGCCCCGCGGAGATGAGATCGTCGGTCGCCTTGACGCGCACCGGATAGACACTGCTCCCAAGCTGCGCGGCACTCTGCTTCAGCGTCGCCTGCTCCGCAGCCCTCGGCGTACGGCGGCGAAAATATTCCAGGAGTGCCGGCCCATCGGTCGCGATGCCCGCCAGCTTCAGAGTTTGTTCGTCCTGCGAAATCGGCTCAGCCGGCTTTGGCGCAACAGGACTACCCGCCCAGGCAGTCAGGCCGGCAAGGAGCACCACGGTAAGCACACGACAGCGGATCATGGTGGTGGCAAATGTTCACTACGCCGCGGATTGGGATCCCTTGGCGAAGTGCGGGGGTATTGTTCCCAAAATGCTATGCGATTCGTTTTTGCCGAATACAACAGTTCCTCATCATACAACGGTACAACGCGATTTGATAGCGAATCCGCCCTAACTTCAGAAATAAGTTTACAATCCGCCTCGAATGTGCTCAAATAATCGACACAATCGATCCGAACGGATATAATACGCCTTGCTCTGGTCAATCCACCTCAGGGTCGAGGTGCTTGATCTCACGGAAGAAATCGTTGTCTCGAGTCCCACTGGGGCGGCCCTCGGCTGGCTCCAAGGAATGGGTTCCTATGGATTACAACGCCGCCGTTACTGGCTGGGGTTGGTACAGTCCGGCTCAGGTCCTGAGCAATCACGACCTTGAAAAGCTTGTCGACACCAACGACGCCTGGATCCAGTCGCGTACGGGCATCCGCGAACGGCGCATCGCCGCCGACGGGGAGACCACGTCCACGATGGCGACCATCGCCGCCCGGCAAGCGCTCGCCGAGGCCGGCTTTTCCGCGCGCGATCTTGACCTCATCATCTGCGCCACGACGACGCCCGATTTCCTGATCCCGGCAACCGCCTGTCTGATCCAGCACAACCTCGGCGCCGACCGCGCCGGCGCCTTCGATCTCAACTCCGCCTGCACCGGCTTTCTCTACGGCCTGGCGACGGCGACTCAGTTCATCCAGGGGGGCGGGGCGAAACGCATCCTCGTCGTCGCCGGCGAGACCCTGAGCCGATTCATGAACTGGGAGGACCGCGCCACCTGCATCCTGTTCGGCGACGGCGCCGCCGCCGTCATCGTCGAAGCGACCACCCAGACCGCCGGCGTCCTCAGCACCGTCCTCGGCTCGCGCGGCGACGTCGAGCAATTCCTCACCATCGAGGCCGGCGGCTGTGCCCGGCCCGCCACGCTCGCAACCGTTGCGGAGAAAGCTCATTGCGTCAAGATGCGCGGCAACGAGATCTTCAAGATGGCCGTCCGCAGTATGGCCCAGTCCGCTCAGGAAGCCCTCGCCAAGGCCGGACTCACCATCAAAGACATTCGCGCCGTCATTCCTCACCAGGCCAACCACCGCATCGTCACCGCCACCCAGGAAGCCCTCGGCGTCAGCGACGATCGCATCTTCATCAACATCGACCGCTACGGCAACACCGGCGCATCGTCCATCCCGATCGCGCTCGGCGAGTTCTTGCAGGCCAACCCGATCGACACCGGCGACCACTTGCTCCTCGTCGCCTTCGGCGGCGGCCTCACCTGGGGCGCCACGGTGCTGCGCTGGGCCGACATTCCCGCTGTCCGGCTCGAGCGCAAGCTCGGTCCCCGCGCCAAGGACAAGCTCGCCTTGACCGGTTGAGCCGCACCGCCTCGCGCAGCGGCGTGCAGAAAATTTCGCCGCCGCTGGCAACCTTTTCACCGGTACTTTCCAGGGACAAGTCGCTCGCGCGACGAATCTGAAATGTCACGTGGAAAGTCTCCCCGTGTTCACAACCTCTTAGATTAGCCAACTCGCGGCGGCTGGCGCCGAAGACGATACTTCGTCCGGCATTGGAATTGCTCTAACTCTGTGCTCGGTACCGAGTACTGAATGAGGACACGATCATGAATCCCTTCGCGAAACTTTTCGCCGCACTCTGCCTCAGCGCCGTCGGCTTCACCGCCGGGGCCGGCGAGCCGCGCAAGATCGAGGTCCAGCCGCAAACGGTCAAGTTTTCCGCGCCGCAACTGACCTTGACGGATGCCTTGAAGGAGCTGCAATACCAGAGCGGCAACCCGCTGAAAGACCTGCGCCAGAACCCGAAGAACCCAACCGTCGCGCTCAAGCCCGGCGCCTTTTGGCCGACGCTCGACGCCATCGGCAAGGAAACGGGCATCGGCTTCAACACCTATCAGCCCGACGGCGGCGTCGCCCTCGTCGATACCCCGTACCGCGCGATGAAGACGCACTATAGCGGCATCTTTCGCTTCGCCGTCAAGAGTATCAGCGTGACCCGCGACGACGAGATTCCGAGCCAGCAATGCGAGGTCATTCTCGACACCGCCTGGGAGCCGCGCTTCCGGGCCCTCTTCTTGAACCTGGAGGAAGCGGCAGTCGAGTATCGAACCAAGAAGCGCGTCGTCTTCTGGCGCGAAAAGCTGATCGCGCAGACGGCGTTCGCCGTGGCCGGCAAGTGCGCCACGCAGGGCATCAAGCTGTCCTTTGCCGCCCCGGAGCGAACTACGGAGCAATTCTCCGTGTCGGGCTCGGTCCGCGTGATCGGGGTGCCGAAGCTGCTCGACTTCGAGTTTGGCAAGCTGAAGGAACTCAAGGCCGCGTCGGCGCGCACGGACGAGAAGGACGGCGTGAAGGTGAGCGTGACGCTGGTGGAGGTGCGCAAGACGCGCTGGACGGCGGAACTGGAGACGGTCTATCCCAAGGGAGCCCTGGTGAAGCTGCAATCGTTCGAAGAGCCGGTCTTGCTCGAGCAGAATCGCATCTGGCTGACCTGGACCGACCCGAACACGAACAAGACGCGCGAGCTGGATTGGAAGGACCAGGACCCGCAGGATTCGACGTCGGGCACGAAGATCCGCTTCCATTTCACGCCGCGCGGCGACACGCCGCTGCCGCCGCCCGGCGCCGAGGTGACGCTGCGCTACCGCACGCCGAGCCGGGTGATCGCGTTCACGGTTCCGTTTGCGTTTGCGGATCTTCCACTTCCATGACGGCCGGCGCGTGCGGCTTCGGATCGATCGCCTCCATGCCGATCACCGCGAGCCAAGTCAGCACGCAGCCGATGACGACGCTGGCGACGACGTTGAGGAGCGCCAGCCCCGGCTGATGATGCCGGCGCAGCAGCTCGACGGTTTCGAGGGCGAACGTCGAGAAGGTCGTATAGCCGCCGCAGAAGCCGACGCCGAGCAGGATGTACCAACCCGGTAGCCGATCGCGAAACGGCACCACGAACAGCCCCAGCAATAGCGAGCCGGTGACGTTGATGGCGAAGGTGGCGAGCGGAAAATGTTCGGTCCAGTGATGCATCGCGAGCCAGCGGCCGAACCAGTAGCGCGCGTTGGTGCCGGCGGCGCCGCCAATCGTCAGCAGGATCACGGGGTGGGTGATAAAACCTATCATCTTCGAATCCATCACTCTTCGTTTAGTGTCCGCGCCGCCATGAGGGCGGCGCGGACGCTACTCTAAACGAAGAAACAGGGCTCAAGCCGATTGCAAGAGGGCCAAACTCCCCAGCCCGTAGAACGTATACTCCACGTCGGTCCCTTCATCCAAGAGGAAGCCGTGGAACCCGCCGTCCGGGCATTCCATCGATTGTACATAGGCGAACGCTTGCCGAACATCGATGCGCTCGAGGGCTCCGAGCCGAGCCAGGGTCCAGCAGCCGGTGAAGGTCGAGAGCAGGTCCGCGACCGGGATGCGATCGTTGGCGCGCATGCCGCCGTCGTCCGCCGGCATCTGGGCCAGATACTCGATGGTCGGCTCGATATCGTCGGCATTTAAGTCGCGTCCCTTCAGGAGGTGCAGCAGGCCGATGCCCGCCGCCGTCGGGTTGGTGCCGCTGCGGCGCATGGCCGGCACCTCGACGTAGCCGCCGTCCTCGCGTCGGCGCGCTTGCACGAACCCGAGCACCTCGTCAGGGTTCGGCATCGACTGGCCGATCAACTCGAAACAGAGGCCGACTAGGAAAGTGTGATAGGTGCTCCCCGACAAGGCGCCGGGCGATTTGTTGTAGCCGTCGTCCTTGGTGCGAAACGTGTCGAGCGTGGCGGCGACGCGCGTCGGCCAATCGGCGACGCTCCCTGCCAGCACATCGATGCCGCCGCTGGCTTGCACCAGCACGCACGCATACAGGAACGAGAAGAAATCGACGACGCTCGTCTGCTTCGTCAAACAGCCGCGCAGAAACACGGCCGCCCGCTCGCAAACATCCGGCGTCAGGGCGTCGAGAACCGACAGCCCGCGCAAGGCGAAGCCGGTGTAATAGAGGTCCGATTCGCCTTCGCGACCGGAAAAGCCGCCATCGGGATTTTGCAGGGAAGCAAGATACTGCAGGTGCCGCTGCCGCTGCGCTTCGGGCAGGCGCGCGACGCCGGCGGCAATGCGGTCGTTCAGGTCTTGAAGGTAATAGATCATAGACTATTCCCCTTCTTCGTTTAGCGCTCGCCTTGCGCCCTGCGAGCGCTGAACGAAGAAGGGCGTGATACCAATTTTCAGGAAGTCGTTGCGGTCAATCGGGCCCGATAGCTCGCCGGGATGGCGACACCCTCGATCTGCTTCTTCGGCCCAATCTTGACGCAGCACGATGTCACCTTGCCACGTGCGATCACGACACCGGCGCGGGTGAACTCGAAGGCGTAGGTCACCGACTTCGTGCCGATGCGGTCGATCGTGACGGCCACGTCAAGCAGATCCTCGAAGGTGGTCGGCGTGACGTAATCGCAGGCCGCCGACACGCGCGGGAAGCCGATCGTTTCGCCTTCCCATTCCAGCTTGACCGACAGGCCGCGCGAGCGCAGGAATTCACACTCTGCCGACTCCATGAAGCGGAAGAACTGCGAAAAGTGAACGATGCCGGCCATATCGGTGTCGCCGAACTCGATGCGGCGCTGAGTGCGGAAGACGGTTGTGGACATGCCAACATTGTATGCAATCGGAGTAGCCTCACGCAAAGGCGCAAAGGCGCAAAGAAATTCTCTAGGATAGCCACCGCGTTTTCTTTTTGCGCCTTTGCGCCTTTGCGTGAGATAAACCCCATGTTCGTGACCCGCCTGGAATCCGCCATCGACGGCACGCGCTTCGAGCCGAATCGCGTTCTCACCATGCACAACGGCCGGCCGTTGTGGGTGCGCTACGATCTGGACGCCGTCAAGAAGACGGTGCAGCCGGGCGATCTGGGCGGGCGCATCAACTCGATGTGGCGTTACCGCGAGTTGCTGCCGTTGCCGAGCGGCGTCGAGCCGGTGACGCTGGGCGAAGGCATGTCGCCGATCCTGCCATGCCCACGGCTCGGCAAGGAACTGGGCCTGTCGCGTTTGTTCATCAAGGACGAAGCGCAACTGCCGACCGGCAGCTTCAAGAGCCGAGGCATGGCCGCCGCCGTCAGCATGGCGAAGCACCTGGGCCTGACGCGCCTGGCCGTGCCGACCGCGGGCAACGCCGGCGGCGCGTTGGCGGCTTATGGCGCCCGCGCCGGCATGGAGGTCTTCGTCTTCATGCCCGACGATACGCCGGTCATCAATCAGCTCGAAGCGTATCTGTGCGGCGCCAAGGTCTATCTTGTCAATGGCCTCATCAACGATTGCGGCAAGATCGTCCGCGAGGGGATCGACAAGCTCGGCTGGTTCGACATGTCCACCTTGAAGGAGCCGTACCGACTCGAAGGCAAGAAAACGATGGGCCTGGAGATCGCCGAGCAAGGCGGCTGGAAACTGCCCGACGTCATCCTCTATCCGACCGGCGGCGGCACGGGGCTCATCGGCATGTGGAAGGCGTTTCACGAGCTGCTGACGCTCGACTGGCTCAAGTCGCCGAATTTACCCAAGCTGGTCAGTTGTCAGAGCGACGGCTGCGCCCCGATCGTGCGGGCGTTCGACAAGGGCGAGCGCTTTGCCGAGCTGTTCCCGAACGCCAAGACGGCGGCAAGCGGCCTGCGCGTGCCGGCGGCGGTCGGCGACTTCATGATGCTCGACGCAATCCGCGCCTCGGGCGGCTGGGCGCTTGCCGGTCGCGAGGAGACGATCGTGCCGTGGATGCGCTGTGTCGCCAGCTTGGAGGGGATCGCGATCTGCCCGGAGACGGCGGTCTGCTTCGACGTGCTCGATGGGCTGGTGAAGAACGGCCGGGTTGGACGCGATGAGGAGATCATCGTCTTCAACACGGGGGCGGCGCAGAAGTATCCGGAGGCGGTGAAGCTGGACTTGCCGAGGATCGACAAGAATCGGGCGGTTAATTATGCCGTCTTCGATTAGCGCCCGCGCGGCGCCATGCGGGCGCTAAACGAAGAGGGAACGTCAATCGGCCTTGACCGCCGGCGTATCGCGCCAGAGCCAGCGCATCGAGTCGGGCAGGATCGCGCCGCCGTGGATGCCGGAGTGTTTGCCGTCGCCCCAGACGGTTTGGTGGTCGTAGCCCTTGAACTTGAGGGCGGCTTCCATCTGGAGATTGGCGAGGTACCAGTTGCCGGCGGTGTTGTCGAGATCGTTGGAGCCGTCCTGAAGGAAGACTCGGATGTCTTTCTTCTTGGTGGCGCGGATGATGCCGGGATAGCGGTCGCCGCCGCGGATGTTGGTGAAGCTGCCGATGTGGCTGAGGACCTTGCTGAACAGGTCGGGCCGTTCCCAGGCGGCGGTGAAGGCGCAGATGCCCCCCGACGACGCGCCGCAGATGCCGCGGCCGGCGGCGTCCTGGCGCAGCTTGTACTTCTTGCCGACCTCGGGCAGGATTTCCTTGTCGAGGAAGTCAACGTATTGCGGCGTCAGCGAGTCGTACTCGAAGCTGCGATTGCTGGCAGGTTTCTTCTTGGCATCCAGCTTCTCCGGGAAGTTGCCGGGATTGATGAAGATGCCGATCATCACCGGGATTTCCTTCTTGTGGATGAGGTTGTCCATGACGATGGTGGCGCGATACGAGCCCTTGGGGCTCTGGTAGCCGCCGCCATCCTGGAAGACCATGACGCAGGCGGGTGTCTTGCCGTCGTATTGCTTGGGGACGTAGACCCAGCAATCACGCGCGGTACCGGCGAAGACCTTGCTTTCCCATTTGAACGTGGTGACTTCCCCCTTGGGCACGCCCGGCTGCTCCATCGAGTCGGGGCCGAGCTTGTAATCGTCGATCGCGTGAGCCGTGGCGACGAGGACGAACGAGGCGATAACGGATGCGAGAATGCGTTTCATGATGAGGCCTTTCGTGGAATCGTGATGAAATCCCGGTCTTCGTTCAGCGCTCGCATAGCGCCAGGTGGTTTCATGGCGCGATGCGAGCGCTAAACGAATACTAGACGACCGAGCACTTACTTCGCCAGCGACACGCAAATCAACTCCATATCGTTCCGGGCAAATACGCACTGCTGCGCGAACGCCGGATGGGTCCAGACCACGTCGCGTTTGAACGCCTTGCTGGTCGGTTCGTGCATGTGCCAGCGGCTGATCTCCTCATAGCGCTTGGGACTGAGCTTGGCGATGACGAGGTCGCCGGTTTCGGCGACGATGAAGAAGCGGTCCTCGTGCTTGACGAGATGGGCGGTGCCGCTCGCGGCCTTTTTGCCGGCGACGGGCGCGAAGGTTTCCCACAGCCGTTCACCGTCCTTCATGCTGACGCAGCGCAATTCGCCGTCGTTGCAGACGCCGTAGATGTGGCCGGCCTCGAGGTGCGGCGTGTTATTGACCGGGAATACCGAGATGTCGCGGTTGGCTTTCCAGGCGGTAGTCGCGGCGGGCTTCTTAGGGTCGAGCGTGAGGAGTTGCCCCTTGCTCTGCCAGGCGCCGATGAACAGAGAGTTGTCGAGCTTGCGCGGCATCATGATCGAGGTGCCGTTGGCAGTGGCTTGCTTGACCGTCCAGTAGACCTTGCCGGTGGCGGGGTCGAGACTGTTGAGCGATTCGGGATGCCAGATGAGGAGCTGGCGCACGCCGCCGGCCTCGATGATCGACGGCGGGCTGTAACCGGGCTCGGCGGCGCTGAGGGCTTTCCAGAGTTCCTTGCCGGTGTTCTTGTCGAAGGCGACGGTAACGCTCCCCGCGCCGCCAACCAGGCAGATGAGCCGGTCGCCGTCGATGAGCGGATGGGCGGCGAAGCCCCACAGCGGGATGTCGGCGCCGTAGTCTTTCTTGAAATCGCGTGACCATTCGACCTTGCCGGTCTTCGCGTCGAAGCAATAGAGGTTCCCAACCGCGCCGAGCGTGTAGACTTTGCCGGCGTTCACGTTGGGCGTGCAGCGCGGGCCGTTCGGATAGGCCATATTGTAGGTGCAGGGGTAATCGAATTTCCATTTCGCTTCGCCGGTCCTGGCGTCGAAGCATTGCACGCGTTCCTTGCCGGCGAACTTCTCGCGATCCCAGTTTTCCTTGTCGGCGACGCTGCGGTCGGGAATGAAGTCGGTGAGGAAGACGAGACCGTCGGCGACGGCGGGGCCGGAATAGCCGTTGGCGACCTTGGCGCGCCAGAGAATCTTGGGGCCCCCCTTGGGAAATGTTTCGAAGATCCCCTTCTCGCGCCACACGTTGTCGCGCTGCGGTCCCATCCATTGCGGCCAATCGTCGGCGCGGACGGCGGATACGATGAACAATCCCACACTCAATGCAATCAAATGACGCATCGTGATACTCCTGTGCGAAGAAACCCCGCAGGTTCGCTGCGCTCACCTGCGGGCTTGAAAATACTATTTGCCCAAGATCACCTTGCGTACGCGGTGATTATTGCTGTCGGCGATATAGAGGATGCCGTTGGCGGCGATGACGCAGCCGTGCGGGCGATCCATGCCGGCTTGCGTCGCGGGACCGTTGTCGCCGTCCTTGCCTTTGCGGCCGCCGGCGATGGTCGTCACGACACTGGTCTTCACGTCGATCTTGCGGATCGCGTGATTTTCGCAATCGACGACATAGATGTTGCCGTCGACGTCGCAACGGATGCCCTTGGGGCCGGCGAAGACCGCCGACTTCGCGTCGCCCTTGTCGCCGGAGTAGCCCCACTCGCCGGTACCGGCAATGGTGGAGATGATCCCCTTGGCATCGACCTTGCGGATGGCGCTCCCTTCGCGTTCGCAGATGTAAGTGTTGGCTTTGCCATCGACGCAGACGGCGCGAGCGCCGACGACGCTGGCCTTGTCAGCGCGGCCGCCGTCGTCGGGACGGTCGAGCTTGGTCTTGATATTGACCTTCACCTTGCCCGTGCCGGCGAAGGTGCTGATGATCCCGGTCGTCAGCTCGAGCCGGCGGATGCGCCAGTCGCCGACGTCGGCGATCAGCAGTCCCCCTTGGCCGTCGAAACAGCAATCGTTGGGTTCGCGCAGCGAAGCGTCGGTTGCCTTGCCGCCATCGCCGGCGTAGTCCTTCTTGCCGTTGCCCGCGACGGTGGTGATGATGCCGGTCTTGCCGTCCACTTTGCGCACGACGGCGTTGAGGCGATCGACAACGTAGAGGTTGTCGTTCTTGTCGACGACGACGGCGTAGGGCTCGTTGAAGGTGGCGTCGGTCGCTTTGCCGCCGTCGCCGGAGTAGCCTTTCTTGCCGTTGCCTGCGACGGTAGAGATGAGGCCCGATTTGAGATCGACCTTGCGGATGCAATGGTTCATCGACTCGGCGATGTAGAGATGGCTCCGGTTATCGACAGCGCAATGAAACGGCTCGCTCAGGGTCGCCTTGATGGCCGGGCCGCCGTCGCCGGTGTGGCCGCGCGCGCCGGTGCCGACGAAGGTGGTCATGACCGGGGCGTTGCCGGCGAGGATGAACAACAGCACAAGAAACTGGTTCATGATTCTCCCCTGTCTTCGTTTCGCGCCCGCGCGGCGCCACGCGAACGCCAAACGAATTCACTTTCGCGCCGTCAATACCTTCGCCAGGTCCATCGTCTGGGCCGCGTTCCAGGCCGCCTCGTCGCCGATCGGGAACCAGAAGGTCGAGCGGACCACGTGAAACGGCTGCCTGGCGGCGAGCTGCGACACGTAGTCGGTGATTTCGTACTCGCCGCGCTGCGACAGGCCAATCTCGAGCTCGAAAACTTCGCGCGGAAACACATACGCCCCGGTGTTCGCCAGCTGCGGCGGCGGCAGGTCGGGCTTCTCGAGCAGCTTCTCCAACATCCCATCCGGCTTCAGGAACGCGATGCCGTACTTCTTCGGCTCCCGCACCTCGGTGACGATGACGCCGGCCGGGCACGCTGCCAAGGTTTCGAGATCGGCGGCGCCGAACAGGTCGTCGCCGTTGAGCACCATTACCTTGGCGGAGCGAATCTGCTGCCGGCACTTGCGAAACGCATCGCCCGTCCCTTGCGGCGTCCCTTGCGGCACCATCGCCCACTCCTTGAAGTGCGTCTGGAGGCGCAGATACGCCTCCACTTGTTCAGCGAGGTAGTGCACGACGACGACGACGCGATCCACTTCCTTCGGCAACGCCCCGAACGTCCAGTCGAGGATCGGCCGCCCTTGCACGGACAGCAACGGCTTCGGCGTCGCCAACGTATGCGGCCTCAACCGCGTCCCCAAGCCCGCCGCCAGCAATACAGCGTCCACGTCCGTCTCCTGACTCCTGACTCCCGACTCTGAGGAGTTTATCAACTTCATCGATCATGCGGAAGTTGACAGGCTTATCTTTTCATCGAAAAATTCCTCAAGCAAGCATCCTGACCTAGACGATGGAAATTACGATATTAGCGCTTCTCCCGATCTTGCCGCGCGTACGAGCGCACGGCGGAGATCTGGGAAATCTGGACACGATTCGGTCTCACGGAGAATTCCCATGCGTCGGATGATGCTTTGGCTGATTGCGGTCGGGTTCCTCGGTACGCTCGCTGGCTGCAGGACCATGCATGCGCACGGCGTCTGCGATTGTGAAGAAGACAATCACTGCGCGTCGCGCCAGCCGTGGCTGCAGCATGTCACCCCGGCCTCGGCGGAAACGATTCAAACGCCGCCCATGAAATTGCCGGAAGCGAAGAAGAGGGATTTGTAATCCAATCTACCGGTGTACTCTCGCTCGTCGATTGACGGGTAGGACGGGCTTCCTGGCCCGTCCGGCTGAATCGGGACGGGCCAGGAAGGCCGTCCTAAGATATTTCATCAATCCAGGCGTGACGGAATCGGTAGCACACGAGTTTCCCCTTTGATTTCCGTCGAACAAATCACCTTCGGTCTCGCGGCCCTGTTGATCGGCATCTCCAAAGCCGGCTTCGGCGGCGGCATCGGCATCCTCGTCGGGCCCGTTCTCACCATCTTCTTCGGCGCCAAGCCCGCCGTGGGCCGCATGCTGCCGTTGCTTCTCCTCTGCGACGCCATCGCCCTTTATCCGTACTGGCGGCAATGGGACCTGCGCAACATCCGCCATCTACTCCCCGGCGGCATCCTTGGCATCCTCCTCGGCGCCTTCGCCCTCAGTGCCATCGACGACGACTTGCTGGCCCGGCTGATCGGCGTCCTCGCCATCGTCTTCAGCATCTTGCAGTTCGCCCGCATCTGGTACCAGCGCGACGAGCCGCTGGAGCCGCGCTGCTGGCCCGGCTTCTTCCTTGGCCTGGCGACCGGCTTTGTCTCGACGCTGTCGCACGTCGGCGGCCTGTTGACGAGCATGTATCTGCTCATGCAGAAGATGGACAGCCGGCGCTTCGTTGCCACCACCACACTGTTTTATTTCTGGATCAACCTGCTCAAGATGCCGGTGTTCTGGCACGTCGGCATGATCGATGCGACGACGCTGGCGGCCAGTTTGCCGTACGCGCCGATCGTGATCGTCGGCGTCGTGCTGGGCGTCGTGCTGAATCGCTACGTGTCCGACGTGTGGTTCGGGCGGATCGTGCACGGATCGGTGCTGGTGATTGGCGTGTATTTGCTGGTGAAATGAGGACTCCGTTTGCGTTTAGCGCTCGCGTGGCGCCAGGCGCGCGCTAAACGTAAGCCGGCCAGCGTCATTTTTTCTGCGCCGGTTGTAATTTCTTGGTGTAGTCCGAGAAATGCCTGGCGTCCTCGCCGAACGACATGATCCAGTGGCGGATCATCCCCTCGGTGATGCCCCCCTCGCAATCGAGGTTGCACTCCAGGGCGGTGTACTCGGCGTCCTTGTCCTTGTAATTGACGACGCGGACAAACTTGCGGTTGAGATTGTAGCGGTTGGAGTCTTCCAGCGAGATCTTCTTGAAGTGCGTATCGATCATCAGGTCCTTGCCGCCGAAGTTATACAGGCGAAGGTTGTGGCCATTCAGCTCGAAGTCGAACATGATGACGCCGGCGTTATTGGCCTTCGTCTTGTAATTGATGCCTTGCGCCTTGAGGATGTTCTCGAGCTTCTCGGCGGTGACGGCCTTGGGCTCCAGGATCGTGTCCTCGGCAATGGCGCCGTTGACGTACTTGTCGTACTTCTTCAGTTCCTCATCGAAGCGGAGCACATATTGCTTGACGGTCCCCGCGGTGACGCCGCCAGACACGTCGAGGCCGTATTCCAGCATGGTGATCTCGCCGCTGGGGTCCTTGTAATGGACGGCCCGGCCGACGCGCGACGAGAAATTCCACTGGTTGACGGTGTCGAGCGGGACGCCGCGGAAGACGCAATCGAGCTTCAGCTCTTGGGGCGAGAATTGCGTCAGGCGAATCTTGAAGCCGTCGCGCGTGAATTCGTAGTAGTGCTCGTCCCCTTTTTTCGAGGACGCCTTCTTGAAATCGATCTTGAGATCCAGCAGCATTTTCTCGGTCGTCTCGGATGGCAAGGCGCGATAGACCTTGTCGTCCTGCGCCTGAACGGCCGGGACGATGGCGATGAAGACGGCGGCAAGTGCAATGCGCAACATGGGTAAACCTCAAGCACGCAGGTGAGCGCAGCGAACCTGCGCGGTTCTCGGAAGCTTCACCCCGCAGGTTCGCTGCGCTCACCTGTGGGCTTGGCAGTTTATTTCACGAACTTCGCGAATTTCTTCGCTTCCTCGTCGAAGCGATTGATGTACTGCTTGATCATGGCGTCGGTCACGCCGCCGAGGCAATCGAGCTGCGACTCCAGCGACAAGATCATTTTGTCCTTCTGTTCAATCAGGACGAGCCGGCTGAACTTGGCGTCGGCGTTCCAGCGGTTGATGTCTTCGAGCTTCATCGCCTTCTCGACGACGCATTCGAGCCACAAGTCGTTGCCGTAGTTGTAAAGCCGGCATTGCTGCGCGTTGCGCGTGAAGTCGTAGTAGGTCGTGGTGCTGTCCTTGTCCTTGCGCTCGGCTTTCTGGAACTTTACCTCGAGGCTCTGGAAAATCTTCTCGATAGTGTCGTTGTTGACGCTGCGCGCGACCTTGCCTTGCGGGCAGGCGTTGTCAGCGACAAAGAGAGTGAAGACGAAGCAGGTGATGATAAAAAGAAATCGTTTCATGAGGATCCTCGCTATTGCCGTTTGCTGCGCGAGCGCTAAGCCGCAAGCCGCTATGGTCCTAGTGTCGTCGGAAACCGGGGTCGCTGTCAATATCATCACACCCCAATGCGCACGTCGATGTGGCGGATCGCCTTCTCGATGCGCGCGCGGGCGGCGGCATCATCATCGCTGCGCAGATCGGTGCAGATGTCGCTCAGGGTCGCGAACAGCTTTTCTTGCTGCCCGTCGCCGGACCACCAGGCGCCCAGCCGCCGCAGCCGGGCCTCGGCTTGCACGATGCGCGTCAACAGGCGACATTGCCAGGCAGGCCAGTGCTTCGCCGCATAGATCATCAGCGAATGCCGCGTCACCGTGCGCAGGACGGCGGGGACGGCGCGCTGGTGCAGCGGGTGATGGTGCACGATCGTCAGGTTTGGTTCATACCATACCGACCAGCCGCGCTTTTGGGCGCGCCGACACAGATCGACGTCTTCGTAGTACAGGAAGAACGATTCGTCGAGCCCGCCGAGGTCGCGCAGGCAAGCGCCGCGCACCAGCAGGCAGCAGCCCGTCACCCAGGCGACCTGGCAGCGTTCCTCGGTTCGCAGCGTGTGGTATTTGCGTCGGCCGCGCGGCAACACAAGCCGGGCCAGCGTCGAGAGCAGCGTCGGAAACGGGCCGGCGGAGAGTTGCCGCGAACCGTCGCTGTTGCGCAGGTGGAAGCCAACGATGCCCGCGTTCGGTTCGAGGCGATCGAGCAGGGCGACCACGCCATCGAGGAATTCCTCGGAAGGCGTCGTATCGGGATTGAGCAGCAGAAACCAGTCGCCCTGGCTGAGCCGGCAGCCTTCGTTGACGGCGCGGGCGAACCCGCGATTGTTCTCCCAGCGCCGCAGCGACACGCCCGGCTGCCGGCGGAGACGCTTGACGACCGGGTGCGGCGGCGAGTGATTATCGACGATGACGATCTCGGCAGCGCCGTTCTTGATGCCGGCGGAGTTCTGCAACTGGCGTACCAGCTCTTCGGTCTTGTCCCACTGGCGATAGTTGACGATCACCACGGAGAGCCGTGGCGTGCCGAGGTTGGCGACCGGCTTGCGGACGGCTTCCGGCGCAACGAGGATGGCTGGCGGCACGGCGGACAAGGCAGGCTCCTTCCATGGGGCCTCGAACCTCGCGGTGCAGGCGAGCCGCCTGCACCACGGGTGGTGGAGGATTGTACGCGCTGGTGCGGATGCGATTCAATGCCGGTTCCAGCGCGGCGTACCATTCGATTCTGGCACCAAGATCAATGCCAGTTGAGATACCCCCCTCGCCAGTTGGCAAACTGCCAACACGCGTTTCATAAATCACTATTTGAACAGGGGTTGCAGCGGTGGTCCAGTTTGCCAACTGGCCGCTTTCGAAGAAATGTTGGCGTAGATTGCCCTATCCGCACGAATTACGGCGACAGACGTGCCGAAGTTGCCGAATGTGTGTAAATTATCATGTGGGTCTCCCGTTCGTCATCACAGAAGGGTTTTACCTCTCTCAGTCAAGCGTTCGCAACGGGCGATGAATGATGGAGAAGGCAAACCCTTCACCCCCACGCAAGGTTGCATCATCGTGAAAAAGTGGTTGATTCTTGTGTTGGTCGCCGCCCTGGTCGGCTCCAGCCTCTACTTTTGGTGGGGCCTCACCGGAGTGCGGCCGCTCAATGAAAAATCGTTGACATTTGCCGAGCTGCGCCAGGTAACGATCCGCGACACGATCAGCGCGACCGGCGTGGTGGAGCCGCGCGAGATCGTCGTGGTCAGCAGTGAGATGCCCGGCACCATCCTGCGCATCAGCCCGCGCGATGCCAAGGGTTCGATCCCGCTGAACATCGGCGATACGGTTCTCGAAGGAGCCGAACTTGCCCGGCTCGACGCGCGCCGCTTCGCGCTGCGCGTCGAGGAAGCCGGCACCGGCATCGCGCTGGCGAAGTCGGCGGTCTTGCAAGCGGAGGCTGCCTTGACGCAGGCCGATGCGACCAAGCTGGCGGCCGATCGCCAGCTGGAGGCGCAAAAGGATTTGCAAAAAGCGGGTGGGTTTCGCACCGAACGCGAGCAGGCCGAGGCGCAAGTGCAGGCCGCCCTTGCCGGCGTCAAGGTCGCCAGGGCCGGCATCGAGGTCGCCAAGGCGCGGCAGCAGGCCGCCAAGACCGCCTTCGATGAAGCCAACCTCGCCCACGACATGGCCCGCATCACCGTCCCCGGTCCAATGAACGGCCAGCGCCGTGAATTCCTCATCCTCGACCGCAAGGCAAACGTCGGCCAGATGGTCGGCCCGCAATCGGGACCACTCTTTACCCTGGCCGGCAGCCTCGAATTCGTGGACGTTCACGCCCAAGTCGTCGAAGGGGACGTCAACAAAATCGGCAAGGGCTTGCCCGCCTGCTTCAAGGTCAACAACTTCAACGACGACGAGAGCGAGTTCACCGGCACCGTCGAGGAGATCCGCCCGCTCGCCAGTAGCATCAAGGGGGCGGTCTACTACAACGCCGTCATCCGTGTCAAGAATCGCAAGGAAGCCAAGACCGGCGAATGGATGCTGCGCCCCGGCATGACCGCCCCGGTGGACATCGTCCGCCACGAACATGCCAAGGCCTGGCGCGTCCCCGCCAAAGCCCTCAATTTTTCGCTGGAAGAAGCCTACCAGAGCGAGCCGGCCAAGGCGCGCATCGCCGAGTGGAAGCAACGCCCCGACGCCGGCGCTTGGCACACGCTCTGGACCTGGAACGATACCACGCGCAAGCCCGAGCCGGTCTTCATCCGCATCGGCGTCAAGGTGGGCGAGATCGGCCTAAAGGACAGCGAGGGGAACGAGATTCTCGAATGGGAGCCGGGCCAGGAGCCGCCGGGCGAGCTGCGCGTCATCATCGGCGCGCCGCCGGCCCGGCCGCCGGGCTTCTTCGATCAGCCCGCCAATGTGAAGATTTGATTTTTCTGGGAAGCCCTGGGATGAGGTACTCCGAATCCCAGGGGTTCGGAGTACCTCACCCCTGGGCTTGCATGCGTATCGTCATCGAGCTTGTCAACATCGTCAAGATTTACGACCAGGGGGCCGCCGAGGTGCGCGCCTTGCGCGGCGTGTCGCTCAAGATCCATGCCGGCGACTTCGTAACCATCCGCGGCTCCAGCGGTTCGGGCAAATCGACCCTCATGAACATCCTCGGCTGCCTCGATCGCCCCAGCGCCGGCGAATATTTCCTCGATGGCGAGAATGTGCAGCGCTTGACCAAGACCTCCCTCGCCCAGCTGCGCAATCGCAAACTGGGCTTCGTCTTCCAGGGCTTCAACCTGCTCAAGCGCATGAACGCCGTCGAGAACGTCGAGATGCCGCTCGTCTACTCCGGCATGTCGCCGCCGCGCCGCCGCGAGCGCGCCCTGCACATGCTCAAGCTGGTCGATCTGGAGCAGCGGGCGTATCACCAGCCGAACCAACTCTCCGGCGGCCAGCAGCAGCGCGTTGCCATTGCCCGGGCGCTGGTCAACGAGCCGCAGATCTTGTTCGCCGATGAGCCGACGGGCAATCTTGACTCGAAGACGGGGCAGGAAATCCTCACGGAGTTCGAGCGGCTCAACCGCGAGATGGGCCAAACGATCGTGATGGTGACGCACGACGCCGCCGTCGCCGAGCGGGCGCCGCGGCAGATCGTGGTGCGCGACGGGCTGATCGCCAGCGATGTGGATTCGTATAGCGGCCGCATGGCGCCATGCGGGCGCTGAACGAATCAGGCAGAGAATGAACCATGAATCTCCTCACCGCCTTCCGCATCGCCCTGAACGCTCTGGTGATCCACAAGGGACGCAGCGCCTTGACGAGCCTCGGCATCATCATCGGCACCGGCGCGGTCATCTCCATGGTCTCCGCGGCCGGCGGGGCGCGCACCAAGCTCGACGAACGGCTCGATAACGTCGGCAAGACGCTCATCATCATCCGTGCCGGCTCGCGCACCCAGAACGGCACCCTCGCCGACATCAAACCGCTCACCAACGAGGAAGCCTCCGCCCTGCGCAAGCAACTTGGTTCCAGCACGGCCGGCTTGGCTGAAGTGCAAGCAACCAACCGCCTGATCGGCACGCGCACGCGCAACTGCGTCACCATGGTCGTCGGCACCAGCCCCGACATGCAGAAAGTCCGCGGCTGGGTCGTCCAGCATGGCCGTTTTTTGGCTGACGAGGACCTCAAAAAACAGGCCGCCGTCTGCGTGCTCGGCCAAACGGTGCGCGAAAAGCTCTTCCCCGACATGCCGAATCCCGTCGGCCAGATCATCCGCGTCGATCGCCTACAGCTGCGGGTCATCGGCGTCGTCGAAGGCAAGGGGCGCTCCCCCATCGGCGGCGATCAGGACGATCAGATCTTCTTGCCGCTCAATACCTTGCAGCGCAAGGTCGTCGGCGATGAAATCCTCAGCATGTTGCTCACCTCCGTGGACAGCGTCGATAAGCTCGACAAGACCAAGGAAGACATCACGCGCATCCTGCGCGAAAAGCGCCGCGGCAAACCGGGGCTGGAGAACTTCGACGTCTCCAGTGTGCAGGAAATGGCCGAGATCGCCGTCGTCATGACCCGCACCATGCAGTTCCTCATCGGCATCATCGCCTCGATCTCGCTGGTAGTCGGCGGCATCGGCATCATGAACATCATGCTCGTGTCGGTCACCGAGCGCACCCGCGAGATCGGTATCCGCATGGCCATCGGCGCCACGCCAGCTGATATTCTCACGCAATTCCTGATCGAGGCCATCCTGCTGTCGCTTTTGGGCGGGTTGATCGGCATCTCGCTCGGCATCGGCGCCGCCATCGCGCTGGCGTGGGCCGCCAACTGGCCGATCTTCGTCGACTACTCGATGGTAGTGTTGTCGTTCCTTGTATCGGGCGGCGTCGGCGTTTTCTTCGGGTACTATCCCGCGCTGAAGGCATCGCGGCTCGATCCGATCGAGGCGCTGCGGTACGAGTAACCCGGTCTTCGTTTGCGCCGGCCTGGCGCCAGGCGGGGGCTGAACGAAGAAATCCATTCAGCTGCTTTTCTCTGGCGCGCCGTTTTCTTTTTTTCCCGCCTCCCCCCTTCGTGCGGCGCAAATCTTCCTGATCTCTTCGCGTGCTCTCCTTGGCATGACTACAATTGCCAAGCACTTATTATTTCGTTTCTCCGAGCGGGAGGCGACGGACATCCCATCCGCGCACTCCGCAATTCTCTTGCTTCCGGGGTTCACAGGATCGAACCACGCGGAGATCCCGCGCGCAGGAGGAGCGTTCTTTGACTACCACTCATGATGTCGTGGCGGCGGTGGCCCATGCACTCAGCCAACGGATTGGGGAAGCCCGTTTCAGTCTCTGGTTTGCCGATAAGACCAAACTCGTCCATGCCGACGGGCTGCTCACGGTCGGCGTGCCCAACCTTTTCTTGCAGGATTGGCTGCAAAAGACGTTTGGCGCCGATGTGCAGGCGGCGGCGGCGGAAGTACTCGGCGGCGCGGCGGCGATTCGCTTCGTCATCGACCCCGAGCTCTTCCAGGCAGCCCGCGAACGAGAAACCGAGACACCACCAAAACAGGCGGCGAGCAACCCGCGACAGGCGGCAACCGCGCATCGTCCGGTGCGGCAGCGGCGCTTGCGATTATTGCAGGACTTCATCGTCGGGCCGTGCAATCGCGTCGCCCATGCCTCGGCGCTCGGGCTCGTCGAAACGCCCAGCGAATGCCCGATCCCGCTCGTCGTTCACGGCGCGGTTGGCACCGGCAAGACCCATCTGCTCGAAGGGGTCTGCGATGGACTCACGCGCCGCCATGCGGACTGGCGCATCCTCTTCCTCACGGCCGAGGAGTTCACCAATCGCTTCGTGCAGGCGATGCACCAGCACAAGCTGAGCGCGTTTCGCCAGCAATTCCGCGCCTGCGATGCCTTGCTCGTGGATGACGTCGGCTTCCTCGCCAAGAAGCAAGCGACGCAGGAAGAGTTCCTGCACACGCTCGACTCGTTGCAACAGGCCCAGCGCCCGGTCATGCTGACCAGCGACTGCCATCCGCGCCTGGCTGATCACTTCATGCCGGAGCTTACCGATCGCCTGGTCGGCGGCGGTGTCTGGAGTCTCTTGACGCCCGAGCGCGCGACCCGCCTTGAATTGCTGCGCGCCAAGGCGTTCAAGGCCGGCGGCATGTCAAACGCGGTGATCGATTTCCTGGCCGATCATCTCAACGGCAACGTCCGCGAGATCGACGGCGCCGTCCATAGCCTCGCCCATCTGAGCAAGGTAACGGCGCGCCCCATCGACGTCGAGCTGGCCCGCGAGGCCCTCGGCGACTTGCTGCGCCACTCCATTCGGCTCATCAAGCTCGACGACGTCGAACGGGTCGTCTGCGACGTGCTCGGCATGTCGCGTGATTTGTTGTTCTCCAAGAAACGCCAGTGGATCTACAGCTACCCGCGCATGCTCGCCATGTACCTGGCGCGCAAGCACACCAGCGCCACCTACAGCGAGGTCGGCAAGCATTTCGGCAATCGCAACCACAGCACGGTGGTGGCGGGCGAGAAGAGAGTTCGGCAATGGCTGGCTGACAAGATCACGCTCCAGCTCGGCAAACGCATCATGCCGGTCGCGGACATCATCGAGCAGATCGAACGGAAATTGGGAGAATGAATGGATTGATTCGTTTAGCGCCCGCATGGCGCCGCGCGAGCGCTAAACGAAGAAGGGGAAAATCACTTCGCCGCCATCGCCGCGATGTGGCCGTGCTCGTTGATGTAGATCGTCACGTCGATATTTTCATCGCGGAACACCTCGGCGCCGTGGGCGACCGTGTCGGGGCTGAATTCCTTTTCCTTGTGTTTGCGGCATTTAACGTTGAGGCCGTGCGTCCAGAGCGGCTCCTTGGTCTTGGCGGTGGGGGCCGCGATACCCGCGGCTGCGGGAGTGACGGCGATGCTGCCGGTCTCGCTGATGAAAATCAGGTGGCCGGAGGTCAGGTCGTTGTAGACTTCGACGCCATACTTGCGGGTGTCCTTGGTGAAGGCTTTCTCGCTGGACTTTCGGCAGGAGAGATCGAGTCCGTGGAGCCATTCGGGGGCCTTGCCGGGCTTGTCTTTTTCGAGGACGACTTTCTTTTCTTCGGGGACGATGGCGACGAAGCCGTTTTCGGTTACGTAGACAAGGTTGCCGGTATTGCCGTCGCGATAGACTTCGATGCCGAACTTGGTGGCGTCCTTCCATTCCTTGACGCCCCCCTTGCGGACGGAGAGATCGACGGAGTGGATCCATTCGGGGGCCTTGCCAGGAGTACCGGGGTTGCCCTTGGCGTTGCAGGCGGCGATGTTGCCGATGTCGGTGACGTAGAGCCAGTTTTCGGAATTGGGATCGCGAAAGACTTCCATGCTGTGAATCTTGGCTCCCTTCCAGGGGAGGATGCCGGCCTTGCGGGCGGGCATATCGAGGCCGGTCTTCCAGTCGGGCCCCTTACTCGGCTCGACCGGGACAGTCAGGCCGCTGAAGTTCGGCGCCAGCGCGATGCAGCCGTTCTCGGAGATGAACAGGCCCAGTCCATCGCCGGTGTTCTTGTCGCGGAACGCCTCCACGCCCCAGCGTTTGGTCTTTTCGTTGATGTCCTTCTCGTCATTCTTGCGGCAAGCCAGGTCGAAGGCGTGCGACCATTGCAGCTCTTTAAGTTTCTTCTCCTGCCCGAGAGCGCCGGGGACGGTGAGAGCGAACAGCAGGGCGAAGATCAGGAAGGGAATGGTGTGCAATCCAAGCCGAACGTGGTACGACATCGTGGAGCCTCATCGGGGTAGGAACAGCAGAACGCAGGTATACCGATTTTATATAGACGATTGACGGAAGACAGGTTAACGCGAATTTGGCGGGAATGCCAAGGAAATCTCAAAAACCGCGCAAGCCGAGGGGCTAGGAACTCCGAGCCCGTGGGAAACGGGGCCGTGATCCCAGGGCTCGGAATACCTCATCCCTGGGCTTGGTTGAAAAACTGTTGAATGCGCTGTGCGATCTCTCCCCCCTGCTCCGTGCAATCGTTGAGCGCCACGCCGCGATACGCGTTGCCGCCCAGGAACAGCCCCGGATGCGCGGCCAGTCGGCTTTCGATGGCCGAGACGCGCTCGAGGTGCCCGATATGGTATTGTGGGATCGCCTTGTCCCAGCGGACGATCTTGTGAAACATCGGCGCCGCGTCGATCTTCATCGCGAGCTTCAAATCCGCCCGCACGGCTTGTAGGAGCCGGGCGTCGTCCCAATCGACGATGTCGCCGCGCTGCCAGCCGCCGCTCATGGCCCGCAGCAGGACGCAGCCGTCCGGCGCCCGTCCCGGATAGATCGACGAGCACCACTGTACGCCGAGCAGATCGCGGCGCGTGTTCTGCGGCGCGATGTAGCCGAACCCGTCGAGCGGCATCGGCACATCCGCACGGCGAAACCCTAGCGCGATGACGGCGATGCGATTGTAGGCAATGGCGCCGATCGGCCCCGCGAGGTCGGCATCCAGTTCGGCCAGTATCGCCGCCTGCCGATACCCGGGGCAAGTCAGCACGACGGCATCCGCCTCCCACGCGTCCTGGCCATTGCCTTGCAAGTGCCAGCGCGGCTTGCGCGGATCGCCAACTTTCGCGATCGATCGAATATTGACGCCGTGGACCGGCGCTTGCTTGAGTTGGGCGATGAGCGCTTCCGCTAGCATGCGCATGCCGCCGGGAAACGACCACATCTTGCCGGGCCGTTCATCGGCAACGCCGCGCGCCCTGGCCTCGGCCTTGCGCTTGCGGGCAACGGCAGCGAATCCCTTGACGACGCTGCCGTACGCGCGCTCCAGTTCCGCAAGGCGCGGAAAGCATGCCGGCAGGCTCAACAGCTTCGGATCGCCGGCATAGATACCCGACACCAGCGCGTCGGCGAACACGTCGGCCGCCTCGTTCCCGGCACGCCGGCGCGCGAAGGCGTCGATCGATTCGTCGCCGCTGTCCGTGCGCTTCTGGCGAAATCGTTCCCACAGAAGAGATAACTTGCCGCGCCAGCTGAGCAGATCGCTCCGCAAGAACGAGCCGAGCCCACCCGGCAATGCTTGGAGCCGATTGTTGAGGAACAGATAGCGGTTCTTTCCCGCCGCCTCGCTGGCCTGCACGAGCTGCGATCCTAGCCCCGCGTCGCGCGCCAATGCCAGGGTCGTCGGCTTATTGTCGAGAAAGCCGTTCGGTCCGATCTCGACCTGGAAGCCTTCCTCGCGCAGCGTCCAGGCGGCGCCGCCCGGCCGATCCGCTTGCTCGAGAATCGTGATCGACGCATTCGGCAGACGCTGGGGCAGGCGAAAGGCGACCGACAGGCCGGAGATGCCGGCGCCGACGATGACGATATGGGGAGATGATAGCATGGTGGTTCAAGCCCGCAGGTTCGCTGCGCTCACCTGCGGGCTGGCTGGGATTACTTCTTGTACGCGCGCTGATCGCGCAGGGCCGGTTTTTCCAGCTTGCGGTGGTTCTTGGAGCCTTCGGCGACAATGCGCTGGGCCTTATCGAGGTTGGAGACCTTGAAGATGCCGAACACCTTGCCGTTGCGGCCACCGGAGCTGCAGTAGGCGTATTCGATGCTGATATGCTCCTCGGCAAGTCGTTCGCAGATGTGGGCCAGGGCGCCAGGCTGGTTTTTGAGCTCGACCGCAAGCACGTCGCTTTCGGTAAAGTGAGCGTTGAGCGTTTGCAACATCTTGACGGTAGCGGCTTCGTCTTCGGTCACCAGCCGCAGCACGCCGTGCTCATGGCGGTCCATCACCGACAGGGCGACGATATTGATCTTGCCGTTCGCCAGAGCGGAGAGAACCTGAGCCAAGCGGCCTGGTTTGTTTTCGAGAAATACCGTCGCTTGTTTGCGTGTTTGCATGGCGTTTTCCTTATTGGTGCGGCAAGCGGAGAGGGATTCGCGTTTATTGTATGCTTGTTTGCCGCGCGCGGCTTTGCCCTCGCGGCGAGAAGCCGTTTCCGATCGAACCTGACGCCGCCATCCGCAAACTCGCACGTCCCCATTGAACTATGCCGCCCCGCGGGCTAAAATTGCGCATTCCGAGAGATGTCCCGTTGCATCCATCCAGCGCCATCGTTAACGTATGCTAAGGAGCGTGATCCGTGCAAATCAAGATCTCCGCCCGCCATGGGCACCTCAGCGAGGAAACCCAGGACCACATTCGCGCGAAGGCCGGCAAGCTCCTGCACTTCTTTCAACGCATCATGATGATCGAGGTGCTGGTGGACGTCAAGGACGATGAGAAATTCGTCGAGTTCCTGGTCTCGGCCGAGCACAAGCACGACTTCGTCGCCAGCGAGCGCAACAAGGACCTGCTGGCCGCCGTCGACCTGGTGCTTGCCAAGCTGGAAGGGCAGATCCGCAAGTACAAGGAAAAAGTGCAAGACCACCGCCGCACCCCCGCGGCTGGCGATGTCGCGGAATAGCCGTCAGCTGTCAGCCAAAGCGGGATATCCCAGGCAGTCATCGAGGCCCATGTCTTGCTGAACGCTGAGCAGCTTCTTGTTGGAGTGATCCTCTCATGCGCATGTCCGAATTTGTCATTCGCGAAGCAATCTCCGCCGACCTGCAGGCGAACCAAAAAGATAGCGTCATCCGCGAGATGGTCGAGAATATCCGCCTCGCCGGCTACTTCAAGGGCAACGAGTCCGAGGACGTCGTCAAGGCCATCCTCAAACGCGAACTGCTCAGCTCGACCGGCATCGGCGACGGTGTCGCCATCCCCCATGCCAAGCATGCCGGCGTCAATCGGCTCATCGGCGCCGTTGCCGTCGCTCCCAGGGGAGTGGCCTTCGAAAGCGTGGACAACGATCCCGTCTACGTGCTGGTCATGCTGATCTCGCCCCAGGAACGCCCCAGCGAACATCTGCGCGCACTCGAAGGCGTGTCGCGCTGCTTGAAGGATAAGAACTTCGTCCAGTCGTTGCGGCAAGCGACCACGCCGCAGCAGATCTGGGACCTGATTTGCAATCACGACCGAGGTGCGTGAACCAATCCGCAAAGCCCAGGGGCGAGGTAATCCAACCCCCTGGGATGCCAGGGGTTCGGATTACCTTACCCCTGGGCTTCTCACGGACTTACCATGCCGGGCGACTCCCTCTGCCAAATCGTTGCGATCAATAACCCGCATGGGTTCCACATGCGGCCGATGGCCGCATTCGTGGAAGCCGCCAACCGGTTCGCGGGCAGCGTGACCGTCGGCCGCCGTGGCAAGGCGCCCGTCAACGGCAAAAGCATGCTCGGGCTCATGGGCCTGAACGCTCCGCAAGGCACCGAGCTGGTCATCGAAGTGACCGGCCCCAATGCCGCCGAAGCCTTGCACACGCTGGTCCTCGTGTTCCAGCGGAATTTCGATGATGAACCGGAACCGGCCCTGTGAATGGACCTGGCTCTCTTCGTTTAGCGCCCGCCTGGCGTCACGCGAGCGCTGAAGGACCCCCGCGATCGTATTCTCATGGAAATCAAACGCGGCATTCCCGTTTCCCCCGGCGTCGCCATCGGCTCGGCCATCGTTATCGAGACCGAAGGCATTCGCATTCCGCGCCGTTTCGTCGACAAAGCCACGGCAAACGCCGAGATCGAGCGTCTGCACACCGCGCTGCGCGAAGCCGTCGCCGACGCCCGCGCCAATCAGGACGCCATCAGCGAGAAGGTCGGCAAACAGTACGGCGCCATTTTTGCCGCTCACGCCATGCTGATGGAGGACCCCGAGCTGGTCCGCGAAATCGAGCTGTTGATCGCCCAAAAAAACCACAGCGCCGAGTACGCCGTCAGCCGAACCATGCGCCGCCATGCCAAGGCGCTGGCGAGCTTGAATCAGCCGATCTTCAGCCAGCGCTCGTCCGATTTGATTGACATCGAGAAGTCGGTACTGCGCCATCTGGTCGGCCATCAGGGCGATCCGCTGCAAGATTTGCAAGAGCCCGTCGTCATCCTGGCCCACGACCTGACGCCAAGCGAAACCGCCAACCTCAATCCCAAGTTCGTCTATGCCTTCGCCACCGAAGCAGGCGGCAAGGCCAGCCATACTGCCATCATGGCCGGCGTCCTCGAAATTCCCGCCGTCGTCGGTTTGGGCCGATTCCTCATGGATGTCTCTGGCGGCGACGAGGTCATCGTGGACGGCAACCGCGGCGTCGTCATCCTCAACCCCGATGAGGAAACCCGCGAACGCTATCTCGTGCTGCAGCGCCAGTTCGGCTCCTTCGCCAAGCGCCTCGACGAATTGCGCGATCTCCCGGCCGAGACCAAGGATGGCGCCCGCGCCGCCCTCATGGGCAATATCGAGTTTCCCCTGGAATCCAACCACTGCAACGATCGCGGCTCCGATGGCGTCGGATTGTACCGAACCGAGTTCCTCTACCTCAACAAGACCGAGGACCCCAACGAGAGCGACCAGTACGAGGCCTACATGGCGGTGCTGCGCTCGATCGGGCCGACCAAGCCGGTCGTCATTCGCACTCTCGACCTCGGCGCCGACAAGCTCTTCCGCGCCGAGCAGGCCCTCGATGAGAAAAACCCGTGCCTCGGTATGCGCAGTGTACGCCTGTGCCTGCGCAACCTCGCCTTGTTCAAAACCCAGCTCCGGGCCATTCTCCGCGCCAGCGTTCACGGCAACGTGCGGATCATGTTTCCCATGGTCAGTACCCTCATGGAGTTGCGCCAGTGCAAGATGATCCTCGCCGACGTCAAGGAGGAGCTCGAAGAAGAACGGATCGACTTCAACCGCAAGATCCCGATCGGCACCATGATCGAGGTCCCCTCCGCCGCCCTGATGGCGGAAGAAATGGCGAAAGAGGCAAATTTCTTTTCCATTGGCACGAACGATCTGATACAGTATACGTTAGCTGCGGACCGTACCAATGAACACGTCGCCTCGCTCTATAACGCCGGCGACCCGGCGGTCCTGCGGCTGATTGATCTGGTAATTCGCGCCGCCGCCAAAAGCAACATCGAAGTATGCGTATGCGGCGAAATGAGCGGCGATCCGATTTACACGATCCTTCTTCTGGGCTTGGGCTTGCGTCAACTGAGCATGACGCCCCAGAACATACCGGAGATCAAGAAAATCATCCGGTCCATCAACATCGAGGAAGCCAACCTGGTAGCTCAGGAAGCGATGCGGTTCGAAACCGCACGCGACGTGAATAATTACCTGCGGGAACAAACCCGCCGAATCCTCCCGGAAGCCGTGGTGAACTGAGGGAGAAGGAATGCATTTGCCGCTCGCGCCTTAGCGCTCGCTGATCGTGGAGTATTTTGCTCCGATATTTGTCAGCGGGCGCCAAGCCGCAAGCGGCACAGACGGCGCCTCACCTCATCCTTTCCGGAGAGGGTTCCGCAATCGTGAATCCTGGTCGGTCCGCTGCGCACGCCTCCCCCGCCGGCGCGACCCGCCCGAGAACTCGGCATGGCGCCTGATTCGTGTCTGTCCACCATCGAAGCAATTCCGAACATGCCGGAAGCCCCGCCGCGCTTCAAGTTCCGCGTCCGCTTTGCCAAGACCGGCGATCTCCGGCTCGTCAGCCATCACGACCTGATGCACGTCTGCGAACGCATGTTTCGCCGGGCCGACCTGACTCTCCCTGTCACCCAAGGCTTCAACCCGCGTCCGCGCATGTGGTTCGCGTCCGCTCTGGCGCTCGGCGTCGCCGGCCAACAAGAAGTCCTTGAATTCGAGTTGACGCAGACCATCGCCGAGGACGAGGTTCACACGCGGCTCGGCCGGCAAGCTCCTCCCGGCCTGGCGATCCTCAGCGTCCGCGCGATCGACGTGAGAACGTCGGCACGCGTACGCCGCGCGATCTATCGGCTGGCATTGCCCGAGGACATCGCCGACCTGCCCGAGCGCCACGCCGAATTTCTGGCTCGCACCGAATACTGGATCGAACGCCTGCGCCCCAACCCGCGCCGCGTCAATATCCGTCCCTTCGTTCATGAGCTCAACGTCAACGACAATCAAGTCGAGATGGCGCTGTGGATCACCGACAACGGCGCCGCTCGGCCCGACGAGATCGTCGCGGCGCTCGGCTTGCAAAAATGTCTCGATGACGGCGCCGTCATCGAGCGCACTGCTCTGGAACTGTATGACGAACTGCCGCCGGGCATCGAGGCGCCTCCCCTGCTCCGCTCGGCTTTCGTGGAATTAAATACGAACGACCGCGAGTTGCCCCCGGAACGCCCAACAGCGATCTTCGACAGCCCGATGTCGTTCGATTCGTGAATTACCAATGGCATCCCAAGTCCGCCGGTGAGCAAAGCGAACTTGCGGGGTCCGAAAGGAAAGAAATGAAGAAGGAAATGCTGATCAACTGCCTCCAGCCGGAGGAAATCCGTATCGCCATCATCGAGAACGGCATTCTCGAAGAGCTTTACGTCGAGCGCGCCAGTGCCGAGAGCTACGTCGGCAACATCTACAAAGGGCGCGTCGTCAACATCGAGCCGAGTATCCAGGCCGCCTTCGTCGACTTCGGCGTGGGCCGCAACGGCTTCCTGCACGTCTCCGACGTGGAACCCGCCTACTACAAAGATCAAGAACAGAACGACTATCGCGGCGGCCGCGGCGGCAGAGGCGACCGCGGCAACCGCGGCGACCGCGGCGGCAGAGGCCGAGGCCAGCGCCATTTCGACGACTACGACAAGTCCCAGCGCGGTGGCGGCAGTGGTGGCGGCGGCGGATACCGTCAGCCGCCTCGAGAGCAACACGCTGAGGAAGAAGCCGTGGGATCGGCGCCGGCGCCGGCCCATTTTGATTCTCCGCCGCATCACCAACCGCCGCATGATGGGCCCGACATCATCGTCGAGGAGATCGTCGAAGAGGATGACTTCTACTCGGCCCCGAGCGAAGCCGAGGCGACGCCAGACCCCGCGGGAGATTGGCCCAGCGCGATGGAGCACGAAGAGGCGATCGAAGAGGCACAGCGCATCGTTGCCCAGTCGCAGCCGCTCGAAACCCAGGAGTTCGTCGAAGCGCCGAGCGAGGAAATAACGGCTGACGAGTCCGCCGAAACAGAATCCGCAGGGCCCGACGAAGAGGAAGCCGACGACGGCAAATCGAAGCGCAAGGGCCCGCGTCGCGGCAGGGGCAAGAGCCCGCGCGCCCGCAAGCCGCGCAAGAAGGCGGGCGATGACGCTCCGCCGGCCGACGAAGCCAAGCCGCGGCCGATGGACTCCAGCGAATGCCGCACGCACGAAAACGATCCGTTGCTGCCGCCGCTCGAGCCGCGTCCCGCAGCCGATCTGACGGACGACGATCTGAGCTTCTCGAAGTCGCCGCCGCCGCGCTACGAGCCGAGGCCGACGAGCACGCCGCCGGAGGAGATCATCGTGCAGGAAGAGGAGTTCATCGAATCCGACGGCAGCACGGATGAATCGGAGGAGATCACCGCGGAGCCCATGGAGCCTGCCATCGCCAAGATCGAGCCGGTCGAGAGTATCGAGGAGATCATCGAAGAAGAAAAGGCGATGGAAGAAGAAGACGAGATTGAATCGCCGAGCGTTGCGGAGATCAGCTCCGAAGAGGGCCCGATCGACCCGGAAGACGACTTCAGCGACATCGAATACCTGTCACGCGAGCCGGGAGGCCGAAGCGATCGCGGCGACCGGGGCGGGCGTGGCGGTGGGCGCGGTGG
>JACXTT010001042.1_pt1 | contig 47344 bp, 42 predicted proteins | sample 9270951 | NCBI WGS metagenome assembly JACXTT01 (sample SAMN15532306, study PRJNA645909) | rock metagenome | isolation source: weathered quartz diorite | place: Puerto Rico | collected 2017-06-21 | reverse complement strand
AAAATGGGGGTAGGTGTGAACGAGTAAGGGCCAATGCTGTACTGTACCGCGGAATTTCAGAGTCAAACGATGGCATAACGGATCAGTATAATGGTGCCACAATGGATACAAAGAGAAGGTTGGGAATGGGCCTGGCCCTGATGTTGGTGGCCGGGGGAGCGTCGTTGGGCACGGTTTCCGTCGCGCAGGCGGACTCGAAGAAATCCGAAGCGTCGACCGATAAGAAGGACATCAAGCAGGGCGAGAAGCCCGCGGAAGCCGCCGATGGGAAGAACCGTGGCTTCAAGAAAGGCCAGAAGCCGACGGAGACCATGGGCACGATGGGCAAGGAGAAGACCAAGGACGGCTCCAAGCCGTAACTTTGGGTCGTTTCCCTTGAGCGGCGCCGAGTCTCATGGAGACCGGCGCCGTTCTTTTTTTGCGGGCGACGCAATTTGAAGGCGGAACCGCCAGGGCTTGCCGGCCCACGCACCCGCATAGTCCACGCCGATTCGAGGGAAGGTTCCAATCGCGGTCCGACGAATCCGGTCCCCGCGATCCTCGATCCATAAGGCTTTGCCGCTCGTCAGATCGTGACGGTTCAACTTGCGGTCTATCTTGAACGAGCGGCAGACACGACCGGGACCATCAATGAGCTCGGCTCCGTCCGCCACCGCTCTGATCAAAACGGCCGCCGGGAACTCGGCGCGTTCCGTCACGACGTTCAAGCAGTGGTGCATACCGTAGATCAGATACACGTACGCCAGGCCGGGCCGGCCGAACATCACCTCTGTCCGTTTCGTGCGGCCCCGGGAGGCGTGGGAGGCGCGATCGTGGAATCCGACGTAAGCTTCCACCTCGATGATCCGCCCGGCTCGCAAGCCTGCGGTCGTCTCTCGTACCAGGTATTTCCCGATCAGGCTCCGGGCCACCCGCAGGGTCGGCCGGGCATAGAATGAGGCAGGCAGGATCAAGTCGCTCAGGTTATTCCGGCCGGCGAGAGACATCGCCGGCATGGTAGGAAAAAAAGACGAAGCTTGCAATCCCTCGATTCGTTTGATAATCAATGGACTACTGGCCGCTGCATCCTTTGTGAAGAAGGCGGTCTCCAAGGACCAGACGAAGCCGGGAAAGGGGAGTGCTGTGTCTGCTCGCGTGTTCCGGACGATTGCCCTGACTGCCGGTTTGTTCTGGGCGCTTCTCCCCGGCGTTCATGCCGGATCGCCCCTGCCTGTTGAACCGGAGGAGACCACGCGCGTCGACGAACTGCTTGACAATGAGTCAGGGCTCTATTTGACGCTGTATTCCCTCAACGGCGACGGAAAGGTCGATTACGTCACCGGTCGCCGCATTCGTGAACAGCTTCGGAGTGAATTCGGCAATCCGGTCTACTACGCCGCGCGATTTCCGTTTTTCTACTGGTGGAATCACACTCTTTGGGTAGACCAAGAACAGGATGGGGTGAACGGGAACGAAGTCGTGTATCAGGAGAACGTCGACTTCGATCGGTCCCGGTACAAGCCATGCCAGTTCAATGGCCAACCGTGCTGACGCCTTCTCATTAAAAAACGGCGTTGCTGATCCCTTCCGTTGTGGGCACTTCGTGCCCATAATCTTCCCGTTTTTAGGTACTTGACACCCGGTTGGGGAATGCGCTAAAAACGATACTCCCTGGTATAACGCTTGTCGGGATAGACACTTGTCTCACGCTCACCGGGAGTGATTTCTCAGACAATCCTCGCAATCATGTTTTCTTCAGGAGGCCAGTCCATGAAAACGTCAGACTTTCTCCCAGCAGTCTTCTTTTCGCTCCTCCTCACGGCCGTTCTTGTGACTCCGACGCCGGCTCCGGCCGCCGATGCCGATGCCCACACAGGGCACGAGGTGAACCACGCCGCGATGGGGATGACCGACAACTCCAATGAGCCGTGGGCGCAGAAGCTCAAAGCGCAGACTGTCATGGAGGACGTCATCGAAGGACGCCCCAACCGCGCGGCAATGGTCGACCTGCAGCACAATCGGCTTATGGAGCAGATGACCCGACAGGTGCAAACCGGACAGGCGAGCAATACCGGCCTGTTCAACGGCATGTCCACGATGCACATGTACGACGGCCAGGGCTACGTGCTGGCCTCACAGCCGAACGCCGAGCCGGTGTCGGCGCCAGGCGGTCGCTGCCCCGCGACCGCACCGGTCAGGAAGTACGACATCTCGGCGATCAACATCGAGATCACGTTGAACCAGTGGCTCGATTTCTATCCCGGGTACATGTACGTCCTGACCGAAAATCTCGAGAAGGTCCGGGCTGAGGAAGCCAAGAACAAGGCGGCCCGCGAGAACGAGAAGGACCAGTACGATCCCGGTGCTGTCACCAACGGCATCCAGGGCGACTATATCCAGCCGCTGGTCATCCGTGGAAATCAGGGCGATTGCATCCGGATCACCTTGCGGAACGCCCTCGAAGGGGGTGAAGCGGTGAGCCTGCACATCCACGGTTCCAGCATGCTCATCAGCGCGACGGGCAAGCCGGCTACGACGACCAATCCCGATTCCATCGTGGCCAAAGGCAAGAGCGTCGATATGGAATGGTATATCCATCCCAACATGCAGGAAGGAGGCCGGCAGTTCCATTCTTACAGCAACGATCGCGAGCTGACGGTGCTGGGGATGTTCGGCACTTTCGTCGTGGAGCCGAAGGGCTCCCAATATCTCGATCCCATCGGGAAGGGTGACCCTACTGAGATGCGGAGCGGATGGCAGGCGATCATCCAAAACGGCGCGGGGCCGGACTTTCGCGAATTCGTCATCATCTACCACGAGGTAGGCGATGAGGCCTTCCGTCCGGTGAACAAGAAGGGGGACTTCCTGCCGCAGCGTGACCCGTTGACTGATGCCTACCGGCCGGGCGGTCGCGCGCTCAACTATCGGAGCGAGCCGTTCGGCATCAACAACATGCACGTCCAGCACGAATACTTCGGGTTCGAAGACGAGTCCATGGGGTACAGCTCCTATACTTTTGGAGACGCCCCGACCACGATTCCGAGGTCGTACCTGGGAGACCCAGCCAAGTTCCGGCTGATTCACGGCGGCTCGGAAGTGTTTCACTCGCACCACCCGCACGGCGGCACGATCCGCTGGCTACGGAGCCCGCGGTCCAGCGACGAGATGCCGCTCTGGTTCACGGCCACGAACGGGCCGGTCAAGTACCCGGTGGTCCGCACCAAATCAGACCGTGTGGACGTCCAGGTGATCGGACCGTCAGAGGCCTTCGACCTCGATACCGAGTGCGGATCCGGCCTGTGTCAGCAGTTGGCGGGTGATTTCCTGTTCCACTGCCACGTGGCGCATCACTACGTGGCCGGCATGTGGGGCTACTGGCGGGTCTACAACACGATGCAGCAGGGCGATCTCCATACCGACGTAATGCCGGACCTCCGTGAGCTGCCGGATCGCAAGGGCCGGATGAAGGCGGGCGTGGCGTCGGACAAGCTGGTCGGCAAGACCGTGGACTGGTTCGGGAAGACCTTCCAGATCGTCGAGAAGGGGAAGACCAATTGGAAGAGCAATCCGGCTGTCGTCACGATCAAGGACTGGGTCGAGATGCAACTGCCGACGCAGGGCAAGCCTGGTCACAAGGATGATGAGAAAGGTCAGATCGTCTCGTACGATGCGACCGTGCTCGATTGGGGCTGGAAGGGTACCACGGCGATGACCGAGAAGGAGAGCACCATCGCCAATCCGAAATATAAATCCAAGACGCCGGGCGAGCGACAGCCGATTCTGTTCGAGCCGACGACCGGCAAGGTGTCCTGGCCGCACCTCCGACCGCACTTCGGAAAGCGCGTGATGTTCTCGCCGAATCATAACGGCGCGCCGTGGCTTGAGATGATCCATCAGAATGAGGATGGGAGCCGCAGCGTAGATCCGCCCAAGCCCGGTGAGAACGGAGTCTGGAGCCTCTGTCCGGAGAACGCGGGGCGAAAGTATTACAACATCCACTTCATCAAGTTGCCGATCGAAATCAGCAAGGGTCACGGAAAAGAGCCTCCGATCGTCGATCAGAATGGGCTCATCTACGTGCTGCACGAGGAGGAGGAAGCCGTTCGGAAGAACAATGATCTCCGGTATCCGTTAGTGTACCGGGCGAACGTGTACGACTGCGTGGACTGGACGCTTACCAGCGAGTGGGCGGATGACGACTTCACAAACTTCCAGTCCTCGAAGATCAATATTCATCCCCATTTCCTCCAGTTCGACAACCAGTCTTCGGACGGCGTGATCACCGGGTTCTCCTACGAGCAGTCGGTCCGTCCGTTCATCATGCTGGAGAAGAAGGAGAAGAAGGGATTACCGCTGCCCATGAACACGGTGCTGACCGCTCCGGCCAAGAAGGGCAGCAAGAGCATCACGGTCAAGAATGCGGCGCAGTATCACATGAAGACGGAGTTGCTCGTGGGCGCTGACAATGTGCAGGGCAATGAGGTCCAGCGCATCGCCGCGATCTCGGGCAATACGATCACATTGGAGAACCCCCTCAAGAACGACCACCCGAGCGGTGATATCATCACCGTTGAATTCGTCAGGCAACGGGTCTGGGCGGACGCTGATGTGGGAACGGTGTTCTGGCACGACCATGCCTTCGGGGCTACCACCTGGCCGCACGGCGGGTTCGGGACGTTGATCGTAGAGCCGGTCGGCTCGACCTATCATGATCCCAAGACCGGGAAGCCCATTCGCAGCGGTCCGATCGCGGACATCCGTACGGCCGAACCGGTTGGCTATGGCGTGAACGGCAGCTTCAGGGAGTTGATGGTGCAGGTGCATGATACCGTCCCGCACACGGTGAATATCGTGACGGCCGGGAATCCCCCGGGTCAGCCCGTGGAGGTCGCCTTGGAAGGCGGCAAAACCGTGTCCTTCATGATGCCGGATAAAATTGCGATGACTCCCATGCCGTTCCTGAACGGGGGGACGCATACGACTGGCCGCGGGTTGAACTTCCGGGCCGAACCGGTCGCCAAGCGTCTGGCGAACAACCCGGATGCATCGAAGATCTTCAGCAGCTTGGTCCATGGCGATCCCTCGACGCCGTTGCTCAGGGCTTATCTGGGGGACACCGTCGTGTTCCGGTTACTGCATACCCTGATGAACGAGAGCATGGACTGGGTCCTGTCCGGCCATACCTTCCTCACGGAACGGTACGCGGGTGATGCCAACCGGAAGAACTCGATCCACATCGGCATTGCGGAGCGGTACGATCTGGTGGTTCCACGGGCTGGCGGTCCGCAGTTGATGCCAGGCGACTATCTCCACTTCAATGGGCGCTCCTCGAAGCTCTCGGAAGGCGCCTGGGGGATACTCCGCGTGCTGGATAAGGAAGTGCCGGATCTTCAAAAGTTGCCGGCCGGCTATACCGGACGGAACGAGATCCCGACGCCGCCGAAGTCGGTCTGTCCGGATAACGCGCCGGTGAAGTCGTTCAACGTGGTCGCTATGGATCATGATCTGAAGTTCAACCCGAAAGCTCCCGATCTGATTGAGGTGGACTTCGAGCGGAAGATCATGACGAGAAATCCGGAAGGCAAGATCTACGCACTCGAGGAGGATGCGGCCAAAGTGGCCACGGGCCTGACGCCAAGTCCCTTGACGCTCCATGTGAACGTGGGTGATTGTGTCAAGGTCAACCTCAAGAACAAGATGGCGAACAGCCGGGCATCGTTCTCGGCCTTCTCGCTGGCCTTTGATCCGAAAGACTCGCTCGGAGCGAATGTGGGAAACAATCCGGGCGACCAGACAATCGGGCCGGGCGAGAGTCGGACGTATACCTACTATGCGCATCCCTTCAACGGAGAGATCACATCCCTGGTCTGGGATTTCGGGAATGTGATGCTGAACCCCAGGAACGGGTTGTTCGGCGCGGTCGTCGTGGGACCGACGGGGTCCAAGTATCGCGATCCCAAGACCGGAGAGGACATCTCTCAGAAGAACAGCTGGATCGCTGATGTGATCATCGACAAGGCGATCGAGGGCAATGAGGGGCGGTCGAACTACCGGGATGTGGCCCTGTTCTTCCAGGATGAGGATAACATCATCGGCACGAGCTTCATGCCCTACGTGCAGAACGTGGCGGGGCTCACCGGTGTGAATTACCGCAATGAACCTTACAAGGCCAGAGAAGAGCAAGGATGCGACCTCGGCCATATGTTCCAACCCTGCAAGGTGGACAGGCCGGAAGATCCAGTGACTCCGCTCATCCAAGCCCATGCTGGCGACCCGGTGCGGATCCACATCCTGGGGGCCAGCAACGAGCAGAATCAGATTTTCGGCCTCGAGAAGCATGAGTGGCCGATCGAGCCGTTCATGCGCGGCGCTGACCAGCTCAGTGCCGTGCAGTTCTCCGGGGCCGAGGTCCTTGACGCCTTTATCGTGTCGGCCGGAGGGCCTTATAAGCTGTCGGGCGACTATGTTTGGGGCAACCAACGGTTGCCGTATTCCCAGTCCGGTCAATGGGGCTATTTGCGGGTTCTGCCGGCCGGGGATTCACGGATTCTGCCGTTGTCCAAGAGCGAGGTCGGTGTCCAGAAGGCGGACGAACAGCCGGTTCCGGGTCAGGCGCTACCGACCGCGCTGAAGTAGGCGACGCTACCGCATAGAGAAGCCGGGTGGCGGGGGAGCTGCACGTGGCTTGCGGCTCCCCCGCTTCCTTTAAGGACTCGCGTGAGGGAGAACTCGATGGGGTTGGGAATTGCCCGCATGCCGCGGCTGCGCTGGATGTGGAACATAACACTGATGGGGGGTATCATCACCTTTCTGGCGGTTTCTCACGCAAGGGCTTATCAAGAAGTGCCTGTCCCTGACGGTGGGACGATCACCGGTAAAGTGACGCTGAAGGGGGGGAAGCCGGTACCCCGGGGGTTTAATCTTGTAACATTTCCCGACCCGGTTTACTGCGGACGGATTTCCAACGGCCACGGTTTTCGACTACTCAGAGAATTCGCCGTCGCGGCGGATCGCGGCGTCAAGGACGTCGTTGTGATGCTGATGGGGATCGAGAAGGGAAAGCCGTTTGTGTTTCAACCGCCTCAAATCGAAGCGAAAGATTGCCGATTCCTGCCGTTTGTGAACGTCGTGCGAGACAACAACAAAGTCTCAATCGTCAATATGGATCCGGTGATGCATGATATCCAGGCTTATGAAACCTCCGAATTGGGGCCTCGGGTCCTCTTCAATATTCCCCTTCCGATGAATGCTCACCATCCGAAGGAGGCTGGGAGCGATGCCGAGTACCATAAGCATATCCCGGGTCATCCCATGACCCAGGAGATCCACATGACGAAGGGACGTCGGATCTTCGTGATGCAGTGTGGCTTCCATGCCTACATGGAGACCTGGGGCATGGCGGTCGACAATCCCTACTATGCGCTCACGGATGAAGCAGGGCGGTTCACGATCAATGATGTCCCCCCGGGCACCTACAAGCTCGCGGTGTGGCATCCTCAGGAACGCTCGATCGTGGAGCGGGAGGTGACGATTCCGGCGAAAGGATCGGTTTCGGCCAATCTTGAAATTCAAGCGCGCGAAGGGGCACGGGCCGGAATGGAAGCAGTGGAGAACCCGCATTTTGGTATGGGCCTTCTCGGTGCTCGGGAAATCAAGCCGACATTGGAGTTGCAGCAGCCCTGAGCGGGCATGCCATGGCGCGTTCCCGCCATTCATTCTCGAAGAGGCTGCTCATTGCCCTCACAGGTCTGGTCCTGGCCGCCTCCCTGGTGGTCTCCGCCACCGTGCTGGCGGTCACGAGCGGAGGCAGCGACGTCGCCGACATCGTCCCTGTATGGACGCCTGAGGGGAAACAGGCCGCGGCCCGTTTCGCAACTCTACCTCCCAAGGATGAAATGGTGCTCGTGCCTGCGGGGCCCTTCCTGATGGGAAGCGACCGCCAGGTGGATCGGCAGGCCTATCCGCAGGAACTACCCCAGCGGACTGTCCATGTGGACGCTTACGAGATCGACAAATACGAGGTCACGACGGTGCAGTATTTGCGCTATGTCTTGGCTAACAACTTGTCGCCGCTGGTGGACTGGAAGTGGGGCGGGGTGTTTCAGGAGACCATGGCCAGCCATCCGGTCATGCACGTTTCCTGGTTCGAGGCAGACGCATACTGCAAGTGGGCCGGCAAGCGGCTGCCCACATCGGCTGAATGGGAGAAAGCCGCGCGTGGTACGGATGGTCGGATCTATCCCTGGGGGAATCAGCCCGCCGGTTTGTCCCGTGCGAATTTTGGGCGCACGGGGCTGTCCGGGCCGGTGCGCGATCGGCCCGAGCGACTCCTTCTCTATCCACCGATTGTCTCCGTGGATAAGTACGAGAACGCGGTCAGCCCGTACGCAGTCTTTAACATGGCAGGCAATGTCGCCGAATGGACCGCCGATTGGTATGATCCGAATTATTACAAATACGCGCCAAACAATAATCCCAAGGGGCCCGATCATGGGTCGCACAAGGCCTTTCGCGGAGGCGGCTGGATTGACAGCACGCCGGCCGTACGGCCTGCTCAGCGCAACGGCGCAGACCCCCAGACCCGCATGAACTGGCTGGGCTTCCGCTGCGCCCGCGATCCGGCCGGAAGCCAGATGCCGCTGGCTCCAACCTCTGCCGCGAATCCCCCAACGCAATGACTCGAGTTGCCGGTCATGCACGTTCAATTCTCTGGGCACTGCTCCTCCTGCTCGTCGCGCGGGGACCCGCCTGGGCGTTGGAATTCAGCGCCGATCAGATCGTGAAGTCTAACGGCAAGACACATGTCTCCAATATCTTCTACCGGGACGATCGATGGCGGTTGGAACATCAGGACACTGGCCCGGTCAACGTCACGATCGTCCGCAAAGACAAGCAGGTGATGTGGATGCTCTTGTCCCGTCTCAAACATTACAAGGAAGTTCCTTATGATGCCGCGCAGGATCCTAAAGTGCGGGAGTCATTGGCCGGAGAGCGCTCTCGGACTGCGATCGGGACGGAAACGCTGGATGGGCATCCGACCACGCTGTACGAGGTCCACGTGCAAGAAGGTCAGGCGGCGGCAGACTATTACCAATGGCTGGCGACCGATATTCATTTCCCTCTGAAGCTTATGAGGAAGGACGGCTCCTGGAGCGTCGAGTACCGACGCGTCCGGCTCGGGCACCTTTCGGATTTTCTGTTCCAACTGCCGGTGAACTTCCAGCCGCTGGAGACGTTCGACGGTCCGGATCAAAAGGGGCAGCAGCCCGCCACGCCCGAGTCGAAGATGTGAGCCTGCGCGCTAGCGTGCGGTGATCGATGCGGTGTCTACGGCGCAGCGAAACCCGAGGCTGTGGTTACGGTTGTTGGGGTCGCTGTTCAAGCGATGGGCCGACCGGAGGAGAGGAGCTTCGGATTCCCAGCCGGATCCTCGAATCACTTTCCGTGCGCCTTCCGTCGGGCCCTTCGGGTTACGGGCCGGGCCTTTCTCGTAATAATGAGGGTCATACCAATCGGCCACCCATTCCCACACGTTCCCCTGAAGGTCCTGCACTCCTTCAGGGCTGGCTCCCTGCGGATGACTGCCCACGGGTTCGAGGCCGGCGCCGTTTCGCCATTGATTAAGGTAATTCGCCAGAGTCCTCGTCGGTTCGGTGTTTCCCCAGGGAAAGCGACGTCCCGTGGTACCGCGGGCGGCACGTTCCCATTCCGCTTCGGTGGGCAGACGCCTGCCAGCCCACGAACAGTAAGAGGAGGCGTCCGCCCAGTCCACGTTGACCACAGGATGGTCCTTGAACACGGCCGGAACGGTGCCGTTCCGCCAGAGCGTCAGCGTCTTATCCCGTGGATGTTCCGGCCGCCGATGCCTGGTGGCTTCGACGAACGCCAGATACTGCCCGTTGGTCACCTCACGCGTGTCCATGTAAAAGGCATCCAGAAAGATTCGTCGCTCCGGATACTCGTCACGCCCGGCATCCCGGTTGCTGAGAGATGTTCCCATCAGGAATTCGCCGGCCGGGATAAGGCTCAGGGGTGCGCTGTCTCTGCCCGTCGCGGTCTTCGGCAAGTCAGCGCTGCCGACGAGCTGCGGGGCAGTTAAGGTCAAGCTGCTTAGAATCAATACCAGGATTCGAGACCGAGATCTTGAGACGCACCTCATAAACATGACGAAGCACATCTACCAACCAGAGGCAGTGGTGTCAAGAGCCTCCATGAGGTCATTTGAACGCGCAGATGGTTGCTGCCGTTGGAAGGTTGCGGCCTTTCTCATTTACGCATTGGTCTTTCAGCCTTTGCCGAGTGTTGCCGCCGAGCAACGGGGACAGGATGACGCGCCTCTTCTTCGGGAACTCGCGCTCAAGGTCATTGCTGCCGCCCTCAGCGATATGCGCGTGCAGGTACGGGGAGCGGCGGTGACGGCGCTCAAGGAGATGGGAGGGGCCGCGACCCTCCCGTTGCTGGAAAAGGCCTTGGCCGATCAAGAGGGGATGGTACGGGCTTTGGCGGTCGAGGGAATGGCCCGAGCGGGTCAAGCCGATCATTCGGACCAGCTGCGCAAACTCCTCAAGGATCCGGCCGCGATGGTTCGAGAGCGCGTCGTCCGTACACTCGGCGAATCAGGAGAGCGAAAACTCATCCCTGAAATCGAGCCCATGTTGAGAGACGACCAGCCGCGGGTGAGGGCGGCTGCCGGTGCGGCTCTCGTTGCCTTGGGCCGGAGTGATGCCTTGCCTAGTGTCCTGGAGTTGGTCAAACATCCTATGCCTGATGAACGCGTAGCTGTGCTCAATATCCTGGGGCGTCTGAAAGACAGCAAGGTAGCTCCGTCGCTTTTTGGCGCCTTATCAGACCGAGAAGCGGTCGTTCGAGCGACGGCGATCGGGATACTTGCAGAACGGAAGGAAGTCGGTGCGGCTGCCGCGATCACCCTGCTTTTGAAGGATCCCGTGCCGCTGGTGAGGGGAAAAGCCGCATTGGCCCTTGCCAAATTGGAAAGGGAGAAAGCCGTGGGTGTGATCAAACCGCTCCTATCGGATGAGGCCCCGCCCGTGCGCGCCGAAGCGGCCGCGGCATTGCTGCCTTACGAGCCTGCGTCGGCCGAACCGGTGCTGCGGCACTCCATGCAGTCGCGCTCTCCAGCTGTCCGCTCGGCCGCGGGCCAAGCTCTTGGTCGTACCGGTAGCCCCAAGGCGGTACCGTACCTTCTCGAATTGTTGCGTGATGACACGCCCCCTCCCCGTATTTCGGCCATCCGTGCACTGGGGCATGTGGGCGGCGGGCAACACATTGCCGTGCTGAGGCCAATCCTGAGCGACCCGGATGTGGCGGTTCGGGTCACGGCAGCGGGGGCCATCGGCCGGTTGCTGAACAGTCCCCAGGGGGGTTATGATATGCCTTGACATCTTTGGATGATGGTGTGGTATAAGCGAACTTTCAATAGGTCATATCATTCGGTAGGACATTCTCCATGGAAATCGAGAGAGGATTGGTTTCCTGCCGGGGTCGTGACTATTTAGTGAAGGAGGTTTGGGCCATGAAGAAGGTTGGAGTGTTGACAGTGGTCGCCATCGGTGCGATCGCGCTCTTGGCCGCCCCGATGACGTCGTGGGCGAGCGGGACGGTCGAAGGCAAGGTGTCGTTTTCGGGCAAGGCCCCGGCGCCGAAGGAGTTCCTCTTCTCGAAGTTTCCGAATCCGAAGTTCTGCCCAAAGAATCCGAACAAGGATGCATCGGGTGAGAAGCGGCTGCTCCATGAAGTCCAAGTCGGCAAGGACGGCGGATTGAAGAACGCGGTCGTGGCGGTGACTGGCATCAACGATGAGAAGTTCCAGGCTGAGTTCAAGGGCGAAGACATCATCGCAAAGTTTTGCGAGTTTCTCCCCTATACGGGTGTGGTAGTGCCCGTGCAATCGTCCTTCCGAGTGATGAACACCGATGCCGATCCGGACGACCCCAAATCGGTCAAAGGCGTGTTGCACAACCCGCATTCGTTCGAGGTCGCGGGCCCCAGCTCCACGACGATCTTCAATATCGGTTTACCGGAGAAGGACAAGGGGCTGGATAAGCCCATCAGGCTGCGGAAGGTGGCCCAGGGTTCGGTCTTCAAGCTGATCTGCGACCAGCACGAGTTCATGCAGTTCTGGGCCTTCCCCGTCACCAGCCCACACTATGCCGTCGTCGGTGAGGACGGGAAGTTCACCATCAAGGATGTGCCGGCCGGCAAGTACAAAGTGGTGGCGTGGCACCCGGTGCTGAACAAGGGCAAGGCGATCGAACAGGAAATCGAAGTGAAGGACGGCGCGGCGGCAGCGGCCAAGTTCGAATTCAAGCCGTAATCGTTTAGCTGTCAGCGTCCGTGATTGAGGCGGCGGAATGGAAGTTCCGCCGCCTCTTTTTTTCCTGCCGCTGGCGGAATTCCGTTCCTTGCCTTCTCCGCGATGGTTGACATAGAATCCACCGATTATCGGTGAAAAAGGAGATCGTGTGGCGCGGACGCTCTCACTGGCTGAGATCTTTCAGCTCGGGTACTACTGGGAAGGCAAGGTTCTGCTGACCGCGGTCAAGCTGGATGTCTTTGGAGCGTTGGCCGGGGGAGGAGGGACTGCTGCGGAGGTATCCCGGCGGTTACAGACCGATCCTCCAACCACCGCGCTGCTGATGAATGCGCTGGTCTCGATCGGGCTCCTTCGCAAATCGGGCGAACGCTATTCCAACGCGCCGGAAGCCCAGGAGTTTCTTGTGAAGGAAAGTCCCAAGTACGCCGGCCATCTTTTGCTGTTGCAAGAGGCCGAGTGGGACAACTGGGGCAAGCTGGAGTCGGTCGTGCGCACCGGCCGTTCGCCCGTGAAGGACCATCTCTTCCGCACAGACCCGCGGTTGGCTGAGAATGTGCTGATGGTCCTCCATCGCGTGGCGCTCCAGCATGCCCCGACGCTCGCCAAACAAATCGATCTCAGCGGCGCTCGGTCCTTTCTGGACTTGGGCGGAGGGGCCGGCACGCACGCCATGGCGTTCTGTCAGGCGTATCCTAACCTGACCGCCACCATCTTCGATCTGCCGGAGACTCTGCATACAACCGAACGTCTGGTCAAAGAAGCCGGGCTGGAGGGGCGTATCCGCTTCGTCGCCGGCGATTTCAACCATGATGCTGTGGGCGGTCCGTACGATGCCGTGCTCATGTCGGACATCCTGCACTACCAGGGGGCTGAAGCCAACTCAGCCTTGGTTCGGAAGGTTCATGGCGCGCTGGCTCCTGCAGGCCGGCTGGTCATCAAAGACCGTTTCCTGGATGAAAACGGGACGAGTCCGGCCTGGACGGCCGTGTTTGCCGTGCACATCCTGGTCAACACCGAAAAGGGGCGGTGCTACACCGTCGCCGAAGCCGTCCGATGGCTGAAGGACGCCGGGTTTGCGTCGGTTGACGAGCTGGAGCGGTCCACCCTGGTGCAGGGGGTCAAGTGAAGGAACTGCTCGCGCGACCCGGTTTCCTGGGGACGGCCGCGACGCTGGGGGCGGACCTCAGCCAGCTCATGGCCATGCTGTTTACCGGCCTGTTCATCATCGGGTGGATCCAGGCACGGAAGAAACTGGGCAACGCGCATCACTGGCTTGTCCTCGGCGGCATGATTGCGATGCTGGGGTTCTTCACCAGCTATTACCTGTTCCGCCAGCTCGGCGTCCTGGCGTTTGAAGGGAGGACGGGATTCGGCGGGTCCGACTTCCTCTACTACCAAGTATTCATCCCGCTCCTGACGTTTCATATCACGCTGGTGATCATCGGGCTGATCATGGCGATCTACATGATCATCCTCGGCTTCCGCGCGCAGCAGATCATCGGCGGCAAGCGAGCACTCCGGGCCGGAGCGCTGACGGTCACGAGAGAGAAATTGACCAGGGTGTTTTTGATCAGCGGGGCCGCACTGCTGGTTTTGTACGTGGCCAGCGGGCTCCTGTTTGGGACTGGATTTACGCTCCGCCGATCCATCGTGTACGTCGCCGGTGCGCTCGTCGTCGGATTGGTCTTGGGCGTCGAGAAAACCGTCGAGCGATTCTGGCCGGACGGGGAGAAACGCCACCGATCGCTGGGGCGCTTCACGATGATGATCTATTGCACTCTGTTCGTCACCGGCAGCATCACGTATACGATGCTCTATATCTTGTATCCCGGTAAGGCCGGCTGATCCATTGCCATGAAGACGCGATGTTGTTGCGGAGCTTGGATGGAGGCCAAGGCGCTCGAGGAGGAGTCGCCGCTGTCCTATCACCTCCAACTCAACTGTAAGCAATGTGCGAACTGGGTGACGGTCTCGGGCAGATTGGAGGACGTCACGCCGCTTGTCCAACAGACCCTATGGTCGAACGAAGCGCGCCAGGAACTCGACCGGCTTCCCCCCTATATCGAATCGTTGGTCCGCGAGGAAGTCGAGTCCTATGCCGCGAAAGAAGGGCGTGCGCTGATTACCGTCGCGCTGTTCCAGGAGGCCCGTCTTCGCGGGAAGGTGTCCTGGTCGCCGGCGGCGAAGGACCGGCTGGCCAACGTTCCAGCGCCGATCCGGTCCATGGCGAAGGTGGAGATCGAACGCATGGCGCTCGAACAGGGGCTGTCCGAAATCACCGAAGCCTTGATGGATGAGGCGAAGGCCAAGTTCCTCGGGATGAGAGGAAGGCAGTAGGCCGGCCGATGCTGCATCGGATGACCATGCGGGTGGTGCCGGCGCTGACGGTGGCGGTCACCGAAGACGGTGTCCGCAAGCGCAAACGGTTGCTGATGCTGTTCCCCGGGCTTGTTGCGTTCGTCCTCTACCGGGGCCTCAAAGCGATGGCCTGGCACGACGATCTCGTCACGCTCCTGCTGGCCAGCGGCTTGTTCTCTGCTGTCGTCGCCCTTGTCGCGTATGCAGATGGCCGGGAGCGCCGGTTTGTCGAATTGATCCGCGAACGAGACTTCCAGAGTCTGTCCTGGATAGGACTCCGGATCGGGTTTCTGTATGCGGTCCAGCTCTCCTTGATGGTTCTGGCCTTGCTCAAGGTGGCCACCTATAGTTATTTCGAGCATCCTGATGGTCCCGCGCTGATGGTCCTGATCATCGCGTCGACGTCGGTCGCGCGCGATGCGTTCGAGATCGGGCATCTGCGGTTGCTCCAGCAGGGGCGACCCTTCGTCACCTTTCCGGACGGCAAAGCGCTGTGGGCGCTCGTGACCGGTCGCGGCGACCTGTGGGCTGCGCCGGCCGCGGTTGGGACCCTAGCGGTCGGTCTGGCCTATCTGGGGCTGGTGGCGATCGCGCCGGTCGCGGCGACGGACTTGGGACATCTGGGGGTCATCGGGATCCTTGCCGGAATGACCTGCACGCTGGCCTTTGTCCAAGGACTTCAGCCGGCGGTGACGGCGTGGGAAGGCCTCATGCAGTACTCTTGGCGGGAACTGTTGAGGTTCTTCGTGTGGCCGGGCGTGGCGTTTGGCTGGACGTATTACCTCATCACGCTGGGCGCGCTCAGCTTCCTGCTGGCCACCCCGTATCCGCCGATCTGGACACGGGTTCTGGTCACGGCCGGGATCGGTGGGCTCATGAGCCTATACGGCTACTACCTGGGCCGGTGCCGGTGGCAGGAAGAGAAACTTCATGCTACAATTTCGCCCTCGTTGCTTCGGTGTCCCTTCATCTTGGGCATCCTGACCTCCAAGAAAGCCTGACCATGAAAGCAGGGCGTGCAAAACTGATGCGGCGGATTCCCTCGTGCTGTCATCTCGCATTCTTCCTGTTCCTGCTCCTGGGAATAGGTGCGAAAGAACCGGCCTTCGCCGGACAGGACGCCTATAGCAGCCAAGGCGGCGAGGCCAGCGAGCCCGGTCCGTCCCTTCAAGTTCCTCCCGGGACGGACATCTACTACGGCATCACGGGCCGCCCGACGAGCGGGCCCGCGCCACGTCCGAGCTCGGCTGAGTATCCGCGTTACGGCAATCTGGACAACCGGCTCGCGATCTGGATCGTGACCCAACAGCACACGTATTTCGGCGGGTTCGTGCTGGCGTTGCCGATCTTCTGCCTCATCATTGAAGTCATGGGGCTCCTGACTCGCGATCGCGTGGCCGCCGTGCGCTACGACCGTCTTGCCCGGGATTTTCTCCGGATCAGCCTGATCGCCTTTACCGTCTCATCCTTGCTCGGGGCGAGCCTGGTCATTGCGTTGGTCGTTCTCTATCCGGCGTTCTTCGGATATATCACCGGGGTGTTCAAGTCGATGATGGGCATTTACGCGATGGTCTTTCTGGCCGAGAGCGGGGCGCTCTGCCTCTATTACTATTCCTGGGACCGCATGAGCGAAGGCGGACTGAAGTGGATTCACGCGGCATGCGGAGTCCTGGTGAACGTCTTCGGGACCATCCTTCTGTTTCTCGCCAATTCGTGGGTGTCCTTCATGATGTCCCCGGCCGGCGTGGATCAGGAGGGCCGGTTTCTCGGTAATGCCTGGCATACGCTCCACACGGCCCTGTGGAATCCGTTCAACGTGCATCGGTTTCTGGCCGATATAATGACCGGTGGCGCGGTGGTGCTCGGATATTCCGCGTTCCGGTTTCTCACGGCCAGGAACCAGGACCAAAAGGGCTATTACGATTGGATGGGCTATGTCTTCCTGTTCATCACGATGGCGGCGCTGATCCCCATGCCGTTTGCCGGCTACTGGCTGATGCGGTCGGTGTATGAATTCCGCCAGCAGTTGGGTGTGACGATGATGGGCGGAATGCTGACCTGGATGTTTGTCCTCCAGGCGATTGTCGTCGGCGCGCTGTTCATCGGCGCCAATTATTATCTGTGGCAGGGGATGGCGCGACTGCCGGGGGCCGAACGGTACCACCGGTATATCAAGTACCTGCTCTATGGACTCATCGTCAGCTTTCTGGTGTGGTTCACGCCGCATACGCTGGTGCTGACGTCCGAGGAAGCCAAGGCCATGGGTGGGGCGCAGCATCCCGTGATCGGAAATTACGGGGTCATGTCGGCGAAGAACGGCGCCATCAATCTCATGATCCTTCTTTCGGCGCTCAGCTACATCCTGTATCAGCGTGCGAACAAGGTCATTACGGCGCGGTGGGTGCGGACGGGCAACCTCGTGATCGGCGCGGTCTTCGTCGGCGCGCTCGCGAACGTCGTCGGATTATCCGTGTATGGATTTTATCTTCCCGCGAATATTCGAGTGGGGCTCTCCCTCCCGCAGGCCCTCAGCACTCTGACCGCGCTGCTCGTCGGGCTTCTGGTGAACCGCGCGCTTCTGCGGGGAGCCGCACCGATCGGGCCGGTTGTCTGGGGCAGGATGCCGGTACGAGGGCAATTGACCCTCTTCCTTCTCGGGATGGCCTTTACCTGGGTCATGGGCTTGATGGGCTTCATTCGTTCCTCCGGGCGCTTGGGGTGGCATGTCCATGAGATCATGCGCGATGGATCGCCCTGGGCGTTCACGCCGGGGCTCGGGTTCGCGGCCGGCATGGTCACCCTCAATATGACGTTGTTCTGGGTTTTGCTGCTGGGGATGTTCTGGATCAGCCAGCGCACGCTCGCTCAGGCGGAAGCGCCCGAGCGGCTCTGGGCCGGGACGGTGCCTCAGCGAGAACAATCCTTCACTCCCGCCCTGTCGAATGAGGTGCTGCTCCGCGATGGGTGAAGCTCCAGCCCGCCCTGCACAGCGCGGCCTTGCCGGTCGGCGGTTCCTGCAGGTCCTTGTCTTGTTCCCCCTGGCCGCCGCCGCCCTTCTTATCAGCCGTGCGGTCGTCACGGGACAGCCCGCGCCGCCTCGGAATCCGGCCGAGCAGGTTCTGGAGGATTTTTCGAAAGGCGAATCCGACGGATTCCCGCAGGGGTGGAAAGCGAGCCGGAGTGAATCTGCCACACGCAAGACCTACGTGGTTGCTCGGGACGGTGAGCAATCCATGCTCCGCACGAAAGGCGTCGATGCGCAGATGCGTATCTTCAAACGCATTGCCTGGGACCCCAAAGCCTATCCCGTCGTCACTTGGCGCTGGCGTGCGCGGAGCCCGATAACCGGCACCGAGCCCGTCGCCGCGCTCTTCATCTCGCTGGATCAGGATTTCTTCGGCATTCCGGTCAATACCAAATACATTTGGAGCCCCAGCCTGGCAAAGGGAACGGTTGTGGAAGGCGGGTTCTTCCGGCCGGCTCAAATCGTGCTGCGGAACAATCAGGATAAGGTCGGGGAGTGGATCGAAGAACGGGTGAACGCGTACGAAGACTTCAAGCGCATCCATAACCATGAGCCGGCTCCCCAAGCCTGGGGCATTTCGCTGGTGACCGGGCCGGGGATCGAGCTCGACTTCGGCAGCATCAAGCTTGCCAGGCAATAGGAACAGGTTAATGCCGAGTGTGGCGAGAATGCGCTGTCAGCGCGGGTGTATCACGCTGGATATGCTGTTCGGCGCTCTGGTCTTCGGTATCGTGGGAGCGGCAATCGGGTACTATTTGGGCACGGTCGCGAGCATGGCGATCGCGACCGCTGTGGGACTCGCGTTTGGGTTCCTGATCGGACTGCTGGGCGGTCGCCGATTCTTTATCAGCATCGTGTGCGGAGCGCTGTTGGGAGCAGGCCTGGCGTGGTTTATTTCTGGAACGTCAGCAGTCCCGCTGGGAGCCGCATCTGGTGGAGCCATAGGGGGATTTCTCGGCGTCCAAATGGGCATGCTGTTGGAACTCTGGCAGCAACGCAAAGGATCCCCTACCGTTCCGCCGCCCGCTTCGGACAATGAGAGCTTGAGATGAAGGACAAATGGTTGATGATCGGTGTCGGCGCCACCTTCTTGGCGTTCTTTCTGATGGTGGTCAGCATGATGGCCTTATCGCGGCATTCGGCCAAGAACAAAGAACTGCTGGCCCAGATACCGGCGACTCCGCAGGAGTCCGCTCCTGTTGCCGCCGTGGAATTCAGCCTCTACAAAACGATTGTCGGAGATGACGGACGTGAGATGATCGAGATTCCGGAAGGGCCGTTTAAAATGGGCAGCAAAGAGGGAGACTATGATGAGGCCCCGGAACATCAAAGCTACCTGTCTACTTATTACATGGATAAGTATGAAGTCACCCAAGCTGAATATGAACGGTTCGTCAAAATGACCAAGCGGGGCAAGCCCTTCGTGCCGGTATTTGATGACGATCCGTCAAAAATTCTCAAGCCGGAACTGGCGGCGATGGGGATGTCCTGGCTTGACGCAGCGGCCTACTGCCAGTGGGCGGGCAAGCGTTTGCCGACCGAGGCGGAATGGGAGAAAGCGGCGAAAGGTGAAGGGAACAGAAAATATCCATGGGGCAATGCTATGGGGCCGAAGTATGCCAATCTGGATGGTGCAGACGACGGTTTCAAATATCTGGCGCCCCCCGGGAAATTCGAAGCCGGACGCAGTTACTACGGACTGTATGATATGGCTGGGAATGTTGCGGAGTGGGTGGCCGACACCTATGACGACAAGTATTATGCCAAGACTATTTACCGGGACCCGAAGGGGCCGGAAGAAGGGCAGAACAAGGTGATCCGGGGAGGGTCTTGGCGGGAGTCGCCGAACGGGGCCAGAGTCGCCAAACGGTTTCAAGCGAAGCTGTGGCGGACCGACGCCACTATCGGATTTCGTTGTGCCAAAAGCGGCCCCTGACCGAAGCGCGCCCACTGCTGTGATCCATGCTTGATAAACGTCTGAAGTGGGCCTTCTTCTTGACGACGCTGGTTTTTGCCGGGCTGCCCATCGCCGGGATCGTTCTGGATGCGCTCAAACCTAGCAACATTCAAGTCGAACAGTCGGGCAGCGACGCGAAACCCGCTCCCGCTCGAGCGACCTCGCCAGTCTCACTTCAAGAAGACATGGTCGTGATTCCGGCCGGAGAGTTTGTGCGTGGCTATGACGGAGGAGGATTTGATGAAAAACCTCAAAGCCGGATTCTGTTGGACGCCTACAAGATCGATCGTCACGAGGTGACCCATGGGGCCTACATGGCGTTTGTCGATGCGACCGGGCACCGGAAGCCGATCTCGCGGTACGTCAAGAACTTCGACAAGCTGAGTGCACCGACTCAGCCGGCCGTCTACGTGTCATGGGAAGAGGCGGACGAATATTGCCGTTACCGCGGCGCGCATCTTCCAACTGAAGCCGAATGGGAGAAGGCTGCCAGAGGGCCCAATGGTCTCTTGTGGCCGTGGGGAAATCAGGACAAGCCGGGCGCGGCTAACACCGGCAATCCCGATCCGTTCGAATTCCTCTCTCCCGTCGCAAGCTTTCCGCAGGATAAAAGTCCATATGGAGTCTATGATCTCGCCGGGAACGCGATGGAATGGGTTTCAGACTGGTACCAGGAGGATGCCTATAAGGACAGCGCGCCCAATCCAACGGGTCCTGGAAACGGACTGTACAAGGTGATCAGGGGCGCGTCTTGGGGAACGGTCGGCAAGGAAACAAGGCTCACGGTGCGGCTCAAAATGGTCCCGGATTTCCGGGATACGACGATTGGATTTCGCTGTGCCAGGAGTGGGTCTGAAGACTTAACCCACAAGGGTGAAAAGACAGGCCAACCCTACAATAAATCGAAGTAATAGATCAACAGGAAGACGGCCAAAATTATGTTGACAACCATTCCGGCCAAAACTATAATGTCGAACAATCTTGGGTCTTTACTCATGGTTTTTATGCCTCGCCCAGAGTGAAAGTGTGAGTAGCATAATCCCCGATATGCTGTCAAGGCAGGGAAAACATTAACAGGTCTGTGTTTATAGCAACGTAGTCTTACGAAAGAGGGTTACTATGGCAGAAGCAGCGGTAGGTGCTTCCGGGATTAAGGATCCGGCGTGGAAAATCAGACTGGGGAAGGCGATTTTCTGGTCCACTGTCGCTTTCGCCGTGTGGTTTTTTTATTGGTTTAACGCGATTCAGTGTCCGTGCTGAGTGGAGGGGGAAATGGCTGAGCAAGCGGGTCAGGTTAGTACGAAACAGAAAATCGTTTTTGCGATCGGCTCGTTGATCTTGGCGACGGCCTATTTCACGTTCTTGGATTGGGCCCTTATGAACATCCAAGGACTGGATTACTTTTACCTGTTCCGGAAATAGATGCGAACTTGCGTTGGTTTTTCTGTCGAATTTGACCTGAAATCTTACAATACTGTGAGTGTAAGGGAGGGAAGCCATGGCTACCTTGAATAAGCAAGCCCGAAAAAAGATTTGGGCTTTCTTGGCGCTGGGGACGTTTGTGGGGCTTCTGCTGTTGCCCTTGTTCCTGTCGCTTCCCGCCGGCGCAAGCGGTGATGCGCCCGCACCGGCAGCCTCGACGGCGCCGTCGACCGCGCAGCCTGCGGACGCGAAGCCTGTCGAGAAGTCACGGGATGTCTGGTACAAGACCGAAGGGCCGGTGATCGGAGCGCCGGCGCCGAAGACGACCGACGGCCCCAAAGACTATCCCCGGTACAATTTTGAAAGCCGGGTCTTGCTGTGGGTGGCCAACCAGCAGCACCTCTATTATGGGAGCTTCGTGCTGGCGGTCCCGATCTTCTGCATGGTGGTCGAATACCTCGGCATCATTAGCAAGGATAAGGCTCTGGGCAGAAAGTACGACCAACTCGCCTATGACTTCATCAAGATCAGCCTGACGGCATACTCGTTGACCGCAATCCTGGGCGGGATCTTAGTGTTCACGTATCTCACGCTCTATCCCACCTTCTTTGGTTATCTTGCCAGCATCTTCAGACCGGTGATGCATACGTACGCGCTCCTGTTCGTGGCGGAGAGCGGCACGCTCTACGTCTATTATTACGGATGGGACAAGATGCGAGAGGGATTCCTGAAGTGGATCCACGTCAGCATGTCGGTGATCCTGAACGTGATCGGGACGGCCTTGATGATGCTGGCCAATTCCTGGATCGCCTTCATGCAGTCGCCTGCCGGCGTGGATGCCGACGGCCGGTACCTTGGCAACATCTGGCACGTCATCCATACCACCCTCTGGAACCCCATCAACGTCCACCGGATTCTTGGGAACATGGCCTTTGGCGGCGGCGTTGTGGCGGCCTATGCGGCCTACCGGTTCCTTACGTCCAAGACCGATGAAGAGCGGGCGCACTATGACTGGATGGGCTATGTTGCGATGTTCATCGGTGTGTGCTTCCTGATTCCGCTCCCCTTCGCCGGTTACTGGCTCATGCGTGAAGTGTACGCTTACCGGCAGCAGATGGGGATCACGCTGATGGGCGGTCTCCTGGCCTGGCTCTTCATCATCCAGGCCGTGATGATCGGCGCCCTGTTCCTGACCACCAACTACTACCTGTGGCAGGGGATGGAGCGGATGCGCGGAGCCGAGCGCTACCAGAAATACATCAAGTACATGGTGTTCGTGCTCATCACCTGCTTCATCGTGTGGCTGACGCCGCATACGATCGTCATGACTCCCGCCGAGTTGAAGGCCATGGGCGGGCAGCAGCATCCGGTGCTGGGGAATTACGGAGTCATGTCGGCCAAGAACGGCGCGATCAATACCATCATCACGACGACGGTATTGAGCTTCATCATGTATCAGCGGGGCAACAAAGTCCCGATAGTGAAATGGGCGCCGCTGGGGGACGCCTTCCTGTTCGGCTTGTTCACGATGGCCTACGTCAACATTATCTGGCTGGCGATCTACGGGTATTACATACCGGCCAACGTTCGAGTAGGGCTCTCTGTGCCGCAGGTAGCATCAACCCTGTCGTGCCTCTTTATCGGGGTGCTCCTCAATTCCGTCATGTTGAGGGGCGCGAAAGAGCTGGGCCCCACGGTGTGGGGTCAGATCTCGGTGCGGTCCCAGTATGCGTTGATCATGTTGGCCACGTCGTTTACCTGGATGATGGGCCTGATGGGGTACATCCGGTCGTCCGTGCGGTTGTTCTGGCACGTCAACGAGATCATGCGGGACAATTCCCCATGGGCGTTCACGCATACCATCGGGTTTGGAGCCAACATGATTTCGTTCAACGTGCTGTTCTTCTGGATGACGATCCTGTTCGTGTTCTGGCTCGGGTCGTTGGGTATCAAGAAGGCTCCGGCGACCGCTCCTGCTGGGCAGAAAGTGCCGGTACCGGCCGGGAGTCATTAAAAACCGTACTCGCTCGTATTCACCAACACATGTTATTGCGCTCCACCCGCGAGAGGATAACCCCTCGCGGGTGGGCCCGATGGAGGAGTGAATGTTAAACACGAAGGTGTTGGGTGGCATCGCGGCACTGAGCATTGCCGGGGCCATCGTAGCCGTATTGACCATCTTGCCGGACTCGGGCGCTTCGCAATTGATGCGGAAAGCGTTTTCCTTGGGCTGGCCAGGCGGCTTGGTGATCGCCGCCCTACTGCTGTATTTCCAACTTGGACGGAAGAATGATCCCCATCAGGGCGAGCTCGTGTTCAAGACCATTGTCGGGCTTCTCGGGTACTCGATGATCTTCATCGCGATCGCCAATTACGCCACCAACTTCAATGATGAGAGTGTTGGGGCCCCTGGCGAGCCCCGCTTCCTGCCAGTTTCCCTCGTCATGTTTACGGTCGCCTGTTTTACGATGGCGATGTATTTCAAGGGTGTGCGGGTTCTTCTTCAGATCGGCGGGTTCATGTTCTTTGTGGCGGCCTGTCTCGCCGGGTTCGGCAACTGGCTCCCCCAAGTCAAGGCCGATCCGCCTCCGGTCGAGGAGAAGACGGCGGACGTTCGTCAGATGTCGGTGCAGGAACGGGCCGACTTGGGAGAGAAGATCATCTTTGGGGCCGTCGGTGCGAGCGGGACGCAAGGCGCCATCGGCAAGGGACAATGTCCTCTCTGTCACGGCTTCCAGAAGGGCTTCCTCAGCGAACGGGCGCCCAACTTGTTTGGAGTGCCCACGCGCGCCCTGGAACGGTTGAAGGATCCCCGTTATAGCCAGAAAGATCCCAGCAAGCGGGACACTGTGCAGAAGGAAGCCTGCCCGGGCTGTGGAACGGCGCAGACAGCGGCCGAGTATATCGCGGAATCGCATGCCTGTCCCAACTGTTACGTGGTGGCGGGTTTCGGGGTGAAGGGAACGAATGATCGGGAAAGCCCGATGCCGGCGATTCACAAGCCGCCGATTGCGTTGACACTCGATGAACTGATCGCGGTGGACACGTGGCTCTTTGCCCGCGAAGGAGCGGAGCCGCCGACGCCGGATGAAATAGAAACCGCGTACAAAAAGTTTATTCCTGAGTCCGATAGGCCCAAGCCGGCGGGCGCGCCTGGAGCAGCTCCGGCAGGTCCAGTGCCTGGCGCTCCCGTTGTGACTGGCGATGAGCCGGTGAATGAGATCTTCACCAAGGCCCTGTGCTTTGCCTGCCACACCATCCCCGGCATTCCAGGTGCGGTCGGGCAGGTCGGGCCGAAGCTGGTGGAAAAGACCAATGCGCCGTTGCGTTTGAAAGATCCGGCGTACAAGGGCAAAGCGACGAGCGTGCGCGAATACATCATGGAGTCGATCCTGACCCCGAGCATGTACGTTGTGAAGCCATTCCCGGACAACATCATGCCGAAGGACTTCGGGAAGAAACTCAACGCGGCGGCGATCAATAAGATTATTGACTACCTCTCGCAACTGGAGGAAGGCAAGGAGCCGCCAAAGATTAAGTAGGCGGCTGGGTCTCGGCCTGACCGGGCGTAAGATTTAGGAGATCAGACATGTTTGACGTGATACTGCAAATGATGACGGGGAAATTGGTTGAGGGCTACATGCCCATCCAGATGTTGGGCGAGATGGGAGGCTTCGCGCTCCTGTTTATCGGAGCCTTCTATATCCTGGGCAAGAAGGGGATCAAGGTCAACAAGCTCGCGCAAGCGACCGGCCTGTTCCTTTTCTCCATCATCTACTTCAAGTTCCGGATCTACCCGCCGATCCCCTTCAGCGTCCGGGCCATTTATGCCACCATGACGCTGATCGGAATCTTCATGTGGGTGTCCTCCACCGAGGAATCCTGGAAAGACTTCCGGAAGCCCATCATCGCCGTTGCGGACGCCACGACGGCGACGACCAGGATGATCAGGGCGGTTGTCGTGGTCCTGCTGCCTTTCCTGGTCGGCTTTCTCGGCTACAACAGCATGAAGCCGAACGTGGACGAGCCGATCGAGTTGCGCACGGTGCATCCGGCGCCGCCGGCCAGCACCAAGGTGCATGGCAAAACGTTTGTTCTGCAGACGGCGAGCAGTCCGTATCGCGTGGATGACGACGGCAAGTATTCCGACATGGTCCAGAAAAAATACATCGACGGAAACCCTTGGGATGAGAAAGCGCCGCCCTACCTCCAGTATGTCCGTGAAGGCGGGCAGATCTTTTTCCAGAATTGCCATTTCTGCCACGGGGATAATCTGAACGGGCGCGGCATGTTCGCGTTTGCCTTCAACCCCATCCCGGCCAATTTCACAGACCCAGGCACCATCGCGCAGCTTCAGGAGACCTTTGTGTTCTGGCGCGTCTCGAAAGGCGGGATCGGTCTTCCCCGGGAAGGCTTCCCGTGGGCCTCGGTGATGCCGCCGTGGGAGCAGCACCTGACGGTCGATGAGATTTGGAAAGTCATCCTCTTCGAATATTGGCACACAGGCTATTATCCAAGGACGTGGGATTAATCGTTCCCGACAACTTAGGGGTATAAGCAATGAACCGTTATTTTTCCAACATGTCGCGTAAAGGTTTTCTGATCGCCGTTCTGGCGGGTGCTGTCGGAGCCGGGGCCGGGATCGCAGTCCTGTGGACATCCGGCAATGTTGCTGCGGACAGCGGGATGTCGCCCGGTTTCATCAAGGGCACCAATCCTCCCAAGCCTGACCCTAAAATGATCGAAGACGGCAAGAAGATTTATTTCCGCAAGTGCGTGTGGTGTCACGGGGTGGATGGAGCGGGTGATGGGCCGGGAGCCGATCGTCTGTGGCCGCGTCCCAGAAACTTCAACCAGGGCACCTTCAAGATCCGCCACACGGCCAGCGGGGAACTGCCGCTGTTCGATCCCAACAAACCGACGCCAGGTCAAAACGACTTGTTTGAAACTGTCACGCACGGTCTGCCGGGCTCGGCGATGCCGTCCTGGGACGGTATCTTGACGGAGCAGCAGCGGCTGCAGGTCCTGTCGTTTGTGACGACTCAGCTCGTGAAAGATCGCAAATTCGATGATAAAACTGAGACCGTCACCATCCTGAACCTCGCGGACAAGGGTGCGATAAAGAAGATCGACTACAGTAAGGAGAGTCTCGAAAAAGGCGCCAAGCTCGTGGTCGAAAAGAAATGCGTGGAGTGCCACGGGATGGAAGGCCGTGGAGACGGCAACCCCTTTAACCTGAAGGACGACTGGGGATTCCCGATCCAGCCGGCCAACTGGCACAAGTGCTGGAACTTCAGAGGGAGCAGGCAAGATCCCTATAACGTGAATAACATCTTCCGGACTTTTTCGACGGGTGTCAACGGCACGCCGATGCCGTCCTTCGCCGACAACACCACCGTCGAAGAACGATGGCATATGGCCAACTTTGTGGACTCGCTCTGCGAACGCGAAAAGGAGGCCGATCCCTTCTCCAAGTTGCTTGAAATGGATCCGCAGACCGACAAGCCGAAAACCAATTTCGTCGTGCCCTCCTCGCCGGCTGAGGGCGAGATCCCGAGCGACCCTCAGGACAAGAAGTGGCAGGACCTGCCGCGACGCCAGATTGCCATGGGCGGCCAGATCACCCATAAGCCGCGGAACTTCGTGAATCGGATCGACGATCTCTGGGTACGGTCCATGTACAACAAGAACGAGATCGCCTTCCTGTTCCAGTGGGACGACCGCTCCAAGAGCCAGGTGGCGCCGGGCGTGAATGTCGTTCCGATTGAGGAAGCGCCCCCCAAGACCGGCGAAGAGAATTCGATCGCCGCCAAACAGAACAAGTACGAAGTATACAATGACGCAGTGGCTATTCAGTTCCCGGCCAAATGGCAGGAGATCGTTCCGCCGGAGAAGCCGCGTTATTTGCACGGCGAAGAGAAGCGGCACGTCGACCTGTGGAAATGGGAGGCCGATGGAACACTGAAAGCCTATACCGGCTCGGGATGGGATAAGCCGCTCGAGGAACGTTCCGGAGCAACCGGCACGTTGAAACTGGTCAAGGGTGAGTTCAAGGACGGGCGTTGGACCGTGCTCATGAAGCGCCCCCTCAAGACGGACGATAAAGATGCCGATGTTCAATTCGAGGCGGGTAAATACATTCCGACCGTTTTCTTCGCATGGGATGGCCACAACGGCGACGCCGGGTTGAAGATGGCCGTGTCGGCCTTCTACTACAGCATCCTGGAGCCGCCGGTTCCGATTGAGGCGAAGGTGTATCCGGTCTTGATGGCAGTGGGGATGATCATCGCCGAAGGCTGGATTCTCCGCCGTCGGGCCAGCAAGAAGAAGATGATGAAAAAATAAGCCAATCCGCGTTCTGGGCTGAAGGTTCAGGGGGGTGGGCGCGGCCCACCCCCCTTTTTTATTTTGGGGAGTGGAATAGCAACGTGACAGGTCTCATCATTGCCGGGGGAAAGAGCCGTCGTCTGGGTATCGACAAGCGATTCCTCGATATCGGCGGGCGCACCTGCATACAACGAGTCCTTGATGCCTATCAGGGTATCTTTGAAGAGATCCTGATCGTCGCCGACGCCGTGGACCCCTTTCAATCGCTGGGAGTCAGGGTTGTCGCAGACCTGATTCCCGGACGCGCCACGCTCGGCGGCCTCTATACAGGACTGCACTATGCCGCCGGCGAGCGGGTCTTCGCCGCCGCCGCCGATATGCCATGGATCAACCCGGCGGTGATCCGGCTCGTCCTTGATCAGGCCGCCTCCGGAGACATCGTGATCCCGAACGTGAAGGGCAAGCTCCAGTCCATGCATGCCCTGTACTCGAAGGCGTGCCTGCCGTCTCTTCGAGCCCTGGTCGAGGCCGGCACGCTCAAGGTCCAGGATCTCTGCACTTGCCCTGAACTTCGGGTGCATCGGATCCCGCAATCCGCGTTCACGGCGGTGGATCCCGAACTCCGCTCGTTTTTCAACATCAATACTCCGGACGATCTCGCCCGGGTCAAAAAATGGATCGGCGAATAGTGGGGAAAGCCTTGCAAAACAGGGCGTTCGATGCGGTCTGCGCCTTGCCATGCGGTCCTCTTTATGATAAGGTGCGACTCACTTTGGCGGCCCTCGGGGGTTTCTCGAGGGCCGCAGTTATGTGGAGCGCCTAGGCAATGTCGGTGGGGGTTGTGAGGGAAGCGGTGCTGGCCACATTGCGGGAGGCTCTGGAGAGTGCACAGGCCTCGAAAGCCCTTAAGCTAGCCACCTTTCCATCTCTCGTGCTGGATGTTCCTAAAAAGACAACATGGGGCGATCTTGCCACGACCGTCGCCATGAATCTGTCGGCATCCGAACGCCGTGCTCCCCTGGAGATTGCGGAAATCATCGCCGAACGCTTGCGCTCCCGTCACGAGATTCTGGAGCGCGTCGAAGTAGCCCCTCCCGGTTACATCAACCTGACCGTCAAACGGGACCTGTGGTTTCGCGTCTTGGCCGAGATCGAGGCGAAAGGGGAACAGTATGGACGTTCGACCCTGGGCCTTGGCAAGCGCGTGCTGCTGGAATTTGTGAGCGCCAATCCGACAGGCCCCCTGCACATGGGTCATGGGCGCGGAGCGGCGGTCGGTGGAGCGCTGGCCAATCTTCTCCGGGCCACCGGATACGAGGTGACCACGGAATACTACATCAACGACGCCGGCCGACAAGTGCGCCTCATGGCTGCGTCGGTGACCGCAGTCTTCAAGAAGCAACCAGGCCCTGAGGATGGCTATCTAGGCTTGTATATCACTGACCTAGCTAATCGGTTGCGCGACGAGCAACCAGCTGTTCCCGACGTGGCTAAGTGGGCATGTGAGCAGTTGCTGGGTGGCATCAAGGCTGATCTGCAAGCATTTAACATCAGCTTCGACCGATGGTTCAGCGAACAAAAGGATCTATTTGATTCAGGAGCTGTAGCCGACGCACTCAAGGTGCTCAAGGACAAAGGGCTGCTTGAAGAAAAGGACGGCGCCTGGTGGTTCCGCTCGACCGCCTTCGGAGACGACAAGGATCGGGTCGTCCAGAAACAGGATGGAGAGTACACGTATCTGGCTTCCGATATCGCCTATCATCGGCATAAGCTGGAACGTAGGTACGATCTCCTGATCAACGTCTGGGGAGCCGATCACCATGGATACATTCCCCGGATGCAGGCGGCCGTGGAGGCGTTCGGCTACCCGAAGGACCGCTTGAAAGTCGTCTTGGTACAGATCGTCAATCTGCTGCGCGGCGGGCAGCGCGTGACGATGTCCAAGCGGGCCGGCGAGATGGTCACCTTACGGGAAGTATTCGAAGAAGTCGGCGCGGACGCCGCGAAGTTCATTTTCCTGACCAGACGGGCCGACAGCCAGCTGGATTTCGATTTAGAGCTGGCCAAACAGCAGTCGGCGGAAAACCCTGTCTACTATGTCCAGTACGCGCATGCTCGAGTTGCCAGCCTCTTTCGGGTCGCCAAGGAGAGAGGAATTGACGTGCCAACGACTGCGTCGGTTGACTGGTCTGTCCTGAACTCGCCGGATGATCTGGAGCTGATCAAGCCATTGGCGGAATATCCCGCGCTGCTTGAAGCGAGCGCTCAGGCGCTGGAGCCGCATCGGCTCACCTATTACTTGCAGGACCTTGCGGCCCGCCTCCATGCTTATTATTACAAGCACCGGATCCTCCCGCCCGTGCTCGAGCGCGAACTGGACAGGCAAGATCACCTCAAGCCGGCTGCGCTGGAAGCCGAGCAGGAGCGAACAAGGGAAACGCTGACCGCTCCCCTCACGGCAGCGCGACTCTGTCTCTTCCGGAGCGTCCAGACCGTTATCCGGAACGGGTTGGGAATCCTCGGCGTGACGGCTCCTGAGAGGATGTGATGGCCGAACTGGGATTTCGTGTCGTGCGCAAGGATGGACGCTCGCGGGCTCGCGTGGGCGAGTTGCGGACCGCCCACGGCACCGTGGCGACGCCGGCCTTCATGCCCGTGGGTTCGCAGGCCACTGTGAAGGGACTTTCCTCCGAAGAACTCGCCGGCCTTGGCTTCGAGATGATCCTCTGCAATGCCTATCATCTGTATCTCCGGCCCGGCCATCGCCTGATCGAGGAACTGGGCGGGCTGCACCGTTTTATGGGATGGCCGGGATCGATCCTCACGGACAGCGGAGGCTATCAAGTGTTCAGCTTGGCACCCTTGTGTAAGGTGACGGATGACGGGGTGACGTTTCAGTCCCACTTGGACGGCTCGCTGCACCACTTGACGCCAGAACTCGTCGTTGAGATTCAGGAAGCGCTCGGCCCCGATGTGGCCATGGCCCTCGATGAGTGCCTGCGTTATCCCGCAACGATCGAGGCGGCCGAAAGCGCACTGGCCCGGACGACCCGGTGGGCTCGTCGCTGCCGGGCTGCCCGCCGCCGGTCCGATCAGATGCTCTTCGGCATCGTCCAGGGGGCGCATTATCCTGAATTGCGCGCGCGGGCGGCGTCCGCATTAGCGGAGATCGGGTTCGACGGGTACGCCCTCGGCGGCTTGAGCGTCGGGGAAGACAAACCGGCCATGCATGCAGCACTGGACGCGGCGGTGGCGGAATTGCCGGAGTCCGCGCCTCGGTACCTGATGGGCGTGGGGACGCCGGAAGACCTCGTCGAAGGAGTCGCCCGCGGCCTCGACCTGTTCGATTGCGTCATGCCCACCCGCCACGGCCGTACCGGCTGGCTCTTCACCTCGTTCGGGCGGGTGCTGATCAAGAACGCCCAATATGCCCGCGACGAATCGCCCGTGGACCCGGTCTGCGCTTGCGCGGTGTGCCGTTCCTATTCGCGCGCCTACCTCCGTCACCTGTTTCTGGCCAAAGAGATGCTCGGCGTCCGTCTCAATACCATCCACAATCTCCACTACTTCCAAACGTTGATGGCAAGTGTGCGCGATGCGGTGGGTCGCGGGCGTTTGGCGGAGTTTCAAGAGCAGTTCTGCGCGAAACGGGAGGCATGCCGGCCATGAACGAGATGACCATGCGGGCGCTCGCTCAGGCCGCCGCTCCCGCCTCCATGCCGACGGTGGGCGAACAACTCGCGCAGATGCTCCCGATGTTCATTCTGATCATCGTCATTTTTTACTTCGTGATCTACCGGCCTCAAAAGCAGCAGCGAGAGAAGCAGCAGGACATGATCAATCAACTCAAGAAAGGGGACAAGGTCGTGACGAGCGGGGGCCTCTGGGGCACCGTGACGAACGTGGGTAAAGAAACCGTGACCCTGCAGGTCGCCGAGAACGCCAAAATCAAGGTCGTCCGTGAGCATATCGTCCGTCTTCGCGGGGAAGGCGATGACTGACGCAGGTCTACCATGAAGCCGATCGCCGGCCGCCTGGTTCTCTTGAGCGTCACGGTCGTCGTGTCGCTGGTCCTTTTTCTGCCCTCCACGCCGCTGTTCTCCAGCATGCCCGAATGGTGGAAGCAAAATATGCCCAGCAAGGGCATGACCCTAGGCCTCGATCTCCAAGGCGGCATCCATTTGGTGTTGGAAGTGGAGGCGGAGCGCGCGATCGAGATCAAGATGGACCGGGACGTATCGAACATGACGGAGCTGTTCGCCGAGAAGAAGTTCCAAGTGGCAGGCGTCAAGCGGACGGGGCCGACCGAGATCACGGTCAATCTGGCGGAGCCCGGCGCGAAAGAGGCCGTCCTGACGCTGATCGAGGACCAGTTTCCCACCTTAAGCGGGCGGTCGCCAAGCGATCGCGTGTTGCTGCTGACCCTGAAGGCCACCGAGGCCGAACGGATCAAGAAGGCGGCGGTCGGCCAAGCGCTGGAGACCGTCCGGAACCGGACCGACCAGTTCGGTGTCGCCGAAACGCTGATCCAGCCGCAGGGGACCCGGACAATCGTAGCTCCGCCCACGGGCGTGAACAATCCGGGGCGGGCCAAGGCCCTCATCAAGAACACGGCCTTGCTGGAATTCAAAATGCTGGACGAGGACCACAAAGTCGCGCGCGTGCTGCCGAGCCGGGTGCCCGCAGGGAAAGAAGAGGACATCCTCAAGGAGTTCGGGCCGCAGATCCCTCCCGATGACGAAATTCTCTTCGAGCGCAACGTGGACAAGGAAACCGGGCGGGTGACGAAGACGCCGTTTCTCATCCGGAAGCGGGTGGCGCTGACCGGCGATGTCCTGACGGACGCCCGTGTGGCGATCGGCGAGTTCCAGAACGCCTACGTCTCGATCAACTTCGACAGCACCGGCGCCAAGCTGTTCGAGCGGATCACGGCGGAGAACGTCAAGAAGCGGATGGCCATCATTCTGGATAACACGGTCTACTCCGCTCCGGTGATCCAGGAGCGGATCGGCGGCGGTCGGGCCCAGATCACCGGCAGCTTTTCCATGGAGGAAGCGAACGATCTGGCGATCGTGCTCCGCGCCGGGGCGCTCCCTGCTCCCGTGAAGATCATCCAGGACCTGACGGTTGGGCCTTCCTTGGGGCGCGACTCCATCGAGAAGGGGGTGCGCTCCACCGTGATTGCGGGCGCCTTCGTGATCATCTTCATGATGGTCTATTACCGCCTGTCGGGCGCTATCGCGGACTTCGCCCTGATGTTGAACCTCGTCTGCCTGGTGGGGGCGCTCGCGGGGTTGAACGCGACGTTGACTCTGCCAGGCATCGCCGGGATCATCCTGACCATCGGCATGGGGGTGGACTCGAACGTACTGATCTTTGAGCGGATCCGCGAGGAGCTACGGACGGGCAAGCCGGTCAGGCCGGCCGTGGACGCCGGCTACGACAAGGCGTTTTTGACCATCGTGGACTCCCACGTCACCACCCTGATCACGGGCTTTGCGCTGTTTTTGTTCGGCACCGGTCCGATCAAAGGGTTCGCCGTCACTCTCTGTCTGGGCATTGCGATTAATCTGTTTACGGCCTTGGTCGGCACGAAGGTCATCTTCGATCTGCTCAGTCGTCGGGGGCGCCTGGAGCGCCTGAGCATCTAGGGCCGCCTATGCTTGAAATCCTCGGCAAAACCGCGATCGACTTTATGGGGCTCCGGAAGTACTCCTTTGCCCTTTCTGGAGGCCTCGTCCTTGTCGGCCTTCTCGCCCTGGTCCATATCTGGATCGGGAAGGCCAATCTGGGCATCGATTTCGCGGGAGGAACCGCCGTCCAATTGAAGTTTGAGCAGCCGATCCCGATCGAGCAGGCCCGGCAGACGCTGATCCGTCATGGATTGCCGGACGTCGAGCTACAGGAGTTCGCTTCCGACAATAAGCTGTTGGTGCGGGTCAAGACCACGACGACCATCGAAGAGAAAGTGGCGGAGAAGGTCCTGGAGGCCTTCAAGAAAGATTTCGCGGGTAATCCCTTCGCGGTGGATTCCAGCTACGAGATCGGTCCCACCATCGGCCAGAAGCTCCAGAAGGACGCCTTGATCGCCATTACGATCTCGATGCTGGGCATCATCCTCTACGTCGCGGCGCGCTTTGAATTCCGCTTCGGAATCGCGGCGGCGATCGCCACTTTCCATGACGTGTTCGCGGTGCTGGGAGTGTTCTACCTTCTGGATAAGGAGATCACCCTCTTGATCGTCACCGCCCTCCTGACGCTGGCGGGGTATTCGCTGACGGACACCGTCGTCGTGTTTGACCGGATCCGGGAGAATCTGAAAGTGCGCCACCGGGACCCGCTCGAGACCGTGATCAACAATGCCGTCAACCAGGTTCTGAGCCGGACCGTGGTGGTGTCGCTGACCGTCATCCTAGTGCTCATTCCCTTGACCCTGGCGGGAGGCGAGGTGCTGCACGATTTCTCCCTGGCCCTGCTCCTGGGCGTGATCGTCGGGACCTACTCCTCGGTCTTCGTCGCCAGTCCGCTGCTGATCCTCTGGAAAGGAACCCCCGGCAAGCTGCTCCGGCGCCGATAAGGGTGTTACCTAGACTTGACAATTCAGGATAAGCCAAGGAAAATGAGTAGTTACGAGAAACCGTGGTGTTACCGGAATGAAACAGTTCTCACACCGCCAGAGTCTCCAGCGCCGGATCATCGCCGCCATGGTGTTGATAGGCCTGTTGCCCCTTAGCTTCTCTCTCGTCATCACCTACCTCGAAGAACGCCAGGCGATCCAGGATACGATCGGCAGAGATTTTCGTCAGATCGCAATCGAGGCCGCCGGCAAAATCGAATTGCAGGTCATGCGGGGTGTCAGCGAGGCCCGCCAGCTGGCCACGATTCCGATCGTACGGGGGGCGGTCGTTGATTCCAACCGGAGCTACGCGGGACGCGATCTGGCCACCGTGAACCGGATGGTTCGCGAGTGGGAAGGACGCTGGAACAAGGGAAAAAACCGCGACCAGTTTCCGGATTTCATCAATAAGATGGCGACCGATTACCTGATCGAATGGCACCGCATCCGGAAGGCCGAGTACATCGCCATCCTGGTGACGGACAGCCAGGGCGCGTTGGTGTTGAGTTCAACGCCGCGCGCCGAGTATGACCAAAGCACAGCCCAGTGGTGGCGGGTGGCCTACAACGGGGGCAAGGGTCAGATCTACGTGAGCGATCTCGTCTTCGACGAGTCGCTCGGGTTTCATGTCCTCGATGTGGCCGTCCCCATCTATGATGACGTCCAACGACAGACGGTGGGGGCCCTCAACGTCCGCTTGCGACGCGATGAGCTCTTCAAAGCCATCCAGGAGGTCCGCATTGGGGAGCAGGGCCACGCGATGTTGCTGAACACGGCCGGGCGGCCGTTGATCTGCCCGGTGCTCTCTCCCGACAAACATACGATCAACGCCGCCTTGATGAAACAGATCACGCAACCGGCGGCGGGCTGGGTGGTGGCGGAGGATGATTCGCACGGCGGGAAGAACGCGATCGTGGGGTTCGCGCCGGTCCGGTTTCCGATCCCCATGGCCGAGGAAAGCTTCGGGGGCGTGGGGGTCGACTGGATCACTTTCGTCCGGCAGGACCCGAAGGAAACGTTCGCGCCGTTGAATCAATTGTTATGGAAAGTCTCCCTCGGGGCCGTGGGGGTGTTTCTGCTCATGCTGCTGGCCGGCCTTTTCATGGCCCGACGGATCGTGCGGCCGATCCAAACTCTGCAAGAAGGGGCGGCCCTGATCGGCCGGGGCGAGCTCGATCACCGGCTGCACATTACAACCGGAGACGAGATCGAAAAGCTCGCAGAGACCTTCAACCACATGGCGGACAGCCTTCGCCAGCACACGGAAGGGCTGGAGTACGCAGTCGCGCGCAGAACGAAGGACCTGCGCGAGTCGCAGGAGCGGTACAAGATCCTGTTCGACGAAGCGGCGGACTCGGTGATCATGGTCAATCCCGGCGGGGGCATCATCGCGGCGAACCGGCGCCAGGAGGCCATTCTCAAATATCCGGAGGATCAGCTCGTAGGCCGTCGCTTCATCGACCTCATCCTGCCCAAGTATCAGCCGGCCGTGACGACCCTGATGCAGGAAGTCCTGAAGGGGGCGAACAAAACGCCGACCGTGGAGGTCAAAGTGTTCGACCGGGCCGGGCGGCCGGTCCCCATGGAGCTCGACCTCACCGGCATCGAGACCGGGCCCATGATCTACATCATGGTGCAATTGCGCGATATCACGGAGCGCAAGGCGCTGGAACGGCAGCTCCAGGAATACAGCGAGTCGCTGGAAGTGAAGGTCCAGGACCGGACCCGCGAAATTGAGGAAACAAAGACGTATCTCGAGAACCTCCTGGAGAACGCCAACGACGTCATCTACACGCTCGATCACGACCAGCGGTTCACCTACGTGAACAGCAAGGTCGACATCTGGGGGTACCGCAAGGAGGACCTGATCGGCCGCCCGTACCTGTCCCTGATGTCCCGCCGGCATCGCGGGAAGCGTCTCCGGTCTACCTTGGATATCGGCGCCAAACAGGCCTACGAAGTGGAGATCGTGACGAAAGCCGGGGAACCCCGCAATGTCCTGGTCAGCGTGTCGCCGCTTCGCGATAACGAAGGGAAGATCGCGGGGGTGCTGGGGATCGCGCGGGACATCACGGACAAGAAGCGGCTGGAGCAGCAGGTGCTGAATGCCGAGAAGCTGGCATCGGTCGGCAAGCTGGCGGCCGGCGTTGCGCACGAAATCAACAACCCGCTGGGGGGTATTCTGAACTGTCTCTACAATCTCCGGAAGGGCAGCCTGTCCCCGGCTCGGGAGCGGGAGTATCTGGCGTCGATGGAAGACGGCTTGCGGCGGGTACAGAAGATCGTGCGCCAGTTGCTGGATTTTTCCCAGCAGTACGATCCCGAGCTCTCGCCGACGGAAGTGAATTCGGTAATCGAGCGTGTCCTGACGCTCACCAACTATGCGTTCGAAGGGACCGGCGTGGGCATTCGTCGGGAGCTGGCGCGGGACCTGCCGCCGCTGATGGCGGACCGGCACATGATCGAGCAGGTCCTCATGAATCTCGTTCTCAACGCGGTACAGGCGATTCGCGGCGATGGGCTGGTCACGGTCCGCTCGGGCACAGACGGGCCCTGGTGCACAATTGAAGTGGAGGACACAGGCTGCGGGATTCCGCCCGATGTCCTGCCGAAGATCTTCGATCCGTTCTTTACGACCAAAGGCCAGGGCGAAGGAACGGGCCTGGGGCTTTCCGTGAGCCTCGGCATCGTCGAACGGCACGGCGGGCAGATTGCCGTCAAAAGCCAGGTCGGCCAGGGGACCACGTTCACCGTCAGGCTTCCCGCGATGAACGTCCGATCGCTGGTGGGCAAGGAGGCTTAGGCGATGCCGCAGCCGAATGTCCTGATCATCGACGACGAGCCCCTCATGCGGATCTCGATCGCCGACGCGCTGAAGGACGAGGGGTGCCAGGTCAAGGTCGCCGCGACCGGCCTGGAGGGCGTCGATCTGATCAAAAAGGAGCCGTTCGAGATTGTGATCTCCGACCTCCGGCTCCCCGGCATGGACGGGCTCCAGATCCTCCAGACCTGCAAGGAGGTGTCGCCCAAGACCGGCGTGATCGTGATCACTGCGCACGGCTCCGTCGAGACGGCGGTCGGGGCGATGAAGATGGGGGCGTACGACTACATCACCAAGCCCTTCTCGATGGAGGAGCTCCTCCTGATCGTCAACCGGCTTCTCAAGGTGTTGGAGCTGGAGGACGAGAACCGGTCGTTGCGGGAGGAACTGGAGGGCCGCTTCAGCTTCAAGGGCCTGCTCGGCAAGAACGACAAGATGCGGGAGGTGCTGGAGAAGATCAAGTTGGTGGCGCCCACCGACTCGACGGTGTTGATCCTCGGCGAGAGCGGCACCGGCAAGGAGTTGGTGGCCAACGCGATCCATCACAACAGCCCGCGCCGGGACGGGGCCTTCATCAAGGTCAGTTGCGCGGCATTGCCCGAAACCCTGCTCGAAACCGAACTCTTCGGGCATGAGCGGGGGGCCTTTACGGGAGCGCTCCGGCAGCGGAAGGGGCGGTTCGAACTGGCGCACCAGGGCACGCTTTTCCTGGACGAGATCGGGGAGATCTCGCCGCTGGTGCAGGTCAAGCTGCTGCGTGTGCTGCAGGAACGACAGTTCGAGCGCGTCGGCGGCAACCAGACGATCGAGGTGGACGTGCGGTTGATCTGCGCGACCCAGCGCGATCTCAAGAAAGAGGTCCAGGCGGGGCGGTTCCGTGAAGATCTCTATTATCGATTGAGCGTGGTTCCGATCCATCTGCCGCCGTTGCGGGAACGAAAGGAAGATGTGCTGGTCCTCGCCGACCACTTCCTGGGGGGCTTTGCGCTGCGGACGGGCAAGCGGATCAAGGTGTTTTCCCAGCGAGCCAAGGAACTGCTTCTCCGCTATTCATTCCCCGGCAACGTCCGCGAGCTGGAGAACACGGTCGAACGGGCCGTGACGTCGAACCATGACGGGAACGAGATCGAACCCTGGGACCTCTGCGGGTTCCCGGCCTGCCCTTATCTCGGAGGGCCGCCCCAGCCGAATTGCGGGTTCTGCAGCGAAGGGGTGCCGATGGCGGAGAAGAAGGCGTCTCTGGTGGATCGGCTGGATACCGCCCGCGAGCAGTTCGAGCGGCAATACATCGTCAAGGCGCTGGAGCGGACGAAGGACAACAAAACCGAAGCCGCCAAGCTGCTCGGCATGTCGCGCAAAGCCCTCTGGGAGAAGTGCAAGCGCTACGGCATTTCGAAAGGCGGGAACGGGGGGAACGGCGAGGAGGAGTGAGCCCGCTGGCTAGACGGTTTTCGGGATTTCGCCGCCTTCCCAGAGTCGGACGGTGCGGTCCACGCTGCCGCTGATGAGGCGACGGCCGTCCGGGGAGAAGGCGATGGCGCGCACGGGCTCTTTGTGGGCTTTGATGGTGCGGATCGGGCGTCCGGTGGCGGCGTCCCAGAGTTTGATCGTGGTGTCGTCCGAGCAGGAGGCGACGATCTTGCCGTCCGGCGAGTAGGTCACGGCGCGTACCCAACCCGAATGGGCCTTCACGGTCCGGAGGAGCTTGCCGCTCGGTGCCTCCCAGTACTTCATGGTCTGATCCCGGCTGCCGCTGACCATTCGGCTCCCGTCCGGCGAGAACGCCATGCCGCCGATCCAATTCTCAAAGGCTGTCGCCCAGCCGGACTGCTCCTCGAACCATTGGCCGCGCCGCTCGATGGTGCCGTCGAAGGGGTCCGATTTGTGCCCTTCCAGAGTGCAGAGCGCCTGCCCGCTGGGCAGAACTTCGAACAGGGTCATGCCGCCGATGTCGTTGCCGCTGGCCAGCAGGCGGCCGTCGGGCGAGAATACGGTACAGATGTTCCAATGCCGATCGTACTCGTCTTGGGGCAGCAACGATAAGAGCTCCGTGCCCGTGCCGACTTCCCAGATTTTGATGTCCCGGTTCTCGTTCCCGCGCGCCAGCATGAGGCCGTCTGGTGAGAACGAGAGGGAGTGGACGGCATGGTCGTAGCGTCCGAATAGCATCCGGATGAATTCGCCGGTCTTGGGGTTCCAGAGGCGGATCGTCCGGTCGGTGGAGCCGCTGGCGAGCATCTGTCCGTCTGGCGAGAAGGCGAGGCAGCGGACGGTATCGGTATGACCGCGCAGTATTCTGACCATACGGCCCGTCTCGATTTCCCAGATCCGGATCGAGTGGTCCACGCTGCCACTGGCCGCCAGTGTGCCGTCAGGATGGTAGCCTATGGCCCAGACAGGGTCATGATGCCCGCGAAAGACCCGGAGTTCACGCGCTCCAGCTCGCCAGTGCGCACCGCAGTCCACGATGTTGACCGGCGGCACGCCGGGCATGCCGGGCGGGACGGCAGAAGGAGGGGGCGCGAAACCGGGCGTTGCTGTGCTGTCGGCCATGGCGGCATCCTCGAGAAGAGCCGGTGTTCCCTTGCCTTGCAAAAGAACGGGAACGCTCCCTATAATGAAAGGGCGTTCTTGAATATAGCGGACGCCAAAAAAGGAAGTCAAGGAGGCCTGTTATGGAATTGCGGTTTCAGCCGGCCCTGATCCAAGAGGTCATCGACGCATTCATCGAGAAGACCGAGCGGGAAGGCGATCCGACCTTCTACAAGGAATTCCATGAGCTGGCCGATCCCATCTATGAGAATTTTCTGCTGGACGACCGGGAACCGGAATTTCAAAAGCTCTACCAGTACCTGTTCGGGCACTGGGGGTTTGCCGACATCATCGACCAAGCCTTCAATGAATTCCCGGAGCTGAAGGCGCGTATCGGGATCACCTTGGTCCGCGGCGTGCTGAAGGAGGACCAGGAATCCGTCGACATTTTGCGCAAGTGGGGCACTGTCGAGGAAGATCTGGCCAAGACGTTCGAGGCCAAAGGGCTCAAGGGCGTCGGCATCAAGCTCCTCCCCCGGCGGTTCTACGATCCGGCGCTGGCCCGCTTCTGCCGTCACGAGCTGATTCATATCAAAGACATGCTTGATCCGGCCTTTCTCTACGATCCCGATATCAAGGTCGGGAATACGCCAGGCGAGGAAAGCCTCATTCTGGCCCGGTATCGGGTGCTTTGGTGTCTGTGGATCGACAGCCGGCTGGCGCAATGGGACAAGGAGCCGGTGTACTCAAAGGAGCAGCGATTCCGCGAGTTCTCCACGTGGTACCGCAAAATTCCAGGCAAACAACTGGTGGCCGTCTTTGAAGGCCTGTGGGCGACCGGATCCTTTACCCACCCGGAATTGATTGAGATGGCGACCGACACCCTCAAAGTGATCGACCGGGCTATTGAAGTCGAAGGAGCCGAGGTTCCCGAACGCCGGAAGGTTATGCTCATGCCGGGCTTTCCCTGTCCGCTCTGCGGATTCCCCACGTACAACTGGGTGGAAAACCTTGAGCAGGATGTGGAGTCGGAGGTCCTGGACTTTATCCGGGAAAACCATCCCGGCTGGGATCCTGAATATGGCGGGTGCGACCGGTGCATCGAGGTGTACAAGCTGCGCGCTGCCGGCGTCCACGGAGATTAGCGAGCGCTATGGGAGAAGAGTTCGACAAGGAACGGCGGGAGTTCCTCAAGCAGTCCGTGCTGTCGGTCGGCAAGACCGTCTACGAATACTATGAACAACAGAAGGAGACGCCGGTTGATGCCGCTCCCAAAGAGCCGCCGGTCAAGGTCAGGATGGATTGGCTCAGGCCTCCGGGCGCTGTCGAGGAGGAGCTTTTTCTCGACCGTTGTACCAAATGCGGCGATTGCCTGCCGGCCTGCCCATACGGGAGCATCAAGAAGGATCAGGCGACCGGGTACCCGGTCATCTTTGCCAATGAATCCCCCTGCTACCTGTGCGACGATTTTCCCTGCATCGCGGTGTGCGAGACCGAGGCCCTGCTCCCAGTGGGGGACCGGACCGCAGTACGCATGGGATTGGCCGTCGTCAGCCGGGCCGATTGCACGGCCGACCAGGGGTGCCGATTTTGCCTGGCTAAATGCCCGGTGGGGGCGCTTTCGGTTGATTTTCTCGACCCTTATCCGGTCGTTGACCAGGAAAAATGCGTGGGGTGCGGCATCTGCGAACAGGTGTGTTCGGGGGTGAATGACCGCATCGCAATCAAGGTGATTTCGGGCCGTTTTGAGGCCACAAAAAGCCCTTGACAACCAAGTAATGTTTTCATATTCTTGGTGGGCTCAAAGCTAAGGAGGCTGTGAGCAATGGGAACACAGGCAGTCTCTGGCAATCCGACGGGGAAGACGGGGTTGGCCGACGCGCCGGTCGTCGAGTTGGCCCTGTCTCGCAGCAAGTTCTACCTGCTCCTTTCCTGGGGGTTCCTCTTCCCCGAAGAAGACGAGTTCTACAACTATCTGCAGGACGGCGAATTCGTGGAGGATGGGCTCGCGGCCGTCGAATCACTGGAAAAAAGTCTCGATGCGACGAAGACGGATCCCACCGTGCGTGAGTTGGTCGTTCCGATCAGAAAACTCATTGAAAAGATCGGAGAGTGGGAGGAGCAAAACTTCAAAACGTGGGAGTTCAGTGATCTGCAGGACGAGCACCGGCGGGTGTTCTCCAACGTGATCAGCCTGGACGCTCCTCCGTACGAAACCTTGTTCGGCAACGAGCACGTCTTCCAACAGTCCCATACCATGGGCGACATCGCCGGGTATTACAAGGCGTTCGGGCTGGAGTTGGCCGAGGTCGTCCACGAGCGGCTCGATCATCTGAGCGTGGAGTTTGAGTTTCTCCATTTCCTGGCCTATAAAGAGTCCTACGCCCTATGCCACGACGGGGACGAGAAACTCCGGATCGTGACGGAGGCGGAGAAGAAATTTGTCCGCGACCACGTCGGGCGGTGGGCGCCCCTGTTCGCCGATATGGCGTCCAAAAAGGCCCAGCGGGGCTTCTTTCACTACCTCTGCGAACTCTGCAAAGCCTATCTCAAGTTCGAGTGCGCCTACCTCGGAGTCAAGCCCCAGCCGTATAAGGAAACCGATTACAAGCCGGCGACGTTCACTCCTCCGGAAGGGGCGGCGTTTGAGTGCGGCGCGCAGGATCTCGGAAACGAGTTGTCCGTGCTCTTGGATGAAGTAGGAGGCCGTTCTCAAATGGAAGACACAGGGAGCGAGGGAGGCGAAGGTTCGCAGAAAAATTGACGGAGTTTTTGATTTTCGTGTGCCGGGCGTTTTAGGCTAATTTTTTATAGAGAGGAGGGGCTATCGATATGGAAATCATTCACACGAGGAACAGGGCCGTCGTATGGGGGGTGCTCTTGAGCGCCCTCGCCGTAGGCGTGGTCCTGACGCTGGGACAGGTCCCCTTGGCTGTCAGCCAGCCAGTCGCCATTCAGGTGAAGGCGATCAAGGGACCGGTTCCGATGGACGGGGCCAACCCGATCTGGGAGAACGTTCCCGGCGTCGTCGTGCCGCTCAGCGGGCAGACGATCACCACGCCGATGCACCCCAACATCGCCGTCAAGTCGGTCTTTGTGAAGGCGGTCACGAACGGGAAGGATCTAGGGATTCGTCTGGACTGGGGCGATCAGTCCAAGAACGACACGACCATCGGGCCACAACACTTCCGTGACCAGGCGGCTATTCAATTTCCCGTGAACACCAGCGGGGCCCCGCCGTTCCAGTGCATGGGCCAGTCTGGCGGCACGGTCAACATCTGGCGGTGGAATGCCGAATGGCAGAAGGACCTTGGCAAGGACAGTGCCGGAATCTGGGACGTGGACAATGAGTATCCCGCCATTTTCTGGGACTACTACTACGAGGAACCGGCCGGTGGCGTAACCTATTTGGATCGCGTCGGGCGGAGCATGGGACCATTCAACACCGGCATCTGGTCGGGCAACATCCTGTCTGACCCGGAAATGCGGCTCGGGTCCGTCGAGGATCTCAATGCGAACGGCTTCAGCACCCTGACGACCCAGGCCCACCAGGACGTAGTGGGGAACGGGCTCTGGGAGCCGGCTGGTTCGATCAAGGGCGGCTGCTGCACGGGTCCCACGTGGCGCGTGGTCTACAAGCGTGCGCTGACGACCGCGGATCCCAACGACGTGCAATTCAAGGGCGGCGCGTCGGTTCCGGTCGCCTTTGCCGTGTGGGACGGCCAGAACGTGGAGCGTGACGGCATGAAGGGGATCTCCACCTGGTTCAGCCTGCATATCCCGTAAGGTAAACAAGCCAAACAAAAGCCCCGGGGGTGACGGATAATCCCCCCGGGGTTTTTTTATGCCTATGGGGGCGGCATCGGAGCCGGAATTACCCGTTTGGGGCTGTTGCGTGAGGGGTAGATGCAGTTGCATTTCCTCTCACGCTGGGTGTATAAAACCTACGGGAAAGGGAAGGGGGAGTACGTGCTTCTAATCCATCAACAGACTTGTCATTTTGCAATAATTTGCGCTAACTAAGGTGCCTTGATGAAAACGGTTCTATTGTTTCCCCCCACGTGGCATCCGTCCCAGCCGTACCTGAGCCTCCCGTCGTTGACCGGGTTCCTCAAACAAGAGGGCGTCACGGACGTCGTGCAACGGGACCTCGGCATTGAGGTACTAGACGGCTTTCTGAGCCGGCCGGCCGGCCGCGAGACCTACGAACGGATGCAGGAGAAGGTGAGAGGGCTGGAACGGGCGGGCACGCGGGGGGAGACGGGACACGCCAGCCAAGAACACCTTGCCCGCATGAAGGAAGCGCTCGACTGGTTTCCCCCGCTCTACGACCGGATCGAGGACGCCAAAGGGGTCCTGCGCTCCGAACAGTTCTACGATCTGGAGAAGTATCGGGAGAGCCTGTTTCTCATCGATCGCTGGCTCGCCTTCATCTCCACCTTGTATTTCCCGACGCGGATCTCGGTGGTCGACAATCAGTGGCGGTATTCCATCTACTCGTCGAAGGAAATCCTGAAGGCGGTGGCGGACGAGCAGGAGAATCCGTATCTGGGGATCTTCCGCGATAAACTGGTCCCGGACATCCTGGGGCAGGCCCCCGACCTCGTCGGCGTGTCCATCACCGCGACGTCCCAGATCTTACCGGGGCTGACCCTCTGCCGGCTGATCAAGCAGGCGAACCCCGATCTGCATCTGACGATCGGCGGCAGCATCTTTACCCGGCTGGTGGATAATCTGCGGCGGGCCGATGCGATGTTTCAGTTCGCCGACGATTTTGTGGTGTTTGAAGGCGAGACGGCCCTGCTGGAACTGATCCATCAACTGGAGGGGAAGCGGGACTACAGCAAGGTGCCGAACCTGATCTACCGGCAGAACGGCAAGATCATCGTCAACCAACCGTTCTTTTCGGAAAATATCAACGCGCTGGCGGCGCCGAACTTCGACGGGTTTCCCTTCCGCCAGTACCTCGCGCCGCAGTCGGTCCTGCCCATCCAGTTCTCCCGTGGCTGCTATTACAAGGACTGCGCGTTCTGCGCCCTGACGCTGGACCATCAGAACTTCCGGCAACGGTCGCCGGAAAAGGTGGTGGACGATGTCACGGCTCTCATGGAGAGATACCAGACTCCGTTCTTTTTGTTCACCGACGAATGCTTTGCGCTGTCGCCGACCAAGCGCCTTTGCAGCCAGCTCATCGAAGCCGGTGTCAATGCCCAGTGGACGTGCGAGATGCGCTTCGAGAAGAATCTGACGCGGGACCTCCTCAAGCTGATGCGGGACGCGGGGTGCCTGAAGATCGTGTTCGGCCTGGAATCCTACAACCAGCGGGTGATGGATTTCATGAAGAAAGGGATCAAGCGTGAGCATGTCAACCGGATCGTGGACGCCTGCCTGGACCTCGACATTGCGGTGCATTGCTACGTCCTGATCGGGTTCCCCACCGAGACGGAAGCGGAGGCGATGGAGACGGCGGATTTCGTGGTCGGACATACTCGGCTGAATTCGTCTTACGGCTTTTCCTGCCAGCCGTGCCTCTTCGATCTCGAAAAAGAGGCGCCCATCATGAGCGACCCGGCGAGCTACGGCATCCGGCGCATCATGCGCCCGGCCTCCGAAGACCTCAGCCTCGGCTACTTCTACGAAGTAATGGAAGGGATGAAACCGGACGAGGCGGAACGGGTCTACCAGCAGGTGTACGAGAAGATCAGCGAGGTCGTGTGTGAATTGCCGTTCAATTATTCCATGGCGGACGGGCTGCTGTTCATCGCCCGCGCGAAGACGCATCCGGTCGCGGCGGCCTAAGCGATGTCCGAATCCGCTATCACCCGGAAAAGTCGAGTCGGCCCGGAAACCGGCAGCTTGCTGTTGGAGTACGCCCTCAAGACGCTGCTCGTCGCTGGGCTGTGCGAGTTGGTCTTCTACCGCCTTATCTCGCGGCTCGGAATGCACCTGTCCAAGGTAGCCAAGGAGTACGCGGTCGTCGAATATTTCCTCTGGGGGACTTCGAAGATCGGAATCCCCCTGCTGAACTTTTGCTCGATCCTCCTTTTCCTCGTTCTGCTCATTTTTCTTTTCTATAAGATGAACGGCGTGTTGACCCGCCCCGGGGACCGTATCGTCGTGCCGATGGTGTCGTTGCTGTTGGCGCTGACGGCCGTGTTCGTGCTGATGGAATACATGAAGTCCCCCCCGGGCATGTTGGGGGCCATCATCTATAATGGGCTGACGGCGGTCATTATCTGGGCTCTCGTGATCCAGTATTGCCGGGCCAACTCCGCCCCGGCGGCACGTGCCATGGCGCTCTGCTACGGCGCGGGCGTGTCGAGCTGGCTCTATTACCAGATCTCGACCACAACCTACGGGTGGCTGGGCGTCGCCGCCTCGCCCCCGCTGGTCCATGAAATCAGTCGCCTCGGCGAAGCCCTGATGGTGGCGGCGACGGCGCTGGTGTTCGCGGTGTACTCCGGGTTCACGTTTCGCTCCAAGAACAAGCAGCAACGGAAGCGGACGGCCCAATTCGCGGCGACGTGGGCGGCCCTTTTCATCGGGCTGCTACTCATGGACGGCGTGATCGGGCTTTTCGACCAGGCGACGGCCCAACACGTCCGCCAGGCGAGCCAGGGCATCGGCTGGATCTTTCAGATGGGCATGGGGTACACCTTCTATCTGCCGTTCGCGCTGTACGTGGCCGGCCTGCTGTTCTGGTCGTACGCGGTCATTAAGCAGGTCAGCATGGGCCGCCGCGCCGGCTATGGGCTGGCCTTGATGTTCATCGCGGGCTACGCACTGCAGTTGTCCCATCTGACCCTCTTCGTGGTGGTGGGGTTGCTGCTGATCGTGAATGACGGACGGATCGACGCCCGGGAATCAGTGGGCCGGCTGTTCCCTGTGGAGTTGCCGGATCCGCCCACGGTGGAGGCCTCGGGGGTATCCTGAGCCGGGCCGGTGGTGACGAGTGAGGTAGTGACGGACTATGGATGCTGGAACTGAACAGGGCGCGCAGCCTGAGGAAAAAGCCGCAGGGCAGGCCGTTGACGCGCCGCTGAATCTCGATGATGAGATCGGCGAGCTCAAGAAGCTGCTGGCGGATGATCCGGAGGATTTCCAGGCGCAGTGCCGGCTCGGCGAGGTCTATTTCGCCAAAGGCATGCTGGATGAAGCGCTCGTCAACGTGTCGAAGGCCATCGAGATGGCGGAATTCATCCGCAAGCAGATGGACAACTCGCTGGCGATGTACTATGCCAACCGCGGCACCATCCAGGCCACCAAGGGCGATATGGAGGAAGCCATCGCCCAGTTTCGGAAAGCCCTCGAGATTCACCCCAGTGACGTGCTGGCCCTTTTCAACCTCGGGCGGGCGCTGTTCGATCGGAATGAGTTCCTGGAAGCTATGCCGTTGTTCGAACGGCTTGTCGACGTCACCCCCGATGACCCGATCGCCTGGTTTCAGCTGGCGAAGGTCTATGAGAAGCTGGATCTCCGGCACATTTCCGACCTCCACACGATTGATAACGCGATTGCCGCCTACCGTCGGGTGCTCGAGCTCGACCCGCACAATCTCGAGGCGGCCTTTGCATTGATGGAGGTTTACCTCAACCTGCGAAAGTCCGAGGAGGCCATCGGCGTGCTGGAGGCGGCGGTCGAGCACAATCCGGACGAGCCGCTAGCCTACTATAACCTGATCAGCACGTATGAGAAGACTAAGCGGTTCACCGAGGCCGACCAGACGCGCGAGCGGCTCAAGCAGCGGTTTGCCGCGCGGCGGCCTGCGGAATCGAAAGAAAAGTAACGGGGTCAACTGAAAGGGAGCGCGCGTTATGTTTGGAAGCATGGGCATCACCGAGCTGGTGCTGATTCTGTTCATCGTGCTGATCATCTTCGGAGCCGGCAAGCTGCCCCAGCTTGGAGAAGGCCTGGGGAAGGCCATTAAGGGGTTCAAAAAGTCGGTCCATGAGGCGGACGCCATCGAGTTGGAG
>JACXTT010001041.1_pt1 | contig 47348 bp, 46 predicted proteins | sample 9270951 | NCBI WGS metagenome assembly JACXTT01 (sample SAMN15532306, study PRJNA645909) | rock metagenome | isolation source: weathered quartz diorite | place: Puerto Rico | collected 2017-06-21 | reverse complement strand
CAGCAGTTTGCCTACTGAGGCCGATCTCACGTCGTTTTCCACAACCGCCGCGGCTTACGGCGGTTGTGGATCACTCAAAAGTCAGATCAAGCCCCTGAAGAAACTATAAGGGTGCGGCTGGCTCTTTAAGTCAGGAATCCCGACCTCTTTGAGGCCGCGCCCGTTTTGCGCCTCAAGCGCTCCCGGCGCAAAGGGTGCGGCTGGCTCTTTAAGTCAGGAATCCCGACCTCTTTGAGGCCGCGCCCGTTTTGCGCCTCAAGAGAAGTAAAATGGTCGTTCGGTATTAAAATCCCAAAGCAGGAGATTCATGAAACTCGCTACCTTCCGCCACAATGGCGGAACTCACGTCGGATCCGTTAGCGGAGCGTCCGTTCAAGTGCTGCCGTTCGCGGATATGTTCGCCGCCCTCGGAGCCGGCGTCGATGGTCTGAAGGCTGCAACTCCCACCGCGACCCTCGCGCTTGCCGACGTCAAAATCCTCGCGCCCATCCCGCGCCCACAGAAGCTCATCTGCATCGGACTCAACTACCGCGATCACGCGATCGAGTCCAATATGGAAATTCCGAAGCTGCCCACGGTGTTTAACAAGTTCGCCACCTCAGTGATCGCGCAAGGCGAAGCCGTCGTGCTGCCCAAGATGTCCGAGAAGCCGGACTACGAGGCGGAATTCGCATTCGTCATAGGCAAGGGCGGCCGCAACATCCCCGCTGACAAGTGGGCGGACCACGTAATCGGCTACACCATCGTCAACGACGTTTCGGCGCGCGACATCCAACTCGCCACCTCGCAGTGGCTGATGGGCAAGACGTTCGATACCTTCGCCCCGATGGGCCCGTACATCACCACCGCCGACGAGATCGCCGATCCGCACAATCTCAACATCAGCCTCGACCTGAACGGCGTCACGCTCCAAAACTCCAACACCCGCGAATTGATCTTCAAGATTCCCGAACTTGTAGCCTACCTGTCGAGCGTGTTCACTCTCGAGACTGGCGACATCGTTTCGACGGGCACCCCGGCCGGCGTGGGCTTCGCGCGCAAGCCTCCGATCCTGCTCAAGCCGGGCGACAACATGATCGTCAAAGTCGAAGGCCTCGGCGAACTCGAGAATCCGGTCGTCGGCGAAGCCTAATCAACCGCCGTTCACCCGGCAGCTTCCCAAAAACAATGGCGTCCGGAGATGATCCTCCACCGGACGCCATTCGTATTTTTCCGGACGGTCGATGATGGCAAAGAGGATCAAGGCGACGTGTCAATGCCCTTCGCTAGCGCCGACTTGCCCTGGTAGGACCGTGATCTCGGATCTCGCGACGATTGAGCAATCTCGTTGCAGGAATAGTTTCAAAGCAATATGGAAGCTATGCCATAATTAGAAGTGTGGCTTGGGAAGTCGAGTTCACGGAAGAATTCGAGGAGTGGTGGAACGCCTTGACTGAGGCTGAGCAAGGAAAGGTTGATGCCCGGGTGCGACTCCTCATGGAGCGCGGGCCCAATCTAGGATTTCCTTTCAGTTCCCAAGTCAAAACTTCCAGGTTTCCCGAGATGCGGGAATTGCGAGCGCAAGCCGGCGGCGATCCTTTGCGTATGCTGTACGCCTTCGATTCGCGGCGCACGGCAATCCTGCTCGTTGCTGGCGACAAGACCGGGAACGACCGCTGGTATGAAGTCCATGTGCCGATTGCGGACCGGTTATTTGAATTGCATTTACGAACCATTCAAAAGCCTGCGCAGGGCCGGACGGCCACTAATGAAACAGAAACTCGACTTCGCTGCACCGTCCGGCTCCGTTGCGCAGGCGAGTTCCTCCTTAGAAGCGAACAGGGATCGGCTGGGCGATCCGCCAATGGACCAGAAACCCCCGACGCCGATCCCGTTGTTCGCGAGTTCCTCAAAAGGGAAAGGACTACTGAGCATGGCTAAGAACTTTCAACAACTGCGCGCCCAGATGTCCGAGAGGGCGAGGGCGGTGAGTGACGCGGAGCACAGGCGGCTTTTGGTGGAGGAGATGTCCCTGCATCAACTTCGCAAGGCCCGGGAGTTGACTCAGACGAAGCTGGCCGAGGAATTGCACATGGCCCAGGGAGATGTTTCGAAGCTCGAGCGGCGCACCGATATGTATGTCAGCACGCTGGCCAGTTACCTTCAGGCTGTTGGTGCGGATCTGGAGATTCGGGCGGTATTCCCCGATGGACGAGCGGTGAAGATTACTCAGTTTTCGGAGTAGTCGCCGCTAGGCATCGAATCAGGAAACACAAATGGCGCCGGGACGACTCATCATCCCGGCGCCATTCGTGTTTCAGGACGACCCTTTACGTCACTGCAATTTCACTGCTTCCGTCGTTGTGAAAGTCAGCACGGTTTCCGATGGCACCTGCACCCGCTGGCCCTTCATGAAGACCTGCGCGCCAGCGCCAGTCGCCGCGCCCGCTCCAGCGCCGATCGCCGCGCCTTTGCCTCCTCCGGCAATCGCGCCGATGATCGCGCCGACAGCGCCTACGGCAGCCGCGGACTTCACCGTCCGGCCGGTTCTGGACTTACTGTATTCCGTTACCGAAGAAGTCATCACCGGCACAGTTCTTCCGTCCACCCGGACCGAAACCAGTTCGAGTTTCAACTCTGTCTTGCCTGACAGCTTACCGGACTCTTTCTCCTCCGCTAGCCGCACGGTTGCGTCGGCGCCTTTGGGTACGACCTTTTCACCGCCGATCTCGATCGCATCCTCGAGGCTCGCCCGGAACTCCTTGCCCGGGTTGTCGCGCTGCGAGTCGATCGAATCGATGAGACGGATGCTGATCTCGCTGTTCGACGGAAGCGTGCGTTCGGCGGTCTGCCCCACCATTTGAGACAGAATCCGCTCGCTGACGCCGGCCTGCTTCAGTTCCACGATGCGGTTCGCGCCCACCGAATACTTGCCCGGCTGGCGAGCCATCAGGTCGAGAACGAAGTTTTCGGAGAATCCAGCCCGCACCAGGCGAATCACGGAGTCGCTGTTGAGCGCTTCCTGGGAGGGGCGCTTCTTCGAAATGGCTGCGATCACCCGTTCACTGACGCCGTTGTTCTTGAGGTCGATCAGACTCGAGACGTCGCCCGACAAGTTGGACCCGTTCTGTTCGATCAGGTGCAGAACGAAATCTTCACTTAGTCCAGCCTTTGCCAGCTTGGGGACATCGCTATTGGAAAGCTGTTGCTGCGATTGCCCAAAGGCTGCCAGCGCGCCATAGCTGAAAAGAAACAATATGGCCAGAAACTTTTTATGCATGTAGGCCTCCTTTTGAGGAACCCGCGCAAAACGAGTGCGGCAAAAACAGTTCCTCGACATCTTGACGGGTGCGCCGGGCCGCACCCTTTGCACTCCTAACTCTAGGATGCGCCTTCCTGGGCAAAGTTTCATCATCGTCCGCCGCCGGGAACGAATCTTATTTGGCGATAGATGCAAAACAGTAAAACAACCCGGCGCCGCCCGACGAAACGAGGTTTTCCTGGCTACAACCGCGCGAGGGATGCACGGAGTTCCAGGAGATGCCTCCACCATTGCGATCGTGATGGCCTGTTTGCGCGATCCCGTCGCTTGCGTTGCTGGTCCAGTTTTTGCAGGTGTGATCCGCGCTATCTGTGTAAGCGCGTCCGTCCGGTTGCGAACCGGTGAGGATGTCGTGCGTGTTGGGTTTATCGCCCACGCCATTCACCAGGTCTCCCTTTTCGGTGACCGCGTTGTTCTTGGTGATGAGATTGCCGATGCGGGCGGATTCGAGCGTGTCGCCGTGTAGATCCGCGAGGCTCTTGGCGATCTGCGCTCCCTTGGCGTTGTGCCAGGGTCCGGCGCCGATGCGGTCGCGGGCGTTCACGGCAGGCTTGCCGTCGGCGGCGGAAGCGCTTAGATATGCCTTCCATGTTCTGTCCCCCGCGCCGGCCGCGGCGGCCAGTTTCTGGCAATGAGCGTCCGCGCCAGCGAGTCCTCCAAGGTTTGCGCCGTTGCCAACGCCCACGCTCGTCACGAAAAAGGTCATCGGTGGACGGGGCGGTGGCGTCTGTTGGGCTTGGCCGAAGCCTGCTGCCGTGGCGAGGGCGGTCATTAGAAAGATCTGCTTCATCACGTGTTCTCCTGGAAGTGGTTTGCCGGAAGCTATCGACTGAGCCTACTACTTCCAAGTCCCTCGCGCTACTATCTTTCGGTCACAAAAACCGAAAACGCCCCAGTCGGAACCGGGGCGCTCCTGTGCCTTGTGCGAAAGACGAAATTACTTCGCCGAAGGAATCGCGAGCAACTCGATCTCGAAGATCAGCGTGGCCCCGCCGGGAATCGTGGGCGGGCTTCCACGATCTCCGTAGGCGATGGCAGAGGGGCAAACCAACCGGGCCTTGCCGCCGACCTTCATCTTCTGCACGCCTTCGGTCCAGGCCTTGATTACCTGATTGAGCGGGAACTCCGCCGGTTCGTTCCTTTTGTAGGAACTGTCGAACTCCGTGCCGTCGACCAAAGTTCCGCGATAATGAACACGAACCGTGTCGGTGTCTTTCGGCGACGGGCCCGTGCCCACCGTCAAATCCTTGTAGATAAGGCCGGAATCCGTCCTTACGGCGCCAGGCTCGGCCGCGCTCTTGTCCAGATACACCTGTGCGGAGGCCTTCTCGCGCTCGGTAACGCGGCCCATGCGGCCGCTCGCCAGTGGTTGAATCTTCGGACCCCACTCGTTGATCTCGATCGCCGGGTTGTTCAACGCGGCGTCGCTCAACGCGCGCTTCACGATTTCCACTTCGGCGGGAGAGAGGTCGAACTGCTTGAGCGAGCGGGCAATGCTCAGCCCGAGCGCGTAGATTGTCTTTTCTTCGTCAGTTTGCAAAACTACTCCAGTTGGTTTGGCGGCCGCAACGGCAGGCTTTGCCGCTGCCGGCTTCGCAGGCGCAGTCGCGGGTTTCGCCCCGGCGGTGGCCGCTGCAGGTTTAGCCGGCGCCACTGTGCTGCCCGTAGCGGCAGCAGGCTTAGGCTTGGCTACGGCAGGCGTGGACGCGGCGGCGGGAGGTTTGGCAGGCGTGGCCGCGGAAGGCGCCTGCGCCAGCAGTGTTGCGGCGGAACACGCCGCGGCTGCCAGCAGGAAGACAAAACGCATTTCTTGAGGGTAACAGAGCAGGGCCGTGTAACTTACTTGCTGCGCAAATAGGCGTCCGAGCCCGAAAGCCAATCCGCGCGCGTTGGCGTGAACATGTCGATGCCCACCGTGTCTTCCAAAGCTTCGGCGCTATGCGGCATGTTCGCGGGGATCTGTAACACCTCGCCCGCACAAACCAGCTGCTCCACGCCGTTCAACCGGAACAGCAGCTTGCCGCTCTCGATGAACGAAAGCTGTTCGTTCGGATGGCTGTGTTCCGGCACCATGCAACCAGCCGCCAAATAGACCTTCGCAATCGTCATACTGTCCGAATGAATCACCTTGCGCGCGAACAGCGGATTCATGTGTTCTTTGTCCATCAGGTTCCATTGATGTAGCTTCATTGGCTCTATCATACTGGTATCGTGCCAGTACTCGTGAACGGAGAGCGAATCGAAGACCGGACGATTCGCGAAGAAGCGCGATCCATACGCCCCAAACTGGAAGAAGCCATGGCGGGTGAGGATCCGCGCGCGATTGAGACCCGCGTCAAACAGTGGGCTCGTGAGAATGTGATCGAGCGCGTGCTGCTGCAGCAGGCGGCGCAGGGCGACCCTGAACCCGTCCTGGCCGAAGTCATCGAACGCCACGTTGCGGAGATCCGCCCCGAAAATGGAGGCTGCATCGCGCCCGGCGCCGAGGAACAAGCCCGGCAGGAAACTGAACTGCGTTACCGCATCGACCGGCTCTTCAATCGCGCGTGCGCCCATCTCGCCGAGCCGCGCAACAAAGACATCACGGACTTCTACCGCAAGCATCGCGACGAGTTCCAGTCGGAAGAGAGGATCCACGCCGCGCACATCGTGAAAAACGTGGACGAGCAGCAGGACGAAGCCACGGCGCGCGCCGGCATCGAAGCCGCGCTCGCGGAACTCGAGGCTTCCCCAACCGCGGGCTTCGCCGAAATCGCCGACCGCCACTCCGATTGCCCCGGCCGCGGAGGCGACCTCGGCTGGTTTCCGCGCGGGCAAATGGTCGACGAGTTCGAGGCGATCGCGTTTCTTTTGTCCCCGGGCCAGACCTCCGGAATCTTTCGCACGCCGTTCGGCTTTCACATCGCGAAACTGCTGGACCGCAAGGCCGCCGGCCACCTTCCGCTCGAAGAGGTGAAGGACAAGATCGCCGAAACGCTGATGCAGGAAAAACGCCAGAAGCTGATCGAGCAGTATCTGGACAAACTGTGGACTGCCGCCAGGATTGAGGATACGGCCTCCGAATTATGAAGCCAGAGTTCAAACTCTTCGTCGACGCTGGCGTACCCCATCCCTGCTGCGTGCCGAGCAAACAGCGTGCAGTCGTGATCGCCGGCTCTCGCCGCTTGTCGGAGGAACGCCAGCGCGCGGCCAAGGGTTCGACGGAGGGCATGGTGAAGCTCGACGGCGGTTCCTTCTGGATGGGCACCGACTACGCGAAGGGTTTTCCACAGGATGGCGAGGGCCCGATTCGCGAGGTCACGATCGACCCGTTCTACATCGACGAGCATCCGGTCACCAACGATGAGTTCCAGGAGTTTGTAGCAAAGTCCGGCTACGTGACGGAGGCCGAGCGTTTCGGTTGGTCGTTCGTCTTTCAGGGGCACGTGAAGCGGCCCGAGATCGTGGATCAACGCGTGCCGAACGTGCGCTGGTGGTGCAAGGTAAATGGCTCGGATTGGCGGCATCCCGAAGGTCCGGACGAAAGCATTGCGTCCCGTCACACGCACCCCGCGGTGCAGGTTTCCTGGAACGACGCCGTCGCCTACGCGGAGTGGGCCGGCAAGCGCCTGCCGACAGAAGCCGAATGGGAATACGCGGCGCGCGGTGGCGCGGAACAAAAGCTGTTCCCCTGGGGCGACGAACTAACGCCCGGCGGCAAGCACATGTGCAACGTCTGGCAGGGCCAGTTCCCCGAGGCCGATACGGCTGAGGACGGCTATTCTGCGCCATCGCCCGTGGATGCGTTTCCGGCCAACGGGTACGGCCTCTATGCCGTGGCTGGCAACACCTGGGAATGGTGCGCGGACTGGTTCCACCCCGCCTATCACGTCACCGCGACCCGCGTGAATCCAGTCGGGCCGCCCACCGGTTCCGCAAGATTGATGAAGGGTGGCTCGTACCTCTGCCACGCCTCCTACTGCAATCGCTACCGGGTCGCCGCGCGCACGTCGAACACCCCCGACAGCGCCACCACCAACATCGGCTTCCGCTGTGTTCGCGACGTGGCGTGACTCGACGCATTCTAGCCGGGCAGACTCGCGCTTTCCCTCTTGCCGTTGCTCAGGGCCTGAGGGGGATGGAGGCGAGCAAGGACGCCAACGAACTCGCAAATGGATTTTGCGGTTTCTAACGGAATCACATGGCGCAGGATTCGGCCATAGAGAATCCGTGCGGACCAGGCGGAAACTGAAGCCGTCTCCTGCAGGTGCAGCGCGGCGCCACCGGGAATCTCTCTGAGTTCGAAGTCCCGGTCCGTAACGACTCCCCCTGGTTCGGTGTGATCGGAGAGCACTACGCGCTTGCCGGGGATCCAATCCACGAGACGGACGCTTCCGATATTCAATCGGCCGAACGGCGGCAGAAACCAAAACTGTCTGGGGTATTGGTATCTGACGGCGCCCCGGGCAGGCCAAGAAGGGTCGACTTCGACCGTACCCGAGTGTTTCGCGACATCGGCATCGATCCAATTCCGGTATTCGTGCGGGCGGTGGACCAGAACATCCTCGACTGCGGGCAGTTGGTACGGGAGATCGATGTCAACCGAGACATGCATTTTCAGCCCTTTCGGATCGGGCTCGAACCGCAGCCGGACTTCCGGTAGCCAGCCATACCAGGGCGTCTTGTCGAGCAGGTCCACAATCGCGAGCAGGTCCTTATCTACGGACTGGAGCAGATGGTTGGTCGCGCAATCGAACTTCAGAACCGAGATATCCAGCGTCAACTGGGCCGACGCATGATCGGCGGGTTCCGCGGTAAACCGAAGATTCAGATTCTCCGATACGAGGGAGACGGACTCCGGGGTCACTTCGGCGAGCCGGTACCTCTCAAACGCGGGTCTCAGCGTACTGCCGATCGCGAGAGGCCGGCTGCCAATATTCATCTTGCGGAAGGTGGTCGGCAGCAAGGACCAAAAGAGCGGGTCCTGGAGGCATCCCAGGATGCGATTCGGCGTCGCGCAAACCAGCACAGTCTTCTGCAGCCGGATATCTGGCATGCTCGCATCATCGGCAGTCTTGCTCAACAACCCGCTAGAGCGAATCCACTAACCCATTCCAGAAACCGCTTCGCATAACGGTCGAGGTTTTCGATCGAACCTCCACCGAGCAGCGGCGAACACATTTCGTACGCGACGCCACCGGTGTAGCCGCTTTCGGTAAGAGCATTGAGGAAACCACGGTAATCGATGAAGCCCTCGCCCATGGGCACTGCTTGCGTCCAGGCCTTCTGCTCGCTGAAGTTCACGATGTTGGGCTGGTAGTGAGAGCGGGGTCGGAGTTGGTAGTCCGCGACCGTCGTGTGGCACGTGACGGAGGCGAGTTTGCGGGCCGCGGCGGCCAAGTCTACTCCGTGCAGCGCCGGTGTCCAGGCGTCGAACATCGCCTTGCAGTTCGGCTCGTTGACGGCTTGGATGAGGTCGAACAGGCTGTCATGATGCGCGGCGAGGTCGTGGTGGTTTTGCACTCCGATGGTCACGCCGAAATCCGCGGCGCGCAGCGCGCATTCGCGAATCGCTTCAACGGTGTTGTACCAGAGCTGCGAGTACCCAACGGCGGGATGTTCGTAGGCGGTGAAAATGCGGACGAGCCCCGCGCCAAGATCGCTTGCTGCGCGAGCGAGTTCGGTGACGTGGCCGATCTGGATCTCACGATGCGGAACGTCCCCGTGCTCCGCATCGGCGGAGAAGTTGTTGTAGCCCGCGAGCACGTGCACGCGGAGTCCGCGGGTTTCAATGGCGTCCCGCAACTGCAGGCAGGCTTCGCGATCGAAGTCCAGCACCGAAAGATGCGGACGCTTCGCCATCAGCATCACGGCGGGAAAGCCGAGCTCCTCTGCTTTATCGAGGAACGCATCCAGGGTGAGGCGCACTTGTCCAGGCCAAACGCCTGCATAGCTGACGGAGTGAAGAACCGGGGTCAACGACGGCATAGGTCTTCCATTGAATCAGATTTCAGCCGCACTTTTCTGCTTGACAAAGGGCGAACAAAGAGCGAATACTGAGTACAGATTCTCCCTTACGCACTTATGCTTTTTCCAGAGCTGCCCGCGGATCCGAAGAGCGGCTTGGTGGGTATCGCCAAGATGGCGGCGGAAGGCGGGCTGCTCGAGGAAAAGCGGCGTGTGGAGTATCGAAACCTCCCGGCGCGGAGCTACATTTCAAAGTGCCCGAACCCCGACCTGCCGTTTCAATGGACCATCAATCCATATCGAGGCTGCGAGTACGGCTGTAAGTATTGCTATGCGCGCTACACCCACGAGTTCATGGAACTGCGCGGCGAGGATAGTTTTGAGACGCAGATCTTCGCCAAGCAATGGAATCGCGCGGCGTTTGCGGCCGAACTGAGGCGGATCCCGCTCGAACAATGCATCGCCATGGGCACGGCGACCGATCCGTATCAGCCGGCCGAACGTAGGTTCGGCATCACGCGGCGGATGCTTGAAGTCTTCGCGGTGCATGCCCGGGATCAGGGGATATGGATCACCACCAAGTCCGATCTCGTTGCGCGCGATGCGGACTTGCTGCAGTCCATCGCCCGGCGAAACAACGAGGTCAGCGTCAACATCACGATCACCACCGTGGATCGCGATCTCGCCCGGGCGCTCGAACCTTTGGCGCCGCGGCCGGAGTTGCGTCTGCAGGCCGTTCGCACGCTCGCCGAGGCTGGTGTTTTCGTTTGCGTCAACTGCAGTCCGCTGATGCCGCTCATCAACGACAGCGAACAACAAATGGACGCCGTCGCCAAAGCCGCTCGCGAAGCCGGAGCGCAGGCGTTGTGGGCGAACGTGGTGTTTTTGAAGCCGTGCGCGAAGGCAGTGTTCTTTCCGTTTCTAGCCGAGCGATTTCCTGCCGCCTTGAAGCGCTATCAACAGCACTTTCAGGGCGGCGCGCACTTGAAGGGTCCGTATGTGGAAATGATTCGGGAACGGGTGCAGCGGGTGAAGGCGCGGCATGGGTTTGCGAACCAAAGCCGCGAGAGCAAACATCCACGAATCCAGGCGCCCCAATTTAGCTTCCAGTGGGAGTGATGGCGATTGCATACAATATGGACAACCCATGCGCAGCTTTACTGCCTTCGCCATTGCCGGGGCGTGCTCAGCCGTTCTTTTGAATGCCGCTGAAGCGCCCAGCTTTGTGCGCGATATCAAACCCGTTCTGCAGAAGCAGTGCCAGGGTTGCCATCAGCCCGCTTCGAAATCTTCCGGCCTCGATCTGACCACATTTGACGGTTTCGCGAAAGGTGGAAAGCGCGGCCCGGCGTACAAGCCCGGCGACGCAGCGGCGAGTCTGGTGGTCAAATACATCAGCGGCGAACTGCAGCCCCGCATGCCCGTTGGCGGCGCGGCCTTGACCGCGGATCAGGTGAATGCGTTCAAAGCGTGGATTGGCGCGGGCGCGAAGGACGATACGCCGGTTGAAATTACCAGTCTCGGCAAGCCAGTCGTCTACCTGCAACCTCCTGTGGTGACGGCGCTGGCATACTCGCCGGACGGCAAGTATCTGGCGGTTTCGGGGAATCGCGAAGTGCTCATCCACAAGGCCGATGGCTCGGGGATCGAGCAGCGCTTGCAGGGTTCCGCGGAACGCATCTTGTCGGTCGCATTCAGCGCGGATGGAACGAAGCTGATCGCCGGTGGAGGTACGCCCGCACGTTCCGGCGAGGTGCAGATATGGGATGCGAAAACCTGGAATCTGATTCGCGCGGTGCCGGCAACTGAAGACACGGTGTTCGGCGCATCGATTTCGCCGGACGGTTCGAAGATCGCCGTGGGCGGCGCCGACAACACAGTCCGCATGATCGAGACCGCAACCGGCAAGGAACTCTTCAAAATCGGCAACCATGAGAATTGGGTGCTGGGGACAGTGTTTGGCGTCGATTCGAAGCGCGTGATTTCAGTCGGGCGCGATCGCGCGGCGAAACTCACCGACGCCTCGAGCGGCGCGTTTCTCGAAAACGTCAACCTGCTGCGCGGCGAACTCGCGGCAGTGGCTAGGCATCCTTCCAAAGACCTGATCGTGATCGGCGGCGCCGAACGCTATCCATACGTCTACCAGGTGGACCGGGGCCGTAACATACGCATCGCCGACGACGCCAATCAGTTGAAGATGCTGGAGCGCCAGAATGGACTCATCTTCGCGCTTGCATGGTCGCCGGATGCGAAGCTGATCGCCGTTGCCGGCGGAGCGCCGGAGGTCAACCTTTACGATGCGGAAACGGGCGCCAAGGCCGCTTCAGCCACAGGGCATGCGGCTGGAATTTACGTGATCGCCTTTTCGCCCGATTCGAAGCGTCTCGCGACCGGCGGGTTCGACGGGCAGATCCGTTTGTACGATACGGCGTCAGGCAAGATGGTGAAGGCGTTTTCGCCGGTGCCGATTACGAATGCGTCCAGCAGCCTAGTGGGGAACAAATAAATGAGAATCGCCTGGTTGTCTGCGTCTCTTGTTGTTGCTGCTGTTGCTGCATCCGCTGTTCCGGCGTTTGCCGCGGCGCCATTTCTCGTCGAATTGCAGCCTCGCGGGGCCGAACGCGGCCGCGCCTTCACCTTGACGATCATGGGCCGCAACCTCGAAGAGGGAGCAAAGATCGTCAGTGGACTTCCGGCTACCTTCACGCCCATGGCCGTCGACAAAAAGACGATGATGGGCGGCGCTACCCGCTATGCGACGTTCCTGGTGGAGCCCAAGCCGGATGTAGCGGTGGGAACGTATCCGGTTCGTGTGGAAACACCCAACGGAATTTCGAACGTGTTGCTGTTCACGATCGGGACCTTTCCGGAAACCATGGAAGAAGAATCGCAGCCTGGCGGCAAACCCAATTCGAATGATTCCATAGAGAGCGCGCAGCCGTTGCAAAACGCCCCGTTGGTGGTGAATGGCAAGTTGAATGGCCCCGAGCGCGACGTGTTCCGCGTCGCCGGCAAGGCTGGCGAACGGCGGGTCTTCGAAGTCGAAGCGAGACGCAGCGGTTCGGCCATCGATCCTGTGATTCGCATTCTCGATGTTGCCGGCAACATGCTGGCCCGTAGCGAAGACGGGCTGGGCATTGGACTCGATGCGCGACTGGATTTCACGTTTCCTCGCGATGGCAACTACTATGTCGAGGTCCACGACGCGCGGTTCAGCGCGCAGGAACAGAATTTCTACCGCCTGAAGATGGGCGCGTACCCATATGCGGAAGAACTGTTTCCCCTGGGAGGCAAACGTGGCGAAACGGTTGATGTAAGCCTCTCTGGCGCGCGTTTAGCGAAGCCTGTCACGGTTTCGGCCAAGCTCGACGGCTTGCGCGAGACGGACACACAAACCTGGGTGAACCTGCCCGATTCAGCGGCGCTGCCACTGCCGTTTGTGGTGGGCGATTTCCCCGAGGTTCGCGAACCCGTGCAGGGCGCGGTGCAGATTCCGGTGGTGATCAATGGACGGTTGAGCAAAGAAGGCGAGGTCGATTCCTACAGGATCGCTGTGAAACCGAAGGCGCACATGATGCTCGAAGTGCAGGCTCGCGAGATCGGTTCCTCGAAGCTGATCGCCTTGATTGTGGCGAAGGACGCAAACGGCAAGCAACTGGCGCGTGCGGGCGATCAACCCGTGGTCGAAGGTTTGTTTGGCGCGCAGTCGCTCACGGCTCGCGATCCGTTCCTGAGATTCGATGTGCCGGAGGGCGTGAGTGAGGTCAGCGTGTCCATCGAAGACCTGGCGTTGCGCGGCGGACCGGGGTACGGGTACCGATTGATTGCACGTGAGCAGAGCGAAGACTTCACAGCGACGATCGTCAATCCCTACGTCAACATCCCGCGCGGAGGCACGGCGCAGGTGATCGTGGCGGTGGATCGGCGCGGCGTCGATGGGCCCGTGCAGTTCACGATTCCGAATCTCCCCAACGGCGTCACGATGGATGGCGGTCTTGTACCTGCCGAGGGAGACCGCTCCTCGGGCGGCAGCAAAGTGTTTTCGCGCCGCGGGGTGGTAACGCTCACCGCTGAGGCGGGCGCGAAGTTCGAAGGTGAGCTCGAAGCATGGGCGGAGGGCAAAACATCCGATGGCGCGTTGTTGAAGCGGCGCGCCAAGGGCATGGGTGTGCAGATCAACATTGCGGGCGCAACGGCGCAAGGCGTGGTGGACCGGCAGCGGCCCCTCACCGCCCCATGGCTCGGCATGCAGTTGCCCGCGGCAGTGACGACTGAGCCCGCCGCGCGGCTCGTGGTGAAGCAGGTGGACAAGAAGCGCGAAGTCGAAGGCGACCGCTACCAGTTCACCTGGAAGTGGGACGTCAAGCCTGGCGCCACTGTCGTGCGGCCGGACTCGATCGGCGTCGATATCGTGGGCGTCAACGATATCCGCATCATTGATGTGATGCGCGACGCGAAAGATCCGCTGGCGGGCAGTTTCGTGGTGACCACCACAAAAGTAACCATGCCGTCGATGTACGATCTCGTGGCGAGCGGCCGCGTGATGCTCGATGGCGTGACTGAAGAGATTTACGCAAAACCGATTCGCATGGAAGTGACGGAGTTCAAGGCCGATGAAAAACCAGCTACTGGCAGCAATTAGCATCGCGGGAATGGCGGCGGCGAGCGGAGCTGCGGCGGATGCCGAGTCCAGGAGTTTTCTCCGCGATGTGGCGCCGATTCTGAACAAAACCGGCTGCACGTCGGGGCCTTGTCACGGTTCGGCAAAGGGCAAGAACGGGTTCAAATTGTCGTTGCGCGGTTACGATCCGCAGTTCGACTACGAAGCTTTGCTCTATGATCTTTCGGGCCGCCGTTTCAATCGCGCGGATCCGGGCAAGAGCCTGATGCTGTCCAAACCGACGCAGGAAGTCGCGCATCAAGGTGGACTCCGCTTTGAGAAGGATTCGCGCTACGCGAAAACGATCTACGACTGGATCGCGCAAGGCGTGCCGTATGGCGACCCTGCTAAAGATGCCATGGACACGCTGACTGTCGAGCCAAAGGACATTTTTCTCGATAAGCCGGGTTCCGGCGCGAGCGTGAAGGTGATCGCCAAATACAAGGACGGCGCGACGCGCGACGTCACCGCCGACGCCAACATCGAGAGCAATGTTCCCGATGTGGCCAAGGTGAGCGAAGACGCGAAGATCAGTTCCGAAAGGATCGGCGAGGCCACCCTGCTTGTGCGTTATCAGGGCAAGTTCACTACGGTTCCGGTGACGGTGCTGAATCCCAAGCCCGGGTTCGCCTGGAAGGCGGTTCCGGAAAACAACTTCGTTGACGAACTGATTGACGCCAAGCTGAAGAAGCTGAAGATTCAAGCCACGGGTCTCGCGGATGATGCTACGTTTCTGCGGCGCGTCTCGCTCGATTTGACGGGGCAGGCGCCGTCGCCCGAGGCGATCCGCGCGTTTCTGGCGGATGCGGGGCCCGCGAAGATCAAACGTCAGAAGATGATCGAGAAACTGCTTGCGAGCCCGCAGTATGTCGATCATTGGGCTGTGAAATGGGGCGACCTGCTCCAGAACAGCCGCAAGTTTCTGGGCGAAAAAGGCGCATTCGGGTTCCGCGAATGGATTCGCGCATCGATCGCCGCCAACAAGCCGTGGGACAAGATGGTGCATGAGATGATTTCGAGCCGCGGCTCTTCGTACGAGAATCCGGCGGCGAACTTCTTCCGCATCACCAAGGACGCAAAGCCGGCGATGGAAAAGACCACGCAGGTGTTCCTCGGCGTCCGAATGGTTTGCGCGCAGTGCCACGATCATCCGTTCGAGAAGTGGACGCAGAATCAGTATTACGAGATGGCGGCGTTTCTCGCGCCGGTCGGTGTCCGCGCCGGGTATGAAGTGGGCGAGGATATCGTGTACGACCAACGGGCCGATTACGAGATGAAGCATCCCAAGGACGGGCGCGTGGTTGCGCCGAAGTTTCTGATTGCGTCGAACGGCAATATCCCGATTCCTTCCGATCAGAAGCGGCGTGACGCATATGCCGATTGGCTGGTGGACAAAGCAAACCCGTTCTTTGCGAAGTCCACATCGAACCGCATTTGGAGCTACTTCTTCGGACGCGGCATTATCGATCCGGTGGACGACATCCGCGCGTCGAATCCGCCTGTGAATCCGGCATTGCTTGATGCGTTGACCAAGGACTTCATCGATCATAATTTCGATCTGCGTCAACTGATGCGCGTGATTGTGAATTCACGCGCCTATCAGGCGGGCATCGAGGCCAATGAGTGGAACGCAGTCGACACTGAGAATTTCGCGCGGCAGTTTCCGCGGCGCTTGAGCGCGGAACAGTTGATGGATAGCGTGGCTGCGGCGACAGGGTCGCGGCCGAATTTTGCGGAAGTGCCTCCAGACACGACTGCGTCGCAGGTGCCGGATCCGCACGTGGGCAAGGAAGGTTTCCTCGATGTGTTCGGGCGGCCTTCGCGCGAATCTCCATGCGAATGCGAGCGGCGTTCGGACTTTTCGCTGCCGCAGGCGTTGAATCTGGTCAACGGCCGCACAATTTCAGAATCGGTCGCGGATCCCAAAGGTCGCGTGACGAAGCTGATTTTGAGCGGTGTCGATGACAAGAAAATCGTGGAAGATCTGTACCTGGCGTCGCTGGGCCGCATGCCAACGGCGTCTGAAAGCTCGAGCGGCGTGCACTATATGTCCGGCGATGGCGGGCGGGCCGCTCGCGCGCAGGATCTGCTCTGGGCTTTGGTCAACAGCAAGGCGTTTCTGTACAACCACTAGGAGAAGAATGAAATGATCACCATTCCTGGCCGCAAGACTTATTTCTGCGAAGGTCCGACACGCCGCGAACTGCTGCGCGTGGGCAGCGTTGGCCTGATGGGGCTGAACCTCGCGCAATTCTTCTCCTGGCAAAAAGCGCAAGCCGCCACGACGAACTCGCTCGCGGGTTCGAAGGGCTTTGGCCAGGCGAAGTCCGTCATCATGATCTTCCTGCAGGGTGGCCCGTCGCACATCGACATCTGGGATCCGAAGCCGGATGCCCCGTTGAACATTCGCGGAGAGTTCAAGCCGATCAAGACCAAGATCCCCGGCACGTACGTCAGCGAGACGATGCCGATGATGGCGAACGCGCTCGACAAGGCGACGCTCATCCGCTCGATGAGTTACACGCCCGCGGGGTTATTCAATCACACGGCTGCGATTTACCAGATGCTCACCGGGTACACGCCGGATAAGGTGTCGCCGTCCGGTCAGTTGGAGCCTCCCTCGCCAGCGGACTTTCCGACAGCGGGCAGCCACATTTCGAAGATGCTGCCGCCGAAAGAGCCGGTGCTGCCGTTCGTGGAACTGCCGCGCCCGTTGCAGGAATCGGGGATCATCGGCAAGGGCGGTGCGGCTGGGTTCCTGGGCAAGGCCTACGATCCATATCGTCTCTATCAGGACCCCGCCAAGCCGATTTCGGTGGACGACCTGACCTTGCGAAAGGAAGTGCCTGCCGATCGCCTGAAGGACCGCTTTGCACTACTGAAGGGCATCAACGGCTCGATGCCGGACCTCGAGAAGGCTCTGAACAAGCAAGCCGTCGATGAGTATTACGCCAAGGCGTATGATCTGGTGCTGTCTGGCAAGGCCCGCGGAGCGTTCGAATTGAGCCAGGAGCCGGTGAAGGTCCGCGAACGGTATGGGATGACGACTTTCGGCCAAGGCTTGCTGTTGTCGCGGCGGTTGATCGAGGCCGGCACGCGGTTTGTGCAGATGAACTGGCCTTCGGTCGCTAACGGCGATGCGGAGACGGATTCGTGGGATACGCACGCGTCGAACTTCCGGCCGCTAAAAAACCTGCATTGCCCCAAGCTCGATCGCGGTTTGAGCGCGCTTCTCGAAGACATGCACGATCGCGGGATGTTGAAAGAGACGCTGGTGGTGGCGGTCGGCGAATTCGGCAGAAGTCCCCGCATCGGCGTGTCGACTTCAGGCAATACGAATGCTCCGGATGGCCGCGATCACTGGCCGTACTGCTATAGCTCGATCATCGCGGGCGCAGGCGTTTCCGCTGGCCGGCAGTATGGCGAAAGCGACGCCACTGCGTCGTCGCCGAAGGACAATGCCGTACACCCCACGGATCTGCTGGCGACGATTTACTACGCGCTTGGAGTCAACCCGGCGATGGAAGTGCTGAATCATTTGAACCAGCCCCGTGAGTTGGTGAAGGGGAAGATCCTCGGCGATTTGTGGAGCTAGCGGCCTATCATCGAACCAGTTTCAGGCCCGATTGCGACTTCGTGGATGGCGAGGTCCTCGAACGCAATGTAGGACTGCGGCCGCATAGCGCTGCACTGAGCAATATCGTCGGCTGGTTCTTCAACGAGCCTGAGACCAGGCATCTGCATGGGCTGATCTCCGTGCGCGTGCTGGTGTCGCCGACGAGGGTGCGGGTTCCCGATCTGACGTTTCTTGCGCCGCCGTTCGAAGAGAGTGAGATTGTCGAGATACCGCCGTATTTGTGCATCGAGATTCTGTCGCCGGAAGACACGATGATGGCGATGCAGGATCGTATCGACGACTATCTGCAGTTTGGCGTCGGCAATGTTTGGGTTATCGATCCCTGGGCGATCCGCGGGTGGGTGGTGACACACGCTGGATGGGCAGTCGTGAGGAACGGAATAATTCGAACGAGCGACGGCCTCGTCACGATGTCGATTTCGGCGGTGCTCAATGACGACGACTAGTGAGCCGATGTGGGTGCGGGCTGGGGCGCATCGGTAGGCGCAGCCGGAACCGGTACATTCGGCAGCACCATCTGGCGCTCGCCGGGCTTCAGGTACTTCAGCCGCTTCTTGACTTCCAGTTCCGATTCGCTCTGGCTGCCGTCGAGCCGGCGGAGCCTTTCCTGCTTTTCGGCAATCTGGATTTCGAGTTCGCGGTTCTGCTTCTGCAACTCGCGAATCTGATGAAACAGTTCAAACGGGCCAGACAATCCCTGCGGTCTCCGCAGGACGCTGACGCCGCAGGCCAGTACGACTGCGCCTACGATCAAGCCGAGTTTGTTCATCTTCATCTGCATGACGCCGGATTCCACGGGCGTTGTGGAAAAAGCCTCTCTATTGTTTATAATCCCATTTGGGTCCAAAAGCCAACAGATGACTGACAAAATTGTTGCCCTGAGCACCTGCGAATCGTATGAGGACGCCCTTCGCATCGCGCGCGCCCTTGTGGAAAAACAGTTAGTAGCTTGTGTAAATATCGTCCCCGGCGTCACCAGCATCTACCGTTGGAAGGGCAACGTCGAACAGGCGCAAGAATGGATGCTGGTCATCAAGACGCGCGTGGATCTGTTCGAGAATCTGAAAGAAGAAATCAAGGTGATCCACCCTTACGAGACGCCGGAACTCATTGCGCTGACCATTGTCGACGGCGCAAAGGACTATCTCGACTGGATTGACGGACAATGCATGATGTAGCATAGTCGTTCATGCCTGCAACCAGTACCTCGCCGTTGGTTCACCAGCAGCAACCCAGCCGCGCCCGCAATTGGGTAATCATCTTCGCCATCACATTGGCGATCCTTTCCTACATCGACCGGGTCTGTATCTCTCAATCCGCGAAGCGAATCCAAACCGATCTGAGCCTCAACGATCAGCAACTGGGCCTGATCTTCGGAGCTTTCGGCATTGCGTATGCTCTGTTCGAGATTCCAGGCGGATGGCTGGGTGACTGGCTGGGCGCGAAGAAGGTTCTGATCCGGATTGTGCTGAGCTGGTCCGGATTCACGGCGATGACCGGCCTCGCGTGGAACTTCTGGTCTCTGTGGATCGTGCGGTTTCTATTTGGCGCGGGCGAAGCCGGCTGTTTCCCCAACCTGACCAAGGCATTCAGCGTCTGGCTGCCGAAGAAGGAGCGGGTGCAGTCGCAGGGCATCATGTGGGCGTTTGCCCGCTGGGGCGGCGCATTCACGCCTCCCTTGGTGGTGCTCGCGTTTCAGTTCATGAACTGGCGATATGCGTTCATGCTGTTCGGCTTCATCGGCACGATCTGGTGCTTCTTCTTCGCCAAGTGGTATCGCGACAATCCGCTCGAGCATCCTTCGGTGAACGAGGGCGAGAAGGAACTGTTGCGCGAGGTCGCGACGCAGGCCGAAAGTCACGCCCACGTTCCATGGGGCAAGCTGACATCCTCGAAGACGGTGTGGCTGCTCTGGATCCAGTATTTCTGCACCTCGTTCCCGTGGTATTTCTTCATTACCTATCTGCCGAAGTACCTGATGGAATATCGCAAACTGGATGAGGCCACCGCCTCGCGTTACGCGATTCTGCCCCTCTTGTTCGGCGGGTTCGGATCGCTCTTTGCGGGTTTCATCGCCGCGTCGTTGAACAAGAAGGTCGGCAGCGTGGCGATCGGCCGCAAGATTCTCAGCGTCTCTGGTTTTATGGGCGGATGCATCTTTCTGCTGGTTTGCATTCAGACCGCGGATCCGCTGTGGGCAATGGTGGCGATGGGCATGGCCAGCTTCTGCAACGATCTGAACATGCCCGGCGCATGGGGAACCTGCATGGATATTGGCGGTAAGTATGCGGGCACGGTTTCCGGTTCGATGAACATGATGGGGAACCTGGCCGGCTTCGTGGCGCCTACAGTCGGCGGGTTCATCCTGCAGAATTACAACAAGGACTATCACATGTTCTTGTATCTGATGGCGGGCGTCTACCTGGTTGGCGCGATCATTTGGCCGTTCATCGATCCGGTGACTCCAATCGATCGCAAGGCCTAGCGCGCACGGAAGATCACGATGCCGTTGAGCGGCTTCGCCGTGAGGCGTTCGAAACGATCCGGCGGAAACAATTCGGGCCGGGGCTCACCTTCATAAGCAAAGTAGCGGATGTTCCATTCGCGGAGCCGAGGGTCGGCCGGATCGACCATGAAGCGGCGCAACAACGGCGGCAGCACCGATACACCCGGCAGATGTTCCATGCGAGCCCCAGAGCCGGGCGGCAGGGCCTCGACAACCGCCATACCGCTGCCGTTGTAGAAGCCATCGAGCTTGCGATCGGGATCGAACTTTCGCCATGCGTCGAGATACGGCGCGATGTTGAAGAAGTTGAATACATCGAGGCCCAGCGCTCCAAGGTAGGCCGGCGTCGAGTATTTGGGCGAGAAGACCAACCAGCGCCCGTCCCGCAAGCCGTTGGCGAACCTCTGCAAATCAGAGCCGTAGAACATATCGAGACCTCTATGGACGGGGTTGACCAGCAGGTTCGACCAGATGATGGGAATGAGTACGAGCACGGCGAATCGGCGCTTTGCGCCCGCTGCGAGCGCCGCGATCGCGGCGCCGGTTACGGCGGCGGTCGCAAGCAACACGGGCGCGGAATAGAAGCCTTCGAAGCTGATATTCGCGGCGTAGAACAACCCAAATGCGATCGCGCCCGACGCTGCGGCGATCGCGATCGCCGTTGTTCGCCGTTCCGTTTCTTTCAGGAAAACCAGAGTCATCGCGACATTCAACAAACCGAGCGCGGGCAGTGCGCGGTGCGGAATGACTTTGTCCAGCAGCAGAATCGAACCCCACGAGGCTGGGATGGGCAACATCATCCAGGCAAGCAGCAACAGAAATGGAACGAGCAGCCCAAAGTACACGGCCGAGCGTCGCCGCAACATGGCGAACGCGAGCGCCACAGGTCCGAACCAGAAGTACGTGCTGACCTCGCAGATGTTGCCGTAAACTTTCGGGTACGAGCCTTCGCTGACGAATGAGTTGAGAAAGCCGGAAGTCAGCAATTGCCAGGTGATGCCTCCGCCGGCCAGCGAGCGCCTGCCGGGATAGACCGTCTGAGCTACGATTGCGACAACCTCCCGCATGTCGAAGAAGTAGATCGCAAGTACGCAGCCGACGCCAGCCAACGCCATTGCGAACCGGATAAAACCTTGCTTGAGATCGGGCCGTGATTCGCGCAAGAGCCACGCGGCGAACAACCCGCAAGCGGCGTAGACAATGGGAATCTGAAACGGCGGATACGCGCAGAGCGTGAAGTTCACAGTGACCCATACGAACAGGGCGCCGGAAATCAGCGCCGTTCGCGTCCGGGTTGCCGTCAGCATCGCGGCCGCCAGTACAACGGACAAACACGCCAGCCCGATCATCTCCGGCAACATCGCGGGCCACGAAAAGGCCCACTGCGTGTATGCCGATAGGTGAAACCACAGCGACCCGAAGATGGCGAGGTTGGTCGAGGCCGTGAGCAGCCGGAACAGCAGGAAAGTTCCGGAAAGCAGAAGCAGGTGCTTCCACTGCCAGTAAACAGCAAAGCCGTATTCCGGCGGCAGAACGAAGAATCCCCAGAGCTGGGGGCGGAACAACATGGTCCAATGTTTGGCTGGTGCGTTGTTCAATAGAATCGATAGGCCGGGTCCGGAGATCGACTCCGCCTCGAGTGGAGTCCGGCGGTTGAGCTGATACAGAATGGACGGCGTATGCGAGTTCCATTCGTCGCTGCGGATGCTCCTGCCTTGACCGAGAAGCGAGGGAGTGGGCCCTTTGGTGAGACCCGTCGTGACCAACACTTCCGCCGAGGTTCCGTTGAGATTGCAGGCGCTTGCCAGCAGAAAGCCAAGCACTAAGGCGAGCAGATACGTGACAGCTGGTGCGTCCTGATACCGTGGAGCGAGCCAGGAAAGCAGCCGCGCTCCGAGAAGAATCGTTAGGGTCCCCGAAAAGGCTGCGGCCGCAATAGCGATGAGCCAGAATCGGATTGCGTCAATGTTGATCAGCGCAATGGACGTCATGGCTGCCGGCGGAGCGATCAGCTTGTCCTGCGGGGTCAACTGAAACACCGGTCGAACGGATTGTTCTTGCACGGTGACTTCGAGCGTTCCGCCTTCCACAACGCGAATGCCCGCGGGCTGCGCCTGCGCGGCGCTCGGCCATGCCGCTGGCGGAAGGTCAAGATGGGTCTCGCGCAACGCCCCGTCGACGATTCTCGAACTGAGAATCCGCAGAGATCCCGGCGCATTGAGAGGTTTGAGGCGCAAGCCGCGGCAGCCGCCAGCGCCGGGCGGTAACGAAAACAAATACGCTTTGGGTTCCGCGGAGTCCACGTCCATGAGGATGGAATCCTGCTCGCTGTACGCAGACGCCTGGCACAGAAAATAGAGCTGCATCCGCACCGGAGGCTGGGCGGCTGCCGCAACCACCTCGAAAAAATATGGTTTTTCCTGCGGCGGAGGCGGTGGGCCTCCGGGTGGCCTCGGTGGCGGAAAGACGTCCGTCAGAATGCGCAGAAAGAAGACGGTCAATACCGCGAAGACCGCCCAATAGCGCCTGCTGACCGCCTTAACGAACGGCGGAACCTGCGGCAACATTGGCAATTTCACTGGCTGTAAGCGGGCGGCTGAAGACGGTGACGTCGTCTATCAGGCCCACATAGTTCACACCGAGACGAATGGCCGCCTTGTCGAGGTCCCACTCGAAAATCTCCGAGATCTTCGGCGAAGCGCCCTGCAACTTGCCGTCGACGTAAAGGCTGGCTTCGCCGGCGCCGCTCCCGAGGTGCGAGAATGCGATCGCGACGTTGGTCCAACGGGCTCGGGTGAAGGGTGGTTTGTTCACGACGACGAGGCGGGTATTGAACGCGGGGTTCTTGTCCGGCCGCGTGTCGCCCGCGTTCCAGGCTTTGAGCGCGCCGAAAACGCCGAGACGGAAATGGCGAGGCTTGTCGTCCTTGGTGAAGTCCACCCAGATGGCGGAATCGTTATACGCCTTGTCGGTGACCTGCAAGGGATCGCAAAAGCCGGGCGCGAGGTCGGCATCAGGATCGAGCTTGAGCCAGACGCTGATGGTTCCGGACCAATCCTTTGCGTCGAATGGGATGTTGCCTTTGGCCTTATAGAAGACGGCGCGCGTATTCTGTTTCAGGAATCGAAGTGCGTCGCCGCCATTGCGGCCTTCGCCCCTGGCGTGTTCCACAAAGCCAGCGGCCGCTTCGAGGCCCGGCTTGGCGGAACCCTGTTCTTTATAATCCGCCGCCGAGTAGAGCCGTTTGTCGGCCTTGGCCGTCTTGGCGTCGAGAGAACCATCGAAGGTTGCGCGAAAGACAATACTCTGATTCAGATCAGCAGCCGGGAGCAGCGTCACGGCGCACAGGTATAGGACTGGCAGTTTCCCCACAGAATTCAGGATAAACTGAAACTAGCTTCACCAAGCGACATTTCTCACTCTCTCATTCCCATGACATACGACGTAATCGTGATCGGGAGCGGTCCCGGAGGATACTCCGCTGCGGTCCGCGCCTCCCAATACGGACTCAAGACCGCCATCGTTGAAAAGGACAAGATGCTGGGCGGCACCTGTCTGCATGTCGGCTGCATCCCGACAAAGGCCATGCTGCATTCGGCCGAAGTTTGGGATTACTTCAAGAATCCCGAAGCGGAAGGCATTTCCTGCGACAATGCCAGGCTGAACTTTCCCTCGGTGAGCGACCGCAAGACCAAGATCGTGGTCAAGCACGCCAAGGGCGTCGAGTTCCTGATGAAGAAGAACAAGGTCGACGTCCTGAAGGGTTACGGCAAGATGGCCGGCCGTGGCGTCGTGCAGGTCTTTTCCGAACGTGGCGTCGAAAGCTACGAGACGAGGAACGTAATCCTGGCGACTGGTTCCGAAGCGCGCATGATTCCCGGTTTGACGCCGGATCCGCAGCGCATCCTCACCAACATCGAAATCCTCAACCTGCAGCATGTGCCGCAGAGCATGCTGATCATCGGCGCGGGCGCTGTAGGCGTCGAATTCGCGTCGATCTTCTCGCGCTTCGGCACAAAGGTGACCGTGATCGAGATGCTGCCGCGGATGGTTCCGGTGGAAGACGAAGAAGTTTCGAAAGAACTGGAACGCTACTTCAAGAAACACGGCATCCGTTGCGAAGCGGGCGCGAAGGCGGAAAACATCCGGCACACTCCGAACGGAGTAGCGCTGTCGGCCACGCTGTCGAACGGCAAGGTGGAAGAGATGGAAGCCGAATGCCTGCTGGTCGCCGTCGGCCGCAAGCCGAACACCGATAACATCGGCGCCGAAGGCACGGCCATTCAAATGGAGCGCGGCTTCATCAAGGTCGACAGCATGCAGCAGACCTGCGAACCTGGCGTCTACGCGATCGGCGACATCGTGGCGGGTACGCCGCAGTTGGCGCACGTGGCGACGATGGAAGGCATGATCGCCTGCGCGCATATTGCGGGCAAACCGGCGCGGCCAATCAATCGCAACCGCATTCCCGGGGCGACCTACACCGAACCCGGCATCGGTTCGGTAGGCTTGACGGAGGCGCAGGCGCGCGCACAGGGCTTTGACGTGAAGGTCGGCAAGTTCCCGTTCGCGGCGAATTCCAAGGCCGGCATTCTTGGCATGCACGACGGCTTCGTGAAAGTTGTGGCGGACGGCAAGTTCGGCGAGATTCTGGGCGTGCACATCATCGGGCCGCACGCCTATGAGCTGATTGCCGAAGCCGTGGCGGCGATGGAAGCGGAAGCGACCGTCGACACGCTGATCAATACGATCCACGCGCATCCGACCACGTATGAAGCCCTGGGCGAGGCGTTCAACAACGTCTACGGCATGGCGATCAATATCTAGGCAAGCGGCGGCAGTAAGCGGTGACGATGTTCGCGCAGCAACAAGCAACGGCAAAACAACGGAAACTCGAAATTCGCGACCTGGGGCGGCTCGGCTGGGCCGAGGCGTACGCCCTGCAATGCGAACTCGTGGACAAGCGTAAGCATGCGTTGATTCCCGATCAGTTGCTGTTTGTCGAACATCCGCACGTGGTGACGATGGGCCGTAACGGGCGCGAATCGAATGTGCTCGCAGGCCCGGAAATGCTGCGGCGGGCAGGCATCGACTATCAACAAACCAATCGCGGCGGCGATGTGACCTATCACGGTCCGGGCCAGATCGTCGGGTATCCGATCTTCGATCTGCGGGACTGGAAGCGGGACGTCGTCGCGTATCTTCGAGCAATCGAGCAGGCCATCATCGAAGCGCTCGACGGCCTTGGCGTTGCATCCTGGCGCGACCCGGAAGCGACGGGCGTCTGGACTTCGCAAGGCAAGATCTGCGCGATCGGCGTACACATCAGCCGCTGGGTCACGTCCCACGGCTTTGCACTCAACCACACCACCGACCTCAGCTATTTCCGCTACATTGTTCCTTGCGGGTTGACGAAGCCGGTGACATCGATCGAGGCGCATGGCGTGCATGTGGACCGCATTGAGGTCCAACATGCGATTTCCCGGCACCTCGCAACGCATTTCGGGCATCCAATGGCTGTCCCAGAAGAATCAGAACTCATGTTCACGGAGACCAAATGATTGACGTCGTAATGCCCCAGATGGGCGAAAGCATCGTGGAAGGCACGCTGACCAAATGGCTGAAAAAGGCCGGTGAGAAAGTGGAGCGGGACGAACCCCTCTTTGAAATCTCCACGGACAAAGTGGATACCGAAATCCCGTCGCCCGCCGCTGGTGTGCTGGCCGAGGTTCTGGTGCAGGAAGGCACGACGGTCGGCATCAACACGGTGGTCGCTCGCATTGGAGACGGCGCCGCTGCTCCGGCGCCTGCGCCTGCGCCCGTTGTTGCCGCAGCTCCTCCGCCGCCTCCGCCGCCTCCCCCGGCTCCAGCGCCAGTAGTCGCAGCCGCACCGCCTCCGCCGCCGCCTGCTCCCGCCCCGGCGCCGGTAGCCGCCGCTGAAGAGGAAGTCGACAGTCCCCAGGGCCCGCTGTCTCCGCTAGTTCGCAAGATGGCCCGCGAGTTCGGCATCGATCTGAACATGGTTCGCGGAACCGGCGCCGGTGGACGCATCACCAAGCTCGATCTCGAAAACTACATGGCCGCACAGGGCGCGCGCACGATGGCGCAGCCTCCGGCGCCCCCCGTTGCTGCTCCGGCGCCGCCTCCGCCCCCGCCGCCCGCGCCTGCTCCTGTTGTTGCCGCCGCCACGCCAACGACGCCGCTGCCGCGCGCGGAAGCCGCGAAGACTCGCGTGGAAGCCATGTCGATGATGCGCCGCAAGATTGCGGAGCACATGGTGATGTCCAAGCAGACCTCCGCGCATGTGACCACGGTCCACAAGGTCGACATGACCAAAGTGGCGAAGATGCGGGAACGCAACAAAGGCGTCTTCCAGGAACGCTACGGCTTCTCGCTGACCTATTTGTCGTTCGTGCTGCGCGCGACCACGACTGCGTTGCGCCAATATCCGATCCTCAACGCCTCGATTCAGGATACGAACGTCGTGTACCACAACGACGTCAACATCGGCGTCGCTGTGGCGCTCGACGGCGGCAGCGGACTGATTGTCCCCGTGATTCGCAATGCGGACGAGAAGAATGTCGCGGGCCTGCAGCGCGCGGTGGTGGATCTCTCGACCCGCGCTCGCTCCAAGCAGTTGAAGCCGGATGAAGTGACCGGCGGCACCTTCTCGATCACCAACTTCGGCAGCTTTGGCAGCGTGTTCGCGACGCCGGTGATCAACCAGCCGCAAGTCGCGATTCTGGGCGTCGGAACCGTGGAAAAGCAACCGGTGGTGATCGACGACGCAATCGCGATCCGCTCGATCGCCTATCTCGCGCTGACGTTCGACCATCGCCTGATTGATGGTGCGATGGCCGATCAGTTCACGGGCAAGATCAAGTCGATTCTCGAAAACTGGTCGGAAGAAGTCCTGTAGCTCTTCTTTCGCCGATCGTGCAAAAGCGCCCCGGGTTCACTAGACCCCGGGGCGCTTTTCTATTCCTGCATGCCGGTTCATGGCGCTCGCCCGATTACGCCTCGAGCCAGCCGTTCTGCGGACCGCACCCACCTTTCGAGCGAAGAATCCGAGTCAATGCCGGCGGCCTCGACATAGATCATGGACTTCATCGGCTTTCCGGTGAAGTCCATCGGCCTCGTATGTGGCTCGCGAAGAGCGGCAGCTGCGATCTCCGGCGTGAGGCGAAGCATCAGATCGCTCTTCACGATGCCGCAGCACATGCGTCCGTTCACAAGGAAACACAGACCTCCGAACATCTTTCGTTCGGAGAACTCGCCCAGGCGCCCAAGAACTACCCGAATCCGATCTGCCAATCCCAGGTCGTAGGCCATATCGTTTGAGCTTAGCGCTTGCTCAAGCGAACGGGTTCTCGTCGGCGGTCCGCCCGTAGATCACCGGCAAAGGCACATCGAGGAGACCCAAATACACTGTCAGTTGTCCACGATGGTGATACCAGTGGTTCAGCATCAGGCTGCGCAGAAGGGCAGCCCGTGGCATGGCGAACACCTCGTTTCCCCGCAGCGTCAACCGCCAAGTCGCGCCGGCCCTTTCGGCGTCGAGCGCCCCAAGGAATTCCGCGGCATCATCGATTTCGGATGCGGTTTCCACGCCAGCCGGTCTTCGGGAACCCGCTCCAGCAAGCGCCTGGTGGCTTCCGCTTCTTGTCGAAGTTCATTCAACAGTGCTTCCATTTGACCTCCTAAACAACTTTGGACCCAGCGGGCAATTTGGGTTCCGCGACATTCTGGAAGAACCATATCTGGTAGCCGAATGGGTCCTGCACGGTAAACGTGCGATCTCCCCACCATTGGTCGGTCAGCGGAGACGTCGGCTTCACCTTCTGCTTCTTCAACTGGCCGTGGTAAGCCTCCACGTCGGCAACTTCCATATAGAGTTCCACGGGACGTTTTGAACTCGTCGCATTCGTCCCGGTGATCCCCTCCGCCGGGCGCATGAGCATGATCCGTGCGCCGCCCAGGGTCACCGTACAGAAGTCGAGTTGGCCGTCTTTGCCGAGCATCCCCATCACGTGCGTGAATCCGAGTTTCTCTACATAGTAAGCTCGGGCGTCTTCCACCGAGTCCACATAGATCATCGCCATCAACTGCGCATTTTGCTTCATTGGAATTTCTCTCCCTGCAACAGCGTAAATCGAGAGCGATTTCATTTCCACTACTATGAGTAGTAGAAAACGTGCGACCCATGGTTCGAGATCTGGAGCTTCTGGCCGAGCTGGGATTCACCCAATACGAGCGTCGAACGCTGCGAACGCTCATGGTTCAAGGAGTGGCGGATGCGGAGACCCTGTGCCGTGAGGGCGACATTCCGAGTTCGAAGATCTACCTCGCGTTGGAGAAACTCGGCAACCTTGGCCTGGTGGAGATGCAGCCGACGCGCCCGAAGCTGTTTTCGGCGCGCTCGACGGATGCGGTCTTCGCCCGTCTGATCGAGCTCTCGCAAGAACGCGCCGACCGCTTCACCGCAGATGCGCGTGCGCTAAAGGAACAATTCGCGGCCCTCCCAGGCCGCGAGGCAGGCCGCACAACCTTCGTCGACCTGGCGTTGGGACCGGACAATCATGCGAAACGGCACCTGGTCCATCTGGCTGCCGCGAAGCATCGCATCTGGTCCTATTTGGAACAAGGAGACATCGACGCGATCGATGGTACGAAGAACTCCGGTTCCCCGCTCCTCCGGCGCATTGCGCGCAACGCTGTCACCCACAGCGTGGATCACCGGGTTGTGTTCGGCTTCGGCTATCGCGCGGCGCCAAAGCTGGTCGCGTTTCTGAAGAAGCACCGCGCGAACCTCGACCACGTGACGGGAGTCCGTTATTCCGGAGAGTTTGGCCATCCTTTTCACGTAGTAGATGACGACCTCGTGATTCTATCCGTCGACCATCCGTTTGTTCCGCAGGGACGAGTGGCTTCGTTGATGGTGCGCGATGCCGCCCTCGCGCAGCGGCTGGCGCACGGCTTCGAGACGCTCTGGTCAAAGGCCATGCGAAACCTTCGCGAAATCGCGTTCCATCCAGAGCAATAAGCGCGGTTCTCCGAGCCGCATCACTTGCCCGCTGGACTCTTCCCCTCTTCCGCGAACGCCTGCGCGATTCTCTCCGCCAGGGAGGGTGTGTCCGCCTGCGAGATGTTCGACGTCACGGCCACCGCCATTCCGCGCTCAGGAAGTGTGAGTAGCGACGCTACCGTTCCATTCCAAAAACTCCCGTTGCTCCCAGCCGCGCGAACCTGCTGACCCGCCAGAGTCAGGGTCTTGGCCTCCCAGCCTAGACCGAAGCCCGTCTCCATGCCCGATGCCAGCCGCTGTGGCGTTTGAAGCACCCGCACGGTCTCGCGCCGCAGCAGTTTGCCGCCGTTGATCGCCATCCCGAAGCGCACCAGGTCGGATGGCGTCGACAGGAACCCGCTCGCTCCCGCGTAACAGGAATAGTCGAACCTAGGCACGGGACTCGGGCCGTAGGTGGGATTCGCAAAGATCCTCGGAGTGTAGGAAGTCGCCTCCTCCGGCACTGCCTCCTTCCCCGATTCCCTAACCGTGGCGCGCATTCCGAGCGGACCAACGACGCTGTCCATGAGAAACGCAGTCACCGGCTTCCCCGCGGCGGTCTCAACCACCTCGCTCAACAGGACCCAACCGAAGGTCGATTCGTTGTACCCGGCGCCCGGCGGAAACAGCAGCGGTTCTTTCGCAAACAGCTTCACTGCGTCGGCTGCCTGTCCGCAGTGGCTGGAAGTAAGAACCCCGTTGTCGGTGTCCTCCGTCCTGAAGCCGCCCATATGCCCCATCACCTGGCGAATCGTCACAGGCCACTGCTTCGCCGGAAAGTCCGGCGCGTATTTCTGAATTTCGTCATCCAGCGACAACCGCCCTTCGTCCACCAGCAGGCCGATTCCAACCGAGGTGAACGCCGTTGAAGCGGTTCCGATCCTGAACCGGTGGTCGGGTGTGACGGGCAAGCTGTCCTCGACGTTCGCAAACCCAAAGCCCTCCGCCCACACGATGGCCCCTTCGATACCGACCGCCACTGAAAGTCCCGGCAGATTCCGCTCAGAGAGACTCGCACGCACGATCTCGCGCCCCTGCTCCACGGCCCCGGCCCACTTTGGCAACGGCGGGGAATTCGTCACCGACGGGATGTCCCGCGGGCTCGGATGCACGTTCGGCGCCGTGGCGCGCACGTACACCCAAAGTCCCGGAATCCCCACCGCCAGCAATGCAACACCCAAGAGGATCAGCGAAACCCATGTAGGAATCCGGCTCTTCGACATATTCTAGTTCTCCAGCGGCTTCAATAAGAGTTGGTTTCGTCACAAACCTCCTCGGGTCGTGATAGTACTTTATTATAAAAAGCGATTTACGTCAACTGCGGAGATCAAGTCGATTGTCGAGAACGGGTCGGAAGAAGTCCTGTAGTTCTTCTATTCTTTCATCGCCAGCGCCGCGGCGAATAGCGCAAATGCAATGCCGAGACAGGTAGTGGGCGCGAAGAAAAAGTAGATCAATGAAATGGCGAGCATCGAGCCGAGCAGGATCGTGTTGAATCGCATGACAAGCAGGTTCAAGCCTCCGCCCTTCGCGGAAGCCAGGCCGAGGAAGCCGATCGCGAAGCAAAAGATGCTGAACAACAGGCTGAAGCCGATCAGCATTTCCATTGTGGTGCGGCCGGTGCCTGCGTCGCGATAGGTCTGCATCAGTTGCAGCAGTTGGGTTTCGGTTGCGTCTTTCCCCTTCGGCGCCATGTTCATCGCCTGGGCGAAAGTGTGGATGGCGCCGGTGAGTATCATCGCCCAGCAGCCGGCAAGAAAGAGCCTTCTTTTCATAAATGCTTCCTGCTAGTTTATCTATATGAAAAAACTTGCGTTGCTCGTTGTTTTTGCCGCGGCAGGCATTGCCTCCGCACAGACTGCCGCAATTCCAGCGGAACGGCTGGAGAAAATGGATAAGCTTCTCGACGGCATCCGGAGTTCTATTCACGCGGGTGACATCGAGAACGCAAACAGGATGTCCACGGAATTGGTGACGGCCGTTTACAACGAGCGCAAGCAACAGAGTCCGGCACAGCGTTTGGCAGGCGTCGAGAAACTGGCCACGGGCACGAACGAGCAGGAGCGCCAGTTTCTTCTGAGCCGCCTGGCTTATGCCGCATTCGAGGCGAGCGATTGGAAGAAGGCCACGGCGTACGCGAGCGAAGCTATTGAAAGCGCCAAGGATCCAAAATCGTGGAACTACGGCAACGCGATCTTTCACGGCAATACAGTGCTCGGCCGCATCGCGATCGCGCGTGACCACAATGTTGCGATGGCGAAGGAACGGCTGCTTGCATCGGTGAAAGGCGAAAAGCAGGGTTCCCCGCAATTGAACAGTTTTGGCCCGAATATGAGCCTCGCGAAGGATTTGATTCAAGCCGGCGAGCGCGCTTCCGTGCTGGAGTTTTTCGACGGCTGCCGCGGGTTCTGGAAGCGCGGCCAAAAGCAGTTGGACGAGTGGTCAGCTACAGTCAAGGGCGGCGGCATGCCCGATTTCAGCGCGAATCTGGAATACGGCAAGTAAGTTCTAATTCGCATCGGCCCAGCGGCGCAGATAGGCAGTGAGCCATTCGAGGGCGCCCTCGCGATCGGCGAGTTCGCCGTTGAGCTGCGCGTCTTCCGCCTCCCTCAGAATCGTCGTATAGACCGGACCTTGCGGGATCTTTGCCGCGATCAGATCCTCCCCGCGGAGCAGCCGTGTGGGCCACATCTCCGCCTGTGTGAACGCGGGGGTTGCGTGCGCCGGCAAGCCGTCCATTTCGTGGAGCGCCATCTGCTCCTCAAATGACGGCAATCGCACAAAGCGCTTGCATTCCGCGACGCTCGCGAATGGCCTGTTGATGCGGCCGTGATTCGCAATCAGAGCAGCGGTCGTGAGAATCTCATGCGTAGAGAAACGCAAGTGTTCAAGCGTCTGCGTGGCTGCAGATGCGCCCACGTCGAGAAACAACGCCGCCCATGCGGCCGGGATCGACAAAGGCGCCTGCCTTTGCAAGCGCTCGATCGCGCGCGCCGTGACAGGCAGGTGCAGCCTTTCAGCGAGGCCTGCGCGCGACAGCAAATCCAACCCGTACGCCGCGCCGCCTTCCATGAGGATCCTGTTGAGTTCCTCACGGACGCGTTCCACGGCGACAATGTCGGTAAGCGAGGCAAGACTCGACATTGCGGCAAACGTGACAGGCTCAATGGTGAAATGAAATCTCGCGGCGAAACGCACGGCGCGCAGCAGGCGCAGGTGATCTTCTTCGAACCTCTTCACCGGGTCGCCGATGGCGCGAATCACGCCCGCCTCGAGATCGGCGCGGCCGCCGACAAAGTCGATCACCCGGTCCGTAGAAGGGTCCATCAATAGAGCGTTGATGGTGAAATCGCGCCGTTCGACATCGTTGCGCGGGTCACCGACGAACCGCACGGCATCCGGCCGGCGGCCGTCCGAATACTCGCCGTCGCGGCGAAACGTCGCGACTTCCACTTGCCATTCGCCCTCTCGCACGAGCACCACGCCAAAGTGCGCGCCAACAAGCCCCGAGCCCGGAAACAGACGCAATACTCCATCGGGACTCGCATCGGTGCAGATGTCGTAGTCCTTCGGCTGCCGGCCAAGCAGCAGGTCGCGCACACAGCCTCCGACGAAGTATGCCTCGTAGCCATTCTCCCGGAGGCGCGAATGGATGAAGGATGCGTAATGTCGCAAATCGGAATGGGGCACTGATCTGATCGTAGAATAAAGGCTGGGAATGTCTCCAAACACTGGCCGTTCCGCTATCTCGCCCAAGGTTGTTGTGGCGACGACAGCGGCTCTATCGTTCATTTCATTCTGGCGTGGCGCGGCGATCGTGCTGAGTGATCTCGCTTCGTCCTCTTTCTATGCAGGCGGCATCGCGGAACAGGCAATCGGCAAGGCCGCGCCATGGTTCGTGCTCGCCGTGATGTTCTTCAGTTTCGCGGTGCGTAGCGTGTACATGGAAAGCTGCGGCATGTTTGTGCGCGGCGGCGTGTACGTAGTGGTTCGCGACGCGATGGGACCCTTCATGGCGCGCTTGTCGGTGTCGGCGCTGGTGTTCGATTACATCCTCACCGGGCCCATCAGCGTGGTTAGCGCGGGGCAATATCTGGGATCGCTGTTCAACGAAATCGGCGGCATGGCCGGTCAGACCTGGAAGTTGCCGGTAGACCTTGTGGCGGCGGGTTTTGGCGTCTTTGTCACCATCTACTTTTGGTGGCAAAACATCAAGGGTATTCATGAGTCGAGCGGCAAAGCGCTGCGCATCATGCAAATCACGACGGTGATGGTGGGCATTCTACTGATCTGGTGCCCGCTGACGCTGCTGATTCGCGGTACGTTCAATCTTCCTCCCGCGCCGGTGGCGGCTAACATCCAACTGAGCGAAGACGCGCAAGGCTGGTTGCATGGAACCGCACTGTTGACCTGGCCGCTGGTGCTGGCGACGGTGGCGTTCGGCCATTCGCTACTGTCGATGAGCGGCTTTGAAACGCTGGCCCAGGTGTACCGCGAAATCGCTTATCCGAAGCTCAAGAATCTCAAGATCACCGGCAACATCGTGTGCGTGTACGCCCTGGTCTCGACCGGATTGATCACGCTGTTCGCCAGCATGATCATCCCCGACGACGTTCGCAAGACTTACGTCAACAATCTCATTGGCGGCTTGGCCATGAATCTGTCCGGCCCCTTGGTATTGCGGCTCACCTTTCAGGTCTTTGTTGTGATTGTCGGCGTGCTGATTCTGTCGGGCGCCGTGAACACCTCGATGATCGGCGCCAATGGCGTGCTCAATCGCGTGGCCGAAGACGGTGTGCTGCTGCCATGGTTCCGCAAGCTCCACAAGCGGTTTGGCACCACCTATCGCATCGTAAATCTGATCACTTTGCTGCAAATTGCAACCATCGTGGCTAGCCGGGGCGATGTCTACCTGCTCGGCGAAGCCTACGCATTCGGCGTGGTGTGGAGCTTCTTTCTCAAATCTCTCGGCGTGCTCAACCTTCGTTTTCAACGGAACGATCAGGAATATAAGGTGCCGTTCAACCTGAAGATCGGCGCCAAGGAATGGCCGGTCGGGCTCGGAGCGATCACGCTTCTTCTGGGCTTTGTAGCGATCGCCAATCTGTTTTCCAAGAAGACCGCCACCATCTCCGGCATCGCATTCACGCTGGTGCTTTTTGTGATTTTCACGGTCTCCGAGCAGGTGAACCGCCGCCGCCGAGGCGACACCAAAGAGATGGAGCATTTCAATCTCGACCACCAGTCGCAAGTGGATTCGAACAGCGTGCATGCCCGTACCGGCGGCGTCCTCGTCGCAATCCGCGACTTCAGCCGCATGGATCACCTGAAAAAAGTGCTTGAGAAAACGAACCTTCGCCGGCACGACATTGTGGTGATGACGGTTCGCCAGATTTCCGGCGCCGGCGAATACGACCTGACCGAAGGACAGATCTTCAGCGAATACGAAACCGAACTCTTCAGCCACGTGGTGGAACTCGCCGAAAAAGAAGGCAAGCCTGTAGAACTGCTGGTGGTGCCTGCGTTCGATCCGTTTGATGCGCTCGTGCAGACCGCCGCAAAGCTCAAGGCCTCGCGCCTGGTGACCGGCGTGAGCGCCAAGATGGCATCTGAGGAGCTTGCCCGCAGAATCGGCCTCGCGTGGGAAAAACTGCCGGAACCCCGGCATCCGTTCTCGCTGGAAGTGATTGCCCCGGGCCGCGAATCTACGTTCGTCAACCTGGGTCCGCACCCGCCGCGCTTGTGGCCTGAGGACCTCGACCGCGTGCACGACATCTGGCTGAGCCTCAGCGAACAGTTCGGCTCGAAGTTGCATCACCGCGACGTAGTGGGCGTCGCGCTGCGGCGCTTGGAGCAGGACCTGCAAAGTGCGGATCGCGAGCAGGTCGTCGCCGACCTGAAGAAGGAAATCAAGAGTTGATGCTATGAGCGCCGCAACTGCCGTACAAGCGATCTATCCGCCGGGACCCAAGACGTTTCTTCCCTTCGGTATCCTGCGGCAGTTCCGGAACGACGCGCCCCGCTTTCTACTTCGGGCGCGCGAGCAGTTCGGCGATGTCGCCTACGCACGCCTCGGGTTGCAGGATGTGTACCTGATCAACCATCCCGAATACGTCAAAGACATCCTCGTCACGAATCAGGGAAACTTCACCAAGAGCCGCGTGCTGCAGCGCGCGAAACGCATGCTGGGCGAAGGCCTGCTGACCGCGGAAGGCGCCAGGCATCTGAAGCAGCGGCGCATGATTCAGCCGGCGTTTCATCGCGACCGCTTGAAGAGCTACGGCGAATCGATGTCGGATTGGGGCGTGCGCATTCGCGACCGATGGCAGCCCGGCCAGACCGTCGACATGGCGCAGGAGATGATGCGCCTCACGCTAGCCATTGTCGGGCAGACGCTTTTCAGCGCGAACGTCGAAGAGGATGCGAAGGAGATCGGCATTGCCCTCGAAGCGATTCTCGATCTGTTCAACCTGGTGATGCTGCCATTTTCCGAGATTCTCGAAAAGCTGCCGTTGCCCTTCGTAAAGCGCTTTCAGAGGGCGCGCGAAACGCTGGACCGCATCATTTACCGCATGATCGACGAACGCCGCGCATCGGGCGAAGACAAAGGCGATTTGTTGTCGATGTTGCTGATGGCGCGCGATCAGGAAGATCTCGCCTCCGGCGGCATGAGCGACGAACAGGTCCGCGATGAGGCGATGACGTTGTTTCTCGCCGGGCATGAAACGACGGCCAACGCCCTCACCTGGACATGGTACCTGCTCTCGCAGAATCCGCAGATCGCGGCGCGCATGCACGCCGAGATCGACGACGTGCTGCAAGACGGACGCGTGCCGGGGTTCGACGATCTGCCGCAGTTGAAATACGTCGAGATGGTGCTGGCCGAAGGCATGCGTTTGTATCCTCCACCGTGGGGCGTGGGGCGCAAAGCGATTGGCCCGCACCGGATTGGCGAGTATACGGCGGAACCCGGTTCCATCATGTTGATGAGCCCCTACGTGATGCATCGCGACCCGCGCTATTACGTGGACCCCGAGCGTTTCGACCCGGACCGCTGGCTGCCCGAAATTGCCGCGCAACGGCCGAAGTTCGCGTACTTTCCGTTTGGCGGCGGCGCGCGATTGTGCATCGGCGAGCGGTTCGCATGGATGGAAGGCATTCTGTTGTTGGCGATCCTCGGGCACAAATGGAATCCGCAGCTTGTGCCCGGCCATCGCGTAGAACATAAAGCGATGATTACGTTGCGGCCGAAATATGGCATGCAGATGGTGCTGCAACCCCGGACCCGCTGATGGCTTCGATTTTCCTTCCGGTGGACCAGGCGTATGACCGCTGGTCCGCCTTCTACGACGTCTACGACAATCCAATGGTCTTCATGGCGAGCGAAATCGTTCGCCGTTCTCTTGCGCCGCGCGTAGCCGGTCTGGACGTATTCGAGTTCGGATGCGGCACCGGCCGCAACCTCGCGGCCCTGGAGCAGGCGGGCGCTGGATCCGCCGCGGGGTTCGATTTCTCTGAAGGCATGCTGGCGTCGGCTCGCGCGAAAAGCCCGACTTTGAGCCTTTTCACGCACGACATGTCGAAGCCCCCAGTACCGCAGCCTGATGCTTCGGCGGATCTTGTGCTGTTCTGCCTGACGCTCGAACACCTCGAAGATTTGCGGGGGCCGTTGCGCGAAGCGCGGCGAATCGTGCGGCCGGACAGCGGAAGGATTGCCGTGATCGAGATCCATCCCTTTCTGTCGCTGAGCGGGCTCGCTGCCCACTTTGACGATGGCGCGCAGCATGTCCGCATGCCGGCGTTTCCGCATCGGTTTCAGGACTATCTCGCGGCGTTCCGCGAGACCGGGTTGCAAGTGACGGCATGCCGCGAATGGCGTCCCGCGGACGTGGGCAACCCTCCGCCGCTGCAGTCGGTGACGCGAGGCCCTGACTTTCCTCTGACGCTCGAATTCCATTTACTATGCCAAGACTGATCGCAACCCCAACCCAGATTCCCGTGCCCGGCGGCAAAATCATCGACGAACATGTCGGCCGTGTCAACACCGGTAACGCCGATATCAGCATCGCGCACATGCGCAGCCCCGCGGGATGGTCTGAGCCGGGCCAGACGCCGGAATTCGGCGAATACACGATCGTGCTCAAAGGGTTCATGCGCGTCGAGCACAAGGATGGTGTGATCGAAGTAAACGCCGGACAGTCGATCTTTTGTGGCCCGAACGAGTGGATTCGCTACAGCACGCCGGACGGCGCGGAATATCTCGCCATCTGTTTGCCGGCTTTCAGCCCGAACACCGTACACCGCGACGACGAGTAGTTAAACTGAAGTATTGGACGCTCGAAAAGTTGGTTTACTTGTACTTTCCATTGCGATCTCGCTGGGATGCCTGATTTGGGTGCTTTCCGGATCGGAACTGCGGGAACTGCCGCACGAGGTCCGGACGCTTCGCTGGGCCTGGGTGGGAGTGGCGGTGGTTGCCGACATTCTCGTGTATTGCATACAGGGTTGGCGTTGGAGCCTGCTGCTCGACCCGGTAGCGAGAATTCCGATCCTCAAATCCATCCGTGCGATATACGTCGGACTGTTCGCAAACGAGATCATTCCCCTTCGCGCAGGCGAAGCGATCCGCTGCTATCTGCAGGCGCGCTGGAGCCACCTGCCATTTTCGGTGGTGGTGGCGTCTGCGATCATCGAGCGGATCTTCGACGGCGTGTGGCTGGTGATCGGACTGTTTGCGGTTGTGCGTTATGTCCGCGAACTGCCCAAGGCCTTTGTCGAAGGCGGCAGCGTGCTGGCGATCGTCGTATTGATCGGCGCGGCCGTGCTCTTCGTGGCGATGCTACAGAAGAATCGCGCGCTGCGCACGCTCAAGAACGAGGGCTGGCAGCAGCACGTGCGGGTTCTGATCGAAGATCTGAACCTGATCGGCTTTTCGAAGTACCTGGCGTACTCTGCGCTCATGAGCCTGCCTTACCTGTTGATGCAGGCGGTTCCGATCTGGGCGATGATGCACGCCTACGAACTCGAAGACACCTCGCCGTCGATCGCAATCGTGATGATGGTGCTGCTGCGGCTGAGTTCCGCCGTGCCGCAGGCGCCAGGCAACCTAGGGGCGTTTCAAGCGATCGCCGCCGTCGCGTTGACCATGTTCGGGTACGACCGTGCGCTGGCCAAACGGTTCTCGCTGGTGCTGTGGGGTGTGGTGACGCTGCCGCTGTTGGTGACCGGCTTTCTGGCGCTGGCCGTGACAGGAGCGAACCTGAGTGAACTCCGCGCCGAAGCCGCGGAAGCGTCATCGAAGAAGGGATAGCGGCGAACAGCGATCGGCTTTTACGATCCGCCAAACCTAAAAGGCTGGCCTGCGAGGGCGAGCTTTGTCTGCCACCACATCGCCCAGCCATAGGCGCCGCCCAGAACTGTCATTGCTGCTGCCCGCAACGCATCCACCTTCATGAGCCGGTCCACAGCCATCCCCAGCAGGGGCAGAATCTGCAATCCATGCAGGCCCATGAAGTGCGCGATGCGCAGGTCTCCATGCGCCGTGCTCCAGTTCACCCACGGCAACCCGGGGCCGCCATCCGCCGCCCCCACCGTGTGCGCCTGGTTCATGATCATCAACCCGCCCTCGAACCCGGCCCCGATGAACAGCACTAATCCGAAACGGATTCCCCACAAAACTCCAACCGGCAGCGCCGCCGCGGGAGACAGCACGAACAGGCCGAACACCACCGAATCGAGCACCGTGTTGATCCCAATGCAGATGCCCATGAGCGCGAATACCGAGGCATCGAACCCCGTCGCGATGTTGTAGTGCGAAGTCACTCCGCGCGCGGCCTGCATCGTGATGCACGCCATCTCGGCATACATCATCAAGGCTGCCGAGCGGCCCAGCCACAACCGCATCTTCCCGAATCCGTCAATCAATCCCAGCAGAATCGATAGAGTGAAGCAGTACGCCGCGACGGACAGGCAGAACTTCATCGGCTTGATCCACGGATTCAAACCCATAACCGTCCGGGAATCCGCGAAACTCAGCGTCAGGCAGATCAGGAAAAGCCCGAGGTTGAAGATGCCGCCGGCGTTCAGCGCCCCGCTACCGCTGCGCAAAAGCGTCAGAAAAGTGTTGAAGATTGCCATCTGGGTGGGATTCTCAGTAATCAGAGTACAATGAAGAGAGCCGCCTTCCGGCGGCTTTGATTTCCTCTGCCTTATGTATCAAGTCTGGCTGCACCGGTATTCTATTCTTCTTTCGGTTGCAACGCTGTTTTTGATTATCGCGGGCGCTGCGGTCACCAGTAACGAAGCCGGACTGAGTGTCCCCGATTGGCCCCTCTCCTATGGCAAAGTCATGCCGGAGATGAAAGACGGCGTTTTCTACGAACATGGCCATCGCATGGTGGCGACTACGGTTGGATTTCTCACCACGGTGCTTGCGCTGTGGATGGGGTTCGCCGAAAAGCGCTGGGCGATGAAGAAACTCGGTTTTCTTGCCCTTTTCATGGTGATTCTGCAAGGCGTTCTTGGCGGACTCACGGTTCTCTACCAACTCCCCAAATCCGTCAGCATCGCGCACGCGTGCCTCGCGCAATTATTTTTCTCGTTAACGGTCGTCTTCACGCTGCTGCTGTCGCGGGAATGGTTTAATGGGCCGGAACCGGTTGTCGATCAGGGCTTCCCGTCGTTCCGCTCGCTCGCTATCGCTGTGCCGATTCTGGTGCTGGCGCAACTCGCGCTCGGCGCCGCATTCCGTCACAAGGCCGCGGGAGTGATTCCACACATCGTGGGAGCCATCGTGGTGGCCGCGGCGATCCTTTACGAGGCCATTTCGATCCTCACGCAGTATCCGAAACATCGCATCCTCAATCGCGCCGCGTTTACGATGATTGGCGTCATTTCAGCTCAACTGCTGTTGGGCATCGCCGCCTATCTCACGCGTTCTGAAGCCGCCGAAAGCCGGCTCATTTCACCGGCTCTCGTGCTTGCGACCGTCGCGCACACGGCCGTTGGCGCCCTCGCGCTCGCGTCCACTATCTATACAGCCGTTCAGGTGCACCGGCATGTCCAACCAGCTGCGGCGAGAGTCGCGGCCGCCGCCGAGGTCTCCACAACGGCCGCATGATCAACAACTACATTGCGCTAACCAAACCGCGCGTCACGTGGCTGATCCTGCTGAGCACGGCAATCGGCTACTACCTCGGCGCCCTGCGTCACGGCTGGAACCTCTGGACCTTGGTCCACTGCATCGCCGGAACCGCGTTGCTCGCCTCCGGCACCGCCGCGCTCAACCAGTGGTATGAACGCGCCGCCGACGGCAAGATGCGACGCACGCAGGACCGTCCGATTCCCGCCGGCCTCGTGTCTTCGAACAGCGCATTTCTATTCGGCTCGCTGCTGATCGTGCTTGGCGCAGCCGAACTCTGGCTTGGCGCCAACCGCCTCTCGTCGCTGCTCGGCCTGTTCACCGTGGCGTCGTATCTGCTGCTCTACACGCCCTTGAAGCAGGTTTCGCCGCATTCGACGACCATCGGCGCCATCCCCGGCGCGATGCCTCCGCTGATTGGCTACGCGGCCTCCGCGGGCTTTCTCAATACGGAAGCCTGGCTGCTCTTCGCCATCCTGTTTCTCTGGCAGTTTCCGCACTTCTACGCTATCGCCTGGATGTACCGCGAAGACTACGAACGCGCCGGCATTCGGATGCTATCCGTCGTGGAACCCGACGGCGCCTCCACGGCCCGCCGCATCTTCTGGACCTCCCTCGCGCTGGTTCCGCTTAGCCTGTTGCCAAGCCTCTTCGGCTTGACCGGACCGATCTATCTGATCGGCGCCCAACTCGCCGGTTGCGGCTTCGCCTTCTTCTGCTGCCGGATCCTCGAAGAGTGTTCCCGCCAGCGCGCCCGCCATGTTCTGCTCGCCTCCGTAATTTATCTGCCGGTGATCTATGTCCTACTGGTTGCGGATCGCGCTATTTCTTCCTAGCGCTGCCCTTGTATTTACTGCCTGCGGAACGAAATCGCAGTCTTTGCCGCACCTCGGGCCCGTCCCCGCGTTCGAACTGACGCGCGAGGACGGCCAGCCCTTTTCGAGCGCGAAGTCCCTGCAGGGCAACGTCTGGATCGCGGACTTCATCTTCACAAACTGTCCGGGCCCTTGCCCGCGCATGACGCAACACATGAAGCACCTGCAAGACCAGACCGAGGGCATCGATGCGCTCAAGTTCGTGTCCATCACCGTGGATCCCGAACGCGACTCGCCGGAGGCGCTCAAGGCGTACGCGACGCGCTTCAAGGCCGACCCGGGGCGCTGGTATTTCTTGACTGGAACCCAGCAGGCGCTGCAACACTTGAGCAAAGACGTGTTTCGCTTGAGTGACGTCGCCGCCGACCTCGAACACAGCACGCGCTTCGTGCTCGTGGACAAGCTGGGACGCATCCGCGGTTATTACGCGACGGCGGACGCTTCGTTCATGGGCCGCATCATAGAAGACGCGAAATCTCTGGTGAAGGAATAGCGACAGCACAGTGGACGTTCATACCCTGCCCGCGGTCAACGCCTCATTGAACGGCATTTCGACCTGCCTTCTGTTATACGGTTACAAGCTGATTCGCGCAGGCAAGCGAGAACAGCACCGCAACGCGATGCTCGCCGCGCTCGCGACGTCGACTCTGTTCTTGACTAGTTATCTGGTCTATCACGCGCAAGTGGGTTCCGTGCCGTTTCAGCGGCAGGGCTTCATCCGCATGGTTTACTTCGCGATTCTCATTCCGCACTTCATTCTCGCGGCGTTCGTTCCGGTTTTAGCGGGAGTCACGTTGTGGAGAGCTTACAAGGGCCAGTTCGCAAGGCATCGCGCGATCGCGAGAATCACGTTTCCGATCTGGCTCTACGTCAGCGTCACGGGTGTGATCGTGTACCTGATGCTGTACCAGATGTAAATTACTTCTTCTTCTTCTTCTTGAACACAAGCAGGCTCGAGAGTGCGGACACCACGGCGCCTACGACGAACGCCACGGTCCATTGAAACTCGTCCACGCTGGCGAAACTCTTGGCGGGGCTCATCAAGTTCCCTTTGACGCTCAGATACGCGAAGATCACGGCCCAAACCGGCAACAGATAACGTAGCGAACCTTTGGTGAAGGCGGCGAGAGCAGCGGCCAGGATTCCCGTGATGCCGAGAATCATCAGCCACATCGTCAGTTCCGAGCCCTTCCACGACATCGACTGCAGAGTTAAAACGTCCCCGCTCGACTTGCCCACAATCCCCAACCCCAACAACACCACCCCCGAAGCAGCCGTAAAAACATAGCTGAACACTCGTAGGGCGAATTCGATAATACGCCGCAAAGTCAAACCCTCCATTTGCGCCTCCGGACGGGGCGCGTGAAACGGTTATTGTATCAGGCGTAGCCTTGCTCGGGCCTCGAACAACTGGTATGGTCATTTCACCGGATTTTGGCATTTTGACCATACCAGTTGGCAAACCGCGATTCCCGCGCCCGGAGACGGGAATTGATACGATCAATACTCAAAGCAGACGGCATCATCATGACACGTAGAAACCTGCTCGCACGCGCCGCCGCTTCGCCGGCGTTGCTCGCGCAAACTTCCGGCGGCCGCAAACCGCGTCTCGGACTCGACCTCTTTTCACTTCGCTCCCAGGGTTGGGACGCGTTCCAGTTTCTCGACTACGCGGCGAAGTTCCAGATCGAAACCGTGCATTATTCGGAAATTCGCTTCATGGGGTCGCTCGAAGACGATCACCTGAAGAAGGTCAAGGCGAAGTCGGAAGAACTCGGCATTCAGATCGAACTCGGCATGCGGTCGATCTGCCCGACATCGAAGGCCTTTGACCCCAAGCAAGGCACGGCCGAAGAGCAGTTGACCCGCATGATCCACGCCGCGAAAACCGTCGGTTCGCCGATTGTCCGCTGCTTTCTCGGCACCTTCGCCGATCGCGAAAATGGCGAGATCGACCGGCATATCGAAAGCACGATCAAGGTGCTCAAAGCCATGAAGTCGAAGATTCGCGACTCGGGGCTCAAGGTCGCCGTCGAAAACCATGCGGGCGACATGCAGGCTCGCGAATTGAAATCCCTTGTCGAGGGCGCCGGCAAAGAGTATGTAGGCGTTTGTCTCGATTCCGGCAATCCGCTGTGGGCGATCGAAGATCCGCATCTGACGCTCGAGACGCTCGCCCCGTACGTCCTCACCAGCCATGTTCGCGACACCGCGTTGTGGCGGACTCCGGAAGGCGCCGCGGTGCAATGGACGCGCATGGGCGACGGCAACATCGACATCAACGGTTACCTGACGAAGTACCTGGAACTTTGCCCCGGCAAATCGATTTCCCTCGAAATCATCGTCACCGGGCCGCGCATGTATCCTTTCCACACGCCGAAGTTCTGGGATGCGTACAAGAAGACGCCGGCCTGGGAATTCAGCCGTTTTCTCGCCCTCGCCGACCGTGGAACCGCGCGGGCCGCGGCGCCTCCAACGCCCAAAGAGCGCGTCGCGGAGAAGGAACGCGAAGATCTCGAAGCGAGCATCCGCTACACCAAGGAGTTTTTGAAACTGTGAGCAGCATTCTCGAAGGAAAGACCGCAGTCGTCACCGGCGCGAGCCGCGGCATTGGCGAGGCCATCGCCGCCACGTTCATTCTCGAAGGCGCCGCTGTTGTGATTTGCGGCCGCAAGCAGGAAACGCTCGACCAGGTCGCCGCGGCGATGCCGAAGGGGCCGGGCCGCGTGTTGCCGGTTGCGTGTCACGTGGGGCGCGCGGAAGACATCAAGCGGCTGGTTGAAACCGCCAACAAGGAGTTCGGCAAGATCGACATCCTGGTGAACAACGCCGCCACCAACATCGCGCAGGAACCCGTGCTTGGCATCGACGAAGGCAAGTTCGACAAGATGGTGGAAGTGAACCTGAAGTCGGCGTTCCGTCTGATACAGAGCATCGCGCCGGGCATGTGCGAACGAGGTTGGGGATCGATCATCAACATCGCGTCCATTGCGGGATTGAGGCCGCAATATCACGGAATGCTGTACAGCATGACCAAAGCCGCGCTGATCATGATGACGCAGTCGTACGCGCTCGAACTCGGGCCGCAAGGCGTACGCGTCAACGCCATCTGCCCTGGCCTGATCAAGACCGTCCTCAGCGAGTATTACTGGAAGGACGAAGAGCGGCTGGCGAAACAGATGAGCAAACAGCCTATCCGCCACATCGGGCAACCGCAGGAAATCGCGGATCTGGCGTTGCTGCTCGCGAGCGGCAAAGGCTCGTACATCACCGGGCAATCCATCGTCGCCGACGGCGGGTTGACCCTCACCAGCATGTAAGGACAATCATCATGACACGCCGTAAGGCACTTTTATCCACGGCCGCCGCGAGCGCGGCGGCATTCGCGCAGATGCCCAACGTCACCGTACGCAAAAGCAAGCTGAAGCAATCGGTCTGCTCGAGCGTCTTCGGCCGCGGGACAGCTTTTGAGGTGATGTGCTGGGAAGCCGCCCGCATGGGCTTCAAAGGCTTTGACCTGCGCGGCGTGCAGGACTTTCCGATGCTCAAGAAGTACGGCTTGCTGCCAACCATGGTTCCCGGCGGAGGCGGCACGATCCCCGAAGGGCCGATTCGCAAAGAGAATCACGCGGCGATCGAAAAGAATTGCCACGAGATCATCGACGCCTGCGCCGCGGCGGGCGCGCCGAATGCGATCGTGCTGAGCGGCGAACGAAAGGGCATGTCCGACTCCGAGGGGCTCGACAATTGCGTTGCGTTTTTCAACAAAGTGAAGGCGCACGCGGAGGACAAGGGCGTAACGCTTTGCCTCGAATTGCTCAACAGCAAGGTGGACCACAAGGGCTACATGTGCGACCACACGGCGTGGGGCGTGGAGGTCTGCAAGCGCGCCGCTTCGCCTCGTGTGAAATTGCTGTTCGACATCTATCACATGCAGATCATGGAAGGCGATCTGGTGCGGACGATCCGCGACAATTTCCAATGGATCGGCCACTTTCATACGGCCGGAGTCCCCGGGCGGCACCAGTTGGACGACACGCAGGAGATCCAATACCGGGCCATCGCGCAAGCGCTCGCGGACCTGAACTATCAGGGCTACATCGCGCACGAGTATTCGCCAATACAGGGCCTCGATCCGATCAAGGCCCTGGAGCAGGCGGCGTCGCACTTCGACGTCGTGTAGTTTCTCAGCGATCCCGGAAAAGTTTGGGCGCATCGATCTTCGAGAGATCGAGTTCGAGTTTCGCCCCGTCCGGCGTGATTGCCCCGACGGTGAAGGCGCCCCATGCGACGAGCGTGAGCCGCGCCACGCCCTTGAAGTTGAGCGGCACGGTTTGAACCATCTTCGGGAAGGTCGGATGCAGATAGAGCGTCACGTCGCCCGAAACCGGTTTCGACGTTCGGCTGGATACCGTCAGGTCCACCTGGAATTCGTGCCCGCTCAGCATCGGGGTCACCTTGGCGGATAGCTCCCAGTCGTCGTTCCGGTTGCTTCCGCCAAACACACCCTTCCATGGATCGTCGGGAACGGTCCCGGGTTCGATCACAGGAGCTGCTGCGCCGGGGGACGAAAGCTCCGAAATCCAGTTGCGAGCGGCCGCCTTCGGCTCTTGCAGGGCGCCGGCGCTACTTGCCTGATCCTTCACTTCTTCCTCTTTTTTCGCTCTTTCGCTGTCGGTGAAGAGTTTTGGCAGGTTGGTCACCGCCCATAGATAGCCCAGCCAGAATCCAGCCGTGCCGTAAAAGAGCATGATGCTGAAGCTGGCGCTATGCGCCCACGAAACGGCCTCGCACATTCCTTTGCAGGGCGGCATGCAAGCAGCCGCGAATTTTGCGGCGCTGTCCAGGTACCCTACGATCTTGTCGAACTGCGTCAAGGTCACGCCTACGATAATCTTGGTCAACCAATCTGCGATCTGCTTCAGGTTGTCACTCGAACGGAAGTCGGTCTTCTGATTCGGCGCGCTCGCAGTTGGTGGATTGGTTGGCGACGGGTCATTCCGCCGCTCCGGTATCCCGAACAATAACCCCAAGAATGAACCAATTAGCAGGCTGGCAAACGCCAGAAGGAAGAACACCGCAGGCACCAGGTAGACACCATAGCCCACTCCCAAGCCTGCGATCACCAGAAATCCCGCGGCCATTATGGCGCCAATACACGACACTACCGCCGACAGGCGATCGTTCGGAGATCCTCCGCCAATCGCCGTCAGGAAACTCGAAATCAATTTCATTTCTTCCCTCCTACGGGAGAAGCGTAATTCCCGCGCGTTCGGGGACACGGACTTGAATCGCGGCTCCGGTTGCGCACATCACAAGAAGGGTGCGAATCCTTGCGATTTCCGGCAGCTTGCGGGCTGCCTCGACGAATACGACTCTTTTGCGCGCCATGGTTTTGCTTGCGCCTACGGATGTCGAGATCGTGTTTTGCGAAGAGCTTGAGCGGATTCCGCCCTTCAATCCCGACCTCGACGTGGAGCCTGCCGCCGAGGCCGTGGCGAATTTTCGGATGCTCGTGAAGAGTTCCGACGCTGTGGTGTTCTCGACTCCGGAGTATGCACATGGGGTTCCGGGATCGCTCAAGAATCTGCTCGACTGGGTTGTTGGCAGCGGGGAGCTTTCCGATAAGCCAGTCGCGCTGATTCACGCTTCGGCGCAAGGGGAACATGCGAAAACCTCCTTACGGGAGACGCTGCGCACCATGAACGCCAGAGTTCTCGAGGAAGTTGAGCATACGGTGTCTTTGCGCGGCAAGAAGCTGACCGCGGATCAATTGGCCGCCGACGCTGAGCAGGCTTGCGTGATCCGCGGCTTTGTCAAGGAGTTGGCTGATCGATTGTCCGTGCACCAGGCTCCTCAGCCGGTCTTGGGTTCGGCTGCTGGGATTGGCGGACTCGAGAATGGATGGGATTCTCCTTTGACTGATGCGGCACTCGGGGAACTCATCAAATAGGCAGTGTTGCGGTCACTTCTTTGACCGCATCGCCGTTGTTGATTAGGTTCACCTCGGCGGTTTTGGGGTCGGCGCCGGTTATCGTGAACGTTCCGCGATGCTTTCCGAGGAAATCCCGCGTTTCCTAGAGGGCCTTTTCGTTCCTGGCGCCCTCCGTGCGGGGCCCCCATTTCTTGAACCGCAACCCCTGCTTGCCGGCAAGTCTCGTGGGCACGCAGCACTGCCCGCGGAAGATTGCGTCTGCCTTACTACACACCACATGGGCC
>JACXTT010001040.1_pt1 | contig 47361 bp, 39 predicted proteins | sample 9270951 | NCBI WGS metagenome assembly JACXTT01 (sample SAMN15532306, study PRJNA645909) | rock metagenome | isolation source: weathered quartz diorite | place: Puerto Rico | collected 2017-06-21 | reverse complement strand
CCCCAGGATCCTGCTTATTTGTCCCCGTTCCCCCATGCAGAGGCCGATCAGCGGCTGGCGGTCCCGCCGGGCTCTTTCCATGACTCTGAACAATGTCTCGGTATCGCAAATGTCATTTGCCATGGTCGCAAGCTTGACGATCCCGGCTCCCGTCCTCCGGCATTTTTCATAAATCGCCGGCAGAGTCGTAGGTGTCTCGAGAAAGTTATGATAGGAGCAAATGACCTTTTCTGAAGATTTCCCGACAATTTTTCTGACAACGTTATTGCCCCAGCTCAGCTCCATGTCGACATATCCCGCTCCGCGCTCCAGGGCTTCGGTCAAAAGCTCCACCTGTTCCGTCGCCGCGCCCGCAAAATCTCCCCCCTCGTCGCGGCGCCGGTTCGTGATGATCAGGTCCGGACGGCGCCTCGGCAGCAGACGGCCGAGCTCGAGGCTTTTGACTCGATCCACCCGGAGTTCGGTGATCGCTCGACCCCCCTTTCCGATCAGCCGCAAAGCCTCGTCCATCGATTCCGGAGCTATCGACCTGCAAATCCTCATCCCAACGCCCTGGCGACCTCCGACAGTGTGAGCGGGACCCCGGGCACGCCTCTCCCGATTCCCTTGAGCAGGGTGTAGCGGACCGTCCCGCCAATGGCCTTCTTGTCACGGGATGTCGCGCGAAGGATTTCTCCCACGTTTTTGTTCATTTCTGTCGGTAGGCCATACAGCGTCAGGAGTTTTTCGACGCGGAAGGAATCCACAGCACGGAGCATCCCACATGAGGCAGAAATTCTTGATTCGGCAGCCATGCCGATGGCGACCGCTTCCCCGTGAAGGAGTCTGTAGCCGGATCTCAGTTCCACCGCATGCCCTATCGTATGGCCGAAGTTCAATATCCTTCGCAACCCCGTCTCGCGCTCATCCTTTTCGACAATTTCCCGCTTGAGTTCCAGGCAGCGCCTGACCACGCGGCCGAGCACCCCGGTTTTACGGGCGAGTATCTCCCCGGACGAGCGTTCGAGGATCGTGAAAAGTCTCGCATCAAGGATGGCTGCGTACTTGATCACCTCGGCAAGGCCGCTCCTGAACTCTCTCTCCGGGAGCGTCCCCAGCGTCTTCAGGCAGACGTAGACCTTCGAAGGCTGATGGAAGGCCCCGATGAGGTTTTTCCCGAGAGGATGATCGACACCGACCTTTCCTCCGATGCTGCTGTCGACCTGTGCAAGGAGCGAGGTGGGGACCTGGACGTATGGGACTCCTCTCAAAATGGTCGCTGCGACGAATCCCGCTAGATCTCCCACCATCCCGCCACCCAGAGCGATGATCAGGGATTCGCGTGAGATTTTCAGGGACAGCAGCCGGTCCTCTATTCGCTCCTTCATGCGCCGGCTCTTGCTCGATTCGCCGGGAGGGACGATGACGAGGGGAAAACCGGAAAAATGGCGGCCATAGTGAGAACCGACGTTTTTGTCGGTGATGACGAACGAAGAATCCGCGAGGCGCTTGATGTCACGGGCGATTTCTGATACGCCCCGGGCAAAAACGACCGTATAGGAATTTTTCCCCTTCACCCGAATCCGTAGGTCGCGTCCCATGGCCTAATTAATCCTGTCGAGAGCGTCCCTTATGGGTCCGATGAATTTTACGGCCCGTTCGACCGCCCCGGCGGGGGCGCCGTCGGCCAGGACTCTGACGAGTGCGCTGCCGATGATGACGCCGTCTGAATGTTTCGCTAGTTTTCCGGCATCTCCGGCGGATCCGACCCCGAAACCGACGAGGACCGGATTTAAGCGGACGACGGCGCGCATGCGCACGAGAAAACTCTCCGCCTGGCCGGCAAGCGATTCGCGCGCTCCCGTCACCCCCGTGACCGAGATGCAGTAGAGAAATCCCTTTGAGACGCTGTCAAGTTCTTTTATTCGATCGTCCGGCGTTGTCGGCGCGGCAAGGAAAATGGGATTGATGGCGTGCTCCGACGCAAGCTCGAGGTATTCTGCACTTTCTTCCAAAGGCATGTCAGGGATGATCACGCCGTCGATTCCGGCCCGGAGGCTTTCTGCAAAAAATCTCTCGAGCCCGTACGCATAGAGCGGGTTGGCGTACCCCATGAAGACCATGGGAACATCGGTCCGTTTCCTGACTTCAGCCGCAATGCTGAGGGTCTTACCGACCGTGATGCCGTTGCGCAGGGCGGCCTCCGAGCTCATCTGTATCGTGGGACCGTCTGCGATCGGATCGGAAAACGGCATGCCGAGCTCGAAGAGATCTGCCCCCGCCTGTTCCAGGCCGAGGATAAGCGGCAGGGTTGACTTCAGCGTCGGATAACCGGCAGTGAGGTAAAGGGACAGCGCTTTCTTTCCCTCCCGACGCATGTCGTCGAGCCGTGCGAGCCGGTTCATGTGACGCCCTTCAGCGATTTCCAGGCAGCCGTGATCGACGGAAGATCCTTTTCTCCCCGGCCGGAAAGGTTGACGATGACGGTGTCGGTTGCCGCGGGCATGAGATGACGGAGATAGGCGAGGGCGTGCGACGATTCCAGCGCCGGCAGGATTCCCTCAAGGTGAAGGAGCTCGAAGCATGCATCCAAAGCCTCCTGGTCCGTCGCAGCGAGGTACTGGACCCGCCCGGATTCTTTGAGAAAACTGTGTTCCGGACCTACTCCCGGATAATCCAGCCCCGCCGAGATGGAGTGAGCGGGGAGGACCTGGCCATCGCCGGTCTGAAGCATGTAGCTGTACGAGCCGTGCAGCACCCCGGGCGTTCCAGCGCAGAGCGTGGCGGCATGCTTTCCGGTTCCCAGGCCCAGACCCGCCGCCTCAACTCCAATGAGTTTGACGGGGTCGTTCAGGAAAGCGCTGAAAATCCCGAGTGAATTGCTTCCGCCTCCCACGCACGCGACGATATGCCCTGGGAGACGGTTTTCCTTTTCGAGGATTTGCGCCCGGGTTTCTTCGCCGATGACCGACTGGAAATCTCGGACTATCATCGGGTAAGGGTGGGGCCCCACGACGGAGCCGATGACGTAAAATGTGTCCCGGACGTTCGTGACCCAGTCGCGGAGAGCCTCGTTGGTCGCGTCCTTCAGCGTTCGTGTGCCCGATGTTACCGGAACGACGTCCGCCCCCAGGAGCTTCATGCGTGTGACGTTTATCTCCTGCCGCTGCATGTCCTCCGCTCCCATGTAGACGACGCACGTCAGCCCCATCATCGCTGCGACGGTCGCCGTCGCGACGCCGTGCTGGCCGGCCCCGGTTTCTGCGATGATCCGGGTTTTCCCGATACGCCGGGCCAGGAGTATCTGGCCTATCGTGTTGTTGATCTTGTGGGCGCCCGTGTGGCAGAGATCTTCCCTCTTGAGGTAAATCCTCCCATTCCCGTAGCGCCTGGTGAGTCGTTCGGCGAAATAGAGCGGGGTGGGACGTCCTGCGAAGTCTTTGAGCAGTTTTCTGAACGACGATGCAAATACCGGGTCATCCTTGATGCCGGAGTACGCATTCTCGAGCTCGGCAAGCGCAGCGATCAGGGTTTCGGGAACGAACCGCCCGCCGAATTTCCCGAAATGGCCCCTCTCGTCGGGGGAGACTCTCGGATGCTCGGCCCGGGCCATCAGGAGACCTCGGCATGTGACAGCGTGAGCGTTCGCTCCATTATCGGCGCCAGCTGTTCCAGCCTTTCAAGGAGCGCCTTGAAGGTGGAGGGTTTCAATGATTGATAGCCATCGGAGAGCGCGGCGGAGGGATCGGGATGAACCTCGATGATGAGTCCGTCCGCGCCTGCGGCCACCGCCGCCATCGACATCGCGCTTACGCCGTCCCAGACGCCGATTCCGTGGCTGGGGTCGACGATTATCGGAAGATGGCAGAGTTTTCTGATGATGGGGATCGAATTCAGGTCGAGGGTATTTCTGGTCGACGTTTCGAATGTCCGTATTCCGCGCTCGCAGAGGATGACGTTGAGGTTTCCGGCATAGAGGATATATTCGGCCGCCATCAGGAACTCTTCGATGGTTGCGGCGAAACCGCGCTTCAGCAGGACAGGCTTCTTCTGAGCCCCCACCGCTTCGAGGAGCGAGTAGTTCTGCATGTTCCTCGCGCCCACCTGGAGCACATCGGCACACTCGGCAACGATCGGAAGCGTCTCCGTATCTTTCACCTCGGTCACAATGCGCATCCCCGTCACTTCCTTCGCTTCCTTGAGAAACTCCAGAGCGTCGGCCTTGTATCCCTGGAAGGAATAGGGGGACGTGCGGGGCTTATAGGCGCCTCCCCTTAGGAATTTTATTCCCATCTCCTTGAGCATCCAGGCGATTTCGATGATCTGCTGCCTGCTCTCGACCGAGCAGGGCCCGGCGATGACCGCCAGCTCCTTCCCCCCGAGGGGTCCCGCTCCCTCTACCTTCACAATAGTGCCGGCGGGATGCGCATCCCGGCTCACCAGCTTGAACGGCTTCGTGACAGGTATCGCCTCCAGAACGCCGGGCAGCGTAAGGAACAGCTCGGGGTCGACCTTACCCTTGTTGCCTGTGATTCCGATGGCGAGGCGTTCCTCCCCCGGGATTTCGTGAGGCAAATATCCGAGAAGCTTTATTTTGCCCTTCACACGCTCCACGTCGGAGCGGTCGGCGTCCAGTCGCATGATGATCAGCATGGTCCCGTCCTTTTCCTCAGTCGTGAATTGTTCTGGTCACGCATTGTCAAGCTTTGCGATCCGTTCAAAAAGTTTTTCAACCTTTGCCCGATCCTTCTTCCCGGGCTCCGATTCGACGCCACTGTTGACGTCGACGCCATGCGGCATGACCGATCGGATCGATTCGGCGATGTTGTCCGGATCGAGGCCGCCAGCAAGAATGAGGGGGAAGTACTTTTTCATTTCCGATGCGATCGAGAAATCCGCTTGTTCACCCGAGCCTCCGTACAGTGGGGCCCGGGCGCCGTCGATCATGGCCGCAGCCAGATCCCGGTAGCCCGCCATGACCTGAATTTCCTCGGAGTTTCGGAAGCGGAACGCCTTCCAGACTTTTTGTCCGAAACCCTCGCACTCGGCCGGGCCCTCGTCCCCGCTCAGCTGTATCAGTCGAATGCCCGTCTGGGCGACGGTCTCGATGATGATCTCGCGGGATTCGTTGACGAAGACTCCGACGGGAGTGACATAGCCCGGAATGTCGGCGATGATCTCGCGGGCCAGCTCCGGCTCGATGTAACGCGGGCTGTTCCTGTAAAATATAAAGCCAAGGAAATCTGCCCCCGCCCCGGCGCAAAGAAGCGCGTCCTTTCGGGATGTTATTCCGCAGATCTTAACGAGGGGTTTCATGGGAAAAGTCGTCGAGCAGCCTGGCCAGGGCGCTCCCCGGATCGGGGCTTTTCATGAAAAACTCGCCGATGAGGGCTGCGCGAATCCCCGATGCCGAGAGCTGCGCGAGATCCCTGGATGTGGAGATTCCGCTCTCTGCCACGAGAGTCACATCTTTCGGAATATGACGTGCTATGTCCCGGACCCGGCCGGAATCAACCGCAAACGTCCTGAGATCGCGGCTATTGATCCCGACAAGTTTCATCCGGTCAAAGTCCAATATATCAATCTCCCTTAATTCATACAATTCAACGAGAGATTCGAGGTTCAATTCCCGGGCTGCCTGAAAGAGCTCGGAGAGCTGGGATTTGTCCAGAATGGCTGCAATCAAAAGCACCGCGTCGGCGCCGAAAGCCCTGGCTTCGACGATCTGGTATTCGTCGACGATGAAATCCTTCCGGAGCAAAGGTATCTGAACGGCGGCGCGGGCCTCGGAGAGATCCTCCAGCGTGCCCGAAAAGTACCGCTCGTCCGTCAGCACGGAAATGCCCGACGCGCCGTTCCGGGCGTAAGAGAGGGCGATTTCGCCGGCGTCGATCTGGGCGCGCAAATGACCCGCAGACGGCGACGATCTCTTCAGCTCGGCGATTATGCCGAATATATGCGATGTGAGCGAGTCCCTGAGGGAAGCCGTCGCCCGGCGGAAATACTCGCCGTCCCCGAGACTGGCCCGGGAAATCAGTTTCTTCCTGGAAAGGAGCTCCTCGCGCTTGTGGCTCACGATGTCGTTGAGGATGTTCATCTGTTGGTGAAGGCAATGAGATCCTTGAGTCTCGTGAGCGCGCGGCCCGAGTCGATCGATTCGGCCGCCATGCGAACACCATCCTCTACCGTCTGGGCTTTTCCCGCCGCGATGATGCCGAAGGCGGCGTTCGCCAGCACGTACCGCCGGTGGGGAAGGGGCTCTCCCTTCAGGACTCCCATCGCCAGGCCTGCATTCCGCTCCGCCGATCCTCCCGAAACTTCAGATGGGGAGGTGAGAGGCAGGTTGAATGAGGAGGCAGAGATGTCGTACTCTTTGAGAGCGTCTCCGCCGCCATTCACCTCGAACACAAACGTCGGGGCATGAAGGGAGATCTCGTCGAGTCCGTCGTGCGAATTGACAACAAAGGCCTTCTTTGCCCCCAGTTCCCGAAAGACATCCCCCATCATCCGTGCCGCGGTCCTGTTGTACGCCCCGGCGAGCTGGCGCGTCACGCCGGCGGGATTCGTCAGCGGGCCGAGCAGGTTGAAGCAGGTCTTGATTCCCAGTTCCGCCCTCGGCTTCGCGGCGTATTTCATGGCCGGGTGGAATATCGGGGCGAAGAGGAATCCCACGCCGACCGCGTTGATGCACGAGCCCGCGCGATCCGGTGGCATGTCGATATTCACCCCCAGCGCCTTCAGGAGATCGGCGCTTCCGCAGGAGCTCGACACCGACCGGTTGCCGTGCTTGGCCACCGTGACCCCGGCCCCGGCCACGACGAGGGACGCCACGGTCGAAATATTGAACGTGCCTGAGCCGTCTCCTCCCGTGCCGCACATGTCGATGGCGTCGGGATCGTCGATAGACACCTTCACCGATTTTTCACGCATGACGCTCACAAATCCGAGGATTTCATCGGTCTGTTCCCCTTTGAGCCGCATCGCGATGAGAAAGGCGGCGATCTGCGCCTCCGTCGCCCGACCTTCCATGATCGTTCTCATGACCTCCTCAGCCTCGGCGCGGGTCAGGTCCCGCCTCTCACCAAGCTTCCGGATGAATTCTTTCATGGTTTGCTTTCGGTAGTGCGCAGCCAGTTTTCCACGATCGCGGCGCCGCAGCGCGTGAGAATCGATTCGGGGTGAAACTGTATCCCCTGCACTGGCCGGGTGCGGTGACGGATTCCCATGACGACGCCGTCATCGGTCCGCGCCGTGACGAGGAGATCCTCCGGGACCGGATGTGAAAGGACGAGTGAATGATACCTCGTCGCATCGAAGGGATTCTTGATCCCTGCGAAAAGCGGGTCCTGGCCGTGGAATATTTTTGAGGTTTTCCCGTGCATGAGCCGGGGAGCATGGTCTATGGCGCCTCCGAACGCGAACCCGATGGCCTGATGTCCCAGACAGACGCCGAGAACAGGGATGTCTTCCAGCTCCCGTATCATCTGCACGCAGATCCCTGCATTCTCCGGACGCCCGGGTCCGGGAGAAATGACGACCCCCTCCGGATCCATCTTCCTGATCTCTGCCACCGTCGTGCAATCGTTCCGCACAACGTCTACATCGGTCCGGAAGGTGCTGATGAGCCGCACAAGGTTGTAGGTGAAGGAATCGTAGTTGTCGATGATGAGTATCATCCGAGCTCCGAGGCCATCGACAAGGCGTCGATCAACGCCCCGGCCTTGTTCATCGTTTCCGTGAATTCCTTTTCAGGGTCGGAATCGGCCACGATCCCGGCCCCGGCCTGGAAATATATCTTGCCGCCTGCGGCAAACAGGGTTCTGATCGCGATGCACATGTCGACGGAGCCGGAGAAGTCGAAGTATCCGACCCCGCCGGCGTAAATCCCCCGTCGTGAATTTTCGAGCTCGTCGATGATTTCCATCGCGCGGATTTTCGGCGCCCCCGATACCGTCCCCGCAGGAAACGCCGCTTTCAGAACGTCGACGCCGGTCTTTCCCCGGGAGAGCGTGCCTGACACCTTTGAGGCGATATGCATGACGTGGGAATAACGGACAATGGTCATGAGCGCCTCCACCCTGACCGTATCGCACACCCGCCCCAGGTCGTTGCGCCCGAGATCGACAAGCATGATGTGCTCGGCGCGTTCCTTTTCGTCGGCAAGCAGGTCTTTTTCAAGGGCGGCATCTTCCGCGGCGTCCTTTCCGCGGGGCCTTGTTCCGGCGATCGGGTAGATCTCACCTATTTCCCCTTCGACCCGCACCAGGATTTCAGGCGAGGAGCCGATCACCTGCAGACCGCCAAAGTCGAGAAAGTAAAGGTACGGCGACGGGTTTATCACCCTCAGGGCGCGGTAGACGTTGAAAGGGTCTCCCTGCATATCGGCCGAAAATCGCTGCGACAGCACAACCTGGAATATATCGCCCTCCCGGATATAATTCTTCGCCTTTGCCACATTGGCGACGAATCTTTCGCGGGAAATCTCGGGCTGAAGTCCGTCCATGTCCGCACGGAATTGTTTCACCGTCGAATCCCCGGAAAACAGGATCCGCTCCAGATTCAGAAGTTCTTCCGTCGTTTCACGATACACTTCGCGAAGATCCCCGCTGTCCGTGAGGGCGTTGACGATCAATATGGTCTGGTGCTTGAGGTGGTCGAACACGACGACCGAACCGAACAGCCCGAGCAGACTGTCGGGGATGGGGAGCTTGTGCGATGAACCATCCGGGATTTTTTCGATGAATCGTACCGCGTCGTATCCGATGAAGCCCACGAGCCCGCCGGTGAATCTCGGAAGCCCCGGGATCTCGGGCATGTGGAACCGTGAAACAATTTCTTCGATGACATCGAAGAAATTTCCGGACCGTCGGGAAGCTCCTCTGCCCGTGACGACTGTCTCGGTCCCCGTGCAGGAGAGGATCTGGCGCGGATTACGTCCGATGAACGAATACCTCGCAACCCGCTCGCCTCCCTCGACGCTCTCGAAGAGGAAAGAGGCCTCGGTCCCCTGCCTGAGCCTGAGGTATGCCGAGACGGGCGTGAGGGTGTCGGCGAGCATCACCTTGCTCAGGGGGATGACGTTGTATTTTTCTGAATATTTTTCGAACTGAGCGAAATCCATACCCCGGATAAAATGAAAAAGCCCTTCCTGGTGTTCCAAGAAGGGCGTCGTAAAATCGTGCCTATGCCGTTCTCAGCACACCATTGAAGGGGCACCCCACCAATAAGACCAGTTGGAGAATGAGTTCAGCATGCTGAACGATACAAAGATTCCGTGAGATTGTCAAGCAAAAAATATGTGCCGGCCCATGCAGGTGGTCCTTTTCCTCATGGCCGGCAGGGGGGAAGATTTAGAGCCGGTACAGCATCAGGTAGACGATGACCCCGGTGACGGAGACGTAAAGCCAGATGGGATACGTCCATCGGGCGATTGCACGGTGTCTTTCGATAGAGTTTTTCAGGCCCCTCCGGAGAGTGATGATTGCCATCGGGACGATCGCCGCGGCGCAGATCGTATGGGTACCCAGGATCGCGAGATAGACCGTTCTCACCCATCCCTCCCCGGGAAAGCGCGTTGTTCCATGCGAGATGTGATATGTCAGATAGGAAATCATGAAGAGCACGGCGACGCAAAAGGTCGCGATCATCAGCTTTTTGTGCGCATTCCGGTTTCCGAGCCTTATGGCCCGGTGACCCGCGACCAGCAGGATGGCGCTGGTCGAATTCAGCAGAGCGTTTACCAGGGGGAGGTTCTCGATCACGACGGGAGCTTTGACGAGAGGACGTGCATGTCCCTGAGCAGCCGGGCGGTGGCCTCATCATCCTCGCTGTCGTAATAGCCCCGGATGGCGCCGCGCGCATCGACGAGGATGAATTTTTGGCTGTGGACGATCGTATCATCCACCTGGAGGTCGAGGTGAAATCCATCGCTCAGTTTGGCGATGGCTCCCTTCGTCCCGGTCAGGAAAACCCATTTACCTTTGATCGCATTGAAGGACGTTGCGTAGCCGGCCAGAACGTCCGGAGTATCGTTCTCGGGATCGACCGTGCAGGAGACGAGCTGGATGTGCGGATCGCCGGAGAATTTTGACTGAATATCGGCCATCCGGGTGCTCATGACCGGGCAAGCCCCGGCGCAGCGCGTAAAGATGAAGTCGACCACGGAGATCTTTCCTCTGAGGTCCGCGTCGGTGACGGTCCTGTGGTCCTGGGATGTAAGTTCAAACCGGGGGATCTCTCCGTAAACGGGCAGCATGACTTGTTTGTCGATCCTCGTCGTCCAGAACCAGTATGCCAGTATTCCCGCCCCGAGCATGAGCGGGACGACAAAGATGACGAAGAGGAGACCCTTCTTCATTGCGATCCGCCCCCATCTTTCATGACGGCCGCCGATGCGAAGAATGTGCCCAGGGCGAAGAGTATGCTGACGGTGAGACCCGTCGCAAGGGCCGGTCCCCCGGATGAGCCAGCGCGAAAGTAGAGCCCCTCACGGAGCGCGTCGAGCCCGTAGGTGAGAGGGTTGATCGTCATGATGGCGCTCAGCCACCCGGCAGCCCCCGAGGGGGGAAAGAGAGCGCCGGAGAGGAGCCAGAGCGGGATGAGGAAGAGATTCATGATGGCGTGGAATCCCTGCGTCGAATCCATCCGCCAGGCTATGAGGAAACCCAGACCGGTCAGGCCGAAGGATATCACGAGCAGGATGAAGGTGACGAGCACGAGCGAGGCCGGGGTGAGCGAAATCCCGATGAACGGGGCTATGACGAGGATGAGCAAAGCCTGAATCAGGCTCAGCAGGGTTCCTCCCGCGATCTTCCCGAGGGCGATGCTTCCCCGTGCAACGGGAGCGACGATGACGGATTGAAGAAATCCCTCCCTCCGGTCTTCGATGATGGAGATAGTCGAGAATATCGATGTGAAGAGGATGATGAGCACCATCGTGCCCGGGAAGAAATATTCCAGATAGTTTGTGCGGCCCGACGTGGGGTGGCGGAACGATCCCCCGAGGCCTGAGCCGATCAGGAACCAGAAAATGAGGGGTGACCCGATCACACCGGCAAGCCGGCTCCGCTGCCTGTAGAATCGGATGAGCTCGCGGCGGCAGAGCGCCCGGGCCGCCAGCAAGTAATTTCTCATTGTAAGCCCCCCCAGAACTTATGGCCGGTCTTGTGAATGAAAACGTCCTCAAGAGTCGGCTTCGCCAGGGTCACGGAATCAATTTCCCCGGGGAAGGACTCGACGAGCTGCGGGATGAATTCATGCCCCCCTTCCCGTTCGATGCGTACGGTCCCGTCGACGACAGCGGGGGAACCGCCGAATTTCTGCAGAATAGCCGCGCACAGGCGCTCCGGATCCGGAGAGGCGACCGCAATGACGTCGCCACCGATCTCCTGGCGGAGTTCTTCCGGAGTTCCGAGCGCGACCAGCGAACCGCGCTCGACGATCGCGATGCGGTCGCACCGTTCGGCTTCATCCAGGATGTGGGTCGTCAGCAAGACGGTGACCCCTTCGGACGACTGCAATTCCCTGAGGGTTTTGGTAAAATCCTTCCTCGCCGCCGGGTCAAGGCCCGTGCTCGGCTCATCGAGGATCAGGAGTCTCGGCCGGTGGAGAAGCGTCTTAGCGAGTTCGACACGCCGCTGACTGCCCCCGGAAAGTTTCTCGACGGTGTCATCCGCGCGGTCGAGGACCCCGGCCTTGCTGAGCATCTCGTCGATCGCGGAACCAAGGGCGGGTCCGTGCAATCCGTAAAGATGTCCATGCAGGAGGAGGTTTTCACGCGGAGTGAGCTTGACATCGAGGCTCGGGTGCTGAAAAAGAACCCCGATGTTCCGGCGGAAAGTTCGCGTTTCTTTCCGTATGTCCATCCCTAGAGAGAGCACGATCCCACTGGTCGGTTCCAGGGCAGTGGAGAGAATCCTAAAGAGCGTGCTCTTTCCGCTCCCGTTGGGCCCGAGGACGCAGAAAATCTCCCCTTCCCTCACCGAGAAACTGATGTTTCGCAGAGCCTGACGCGGCGGTTCGGTCTTCTTGCGGGACGGATACGTATGGCTGAGAGACTCGACACGCACTGCCTCCGTGCAGCCTGGATTCACACTTTCCAAATCGTTCAGAGCTTGTCGAAACTGAGTATGACGAGAAGGATGGGGAGGTAGACGAGCGATGCGAAGAAGACTTTCCTGGCGTACAGGTTTGAAGACTCGGGCTTGAAATCTTTTGTCGATTTCAGCAGCATGATCCCGAGGAGGAGAAACCCCGAGCCGAGGAGCAGCGCGCCGGCGGCCGACACGAGGCCTGTCATGCCGAGGAGTGCTGGGGCGACGGTCGCGGGGATCAGGGCAAGTGTGTATCCGAGGATGTGGCGGCTTGTCTTCCGGCATGACGGATCAAGAACGGTTAATACCCTGAACCCGGCCCGGGAGTAGTCCTTCCTGTACAGCCAGGCGAGCGAAAAAAAGTGGGGCATCTGCCAGAAGAACAGAATCGCAAACAGGACGACTGCACCGGGCCCGAGATCGTTCCGGGCCGCAGCCCATCCCATGACGGGGGGAAGAGCCCCGGGAATTCCGCCGATCACCGTGGAGAGAGGAGTCACGCGTTTCAGCGGAGTGTAGAGGAAGAGATAAGTCGTCCAGGTAATCACGGCCAAAAATCCTGTGAGCAGGTTGACGAAGATGGTCAGCTCCAGGATTCCGAAAGTCGATATGCCGATGCCGAAGGCGAGAACCTCGCCGGGCTGCATCCTTCCCGAGGGCAGGGGGCGGCGTTCCGTCCGTCTCATGAGAGCGTCATAGGATCGTTCGATGTACTGGTTCAGCGCGCCCGCTCCGCCGCCTACCAGGAGCGTGCCGACCGCCGCATGAACGAACAGCCAGTAAGGGAAGGCGCCCGAGTTGCCCAGATAAAAACCGCACAGGGTCGTGAGCACCGAGAGGCCGGTCAGCTCCGGTTTCATGAGCTCGATGTAATCAAGAATCTTAAGCCTGGGCATCGCGGCTGCGCCGACACGCGTATTCATACGGCCGCCTCGCCGAGCGCAATCCGGGTCGGCCGCAGTCCGGACAACCTCAGGACGCGCAAACTGAGAGCCGCGCTCGTGACAAGGAGAAGCGCCCCGACGGCCACGTGCGCCGTGGTGAAGAGAACGTTCTTTGCCGTCACTACCGTGAGGGCGCCGAGGGCGATCTGGGAGGCGAGGAGTATTAAAAGAACATACCCCCACCGGGCCAAATTTGGAACGCGAAGGATCCTCACAGACGTCCAGACAACAAGCACCGAGACGACGGCGGCCCAGAGCCTGTGGAGCATGTGGATGGAAACTTGCGAGGCGGTCACCGCGCCATCCGCGGCAATCCGGATACCGGACTGGATCAGCTGGCTGTTGTATTTCTCCAGGAACTCGGGCGAAAGCGACGGCCATACCTGGCCGTAGGCGAGGGGGAAATCGGGGACCGCGAGCCCTGCATTGGTGTGACGCATGACCGCCCCAAGGATGAGCTGGAGGTAAATGGCAGCGGCTGTCACGACCGGGAGCCAGACGACTCCCACGGGACCGGTCGACCGACTGTCTGTCCGCCACCATTCGGAGGTGACGCAAACCAGCGAGATCATGATCGTAAAAAATGTCTGTGCCAGAGTCGCATGCCCCGCCGAGATGGCAGGGGGGAGGAGGAAGAGAACGGTCAGCCCTCCCAGAAGGCCCTGCGCGATTACCGTGCCCAGGGCGGCAATGCCCAGGAGGCGGACCCACCTTCTCTCCTCGCGCTTCCACAACCATATGGCGAGAATAAGAGTCAGGAATCCGACGACGCTCGCGATCATCCGGTGAGTATGTTCGTAAACAATACCGCCGGTCATCTGATTGAGAGGGAATGCGAACATGAACTGCCCGTATGTCGTGGGCCAGTCGGGCACCGAGAGCCCCGACCCTGTGCTTGTCACGAGGCCTCCTGCGATCAGGAGGAGGAAGGTGCAGAACGCCGTAAACACGATGAAGCGGTGAAGATTTCTGTATCCCAAAACTATTCTCCCGGGGGAGGGGCCTGTGCCGAAGTGTCCGCGGGGGTCGAAGGTGGCGGGGCGAGCGCCGCTTCCTGGTCGTCAATCCATTTCTGAAAATCTTCCGGCGTCTGAACCGTGATATAGCCCCGCATCCGGTAATGTCCCAGCCCGCAGAGCTGGGCGCATGCAATTTCGGTCGGGGTCGCCGGTGCGGCCATGACCTCGCTGATTCCCGCTTCCGAAAGCTTTGTCACCATGTCCTCCGACATGGGATCTCCCTTCGCGCCGATCGGGTTCCCCGTCTTATCGTTGTACGCGTCCATGAGGACGAAGGCATCCATACCCGAGGCCTGCCGTGCGGGGACCTGCTTCACGGCCATCTCGATGAGCTTGGTCACGGCATCCTCGGTCAGCGATGAGCTTTTTCCTACGGCCACCGCGCCCGATGTGTCCTTGTAGTCGTCCATCACGACATACTTGTCCATCGCGGCCATCCGTCGCGCGGGGACCTCCGGGATGCCGGCATCGGCGAGTTTTCCCATGTTCTCAGCCGTCAGGCGGTCTCCCTTTGAGATAATCCCGCCCCCCTGGCTGTCCGCCACATCCCTCATTGCCACCATATCGTCCGCGCTCGATCCCTTCTGTACGCGGACCGCTTCGATGGCCGGAAGCACTATCATGCGGGCCTTCTTCATCGCTTCGGAGATCGAGAGCTTTCTTTTCAGTTCGTCCCGGATCATCTCGGTCGTCTTCGTAGGGGTAAACCAGAGCGGGATGACCATGCCCGGGATCGCGTCCTGCTTCATCCGGTATACCGGAAGGTTGAAGCTGTGGATCACATCCTTTGTGCTGAGATAGACGATGACCGGCTTGTTCACCGGAAGGTTGAGCTGGTTGATGGTGGTTATATCGTCCTTGGCATCCGGATCGTTGCGGTCGAGCCCGAGGGGGTTTTCGGCGTCAATGAGGCTCAGGGAGGTTTTTCCGAATTTCCCGTCGGGGCCAGCATAGTGGACGTTCCACGCAAACTGTTCGGCAACCACCCGGACAACCGTTGCCTCCTTCTGGTCGGGGAAGGCATCGACGCGTTTCGACCAGAGGGGGACGGAGAACACGGCGAGGAGAAGCACTTCGATAACGAGCACGCCGGCCTCGAGATAGGTCGAGATATGATTCTTGACGCCCGTGTAATTCGCCTGCGGATTCTTCGATTTCCGGAACCGGAAGAGCACCAGGACGTAGAAGGCTCCCCATCCCACGAAGAGGACCAGCATGAGCCAGTGCACGAGACCGATAAGACTGTCGATCGCGGGGCCATGTGCCGAGCCGTCGGGGGGGAGGCCTAATAATTGTTCCATTCCACAATTCCTTTATCATTGTTCATGAGTTGTCCCTCCTCGTTCACGAAGGTGTGCGAGAAAGTTTTCATGTGAGCCCTGTACCGGCGCCACAGGAGAAAGAACGCGGCCAGGATGCCCGAGAGGACGGCGCCCGTTATTCCGAGCATGGTGAATATCGCCGCATTCGTTCCCGCCACCATGGTCGAATCTTTGGCGCCGAAGCAGACCGGGCACGCCGCCGCCAGATGTGCAGAGAGGAGGATGCAGGGCGCTATTTTTGCGAGAAACTTCAGAGAAAACTCACATGCCGGAGCTTTTTCAAAAATCTCACTCCGTAGATGATCAGCGCGATTCCGGCGACGAACGATAGTATGCCGAGAGCGATCATCTCCGGCCGTCCGGCGGATGTCATGAATAACCACACGCCGAAGGAGAAAGCGAGGAGAACTGACAGGGCGATGAAGGCGATATGGAACGATTTAAGGGACACTCTTTATGATTATCGGGTCGGCATGGTGAAAGATCGGAAGCCACATGAGGGCGACGAAGAAGACGAGCGTCAGGATGAGAGTCGCGTAGATCGCCTTTTTCTCCGAGATAAGGTGCATGAAATAACTTGCGACGAGCGATCCCTTGATGGTTGCGATCATGAGGGCGACGAAAATGGCCGCCTTCATATTCAAATGGAGATAAGAGACGGTGACGGTGATGATCGTGAGGGCCAGCAGCGAAATGAAGACGATGACGTAAGTCCTCACATGTTTATTGATGTCGTGGGAATCGAGGGCTTCCATAAGGCTCCTATAACAGGTAGAGGACGGGGAACAGGAAAATCCAGACCAGATCGACGAAATGCCAGTAGAGGCCGGCCACCTCGACCCGGTTTGTGAATCGGGCCGGTTCCGTTTTCCACATCCGGCTCCCGGGACCCCAGAGATAGCCGTTCACGATCATGCCGCCTATGACGTGAAGCCCGTGCAGCCCGGTGAGGGTGAAGTAGATTCCGAAAAAAGTGTTCTTGCTCGGAATATCCCCGAGCTCGAAGTGATGCGTGTACTCAAAGGCTTTCACGATCAGGAAGGCGACCCCAAGGAGAAAGGTCAGTCCCAGATAAACCCTGTATCGCTTAAAATTCTTCATCATCAGGGATGCCCACGCCATCACCATGGTGATGCTCGATGTGATGAGCACGGCAGTGTTGAGCGTCGCCAGGGGGACGTCCAGCTCGCCGTGGGGCCAGGCGTCGGAGCCGACGCGGAGGAGAATGTATGTGGTAAAGAGCGCGCCGAAGAGCATGACTTCAGAGGCGAGGAAAAGCCAGATCCCCAGCTTCGCGTTGAAGAGTCCCGTTTCCTGGCGCGGCGCTATTGTATAGGGTATGTCCATTACGCTATCATTTCGTTTTGAGGAGTGAAATCCCGCTGATGCCCGGGGACGCTGTATTCATAAGGTCCGCGGTATACTTCCGGCTGCACCGTGAAATTGCCGTGCGCGAGCGGCGGCGTAGGGGCGGCAGCCCATTCGAGCGTGGTCGCATCCCAGTGATTGGCCGCCACCTTTCGTCCGGTGCGCAGGGAGAGGAAGAAATTGACGATGAAGACGAGCTGGAAGACGGCCATCACCCAGGCGGCGACCGACATGACTTCGTTCAGGTGAAGAACTCCCTGGGCGTGAGAGTACTGCTGGCCCCCGTCGTAGAGACGCCGGGAAACGCCCGCAAGACCCTGGATCAGCATCGGGAAGAAGATAAGATTCATGCAGACGAAAGACCCCCAGAAATGAATCTTTCCCATCGGTTCATTCATTGCCCGGCCGGTGACTTTGGGATACCAGAAGTAGATGCCGGCAAAAAGCCCGAAGATCGTGCCCGGCGCAACGACATAGTGGAAATGCCCGATCACATAATAAGTGTCGTGGAGCGGAATGTCGGAGGCAGCAAGGCCGAGGGGCAGCCCCGTGAGCCCGCCGATTCCGAACATCGGGAGGAAAGCCAGGGCGAACAACATCGGCGTCGTGAACCGGATCGATGCCCCGTAAAGCGAGATGAAGAGCGCCGAGAGTATTATGACAGAGGGAATCGAAATGATCATCGTCGTGGTTTGGAAGAAGGCGCTGATCGCCGTCCCCATGCCGGTGAGGAACATGTGATGGGCCCAGACGATGAAGGACATGAATCCGAGAAAAATCGTTGCATAGACAAGGGACTTGTAACCCCAGAGGGGCTTGCGCGTGTTGTTGGCGATAACCTCTGCGACGATGCCGAGAGCCGGCAATATCAGGACATACACCTCGGGGTGCGCCAGAAACCAGAACAGGTGCTGCCAGAGGACCGGACTTCCGCCGCCCGTGTTAGGCAACTGCTGTCCGCTCACGACAAGCCCTGCGGGGAGGAAAAAGCTGGTCCCGGCCAGCCGGTCCATCAGCTGCAGGACGCCCGCCGCCTCCAGCGGTGGAAACGCCAGCAGGAGAAGGAAGGATGTCACGAACTGCGCCCACACGAAGAAGGGAAGGCGCATGAACGTGAGCCCCTTGGTCCGGAGCTGTATGATGGTGACGATGAAATTAACCGAGCCGAGCAGGGAGGACGTTATGAGGCAGACCATCCCGAAGAGCCAGAAGGTCTGACCGGTCGTCGCAATGTCCGAAAGGGGAGGATACGAGGTCCAGCCGGAATTCGCTGCGCCGCCCGGCACAAAAAAGCTTGTCAGCATCACGATGCCGCCCGTGAAGTAGGCCCAGTAGCTCGCCATGTTTATCTTCGGGAATGCCATGTCGGGCGCCCCTATCTGAAGAGGCATGATGTAGTTGCCAAAAGCTCCGACCGCCAGAGGAACCACGCCGAGGAAGACCATGATGGTCCCGTGCATCGCCCCGAGCTGATTGTAAAATTCGGGAAGCATGATCCCGTCCGGCATCCGGTCCTCGCCGAACAGTTTGCCGAGGATCGGAAGCGCCTCTCCCGGGTAGGCGAGTTGCCAGCGCATCAGCATCATCAGACTAAATCCGAAGAAAAGGAACAAGAGCCCGGTGATGCCGTACTGTATCCCGATCACCTTATGGTCGGTGGAAAATATGTATCTGCGCCAGAACGGGAGTTCGTCGTGATGGCCCCCCGCGGCATGCACAGCCGCCGCGGCGACCTGAATCGAGTCAGGAGTGCTCATAGGTGAATGATAAGTTCGTGGAACGTCAAGTGAGCTGCGGACTACTTGCCATCAAACGTGAAATCGGCCGTTTTGGTATCCGATGCGCCGACGGTGACCTTCATCGTCTTCGAGCCGTATTTTTCGTGCCAGGCTTCGACCTCATAATCCCCTGCCGGGACGTTTTTGATGGTAAAAGTCCCGTTGTCGTCCGAGACGGAGTAGAAGGGATGATCGAGAACTCCGACATAGGCGGCCATCCAGTTATGAACCTCGCACTTGATCTTGACCATGACCTCGGGCTTGTCGAAGGTTTTCGTGGTCTTCATGCCCTGCTTGGGCTGCGCGATATTGAAGGGGGTGTTGCCTTTCGGGAGAGCGTGGATATTGTGGAGGGTATTGTCGCTATTGATGATTTCGAGCTGCTGCTTCGCCATCATGCCGAAGACGTGGGGATGGTACATGCACCCCTGCTGGTCGATGGTGACCTTGGCCGCCGGAGCCGGGAATTTTTTCCCTTCCAGCCCGCTTTTCACATAGATGAAGACGTCTTTCAGCGTATTGTTCGGGTTGATGATCACCTGTTGAGAGGGGACAGGCTTTCCGGAGTGCATCGAGACGCACCTCGGGTCGGCATTCATCTTGATCGGCGATGGAGCAGGCTTCGCGCCCTTAAAATTGATCTTGCCCGTGATCGTGCCCGCGTCGGCACCGTGGGCAAGCAAAAGGAGGATAAGCGCGGAAAACAGCAGTTTCAGTGACATGGAGGAACTCCTCGATTGTTGGATAATGGATTCTTCCCGCGGACTCCGGGGCGTCAAATTCTTCAGCATCACAGAGAGGGGGAAGGACTTTCTACGAATCATCAATAAGCATACCATTATACGCATTTTTTATTTTTAAATCAAACAATTTTCACGGAATAAGAGGAGGCGGGGCGAATTATTCGCGGGGCCCGTGCGGTCCTCCGTTTTCATCGATCGGAGCCTGTGCATCGCGAGCTTTTCCCGAACGATTCATCGCGTGAGTGAGAGGGGCTGAGCCGATGGGATGCGATGCGCGCAAATTCCGGAACCAGTCCCCGGGCATATCCGTTGTTACTATTGCATTTACACCATTTTTTCTGTATCATAATAAAGCGTCAATGCTGGCCTCAATTCAAAGATTTCTTATCCGGGCGTTCATCCCGCTTCTTTCGGCTTTCCTCGGTTGCTCGACTTACCACAACGTCACGGCGTATTTCAACACCTATTACAACGCCCAAAAGCTCTTCAGCGAGGCGGAAACCGATATCGAGAAGCTTCCCCGGAAAGACGCCGATACAAACTACTTCGCCGTCTATCACTTGCCCCGGGCGATCGACGATAAGCTGGATAAGGTGATCGAAAAGGGTTCGAAGCTCATACAGTCCTACCCTCAGACGTCCTGGATCGACGACGCCATCATCATGATCGGCAAATCGTATGTCTACGAAGGCGACGATGAGCCCGCCCTCCGGAAATTCGGCGAACTGCTCGCAAACTTCCCGACCAGCGGGCTGAGGTTTGAGGCAAAGCTCTGGTCCGCCAAGGCTCTCTATCACATGAAGAAGGAAGCCGAGGCGATCAAGGTCATCACGGAGCTCTTTCCCGAGGCGCGGCAGGAGGGGAAGAACGACATTCTCCTGGAAGCCCTGCTCCTGCAGGGGGAAATCTATTTCGGCCGGGGCGAATACGCGCAGGCCGAGGCCATCTACCAGCCCGCCATCGAGGTGTCGGGAAACGACGCCCTGCGGACCATCGGCCAGTCCCGCCTCGCCCTCTGCTATGAGCGGAGCGGCGATCAGAAGAAAGCCGCCCAGGCGTACGGCCGTGTGAGAAAGTTTTCACCCGATTTCCCGGTCGAATTCCGCGCCCGGCTCAAAGAGGGGGAAATGTATTCGAGGGCCGGGGAATTCCAGAAATCGCTGGATGTTTTTGAGGACCTCCGCTCGGAGGCGCTCAAAAACGACGATCGGGCGCTGGTCGAACTGGAGACGGCCAATACGCTGCGCCGCATGGGCGATACTACCCGCGCCTTTCAGTGGTATGACGTGGTCGATACCGTCTATGCCCGGACGGATGCGGCGGCGAAGAGCTATTTTGAGCGCGGTCTGATGTACGAAAAGGAATACGGCGATTTCAAGAAGGCGCTGAAATTCTACGACCGGGCCCGGACCGAAAACTCTGCCTCCGAGATCACTCCCGTCGCGCAGGCGAAATCGCAGACCCTCACTCAGTATTTCTCCCTCTACACGAGACTGCATTCCCTCGATACGATGTATGTTTCGGCCCTCCACAGGGACTCAGCCAAAGCGGCGAGCCCTCCCGGCACGTCGAAACGACTTTCCGAGGCAAGTCTCGACCTTCCGAAGTCGAAGGCCCCGGCCGACTCGTCGGTCAAGAAATTTGCGGCACCGGATTCAACCCCCGGACAGATCGCACGCCCCGACGACGAGGCCGATGAGCAGCCGCACCGGCGGGGAGGGTTGGATGATCCAGCCGCGAAGGGTCGGCAAATGGCCAGGGTCGACATCGACGAGCTCAAGGCTCTCACCCGGCGTGATTCCCTGGCTACGGATTCCCTGAAAACGCGCAAGTCCAAGACGACGGAGACAAAAATCGCGACACCGGCCCTGAGCCCCGACTCGATCCACGCTCTTGCCGCGCTCGGCGAGCTGGAACTTGCCGGCCTCTTCTACCTGCGCCTCGACCTTCCCGATTCCGCCCTGGATTGGTACGGGCGGATGATCCGCGACTATCCCCTTTCGGCAGCCGTCCCGAAGGCTCTCTATGCCATGTCGGAGATTCATCGCTCGCGCCAGGACAGCGTCGCCGTCGACTCCCTGTATCGCATCATCCTCGGTGAGTACGGGCAGTCGGAGTACGCGCAACAGGTAAAGAGGCTGCGCGGGATGGACATCGAAGATGCAGAGGCCACGGCAGCGGATAAGAAGTACGCTCGGGCGGAAAAACTCCTGGAGGAGGGAAAAATCGGGCAGGCGATCGCAGCCATGAGGCAGATTGTAAGAAATTCGCCGCGGGCCGCCGTCGCCCCCAAGGCGCTCTATGCGATCGGCTGGATTTACGAGAGCGTCCTGGTTCAGAACGACAGCGCCGCCGCCTGTTACAAGCGCCTCATGAAAGCGTATCCGAGTACGATCTACGCCAAGGAAGTGCAGCCTAAGGTCGCTGTCAAGGATGACCCGAAAAGCCTCTCGCAGTATGTCAAGGTCAAAGAGATTCAGCTCCTCAAACCCCAGTTCGCCGCCGACAAGCGAGCGGTCAAGGGTGGAGGGAAGGATGCTGAAGCCGAGACGGACGATGAGGAGGTGCAGCAGGGGAGACACGGAGCCCGTGACGACTCGGACGACAATTCCGACGATCAGGACGATACGACCGACCCCGACGACGATAACAATTGAATGACCCCGTCGCTCTGCACCGTTACGTCGAATACGCTCGTCGCCCCCAATACCTACGTTCTCGCCTTCCGCTCGCCGGAGATGGCGGGGATTCTTCCCGGACAATTCGTCAACATCAGGGTGAGCGAATGGGGCTCGCCGCTCCTGCGGCGCCCCTTCAGCGTCTATCATGCCCGGGGCGATGAGCTGAGGATCATCTTCGATGTTGTCGGGGCCGGGACACTGATTTTATCACTGAAAAAGCCGGGCGACACCGTCGACGTACTCGGCCCCCTCGGCCGCCCCTACGGCATTGAAGGGGAGTATGAATGGGGCTACCTAGTCTCGGGAGGGCTCGGCGTTGCCCCTCTTCCCATGATCGACGCGGGCCTCCGGAAGGCCCGAAAAAATGTGGCGACGTTCCTCGGGGCAAGAAGCAGCGACCACATCGTGCCGACATATCTTCGCAATATCCGCGTCGCAACCGACGACGGCTCCGAGGGTTTTTACGGCACGGTGGTCGAACTCCTCGAGTCTGAGCTCCAGAGGGTGAGCCGGAACATAAAAATATTCGCCTGCGGTCCGAACCCGATGCTCGAACGGCTCGCCGAAGTAGCGGACCGGTTCAATGTTCTGTGCGAGGCTTCCGTCGAGAGCATCATGGGCTGCGGCATGGGAATCTGCCAGGGATGCCCGGTCCGCCGCACCGACCGCCGGTATTCGCTCATTTGCACCGACGGGCCTGTCTTCGATACACGAACAGTGGAATTCTGAGATGGTCGATACACAGGTCGTCATCGGAAGCCTTCGCCTCAAGAACCCGGTCCTCGCGGCTTCGGGCACGTTCGGGTACGGAGATGACGGCCTCACAGACGTGAACGCTCTCGGCGGCATCGTGACGAAATCACTTTCGCTTGAACCGCGGGAAGGGAACCCTCCTCCCCGTATTGCCGAAACGCCCGCGGGCATGCTCAATTCAATCGGCCTTGCCAATATCGGTGTGCAGCGATTTATTGAAGAAAAGCTGCCAGCCCTCAGGAAGGTCAACACCGCGGTTATCGCCAATATCGCCGCGAGCTCTCTCGAAGAGTACTGCGCCGTCCTTTCGCGGCTCGACGACTATGACCGGATCGACGGCTACGAGATCAACGTATCGTGCCACCACGTCAAGGAAGGAGGGCTGAGCTTCGGGACCAGCTGTGAGATGACGGCTGAGATCACCCGCCGGCTCCGCCGCCTTACCAAAAAGACGCTGATCGTTAAGCTGACTCCCAATGTCACCCATATTTCGGAATTCGCACGGGCCGTCGAATCGGAAGGTGCCGACGCCGTCTCGGTCATCAATACTCTGATCGGCATGGCCATCGACATCCGCACGCGGACTCCCAGGGTATCCACGGTGACCGGGGGGCTTTCCGGGCCGGCCATCAAACCGATCGCCTTGGCCAAGGTCTATGAAACCGCACAGGCGGTGAAGATCCCCGTGATCGGAATCGGCGGAATCGCTTCCGCCGAGGATGCCCTCGAGTTCCTGATCGCCGGGGCCACTGCCATCCAGGTGGGCACCGCCAATTTCATCAATCCGTCAACCGGAGGCTCGATCTCAGAAGGAATCCTCCGCTACTGTACAGAAAGAAACCTGGCGACGGTCCGGGAAGTCGTCGGAACCCTGCAAGCCTCAAAAACTCTTTCGGTTTTAGACAGCTGGCTCTCCGAGTGAATTCCTACCGGGAGACGCTCCGGTTTCTGTTTGATCTCCAGCTTTTCGGCATCAAACTCGGGCTCGAGAACATCCGGGCCCTCGCCGCTTTCTGGAGCAATCCAGAAAAAAACTTCCCGTCCGTCCATATCGCCGGGACCAACGGGAAGGGCTCGACGTCGTCCATCATTGCCGCCGTCCTGACGGCCTCAGGCTACAGGACGGGCCTCTACACCTCCCCGCATCTTCTGGATTTTACCGAACGCATCCGTATCGACGGCATTCCGATCACCAGAGGGGAACTTGTCGGATACGTCCGTGACCTCTCCCCGCAGATCCGGAGACTGAGGGCGACCTTTTTCGAGGCGACGACAGCGATCGCATTCAAATTTTTTTCCGACCGTCGGGTGGACATTGCCGTCATCGAGACGGGGCTCGGGGGGAGGCTTGACGCGACGAACATCATCACGCCGAAGGTCAGCGTCATCACCAACGTCGGCCTGGACCACACCCAGCATCTGGGAAAAAGTTTTGGGAAAATCGCCGCCGAAAAAGCCGGGATCATCAAGCCGTTTGTCCCGTGTGTCACGGGCGCCCGCAATCCGGAAGTCCTCCGGAAGATCCGGTCAGTTGCGCGGTCCAGGAAGTCGCCCATCACCGAGGCCGGGAACTCGAGCGCGGTGTGCCAAGGGATGTCTCTCTCGCACCTTGTCGCCGACGTGCGCACTCCGCTCCGTTCCTATACGGGACTTAGACTCTCACTCACAGGCAGCCACCAGCTCGACAATCTCCTTCTCAGCCTCCTGACGCTCGAGGAACTCGGGATCTCCCTCCGGGAAAAGAATGTGCGTGCGGGCCTCTCACAGGTCCGACGATGGTCCGGTCTCCGGGGCAGGCTCGAGGTTTTGCGAAAAAACCCCTTCATCATTGCCGATGTGGCGCACAACCCGGATGGCGCCGAGGTGCTGGCCAAAGCCCTGAGAGATCTGGGCTCGGGGAAGTGCACCTTTGTCTTCGGCGTAATGGCAGACAAGGATTTTCCCGGAATCATTTCCCAGTTGAAACCGATCGCACGAAGAATCATCGCTGTCCGGCCGGCCATTGACCGTGCGCTCGAAAGCAGGGCGATTGTGGAGGAATCGCAAAGGCGCGGAATTCACGCAGTCGACGCTGGAGCGGTTTCCACGGGAATTCGTCGCTCTCTGGCGGAACCGGGAAATGTCATCGTGACAGGGTCGCATTACGTGGTCGGTGAGGCCATGTCATACCTGAAAACACTCAAAACTTGACTTTTTTGGGGAAAGCTTCTATATTATATGAGACTTAAAGAGGACGCGCGCCCGGACCAGTGCGTGCCGTTAACCACCGCTTAGCACATCATTAGTAATTCCTCAAGAGCTGTTCACGCGTTTTTTTTCTGCAGGAGGATTTTTCCACATCACTGACTCACCTATCATAGAAAGTGGTACTGCCATGCCAATGGACATTGCCGAGCTGAAATCCAAAAAGATTTCAGAGCTCACCAAAATTGCCAAAGATCTGAATATCGCCGGCGTCACCGATTTGCGAAAGCAGGATATGATCTTTAAAATCCTCGAGGCGCAAACGGAAAAGGATGGCCTGACATTCAGCAAGGGGGTCCTCGAGGTGCTCCCGGACGGATACGGGTTCCTCCGTTCCGTCGACTACAACTACCTTCCTTCCCCGGACGATATTTACGTTTCCCCCTCTCAGATCAAGAAATTCAATCTCCGGACCGGCGACAGCGTCAGCGGCCAGGTGCGCCCCCCGAAGGAGGGGGAAAGATTCTTCGCCCTCCTGCGCGTCGAGGCGGTCAATGACGAGAATCCTGACGCGATCCGCGATCGCGTCCTGTTCGATAATCTCACCCCGCTCTATCCCAACGCCCGACTGACTCTCGAAACTTCCCCCGGCGAATATGCAATGCGGATCATGGACCTCCTCACCCCCCTCGGGAAGGGACAGAGAGGAATGATTGTGTCCCCTCCGAAGGCGGGGAAGACTATTCTCCTTCAGAAAATCGCCAACAGCATCCTCCGGAATCACCCCGAGGTCTTCCTGATCGTGCTTCTCATCGACGAACGCCCTGAAGAAGTGACCGATATGGAACGTTCGGTGAACGCCGAAGTGGTGAGTTCCACCTTCGACGAACCGCCGGAACGCCACGTCCAGGTCGCCGACATGGTGCATGAGAAAGCAAAGCGCCTCGTGGAGGCGAAGAAGGATGTCGTCATCCTTCTCGACAGCATCACACGGCTTGCCCGTGCCCATAATACCGTGGTGCCCCACAGCGGGAAGATTCTTTCGGGCGGCGTCGACGCCAATGCCCTACACCGCCCCAAGAGGTTTTTTGGAGGCGCCCGCAATGTCGAAGAGGGGGGAAGCCTTACCATCATCGCTACGGCCCTTATCGAAACGGGGAGCCGCATGGACGAGGTCATTTTCGAAGAGTTCAAAGGCACCGGCAACATGGAAATCATCCTCGACCGCAAGCTCGCCGACAAGCGCATATTCCCGGCCATCGACGTGAACCGGTCGGGCACGCGCAAGGAGGAACTGCTCCTCGAGGCTGAGGAACTGAACAGGGTCTGGATTCTCCGGAAATTTCTCAGCGATTATTCCACTGTGGAGGCGATGGAATTCCTCACCGACAAGATGCGGGGCACAAAGACCAACAAGGAATTCCTCCGCTCGATGAACAGCTGAGCCGACTGGGTTGATTCTCCCTCCGTCACGTGAATCCGGCTAAAATTCCGAAACGTCGCATGGGCATCTCGAAAAATCTCTGCCTGCTCCTGCTTGCCGTTTCTGCCGGTTTGTCTCAGGACAATGAGATCGGCGTCGGCGCCTCGTTCGGCAGCGCCTATGCCCGCACCGATATCCACCACCCCAAAGACACCCCTTTCGCCCGAGCGTTTTTCCGATATTACCCGTCCCCCGCTTTCGCGTTTGAAACGGGCTTCGGGCTCGGCACGCTGCAGGCGAGCGACGGCACGAGGTTTTTCTCCACTCCCATTTACCCGGTCGACGTCCGGCTGATGGTTCAGCCGTTCCCGAAAGCTCGCGTCACCCCGTACGGCTACGCCGGCCTGGGGGTCATGTACTTCGACCCGAAGGATAAATCGGACAAGGAACTTCCGCGAAATTCCCGTGATGAGTACAAACGCGTCACACAGGTGCTGCCCGTGGGGATCGGCCTGAATCTTCGGGTGACCGACCAGACGCTGTTCGGAATCAGCGGGGGGTATAATTACACGATGTCTGAGAACCTCGACGATATCAAGTCCGGCTCAAAGGATGGGTTCTGGAGTGTCACTCTGAACGTTTTTGCGTTCTTCAAGCCTGAGAATAACGACCTCGACGGCGACGGGCTTCTGAACGACGAAGAGAGAAAGATAGGCACCGATCCCCTGAACCCCGATACTGACGGCGACGGGCTAAAGGACGGCGCCGAAGTGCATACCTACCATACCGATCCGCTGAAAAAAGACACAGACGGCGACGGGCTCACCGACGGCGAGGAGGTTTTGAAATATCACACCGATCCGCTCAAAAAAGACACCGACGGGGACGGTCTCACCGACGGGGACGAGGTGCTGATCTACCATACGAATCCGCTTAAAGTCGATACCGACGGCGATGGGCTCTCAGACGGCGATGAGGTCTTGAAGTACCACACCGATCCGCTTAAAGTCGATACCGACGGCGATTCTCTCTCCGACGGGGATGAAGTGCTGAAATACCACACCGATCCCCTGAAATTCGACAGCGACGCCGACGGGCTCTCCGATGGGGACGAAATCCTCAAATACCATACCGATCCGCTCAAGGTGGACACCGACGGCGGCGGCATGCCCGACGGGAAAGAAATCCAGCTCGGTCTTAACCCGCTCGATCCGAGCGATGACGTCCCGATCATCAAGGTCGGGGAGAGGATCATTCTCGAGGGGGTGAATTTCGAAACCGCCAAGACAACACTCCTTCCGAGCGCCAAAACGATCCTCGACCAGGTTGCTTCCAGCCTGCAGTCCTATCCATCGGCAGAAGTCGCCATCCACGGTCATACCGATAACGTGGGAGGGGCCAAGTACAACATGAAGCTCTCCATGGGACGGGCCGCTTCCGTGAAAACGTATCTCGTCAGCAAGGGTATCGCCGCCTCCCGCATCGCGACGAAGGGTTTCGGCTTCACGAAACCGGTTGCCGACAACTCCACGCCCTCCGGGAGAGCAAAGAACCGCCGCATCGAATTCGTCCGCGTGAAGTAACTCTCCCGGAGGTTCCGGGCTTCACGACCAATAAAGATTGGGTTTACTCTCTTGGATTTTAGAGTGATTCCCTTCGCCTTCGCGGTATCACCTCCGCCCAAGTGGCCCTTACGTTCCCGGAAGCATTCTGCCAAAAGCCTTACCTTCTTTGAACGTTATCTTAAGCGACAATCCTTTTGCGAGCCACTGGCTCTTTTCTTAAGCTCCCATTTGACTTGAGTGAACCGCCTCGGATGGCGCCTGCAGGCATGAGCTGCTATATGTTAAGTACGCGCAGCAGCATCACGGAGAAGGAGTAGGTAGTTGAACAGGGGCTCACGGCATAGGATTACTCGTGGATCAGCCTTCCAGGTGTTGTCTTCGACTATTCTATTAGCAACGTCATCATTTTCCCAATGGTCAAATGATCCAAGCAACAATCTGAAAGTTGGATATGGAGTCTTCTCCGAAGTGTGTAGCGACGGTGCGGGCGGTTGCTACATCACAATCGAACAAAATGGAGGATATCCAGAAAGCCTTGTTTTGCTGCGACTGAATTCCCACGGCTACAAAGCGTGGGGATCAAATGTTAGATTGCTGGGATCCCTGCCTGAACAGTTCCTGGCTTCCCCGATAAACGACGGTGAGAACGGGGTTATCGTTTGCTACCATGATGATAAAATAACTGGCACGCCGGACGCTCCGATTATAACAGAGAGGCTTCTCGTTCAGCGCGTTGATAGCAGCGGAAACATTCTGTGGGCTTCAGCGGGGATGCGGGTGACACTCTCGGACACCCTTCCCGGGAATCAGTCGATCGTCTCCGATGGAACCGGGGGATGCATAGTAGCTTGGAACGATGCTGCACACGAAATGTGGGTTCAGCGGATTAGTGCCGAAGGGGGGAGAATGTGGGGAGACAGCGGGATTTTCCTAGGCCACTCGCAGGAACGCGCGGTCTTGTCCGTCTCAGCCCTCTCTGGGGCTCTGGTTGAATATTACGCATATCCCGATGGACCCTACTATGTTCAACGCATAAATCTCGCGGGTTCTTTGCTCTGGAATAATGGAGTTATACTCGCAACAGAGGGGAGCAGAACCGCCTTCGACCAATCCGGTTGCTCTTACCATCTGGGCGGTACCTTGTTCGGGATATACAATGGCTTATTAGACTTCAGGTACAGTGTGCAAAAACTCGACTCCACGGGGAGAATCAACTGGGATATCACCGGAGTCATCCTTGATACTGTGATTGCAAACAACCGCCCCGCGTCTGATCTCATTTCAAGCGAAGATTTGGTTTACGCGTCCTGGCCCCAGCTAAACGCAGGGATCTGGGACATCAAGACACAGATTATCCGACCTGACGGATCCAGACTATTGCCTGCTGGCGGGGAGTGGGTGAGCACCTTTCCCTCCGAGCGGAGAATCATTGGGCTGGTCGGATCTCCTCCAAGAGGTTCAGTGTACGTCTGGTGGGATGGCCGCAGCGGGACGGGCACATACGCGCAACTCGTGGATACCGCTGGCCGCCGAAATTGGGATTCGACTGACATTGCCCTCTGCCTTCCTGCCCTCGACTATGCTAACGTCACAACAGATGGGAATGGCGGTTGTATCGTTGTCGGACTTCGTGGATCTGATTACTCGATCCGAGCGCAACAGGTAAGCCGAAATGGAAATCTGGGTGAAATCGTGACAAGTTCCCTGGCGAGTGGAATTCACCCGCCCGATCAATTCCAGCTGCATGAATGCTATCCCAATCCATTTAACAGCAGCACGATGATTTCCTACACTCTTCCACGGACAGCGTTCGTGGCGCTCAAAGTGTTCGATATTTTAGGAAGACAGGTCACAACTCTAGTAGAGAGCACACAGAGAGGCGGATTGCATAGGGTGCGCTTCAATGGTGACGAATTACCTAGTGGTGTTTACATCGTCCGGATGGAAATAGCCGGAAGAGGAATCGCAACAAAGAAGGTCAGTTTACTTCGGTGAGTGCAGACCAAAACTATTCACGATTTTGTGGATTTGGGGGCATGAGAAAGCTCAATGCCTCAAATCCCGATCACGGCAAGCGCTCAAATTCATCTCGGAGCGAGGAGCCGCCCCTAAATAGGAAACGATTCTCAGCCGAGCGACTCAACGAGTGAAAATGATAGTTTCTATATTTCACAAATCCGCGAGGAGCCAAGGAAGGTTCTCAAGTCTTACTCTGTCCTCTGTGATGGCTTATGGTTTGATGGCGATGTCGATACTAGCATGTTTGAACGAGGACCCCATAAAATCCTCTCGGAAGCAGGCGATTCAAAGTTGCAAAGATCAGTTAGAAGCAATTGGATTCAATCTTGATGAGACCGACATTGAACTGTACCCTCATCCCTTGACGGTGGACTCTGTTTTTAGGGGGATATGGAGACCCGACCGGTCGACAGAATCATTTTGGTACGAAAGGACCAAGAAATACCTTTCCGGCAGGAGATTCTGGGCGTTTTATTGTGGCCCGCGAGCGCCTGCTCTAGATGGGGATTGTGAGATTTACGTCGATGCCGACTCGGGTAAACCACTCTACGTCTACCCTTGGGGCACTCCCGAAGAATTGGCTACTAGGCGCTACGGAAGATGGGCTAGGTAATCGTCTAAATCCTTGAGCTCGACCCTTAAAAGATCACCCATGCGGATTTCTCTTAACGCAGGAGAATCTCGTAAGTGCAATGCATGGCGTTCGACTGGCACACGGAGTTTTGTTCATATTACTGACGTGGTCAGAACGAAGAGCACATGGCGAGTGCGAACATGCATGTCGTCGTCATCTCAATTCTCATTCCTCGCCCATCTACTGGCCATCAGAATTGGAAATAGGGGACTCATTTAGGCGACAACGATTTGCCTTCAGCATCCCTGTTCCATGGCACCCTAAGCGTTCTTTGATGCGAACCCCTCGCCCCGGAGAGAAACGAAGGGTGTTCCTTCCGTGCTTTGCATTTCTTCCGGTTTTGTGCTACATTTGCACAATTATGAACGACGCTGTCATCGTCAGCGCGTGCCGCACTCCGATCGGAGCCTTCGGCGGCGTGCTCAGCTCGCTTCCCGCCCCCCGGCTCGGGGCGATCGTGGTTGAAGAGGCTCTTAAGCGAGCCCCGCTCTCCAAAGATCTCGTCGATGAAGTTATTATGGGGAATGTGCTGACGGCAGGCGTCGGACAGGCCCCCGCCCGTCAGGCTGCGCTTTTCGCAGGCCTCCCCGTATCCGTCGAATGTCTCACCGTCAATAAGGTGTGCGGATCCGGCCTCAAGTCGGTCATGCTTGCGGCTCAGGCGGTGATGCTCGGCGACGCTCGCGTCGTCGTGGCAGGTGGCATGGAAAGCATGTCGAATGCCCCCTATCTTCTCGAAAAAGCCCGGACCGGATACAAGATGGGCAATGCCACTCTCGTCGATTCAATGATCAAGGATGGGCTCTGGGACGTTTATAACGATTACCATATGGGGAACGCGGCCGAGCTCTGCGCCCGCGAATGCTCCGTCCCCCGGGAGGCCCAGGATGAATTCGCAATCATGAGCTATAAGCGCGCTCAGGCTGCACAGCAGAAGTGTCTTTTCAGCGACGAGATCGTGCCGGTCTCCGTGGCTCTCAAAGGGGGGGATCCGCTCGTCGTAAAAGAGGATGAGGAGCCTAAGAAGGCGAAGTTTGAAAAAATCTCCTCTCTGAAACCTGCCTTCCAGAAGGAGGGAACGGTCACTGCCGCCAACGCATCGAAGCTCAATGACGGCGCGGCAGCCGTCGTCGTGATGTCGAAGGACCACGCACAAACTCTCGGCCTGAAGCCCCTGGCACGGATCGTCGCCTACGGATCGAGCGCCAAGCGCCCGGAGTGGTTCACGACAGCTCCCGCCGATGTTATTCCGAAGGTTCTGGCGAAAGCCGGGCTCAGGAAGGAGGACATCGACTTTTTCGAGATCAACGAGGCTTTTGCCGTCGTCAACCTCGCTGTCAACAAGCAGCTCGGCCTGGAGCTCGAAAAAGTGAACGTGAACGGCGGAGCAGTCGCCCTCGGCCATCCGATCGGCGCCAGCGGCGCCCGCATCCTCGTCACCCTCCTCAATGTGCTCAAACAACGAAATGCCCGGCGCGGGATGGCGGCAATCTGTATTGGGGGGGGAGAAGCCGCGGCCATGATCGTCGAACGGTGACGATGAGAGCCACTGTCATAGGCGCAGGCACGATGGGAAACGGAATTGCCCACGTCCTCGCCCAGTTCGGTCATGACGTTTCCCTGAGCGATATCGACCAAAAATTTCTCGACAATGCCCTGACGACCATCAGCCGGAACCTCGACCGGCAGGTGAAGAAAGGGTCTCTCGCGGAGGATCAGAAAGCCAAAACTCTCAGCCGGATCCACACCTCCACCTCCCTTGAATCTTCCGTCAAAAGCGCCGACATCGTCATCGAGGCTGCCACCGAGGATTTTTCCATAAAGAAGAAGATTTTCAGGAATGTCGACGAAGCTTCCCCGCCCGAAGCGGTGCTCGCATCCAATACCTCGTCGATATCCATCACCGAAATCGCGGCAGCCACGAAACGCCCGGGGAAGGTTATCGGGATGCACTTCATGAACCCGGTTCCTGTCATGAAACTGGTGGAGGTCATCAGGGGACTTGCCACAACGCCCGACACACTTGCGCGGGTGATGGATCTCGCAAAATCGCTCGATAAGATCGCTGTGGAGGTGAATGACTATCCCGGTTTCATATCGAACAGGATTCTCCTCCCGATGATCAATGAGGCGGTCTACTGCGTGATGGAGGGGGTTGCGACCCCGGATTCAATCGATACGGTAATGAAACTCGGTATGAACCACCCCATGGGCCCCCTCGCCCTTGCCGATTTCATCGGGCTCGACGTCTGCCTCTCCATAATGAATGTGCTCCACGACGGGCTCGGAGATTCCAAATACCGACCCTGCCCTTTGCTCAAGAAGATGGTGGCTGCGGGGCATTTGGGCAAAAAATCCGGAAAAGGATTTTATAACTATGACGTTTGAATTCACCGAAACCCAGCAGATGATCCGGGAGATGGCCCGGAAGTTTGCCGACGAGGAGCTGCGTCCCTCCGCTGCCGAACGAGACGAAAAGGAGGAATTCCCCCGCGAAGCTGTCAAGAAAATGGGAGAGCTCGGATTCATGGGAATGACAGTTCCGGAAAAATATGGAGGTGCTGGGCTCGACACCATTAGTTATGTTCTCGCAATGGAGGAGATTTCAAAGGTCGATGCCTCGTGCGGAGTCATCATGTCCGTCAATAATTCCCTTGTCTGTTATGGAATCGACAAGTGGGGGACGGATGAGCAGAAGGCCGAATTCCTGACTCCCCTCGCCACGGGGAAAAAACTGGGGGCGTTCGCGCTCTCCGAACCTGAGGCGGGGAGCGATGCCACCAATCAGCGGACGACAGCCCGGCGGAACGGCAACGACTATGTCCTCAACGGGACGAAGAATTTTATCACAAATGGCGCGAATGCCGACCTCGTCCTTGTCATGGCCACTACCGACAAGTCAAAGGGGGCGAACGGAATCAGCACGTTTATCGTCGAGAAGGGAACCCCCGGTTTTGCGGTTGCAAAGAAGGAACATAAGCTCGGGATCCGGAGTTCTGACACGGTTTCGCTGTCGTTTCAGGATGCGCCGGTCCCGGCCCGGAACAGAATAGGCGAGGAAGGGTTCGGATTCAAATTTGCGATGAAGACGCTGGATGGGGGAAGGATCGGGATTGCCGCACAGGCGATCGGAATTGGTCAGGCCTCACTGGAAGCATCGATTACCTACGCAAAACAGCGAAAGGCTTTTGGAAAACTCATATCGGAATTCCAGGCTATTCAGTTCAAAATTGCCGATATGGCCACCAGGGTCGATGCCGCGAGGTTGCTCGTCCTTAAGGCCGCGGCGCTGAAGGACGCCGGGAAACCGTATGCCCAGTATGCCGCCATGGCAAAGCTCCTCAGCTCAAAAGTTGCTGTGGACGCCGCACTTGAGGCCATTCAAATCCACGGGGGCTATGGCTACGTCAAGGATTATGCGGTAGAAAGGTTTTTGAGGGATGCAAAAATCACGGAAATCTATGAGGGGACATCCGAAGTTCAAAGAATCGTCATATCAAGGGCGCTTCTGAAAGACTAACAACAGAAAGGAATCTTATGAAAGCAATGATTATTGCGGTTCTAAGCCTTGTGAGCCTGACTGCATCGGCACAGCGAATGGCCGTGGGAGGGAGAGGGGGACTCTCTATATTCAGCAGCCAGGGATCGTCGGCGGGGCTCCAGCTGGGCCCCACGTTCGACTATGAATTCCAGCCGAGGCTTCTCTACGGTTCGGACCTGAATATCAACAATCAGGGAGGCACGCCCGTGGAATGGGCACATTATGCCAAATACCTCCTGGATGTCTCACGCCCCGATCTTATGCCGTACGTCGACGGAGGGTTCGGACTCTGGTTCGTGACGGGCGGCCCTTATTTTTCGCTCAGGTTCGGGGGTGGGGCTTACTTCAAGATCGCGCCGAATATGTATGTCCCTGCCGACGTGCAGCTGGGGCCCGTATTTACCTCCGGCTCAAGCACTTTCTATTTTGCAATGACAAGCGGGATTCGATATATTTTGCCCTGATAGGTCGTTCATCCAGGGCTAGCGGGTTTTCGGGAAAATGTCGAAAAAAGGCCGATTTTCGGCTTTTTTTTGAAGCTGCTCGCAATACTTGTTTTAGCCATTATTTTCTACGAAATCTCGCCTATCCCTCTATTAATAGAGTTTAATGATAGTTCTGAGGCATATTTTCAAGTGAGCCCTAGAAAATATTACTTGACAAATACTTGATTTTTTGCTATACTCCTACCGTTAATTTTCTGAATACAAAGAGTATTCTAAAACAATATTAACACGCTGGAGGGTAAAATGAGTAAGGTTCTGATTAGTGTTACAGTTTTGACGGTTTTTCTGAGTCTCGCCTCGTTCGGACAAGGAATGGGGAACGGGACTTGGTGGGTGACGGTCGGACCGGAAGCGGGCATCCCGACGGGAGATTTTAATAACGCTTCCAGCTTCGGAATCGGCGGAACCGCCAGACTTGAATATATGGTGGATCCCAATTTCACCGTTTCCGCGAAGTCCGGTTATCTGCATTTTACCGGCAAAGACATCAACTACTACGATGCCAGTACCGCCACGACATATACGATCAGCACAGCGGTTAATGCGATTCCGATCCTCGTTGGCGGGAAGTACTTCTTCATGCCCACCGGGGATGCCCGGGTGTACGGCGCGGCCGATGTCGGGCTCTATAGTGAAAGCTACAGCGCGAGCGCCAATGTGCCCTCCGGCGGATCAACTGTGAACGTCAGCGCAAGCACAAGCAAGACAGACTTTTCAGCGGCCCCCATTCTCGGTGTGGTTTTCAAGGCCGGGGACAAGATGAATGTCGATGCGAGCGCCAGCTATACGAATGTGTTTACAACCGGCTCGACGACAAGCTGGATCGGTTTCAACGTCAGCCTGGAATTCGGTCTGAACTAAAGGGATGGTCCTTGAAATGCGAAAAGGCGGCCCCATGGCCGCCTTACGCATCTGGGATAGTCCAGCAGTTAAAAGAGGTCAATTTAACAACTAACTAAATAACCACCAACAAAAGGGCATCATATGAAGAATCTTGCTATCGTAGCAGTGATGGTTTTCGCTATGAGCGCCAGCCTATTCGCTCAGGCAAAACCTGGAGGAATTGCTCGACAGGTTTCCATGGGCGGCTCCAATTTCGGAACGAATCTCGTCCTCAATCCTTTCATTATGGAGGATCCGTCATTGGTGCTTGTTAATCCGGCATATCAGGCTATGTACAAAGATTATGGCTGGGCCAACGTGGCCGGCGGAGCCGTTAAGGGCCTCTCACAGGCTGGCGGCGACATCGGTGACGATGGTTATGGCCACCAGAATGCCGGGGTTGCCTTCGGCCTGAACAGTGAATGGAACATCGGTGCCATTCTCAGCTATGATCCTTCAGTCGTCAATACTGTCAGCGGACTCATTCCGGCGATCGCCCAGCGTGGAACGCAGGCCATCCCCGCGGTAACGAACGTGTGGGAAGCGGTCATCTCCAATCACATGAATAACCTCGATTGGGGTCTCGGCGTTATGTACGGGTGGTCAAACAGCGATGGTACGTCCAATGACGGCACCACCAGCACGGCCCGGGAAGCCTCATCCAACGTTTGGGGCTTCAGAGGCGGTATCGTTGCACCGTTCGGATCGGGGAATTCGTTCGATGCAAGCGCTGCCGTCAGACTTGATAAGGCAACGGACAGGCGGACCAGCACGGCCGCCGCGCCCGGACCTGCCGCCACAGGCGAATACTCGGTTTCCGGCACGGAACTCGCCTTTACGGCCCGCGCCAAGTTCAACTGCTCGCCGAAGTTCAATTTTGTTCCTTACGGCGCCCTTACGACAATCTCCGCAGAGCCGAAGGAAGATACACGCCCCGACGGCGTGACGACGGCACCCGGCGCTTTTAAAGCCAGCGCCCTCGCTTACTCCCTCGGAGTGGGCGGTGAGTACCGCGCCCAGGGCTTTTATTTCGCCGGCGGTATGAGCTATCAGTCAGCCCGGGTTAAGACCGAATCCACACCCGCGGTCGGCGGCGGCACAAGCACGGCGACGACGACCTTTACAGGCGTTCCTGTTGTCAATATGGGCGGCGAGTGGTGGTTCCTCGATTGGCTTGCCGGCCGTGCAGGATACTACCGCTGGATCGGCAAGATCAACGGCAAGAGCGAACCGGCCACCGCAGCGCCCGCGACGCCCAATGTCGAAGCAAATGCTTCCTTCAACAATAGTTTTGTCGCCATCGGCGCCATCAGCCCCGCCAACTTCGACGGCCTCCTCACACTCGGCCTCGGACTGAAATTCGGCGGTTTCTCGATGGATGCAACGGTGAGCGAGGAAGCGCTTCGCCGTGGTCTCGGAGTCGTCGGAGCCCAGGATAATATCAATTCCTTCGGGTACGTAACGACAAGTTACTACTTCGGCGAGTAATTTCACGAAGTCTGCTCTTCCGGGCGGCCGCCAAAAAAACGGCCGCCCTTTTTTTTTGACCATGAGACACCTGTTCGGTCGCCTCTGACATGGCACGAAATTTCTCGACGGGGTTTCCTCCTCTCGATCGCCTGGTGGGCGGGCCTTCCGATTCACTCCTCGCCTTTGCTTCAGACTCCGCCGGACCTCTCCTTCTTGCCCAAAAATCTGTGGAGCATGCCCTCTCCGCCAGGTTCCCTATTCTCTACCTCGCAATCGACGGATCACTCGAAAGATTTTTTCTCGGAAACCCCAAAGCCGTCCTGAAGATCCGGTCGCGCAGGGATGCCCAGAATGTGAGTAAAATCCCCGCCCGTGGATATGTGTTTATCGATGACCTCACGGCGTGGAAAAAGATACTCGGCAGCGAGAAGCGGGTCGTCGAGTTTTATGAAAAGCTCGCCTTGCGGGCCGAATCGAAAAAAAGTCTTCTCATAGCCTCCGCGATCCGCTCCGGCTTCGCCCCCGAAAGCCTCGCCCGGTTGAAAGATGCCTCCGCGATCGGCATCGATTTTCTTTCTCACCAGGGCAAAATTTTCTGCGTCGTTAATTCCCTGCGCGGACGTTATCTCCCGCCGCGTCTCGTTCCGCTTCAGCTTGAGGCGGCGCCGCCAGCTCTTACTTCCTCCGCCGTAGAAGCAGGGGAGCTTTCGCCGAAAGACGAGGCGTTGATTTCACGGAAGACGGATTTTTCGAAAATCTTTGAGCAATCGGATGAAGCGATGATTCTCTTCGACCCGGCGACGACCGGCAGCCTCCTCTGCAACTCCCGCTTCGAGGAGTTTCTGGGTTTCTCCGCCGAAGAGCTCGCCCTAAACCCCCTCGCTCCGGTCCCGCCTGAGGGACGTCGTGCTGCTCTGCGGTTTTATTCCACCCTCCGGCGGAAAAAGAAGGGGGCGATCACGCTAAGGCTTGTCAAAAAGAGCGGGAGGGGGCTTCTCGCCAGATTCTCCGCCTCGGCGGTCGACCACGTATACCTTGGGATCGCTATCGATGTGTCGGCCGAAAAACGTTTGGAAGAATCTCATGAGGAGCGCGAACGTGAATACCGGGCGCTCCTGGACTCCTCGCCTCATGCCCTGGCCATCATGCACGAAGGAAGCTTCCTTTATACGAACCGCGCCTTCTGCGAGTTGTTCGGATATCCCTTCGGAGAATTGAAAGCTCCGGGTGAACTGCTCGTTTTAAAGAAGTTACGGGAATCCGGATCAATCGAGACGGAGGGGACCCGTAAGGATGGCTCCCGGTTCACCGCCCGCGTGACGCGGTCGAGTGTGACTTTCGCCGGGAAAAAATCAGTGCAGGTTTCCGTCGCCGACATCACTCAAGAACGCGAACTTGCCCTCACGATCACACGCGCCCAGAGGAGATTTGGCGCCATCGTGGAATCTTCCCCGGAAGCTGCCGCGATCCTCGCCGGCGATGCTCTCGTTTTCACGAATTCCGCCTTTCGACGGCTTTTGGGATACGGTGAGGAGGCGATCCCCCTCTCGATGATCAGTCCCGATCCGCAACTTTTCGAGAAACTCCGCAAGCGGCCAGGCTCCGCCCGCTTCGCAGGGCAGAGGAAGGACGGTTCGACGTTTGACGCTGAGGTCTCGCTCCACCCCGCTGGCGATAAGGAATCGGTGGTTCTCATTCGGGACCGGACGACCGAGCTTCGGACCGCGGAAACTCTCAGCCGGCAAACCGAGGAATTCGATCTCCTCGGCAGGCTCATCCCGGATCTCCAGGGAAGTCTTGATATCAAGAAACTCCCGGCGACCGCCCTCTTAAGGCTCATTGAGCACCTTTCATGGGGGGGAGGGGCGCTCTTCCTGGCGGATGAGAAGGGGAAAGAGCTTTTTCTGGAAACTCACCGTACGATGCCCGAATCCGTTCTGAGGAAGCTCGAGATTCTCGAGACGGATGAGGGGATAGGGGGCTTTTGCGCGAAAACCCAGGAGGCTCACATATTCACAATCGCCAAGTATCCAAAGTTTCTGCCGTATGGGGCATTGTTCGCGGAATCGGGAATCACGGAAATCTGCCTCCTGCCGCTAGTCTCAGGGGAAACGCTCACAGGGCTGATCCTGCTTGTCTCGAAAAAACCCCCCCTGAGCAGGAAGGAGTCGCACAATTTTCTCTCCGCGATTTCACGCAATCTCGGAGCCGCCATCGCGACCGCCCGCGCTCTTCAGAAGATCAGGAACTCGGCAGAGAGAAAAGAGCAGCTCATCGAATCGAGCCCCGAAATCCTCTACACAGCCTCTCCCACGGGGGCGTTCCTGACCGTCAATTCAACCGTCGAACGGCTTACCGGATATCCTCCCAAAGAGTTTTATAGAAACCCCTCGCTCTGGATGAAACTGGTCCACCCCGACGATAAGAAACTGCTCCTGGAGCGCACGGCTAATCTGGACCGGATGCCGGAGAATTCATGGTCGGAATACCGGGTGCTCCCGCGAGGGAAAGCCGCATACCGCTGGGTGAGGGATGTGGTAAGCACCGTGAGGGACGAACAGCTCTTCGGCACCATCACCGACGTCACCGAGCAGAAAGGGGCGATCTCGGAGCTGCAGACGGGCTTCGTCCTGCAATCCGAGATTCTTTCCGGCATGGACGACGGCGTCGTCGCATTCGACCGCTCGCTCCGGTGCGTGTCGTGGAACAGTGCCATGGAAAGGATGACGGGGGTGACGGGGGCGGTCGGACAATCCGCGTCCGCCCTTCTTCCGGGATATCATGAAGCGGGCCTCGCGAAGATCCTCGGACGGGTCCTTGCAGGCGAAACGGTCACCTCTCCCGATGTCGCCTACCGCCACCATGCAACCGGACAACAGGGTTTCTTCCTCGGACGATTCTCCCCCATGCGGAATTCCGACGGCGACACCGTCGGTGCCGTCGGGATCATCGTCGATGTGAGCGCGCATAAGTCGGTGGAAACGGAAATGCGCGAGTCCGAGCAGATCCTGAGCAACGTCATCGACACGATGGGGGACCTCCTCACGATCACGGACCTGCAGGGAACAATCCTGCAGGTGAACCGCGCCTTCCTCCGGGGCCTTGGATATAGCAGGGCCGAGGCCGTGGGCCGGGAATTCCCGTATCCGTGGCTGATCGAATCCGAAATGGGGCGTTTCGTTCTCTGGACCTCGAACCTGCGCGAGCGGAATTCGCTCCATGATTTCGACATGACCTGGAGGACGAAGGACGGCCGGCTCATCCCGATGAGCCTGAGCACGACGCTTCTGAGGAATTCGCTCGGGGAACCGGTCGCCATGCTGAATGTCGCGCGGGATATCACTCAGCGCACCCGCCAGACCAGAGACCTCGAGACGAGGAACAGCCAGATCGAAATGATCAACCGGATAATCTCGAGGGCCAATCAGACGCTCGATTTCGACGAGATTTTCGGCGTGATCGCCGGGGAAATCTTCGACACGATCCCCGCGGACCTTGTGGGGATCGGCCTTCTCGACGAGGGAGGGTCTTCAATCCGGTCCTATGCGTTCATGGGACGGACCTCCTATATCAAGGATAACCGCATCCCTATCGGGCAGACCGTCTCGCAGATCGTTCTGGAATCGGGAAAGCCGGTCATCGTGTCCGATTTTCATGCAGATCCGAAATACCGCGGCCTCGCCTCCTTCGTCAAAGGACTCCGTTCACAGATTTCGATGCCTATCCGGGTGAAGGAGGCGATCATCGGGACGCTCAATGTCGGGAGCAAGGAACCCCACGTCTATTCCGACGACCATATCGGGATGCTGGAGCCCGTCGTGCAGCAGTCGGCCGCGATTCTCGACCGCATCGGACTGATCAATCAGGTGAGCGACGACGCGGCTTATATCCACAACCTGCTCGATTCCATCGACAGCATCGTCTATACGGTCGACACGCAGCTCAGGATTCGGGAGGTGAATAAGGCGTTCCACGACCTCATGGCCGAGTTCGGCGAAACGCCCCGGAATTACCACGGGACGCCCCTCTTTGACGTGATCAGGAGCGAGCCCCTGAGAGTCATGGTCCAGAATGTCGTGGATGAGCTCATCTCCGGGCGCGTCCGCCTCTTTTCACAGGAATATGTGCAGCCGGCGCCGGGCGGAGACAGGACGTTTCAGCTGATGATCACCCCGATGGTCATCGACAGGAAGGTGACCGGCCTCGTTTTCACCCATACCGATATCACGGCTCTGAAGAAGACGGAGCTGGATCTGAAGAGGAGCAACGAACAGCTTCTCAGCATGAACGAGATTTCCACGGTCATCAGCACCTTCCTCGACCTAGACGAAATCCTCGACGAGGCCGTCCCGCTTTTGGCGAAAATGACGGCGGCGGACGCGGCCGCCGTCTATCTGCGGGAAGAAGATTCGGGGGATCTCGCGCTTGCCGTGCAGGTGGGATTCGACAGCGAGACCTCCTCGCTGATCCAGCGGCTCAGCGCGGGCACCTCAGCCACCGGGGAGGTCATGAAGAGGCGCAAGGCCCTCTACGTGGGCGACGATATCGCCGAGGACGAGCGTATCATTCCCGCCAACAGGGAAATCCTCCGCCGCAACGGCATGCGCGCCCTGGCCGTCGTCCCGCTCATGTCGAAGGACAGGGTTCTGGGGGCCCTCGACATCCTCTACCGCGCGGCGCACTCTTTCTCGGACCAGGAGCAGCAGATCCTCGCCCTGGTCGGTAATCAGCTCGGGGCAGCGATTGAAAACGCGCAGCTCTATGCCGAGCTCCGCTCCCAGCTTAAGCGCCTGACGGTCCTCTATGAGCTGAGCCAGCATCTCACATCGACCCTGAATATCGAGGAAATCTTTCAGGTTGCCTACGAGCACATCCGCCGCGTCATTCCCTTCAAAAAGCTGAGCATCGATCTCTATGACAGCGCCCAGAATATGAAAACCCCTATCGTCCGGGTTGAACAGAGCTCGGGGGAAAGAATCTTTGTCCCGGCCCAGCCGGTTGCCATCGACCCCCTCGGCCCGGAGGGGAGCGTCGTTCAGAGCAAAAGGTCCTACACGGCGCCGGACCACCGCTCGATCTCCATCCCCATGATGTCGAAAGAGTCGATCATCGGCATCATGACGGCTGAGGCCGACGAGTTCAGCCTTTACGACGACAGGCACCTGAAGCTCCTCGAGAGCATCGGCAATCTTACGGCGATCGCCCTCGAAAAGGGAAAGCTCTATGAGGAGACCCTGCAAAAATCGCTCGAGATCGAGCGCAGGAACCGGGAACTGGATGATTTCACATACGTGGTATCCCATGACCTGAAGGAGCCTCTGATCAGCATCGAGGGATTCAGCCGGATACTTCAGTCCGATTATCAGCACTCCATCGGGCCCGAAGGGAAAGAATACTTCGAATCGATCGTCGGGGCAACCACCCGGATGAAAGGTCTCATCGATGACCTCCTCCTTCTCTCCCGTGTCAGCCGGCCCTCGGAATCGTTCAAGAACGTCTCGCTCCGGGATATAATTGAGGAGATCAAAGTCGACATGGAATTCACGATCAGGCAGAAGGGGGTGACCCTGACGATCCCCGGCGACATGCCCGAGATCTTCGGCAATGAGACACAGCTCAAGATCGTGTTCCGGAACCTCATCGGGAACGCCATAAAATTCAATAAGGGGCCGCAGCCCCGCGTGGAAATCGGATTTCAGAATGCAGAAAATAATTCGTATCTTTTTTCCGTGCGGGATAACGGCATCGGCATCGAGAAGGAATTTCACGAAAAAATATTCGTCATCTTCCAGCGTCTACACCGCCGCGAGGACTACGAGGGGAGCGGCGCCGGACTGGCGATCGTAAAGAAGATCATCGAGTTGCATAAGGGAAAGATCTGGGTCGAGTCGGAACCCGGAATCGGTTCGGTATTCTATTTCACCATCCCCAGGCCCCTGGCGGCCGAATAGGACTGTCTATGGACAATGACAAGGTTCACATCCTCCTCATCGAAGACAACAAGGACTTCGCCAAACTCGTCCAGGTCTACCTGCAGCGCTATGACAGGGATAAATTCTCGGTCGTCTGGAGGGAGAATTACACCGACACGATGCGGGAGCTCGAGTCCAATCCACAATTCGATATCATCCTCATGGATTACTTTCTCCCGGGCAAGAACGGGCTCGAAATCACGCGGGAGCTCATGGAACGCAAGATCAATGTCCCGGTCGTTTTTCTCACCGTCAATAAGGATTTTGAACTTGCCGTCGACGTGCTGAAACTCGGCGTCGATGACTATCTCGTGAAGGAGGAGATCACCTCCCCCGTGCTTCCGAAGACCGTCATGGGGGTGATCGAGAAGCACCGCCTCAAGGACCAGCTCGTCCAGCTCGAGCTCGGCCAGGAACGGCTGAAGGCGATCCATGAGACGCTGCAGGGCGTGATGGTCAATTTCGAAAAACCGCTCGCGGAGATGCGCATCCTGGCCCGCGAGTTCAAGGAGCGGCATGCAACCCCGGAATTGAAAAACTACGTGAAAATCATAGACGAGAATGTCGACCGCATCATCGACAAGCTCGAAAAGCTGAAGTCGCTCAAGGAATACAAGACCATCAAGTACATCAAGGATATCAGGATGCTTGATTTGAGTTGATGGAAACCCTTCCCCTTCACCTGCGGTCAAAATTCCCGGCCCGCGGCTACGCGGGTCTAGCAATAATCTCCCTCTCAGAAATCCTCTTATTTGCCCGCGCGGGCGTTGTGGGAACATTTTTCACCCCCCTGGCCTGGACGGGATATATTCTCGTCGTCGACGCGGCATGTTTCTCCCTGCAGGGCTCTTCGCTCCTTTCGGCGAGGAGGCGCGAGTTCATCGCCATGCTCCCCTGGTCGATCGTCTGCTGGTTGGTTTTCGAGGCGTATAACCTGTACCTTCGGAACTGGTCCTACGCGGGCCTGCCCGAGAATGACATCGCGAGGACAGTCGGCTACGGATGGTCGTTTGCGACCATTCTCCCCGCTATTCTCGAGACCGCCGACCTTATCAAGATGTCGCTCCCGCGGCGGGCGGCGAGGCTGAAACTGTCCCGGGCTGCTGCGTCCGTCTCCGTAGTGAGTGGGGTCATCCTCGTCACTCTCCCTGTCGTTCTCCCCCAGGGTGTGGCCGCTAAACTGTTCGGGCTCGTCTGGGTCGGCTTTTTTCTGCTTCTCGATCCGCTTTACACCGGTTCTTCGGTTCTTGAGGAGATGAAGGCGTCAAATTACTCGACCTGCATCTCTCTCGCCCTTTCCGGGATTGTCTGCGGGTTCTTCTGGGAATTCTGGAATTACTGGGCCGCCGCAAAATGGCACTATTCCGTCCCGATCCCCTTCGCGGGTCCGAAACTCTTTGAAATGCCCCTTGCCGGCTACCTCGGCTTCATCCCCTTTGCGTTCGATTGCTACGCCTTCCAGGAGATCCTGGTCAGGATTTTTCCCTCCCTGCGCCGATCGGCATGAAATTCACCGTCGCTGTGGCTCAGATCGATAATGTCCTGGGGGATATCAAGAAGAACGCGCTCAAACATCGCGATTTCATCCGGAGGGCGAAGGAGGGGGGGGCGGATCTCGTCGTGTTTCCCGAACTCAGCCTCTCGGGGTATTCGGTGAAAGACTGCAACTGGGATCTTGCCCTGCGGGAGGGAGAGCCAACCCTCCTTGAGGAGTCTGCCGGCATCTCTATCGTCGCAGGCTCGGTCGAGGAGGCGACCGGGTACGGGATATTCAATTCGGCGATGTTCATTGAGGGGAAAAAAATCCTTTCCGTTCACCGCAAGGTTTATCCCCCCACCTACGGCATGTTCGAAGAGCTCCGGTATTTCAGCCCGGGAACCAGCGTCAAGGCGTTTGATTCGAGGTGCGGACGGCTTGGGATGCTCGTCTGCGAGGATCTCTGGCACCTTCCCCTCCCGTACATCCTGGCGAAGGATGGGGCGGAAGTGATTATCGGCATCGCGGCCAGTCCCACGCGGCTCTCCGGACCCGCAGGGATCCAGGTGGCGGCAGTGAATTCCGAACAGCACAGAACTTTCGCCCGGTTGCTCGGGACTTATCTCATATTCTGTAACAGGGTCGGATTTGAAGATGGTGTGAATTTCTGGGGGGGGTCCGAAGTGGTTTCCCCCGGCGGAGACGTGGTCGTCCAGGCGAAGTACTTCGAGGAAGACCTGATTTTTGCCGAGATCGACCCGAACGAGGTCCGCCGTGCCCGGCGGCTCTCGCGCCATTTTCTCGACGACGATCTGAGGCTGGTCCAGGCGGAGCTCGGCCGGATACTCAAGAGCTGACTCTCCGCCGACGGTTTTTTGCGCTCAGGCAATTCTTTCGTATATTTTTCGAAAAATCAGGACAATGGCCAGGATTTATATCGAAGATCTGAAGGACCACGTGGGAGAAGAAATCTCCATCAGCGGGTGGCTCTACCACAAGCGCTCGAGCGGCAAAATACGCTTTCTTCTCGTGAGAGACGGGACCGGGGTCCTGCAATGCGTCATGGTGAAGGGGGGTGTTCCTGAGGAAGTTTTCAATTACTTCGATACGCTCTCGCAGGAATCGTCGCTTACGGTGACCGGCAGAATCAAGAAGGACGATCGCGCCCCCGGCGGTTACGAGATGGATCTGAGCTCGGTACACCCCATCCAGATAGCCAAAGAGTATCCCATAACTCCCAAGGAACACGGGGTCGATTTCCTCATGGATCAGCGCCACCTCTGGCTCCGGTCTTCCCGACAGCATGCCATACTGCGTATCCGTCATCAGATCATTATGAGCATCCGGCAGTTTTTCGACGGCCGGGGATTCACCCTTCTCGATGCTCCTATTTTTACCCCCGCAGCATGCGAAGGGACAAGCACCCTGTTTGAGACTGAATACTTTGACCTTGGAAAGGCATATCTGACCCAGTCCGGGCAGCTTTACGGTGAAGCGGGAGCGATGGCTCTGGGGAAAGTCTATGTATTCGGCCCGACATTCCGGGCAGAAAAGTCCAAAACCAGACGGCATCTGACAGAATTCTGGATGGTGGAGCCGGAGGTGGCATTCAACGATCTTAACGACAACATGGAACTGGCAGAGGAGTTCCTGGAATACATCGTCTCTTCGGTCCTCAAGAACAGGCAGCAGGAACTCAAGGCTCTCGAACGCAATATAACTTTTTTGGAGAAGGTGAAGAAACCTCTTCCCAGGATAACGTACACCGATGCTGTTGAAATACTTCATAAAAAAGGAGTTAACTTCAAGTGGGGCAATGACTTCGGCGGGACTGATGAAACCCTTATCTCGGAAGGTTTTGATCGGCCCGTCATCATTCACCGTTACCCTTCGGCCGTGAAGGCCTTCTACATGAAGCGGGATCCGGATAATGATAAGCTCGCCCTCGCCATGGACGTCATTGCACCAGAGGGATATGGGGAGATCATCGGCGGGAGCCAACGTGAGGATGACCTTGAGATCCTGCTCAGCCGGATCCGGGAGCACAACCTTCCCCCCTCCGCCTTCTAATGGTATCCGGACCTCCGTCGCTACGGATCCGTACCCCATTCCGGCTTCGGCCTGGGGGTGGAGCGGACCGTCGGGTGGATTTGCGGTCTGGAGCATGTGAGGGAGACAATTCCCTTCCCCCGGATGATTTACAGGCTTACCCCCTGATGGCCGTCGTCATGCTCCCGGCGGACCCGTCGTGTTAGCCGTTTCTCACCTCCGCAAGGAATTCTCCACCGTCGTCGCCATCGACGACCTCTCGCTCAAGGTCGGGAGGGGTGAAATCCTCGGCCTTCTGGGGCCCAACGGTGCCGGGAAAACGACCACGATCAGGACCATCCTCAACATGATCAAACCGGACGGGGGAGAAATCCTGTTCGACGGGCGTGAGTTCAGCGAAAGCGTTCAGAATTCCATCGGCTATCTGCCCGAGGAGAGAGGCCTTTACAGGAAGAACAAGCTGCTCAATACGATCGTGTATTTTGCCAGCCTCAAAGGGCTCGATCCCGCCGAGTCAAAACGGCGTGCCTACGACTGGCTGAAGCGATTCGATCTCCTCACCCACTATCAGCAAAAGGTGGAGGCGCTTTCCAAAGGGAATCAGCAGAAAATTCAGTTCGTCATCTCCATACTTCACGATCCCCAGCTTGTCATTCTGGATGAACCGTTTTCCGGCCTCGACCCTCTGAACCAGATCCTTTTGAAAGACATACTCATGGAGCTGAAAGAACGGGGAAAGGCGATCGTCTTCTCAACCCACCAGATGGACCAGGCCGAAAAGCTGTGCGATGCGATCTGCCTCAGCAACAGGGGGAGGGTCGTTCTGGAGGGGGGCCTCGACTACGTCAAGAGCCGGTTCGGCACGAACACCGTTCATTTCCAGGTGCAGGGGGCCGGGGGATTCGTCAGCTCCCTGCCCTTAGCCCATAATGCAGGTCTTGTCCCAGATTACCCGGGCCC
>JACXTT010001039.1_pt1 | contig 47361 bp, 40 predicted proteins | sample 9270951 | NCBI WGS metagenome assembly JACXTT01 (sample SAMN15532306, study PRJNA645909) | rock metagenome | isolation source: weathered quartz diorite | place: Puerto Rico | collected 2017-06-21 | reverse complement strand
CTTGAAGCCATCCTCGATGTTGCCGTGCTTCTGCACCGTTGGCTGGAACTGGTTGCGCGCATCGGGCGAGATGTTCCCTTCGGGCCAGATCTTGACCGCGTCGTCTTTGAGCGCCGCTTCCTGATCGAGAACGAACGGCAGTACCTCGTAGTCGACGGTGATCAGCCGCACAGCTTCTTCGGCGACGTGGCGGTCCACCGCTGCGACGGCGGCAATCGGCTCGCCGACGTAGCGCACCGGGTTGTTGAACGCGTAACGCCGCTGCGTCGTGATCTTCTTGATGTCATCGTTGTACTGGACGCCGCCGGCGGTCGAGCCGGCGCCCCAGACGTAGTGGCAGTTCTCGTGCGTGACGATTGCCTTGACGCCGGGCAGCGCGCGCGCCTTCGAGAGATCGATGGCCTTGATGCGCGCGTGCGGATGGGGGCTACGCAGCATCTGCGCGTACAGCATCCCGTCCAGATAGACGTCGCGGGTGTAGGTGGCGCGACCGCTGACGCGCTCGGGCGCGTCAACGCGCGGCGTGGCGTGGCCGATCACCTTCATCGTGTTCACGCTCACAGCGCACCTCCCTGCGTGCGCGTCGTAGAGACGGCACCTGCGGCCACTACCGCTTCGACGATGCGGTTGTAGTTGGAGCAGCGACAGAGATTGCCCGCAAGCGCTGTCCGCACATCGGCCGGCGTGGGCCGGGGCGTGCGCAGGAGGAGCGCCTTCGCCGACATCAGTTGACCCGACGTGCAGAAGCCGCACTGCGGGGCATCGTGCGCGATGAACGCTTCCTGCAGCGGATCGAGCTTGCCGTTCCTGGTGAGGCCCTCGACCGTCAACACTGTTCGGCCGTCGACCCAGACCGCGAGGTAGCTGCACGAGTAGACCGGCTTGTCGTCCACCAGCACGGTACAGGCGCCGCATTCACCGCGCTCACAACCCAGCTTGGTCCCGGTCAGCCGGAGGTGGTCGCGCAGCAGCTCGGCGAGCGTCCAGTGATCGTCCACCTCGACACGTTGCACGTTGCCGTTGAGGGTCACTCGAATGGCGGTGTGCGGTCGGACCGGCGCTTCGTTACCTGGCCGTGTCTGCGCGCCCACGACGGGCGCCGCGGCCGTGACCACCAGCGCCGCCCCGGTGGCGCCCAGGAACTCGCGTCTCGAGACGTTGCCGTCGCACTCTGTCGGCTTCTCTGGATCGGTGCTCATATCGTGGACTCCTGACCTACTGCTGACCGTTCTAGTCGCTCGCGTTGTCGAAAAGATCTTTGCGGAGGCCCATGAACGCGTCAGTGAAGCGAACGACCTGAAACCCGTTCCCGTCGCTGACGAACCATATCTGCATCTCTCGCCCGCGTGCGCCGTTCGGCGGTACCTGACGAAATCGCGGGAAGCCGGAGATCTTGTCGAAGGTCCGATCGACGCCCTGCGTCCAACTGCCTGATCCGGGAAGGACCGCCTTCCGCACAGCACGCGGCTTGAAGTACGCGATCTCCTGTGGACGGGAGGGATCGCGAATGTCAAAGACCCTCAGGCCGGCATTTTGATAACCGCATGCGAGCATAGTCGGGTTGTTCGCACGATCGGCCGTGCATCGCTCGCAGTTGTACACGGGAGTTCCGCCGCCCGTATCCGGCGCGTCGTTGACGAGTGCGTTGCAGTTGGCGGGCGCGTTCGCGTCGAGCATGAGTTTCGAGACGATGCGAGGCTTCGTCTCGTCGGTGAGGTCGATGATCTGCGCATAGCCGTAGGGCGACGCGCCGCGTGCGCACGCGGCGCGGAGACCGCCGGCGCCACCCGCTCCGCCTGACTCGTCGGTGCTGACGACGTACTGGCGCCCGTTTCTGGTGAACGGGAACATCTGCTCGACCTGTCCCTGATCGTTCCAGAACAGCGTGCTGATAGTGCGGACCTGCGGATTGGAGCGACGCAGCTGAATGTCGCTGACGTCGAGGACGACCAGGCCGTCGGGCCCGATCGAGGAACCGGTGTTGCCGAACGTGCCGGGCTGCCCGGCGTAGAGCCGCGTCCCCGCAGCGTTGAAATTGACGTCGTGGGGTCTGCCCTCGCCCGGGAACTTCCAGGTGAGGAGCAGCTTCGGACTCGACGGGTTCGAAACGTCCACGATAGGCAGGGTGCCGCCGGCGCCTCGATTGTTCTGGCCGACGTAGTACGTCTTGCCGTCTGGTGCCCAGCCGCCCATGTGCGCCCGGCTGCCGGGCAGTGTGATGTTGGACTTCAAGACTGGATGGCGGCAGTCGCCAGACAGGTCATACACGGCAAATCCAGGCCCATTGTTTTCGGCAACCGCGAGAAGCTTCCGTGCCGCGTTCACCTTCAGCGTCTCATGCGGGTTCCGCCCTGCTGGCGTGTCGTCAAGGTACGCAGTCGCTCGTGGATGCCGGGTGTCCGAGACATCGACGACGACAACGCCTGGATGTTGCTGCCCGGATCTGTTTTCAGTCGCGAAGTAGGCGCAGTCATCGGAGTACGCCGGTCCATCCTGTGAAAATGCTCCTTCACCCTGGAACTGGCCTACGAGCTCGAGGTTGCAGTTGTAGCCGCGTTCCGAATCGCCGCTCGATCGTTCGCGCGGTGAGGTCTGCCCCTGCAATCCGCTTTCGGGGTGATCCATGCGACCACATGTGGCCTTGGGCACCGTTGCCGTCGATGGAAGCGGGCCAGCAGTCGCGCGTGTCTCGCGGGTGCGGGTCTGGCTGGCGGACAGGATAGAGGTGCCGAGCAGCAACGCCGGCAACGCGACGGCTGCAATTGCGAATGCGCTGACGAATCGCTGGGTATTCATGATTCGGCGTCCGCTGCCGGTGCATGCTACACCTGCCGTACCCCACGCTCACAGAAATCTTCATCGCACAGGTTGACATGGGAATTTGTCGTCGCGTGGATGTGACGGCTAGAATCCGACCCCGCACCGACACAAGACATGCCGTCGCCCGAGGCGAATGCCGGGACCGAAGGAGGGCCAGCGTGAAATCGATCTCCCGCCGTGGACTCTTGAAGATAGGCGCAGCGCTCGCAGCTGGGCCCGCAGCCGTTGGAGTGGCGGCGGCCGCACAGCGCTCCACGACAAGGCAGGACGGCGGCGCAGTGGAGGCGTCATCGCGTGCGCCCGTCAACCCGGCGCGCCACATCCTGCTGCGGGGCGGCACGATCATCACGATGGATCAGACGCTCGGCGACTTCGCAAGAGGAGACGTACACATCCAGGGGAAGCACATCGTCGAGGTGGGCCGAAATCTCAAAGCGCCAGCTTCCGCGGAGGTCATCGACGCGACAGGCACAATCCTCATTCCGGGATTCGTCGATTGTCACCGCCATTCGTGGTCCGCGCAGTTCCGACGAATCATTCCTGATGGTCTCATCGCCAACTACATGTCGACGACCCACCAGGGCTTTGCGCCGTACTACCGGCCGCACGACATGTACGTGGGCAATCTGATGACGATGCTCGGCTGCATCGACGCCGGCATCACATGCGTCATCGACAACTCCCACAACTCGCGCAGCGCCGCGCATTCCGATGCCGCCGTCGAGGCGCTGTTCGATTCGGGTATCCGCGCCGTGCACGCGTCAGGACCGCCGCAGTTCGGAACGTGGGACAACCAGTGGCCCGCGGATCTGGGCCGCCTGCAGAAGAAGTACTTCACGTCGGACGACCAGTTGGTGACGCTGCGCGCGTTTGCGAATCCGAACCGGGACAACTGGGCGTTGGCCAGGAGTCTGGGGCTGAAGATCCACGCGGACGGCATTTCCTCCGAGCAAGTCGAAGCGTTCGCGAAAGAGAAACTGCTGGGACCCGATTTCACATTCAACCACGCCAGCGGTCTGACCGACACGGCGTGGCGCCTGGTCCGCGAGACGGGTTGCAACGTCGATGTCTGCACGCGATCCGACGCGCAGTACGGATTGGGTAGCGGTGCGTCGGCTGGCGTCGGCGGATTCCAGAAGGCGCTCGACTTCGGCGTGCAGCCAGGCTTCAGCGTCGACAACGAGACGTCGTACAGCACCGACATGTTCGGTGAGATGCGCGCGGCATTCTTCGTCCAGCGCGCGCTCGCCGCTAATCGCCGGGCCAACAAGGATCCGGATGCGCCGGCGCCCGTGACCGTGCGCCAGGTCCTGCAATGCGCCACGGTGAACGGCGCGAAGTGCGCCGCGCTGCTCGACAAGTGCGGGACGATTACGCCGGGCAAGGAGGCGGACATCGTCATGATCCGGGCAGACGAGATGAATGTGTATCCGCTAAACCACGCCGTCGGCACCGTCGTCCAGGGGGCGGACGTGCGGAACGTGGATACCGTCATCATCGGCGGCGCGATTCGCAAGCGACGCGGCGCGCTGGTCGGCGTCAACCTGCCGCGCTTCCGGCAGCTGGTCGAGGAGTCGCGCAGCTATCTGTTCGCGAAGGTGAACTACAGGCTGGACATCCTGTCCTGAGCCGTCGGCTCGGCGGCCCCTTCGCCTTTTGACCACGACCATTTCGGCGTCTTGCTGATTGCGCCCAATTGTCTCGAGTTGCCTGCGGTCCTCTCGATTGACTGGTTCGTTCTGACGATGCCATCGTCGTCCCGAGGATTTCACGAATGGAAGCAACGCGCAGCAATCAGCGGGCGAACAACGCACCGTCGCCCGCCGTTCCGAGCGCCGACGCACTGAAGCTGCCCGATCGTGTTCGCTGCACCATCCGCGCAAGACATTACAGCCGCCGAACCGAGAGCGCCTCCGTCGACTGGATTCGGCGTTACATCGTCTTTCATTAGAAGCGCCATCCATCGGAAATGAGTGCGTCTGAGATCGCCACGTTCTTGACGTGGCTCGCGACCGAGCGTCGCGCCAGCGCGTCGACCCAGAACCAGGCGCTCAGCGCGCTCTTGTTCCTGTATCGCGACGTCCTTCGAATTGAGATCGGCCGAATCGAGAATGTCCCGCGCGCTCGCATGCCTGTTCGCGTGCCTGTTGTCCTCAGTCGGGATGAGGTCGCGCGTATCATGAAGCATCTTGATCGGCTGACGTGGATCATGGTCGCAATCTTGTACGGCGCTGGACTGCGTCTGCAGGAACCCCGGTGTTCAATTCCAGTCTGGAGATTCCTCGATGAATTCGGAAGTTCCAATCCGATTGGTCTTGGTCGATCCTCCTCCAGCAATCGACTATGGTATTCAACGTGGCCGCGGTGCACAGTATGAAACAGTTCTTGTTCAGCAGCGCAAACGCGGAGATGTGTCATTCGATTTCTCTTTAACGGTGACCGACAATCGGAAGGATGGGCTGCCGAATTTTCGAGGTCCACTCGTTCAAGGTCCCCCAACGAAGAGATTCGTGTACATCGACGTCGGGACGTATGCCGGGCAGAAAGGAACTCATTGGGCGCGTCGGATGATCGTTCCTCTGCACGGAATCACGTGGGCTCTGATCAAGAACGTCCTGAGCAGGCGTGGGCAAAGGCTCGCGGCGAGAGTGCAGTTGCTCGGCGACTGGCAAGTCATCAAGGACCATCTCGCGCGTTAGACCGCTGATCGCAACGACGACGCTATACTCGCCGGGGCATGCCGGTCATCGCGGTCTTCTTCGGCATCATCATTCGGATGTTCTACCGGGAACACGAGCCCAAGCATTTTCACGCTGAGCATCAGGGACAACACGGCAAGTTCGATTTCGGCGGAAAGATGACGGTCGGGAACATCACGTCGAAGACTGCGCTGAAGCTGATTCGGGTATGGGCGCGACTCCACCGGGCGGAGCTGGACGCGAACTGGGCGAAAATGAAGGTCGGCGAGGCGCTAGACCGAATCGCGCCGCTCGAGTGAGGGATGGAGCCATGGCATTCTTGCCGCAGGTCGTTCGGGCGAAATACGAAAAAGACTTTCGCATCCGACTTACTTTCAATGATGGAGTTGAAGCGAGCATCGACTTCACTCCTTGGTTGTCGGGTCCCGTGTTCGAGCCTCTCCTGAGGACGTCGTACTTTCGAAAGTTCTTTCTGGATGGTGGCACCGTCGTCTGGCCGAATGGTGCGGACATCGCACCAGAAACGCTGTATGAAGCGGCCACGCGGTCTAACCCCGCGCTGCAGCCGACGGCGACTGGATCGTCGCGCCGCCGCGGCTGAGCGCGAGGCGTTAGCCTTCAAGGACCAAAGCACCATGTACATTCCGGAACACTTCGAAGAACGCGACGTGGCTGTCTTGCACAGCCTGATCCAGTCGCACCCCTTGGGCACCTGGGTGACCGACGTCAGCGGACAGCTGGTGGTCAACCATATTCCGTTCATCGTCGATGCGACGTGTGGGCCGTTCGGCATGCTTGTGGGCCATGTGGCACGAGCCAACACAGTGTGGAAAACCGTCTCCAAGCAGAGGGAGTCCGTGGTCGTGTTCCAGGGCCCGCAGGCTTACATCACGCCGAGCTGGTATCCCACCAAGCGTGAGCATGGCAAGGTAGTGCCGACCTGGAACTACGCGGTGGTTCATGCGCACGGTCTGCCCCACTTTATCGACGACTCAGAATGGTTGCGAGAACATGTCGTGAAGCTGACCAGTGTCCATGAGTCCGAGCGGGCAACGCCGTGGCATGTCTCGGATGCCCCAACGAGTTTCATTGACACCATGCTCAGAGCCATCGTCGGTATCGAGATTCCGGTCGCGAGATTGGTCGGGAAATGGAAAGCGAGTCAGAATCGTCCGGTGCCTGATCGGCATGGCGTCATCGCGGGGCTGGGCGAACGGGGTGACGATGAGTCACGTCAGATGGCGAGGCTGGTCGAAGAGCGCACGAATCGAATCGCCTGAAGGCTAACAGCCAAATGGAGCCGACGCCGCGCTGCAGAGTCACGGCGCCGCGCGGCTCATTTCGAACGTTGATATGGCTGGATTCTGTCAAGCGGGCAGATCGCTCCCTGCCTCACGGTTGTGAGTCCCCTTTTTCAGCACGCTCTTTCCGTGCTCTTCGTTCTTCAGGTCCGTCTGGCCGGCGGCACCGCGTTTTAGCGACGGTTGACGCTGCTGATATCCGCGGGTTGGGGACCGCCCAGACTGTGGTTCGTCGCGGAGCTGCCTCGCCCTAGGCACGGACGTATCGATCGTGCTGATGTCCAGAACGTTCCCGAGGGTTCTCCACCTGGCCGCGCTGCCGCCGGCCTGACGGACCTGATCACTGCGTCGCTTACGCCGGTGGCGGTGCGACCTCCCGAGCAATCGCCCAGATGAATCCCGTGAGCTCGCGTGCGATCGCGGTGGCCACTTTCGGTTTCGCCTTCCCGCGTGCGACGAGACGGCGGAAGCGGCCCGTCAAGCGGAGTTGGGCCTTCCACGCAATCGCTCGCACCGTCGGGGACAATGTTTCTTGGCGATAGAGCATCTGGCGGCCGATGCGAGGCACACCCTGATACGCCCACGCCGCTTCGGCGAGCAAGCGCCTGGCGTGCGGATTGCCCGCCTTGGTGATCGCGCCGCGGCGCACACTCGGTCCGCTTGAGTACTCGGACGGGACGAGGCCGAGAAATGCCATGAGCTCACGAGGGTGGGCGAAGCGCCGGATGTCGCCCATCTCAGTGACGAGGCCCACCGCCGTCACAAAGGAGACTCCGCGCAACGCTTGGAGCGCGTCCACCACCGGTGCCCACCGCCAGGCCGGCGTCAGCTGCCGGAGTTGCTCGGTGAGCCGCTCGACGCGGCGTTCGGTTTCGTCGATCGTGTCGCGGTACTCCTGCAGCGCCACGTGCTGTGGGGTGAGAGGGAAACTGAGATCCGCCAGCCACCGGCGATAGGGTCGGGTCCATCCGGCGCGCCCCGGGTAGCGGTGCCCCTGCCGGAGGAGAAACGCCTTCAACCGATGCTTCGCTTGCGTGGACAGGCCGACCGCGTCCTCGCGCGCGCGGACGAGATCGCGCAGGGCCTCATCGTCGGCGGTCGGGATGTAGATGGCCGTGAGCTCGCCGGCTCGATGGAGGCGCGCGAGCGTGTTGCCGTCGCGCCGATCCGTCTTGATGCGATCGCCGCTTCGCTTCGGCATGCTCGAGGGATTGACCACGACGCAGTCTTCGCCCTGGCCCGTCAAATACCGGTGAATCCCGAATCCACACGGGCCGGCTTCGTACACGAAGCGCAGCCGGCGATTCGGCGCTCGTAGCGCCCGCATCAGCTTCGCCACCGCCTCCACGTCGCCGTTGATGATCCCGAAGTGGCGGACCTCGCCCTCTCGCCCTTCTTCAGCAAGGGAAACGTCGATCGACTCCTTGTGGACATCCATCCCCACGAACATGCTACGTTTCGCCATGGCCTGCCTCCGTTGTATGTGGCGCTGCGCGTCACCCTCATCGGCTTCGCGTAATCCACGATTTACAACGTGAGGCAGGTCTCTTAGGCAGCCATACTGTCTAGGCCGCCCATCACGATTTATCGAAAGGAAAGACATGGCAATTGTCGCGATGTTTGAGGTGAATGGGGCGACCGCATCGCAATACGATGAGGTCATCCGTCGACTGACGAAAGCCGGTCTGAGAGTGCCCGACGGACAGATGTACCACATCTGCTATGGCGACAAGCAGCGTCTACAGGTGATCGACGTCTTCGAGAGTCAGGCCAAGCTTGACGCGTTCGGCGCGAAGCTCATGCCGATCCTGAAAGATATGGGTATCGAGGCGAAGCCGACGGTGTTCGAGGTCTACAACATCATTGAAGGGTAATAGCGCAAAGCGGCCTAACAAGCGAATGGAGTCGGCGCGCCTGCTTCCCGTACGATCATGTCGCCGCGGCGCGCGTCTCATTCGCGGGCGTTAGACAGCCGGAGCACCATCGGCAAAGTCGACGAGAACAAGCCGATTGAATCGGCTGGTGTTCTCCGAACGGCTGGCTGGGAGTGCGACACCGTATTCGATGAGGCGCTCAGTGGCGCCGAGGATCCCGACACCGGAGCGCGATGCCAAGCGGAAGGCCGCGTGCTTTTCACGCTGGACACGGACTTCGCCGATATTCGGGCGTATCCTCCGAGCGCGTACGTCGGCATCGAACATCCGAATCGAGCCGACGCGCCAAACAGTCCGTGCCGTCATGTCGCCGCGGCGCGCGGGTCATTCGGCCCGTTAGACGGCTAGATTCATGAGGGAAACCTCGTGTTCACTAGAAGAGGATTCCTTTTCTCGCTGATTGCCGGATCGCTGCCTGGCTGTGGTAGTGACAGCGACCCCACTGACTGGGTTTCTCTCGATCGAACTCTGAACGGGCCAGAGACTCTATCGATGCCGTTCGTCTTCAAGTACCCGGGCAATTACCAGGTGGTCTTCGAGTTCGCTTGGCCGATCCCTGACGCTCGAGTGGAGAGCCTGGTGACGTCCGCAGCAGCGACCACGGGGTCACCGGAGGCACCCACATTCGACTTCTCGTGGCGGTTGCAGAAAGAGGGACAAATCGTAGCGCGTCGCGAGGCCCCACAACGGTCAACCGGGGTCAGAGAAACGCGAACGAGCGGCCTCGGGGAGGGATCTCTAACGAGCATGGGGCTCGTCTTTGGCGAGTTCAACCTGGAGGCTGGGAATCAGTACACGTTCCTGGTCCTGCCTGGCTCAGAGCTATCGGCTGTCATCCGAGTCGCGCCACGAGTTGTCGTTGTGCATCAGCCATACAGGGTGACCATTACTCCGTGAATGCCGTCTAACCTCCAGATGGAGCCGACGCGCCAGACGGTTCATGTGATCACGTCGCCACGGCGCGCGGCTCATCTGGCACGTTAGCCGGTCAAGAGTGAATACCCCTTACCGCAGCATTGGTCCACGTTCTCGGCGAGCACCCCAAAGCGCGTGGACGATCACCTCGTCCTCATCGAACGTGTAGTAGATGTGGCACGCCAACTTCTGCACGTACATCCGTCGCAGGCCGTCAACAGAAGTCTGCGTGTATGCGGAGCCGCTGCTGGCAGAAGTCGCAGTATTTCAATCGCAGTATTCAACTCGGCGGTGAAGATGTCTTGATGATTGCGGTTCTCGAGCCGCCATATTCGTTCACCGTCGACGTGACGCTGCGCTGTGGCGGTGAAACGGACGCGACGTTCGTTCAACGAGAGCGTAGATCTTTGAGGATCTCGGCGGCGTCCACAAGACGGCCGGCTGCGACATCAGCACCCGAGTCAGCCAGCGCCGCATGGAGAGCGGCGCGGTCTGCGTCATCGAGCCAGTCTCCCGGGTCGAGCGGCAAGAGCTCCCCTTCACACCCGCCGGCAGCCGCATGACACGCTTCGCGAGTAAAATCCCGCGCGCGACCACTCGCGGTTGAAGCGGCACGCCAGGCAATCTGCTGACGATGCTCGGGTGCGTCGACGCGGGCATCACCTGTGTCATCGACAACTCCCACAACTCTGCGCCGCGCATTCCGACGCCGCCGTCGAGGCGCTGTTCGATTCGGGCATCGTCCAGGAGGCGGGGCGGACGTGCGGAACGTGGATACCGTCATCATCGGCGGCGCGATTCGCAAGCAACGCGGCGCGCTGGTCGGCGTCAACCTGCCGCGCTTCCGGCAGCTTGTTGACGAGTCGCGCAGCTATCTCTTCGCGAAAGTGAACTACAGGCTGGACATCCTGTCGTGAGCGGCAGCCTCGGTTGACGGCCCCACCGGGTACAGCCTGTGCTCCGATGAACAAACGGGACGCGGGTGCGCAGATCCACTCGCCCGATTCGTCATGGCCGGACGGAACGCCGGTGAGCAACTGGAGTCACGCTGTCGCGGCCTTCGTGTTCGCAGGCGCGCAACCGCGCCGTGAAGACGAGGACGGCCGACCTAAAAATGGATAGCCGCTTGACCCTGGCGCCTATAATCCCGCATGCCGATTTTCGAGTACGTTTGCAACGCGTGCGGCCACCAGTTCGAATTCCTGAAATTACCGGCCACGACGGCTGCCCCGAGCTGTCCCGCATGCCAGAGCCCGAATTTGGAGCGACTGCTATCAGGTTTTGCGCTGAGCACGACCGAGCTTACGAAGGCGCGACAGAACGCGGCGCTGAAACAGCAGCGTAAGAGCAAGGATTTCAAGGACAAGGAGATCGCCAGGGCTGAGGACATCGCCAGTCATCATTAGTCGGTGACACGACATCCGCGCAGCGGGTTACCATCCCCGCCGTTCGAGGGGCGACGGTATCTCGCGTCGAGTGCCGGAACCTTCCTTCGGCGCCACGAGCAAGGACGCCCAAGTCGCCCGGGGCTGAGGAAATCAGGCATCATCCCGTCGTGCGGGGGATCGAGATCAAGAGAGACCAACAAGACCAAAAACTGCGAAAGGCACGACCATCGAGGCACGCAGGCACCGTGCTCCTGAACGCCTAAGCGGTTGTCGGCGGCCTTCCGTGCTATCTTTCGCGGATTCATGTCGGCTCGGTCTGCACTCTTCTCGGCGCTGGCTACCCTTCTGCCTTTCATCGCCGCAGCGCAGTCCCCACCAACACCCTCCATCGGCGCCGCAGGGCCACAGCCTCGAGGAGCAGCCTCGACCTCGACGGCGCGGGTGGCGGCTCCTCCTCCGGTATCGGAAATCCCGGAGGGCAGCGCCTCGATGTCGCCGGATGAACGGCGGACGATGGAAGCGGTGCGGATGGGGGCGGATGAAAGGATCGAGCTGGACGGCATGCTGGACGAAGCCGTCTGGATGCGCGCGGTGCCAGCCACCAACTTCATTCAGCGCGATCCTGATAGCGGCCAACGGGCGACCGAATCGACCGAAGTGCGCATCGTGTACAACGGGGACACGCTGTACATGGGCGTCACCTGCTTCGATTCCGAGCCCAACAAGGTGATCGCCAACCAGTTGGCACGCGATGGGAACATGGGCGGAGACGACGAGTTTCAATGGGTGTTCGATACGTTCCTCGATGGCCGCACGGGTTACTTTTTCGAGATGAACCCGCGCGGTGCGATGGGTGACGCGCTGCAGGGCGCAGACTTCAGCAGCCGGAACCGGCAGTGGGATGGCATCTGGACCGCACGAGCTCACGTCAGCGAAATCGGATGGACGCTCGAAATCGAGATGCCGTTCCGGACGCTGAACTTCGATCCCAACAGCGACAGGTGGGGCATCAACTTTCAGCGCAACATCCGCCACAAGAACAACGAGGAGAGCGTGTGGATGGGTTGGCCGCGCAATCAGGGCTTGAATCGCATGAGCAATACCGCCCTGTTGACCGGCATCCACGACGTCAGCCAGGGGCTCGGCCTCGACATCAAGCCGTACGTGCTCGGCACCTCTGAGTCGTTTCCCGGGCGGGGGAATTCGCGGGTGACCAACGATGCGACCGCCGGCCTCGATGTGTTCTATAGCGTCACGCCGAGCCTCCGAGCCAACCTCACCGTGAACACCGACTTCGCCCAGGCGGAAGTCGATCAACGCCAGGTCAATCTCACGCGCTTCTCGCTGCTGTTCCCTGAGAAGCGTGATTTCTTTCTCGACGGGGCCCTCTTTTTCGACTTCGCCAGCGGCAACATCGGCGGAAACTTCGAAGGCGCCAACAACGCCGACGTTCTGCCCTTCTTTACGCGGCGCATCGGCCTTGACGAAACCGGGAACCCGCAGCGAATCGATCTCGGGGGCAAACTGCTCGGGCAGGTTGGGAATTACGACATCGGTGTGCTGCAGGTCCATACCGGTGAGGAGGGTGCGGCCCTTGGGGAGGATTTCCTCGTCGGCCGCGTCAAGCGGCGCATGCTGCGTCAGTCCTACATCGGCGCGCTCTATACCTTGCGGGACACGCGTGGCGGGGCGATCGCCAACCGTCAGACGAGCGGTGCGGATTTCAGACTCGCCACGTCCACCTTCCGCGGACGGCAGAACCTGAGCCTGACCGGCTATTTTCTGCACACGACAAACCCGCTCGACACCGGCAAGAGCGACGCCTTCGGAGCGGAGCTGTCGTATCCAAACGACCCGGTGTACTCGAGTCTCGAGTACGTAGAGGTTCAGGACAACTACAATCCCGCGGTCGGGTTCACGCGACGGACGGGTTTCCGTAAGTTCCAGCCGCGACTCGGATTCCAGCTGCGACCGCGAAATGATTGGGTTCGCCGCTTCGACTTCCGAGGCGATGTGGACTGGCGAGTGGATCCAGATACGAGCCGGACGCTGACGCGCGAGGTCGATCTGAAGGCATTCGATCTTTTTACAAACTCACAGGACCGCATCCAGGTTCACATCCTCCCGACGTATGACTCGCTTCAGGAAGATTTCAAGATCGCACCGAACATCACGTTGCCGATCGGTCACGAGTACAGCTTCACGCGCTACCGAGTGGATGGGAACACGGCTGACCGCCGTTTGGTGTCCGTGCGGCCACTTGTCGAGTGGGGCAACTTCTACTCCGGCGATCGTCGTGAGTTGAGACTGGACGTCAACCTCCGTCCGCGGCCTGGTCTTCTGTTCACGGTCGCAGGGCAACAGAACCGCGTCAGGCTTGCCGAAGGAGCGTTTACCACTCGTCTCTACAGGTTCGTGACCGAAACGGAGTTCAACCCGTTGGTGTCGTTGGTGAACAACATCCAGTACGACAGTCAGAGCGGCGTTCTCGGGTGGCAGTCACGGTTCCGCTGGATCATCAAGCCGGGCAACGATCTCTATTTCGTCTACATTCACAATTGGCAGGACGATCCCTTGAGTCACCGGATATACACCCTCGATCACAGGGCCACTTCCAAGATCTCGTATACGCACAGGTTTTGATTGAAATCGGAGGGCGATATGAGGCTGTTTCTCGTGACGCTCATTCTGTTGGCCGGGACGATCCCGGCTGGGGCCCAGTGGCTGGATCGGAAAACGCCAGGCATCCCGCGCACGCACGACGGCAAACCTGACCTTGCGGCGCCCGCTCCGCGCGGACCCGATGGCAAGCCTGATTTGACCGGCATCTGGAACGGCCCCTTTGCCGCTCCCCGTCCCGATCCCGCCAACGCGCAGTCGTGGGTCAACGACCTCGCTCGTCAGCGTCAGCAGGACTACTTCAAGGAGCGTCCGTATTATCAGTGCCTGCCGAGCGGCCCCGAGGCTGAGAGATTCGGAGGCTGGAAGCGCATCCTGCAGACACCGGCCGCGATCGTGATTCTGAGCGACGAACTCACGTATCGCGTGATTTTCACCGACGGCCGCGAGCTCGAGGCCAACCCTGCTCCAAGCTGGATGGGATACTCGGTGGGTCGCTGGGATGGCGACACGCTCATCGTGGACAGTAACGGATACAACGACAAGACGTGGGTAGGCCGTAGCGGGCTCTCGCATACCGATGCGCTGCGCGTCCGAGAACGATATCGGCGCAGTGATTTCGGCCATCTCGAGGTAGAGGTGACCTACACCGATCCGGGCGCGTTCGCGAAGCCCTGGGGCTTTACGACGAAGATGGAGCTGGCGGCCGATACGGAAATGCTCGAAGCGGTCTGCGAACACAGCAGCGAACACTGGCAGGGCAGTCTGTCGGACGCCTCCGGCAAGGGAGTGTCCGTTGCACCCGACGTGCTCGCGAAATACGTCGGCGTCTACAGCGGGATCTATCAGGGCAACAAACGGACCGTGCAGGTGGAGCTCTCTGGCAGTCAGCTGACCGCCAAGATCACCGGCGGCGACGACACCGACGTCGGCAATGCCCGGACGCTGGTTCCGGTATCTCAGACGCTGTTTGAAGGCGTCGGCCTCGGCTACCAGTTTGTGCTCGACGATAAAGGTGTGGCGACGGCTGTCGTGGAGATCCACATATCCGGTCCGTATAAGTACCCACGACAGCGTTAATGAAGCGCTGTGTCGCCGTAGTCGCCCTGCCGGTCGTATTCGCTGCACCGCCGATGGCGGCTGCCCAGTCAGTTTCCGCCGTTCCCCAGATCGCGGTGCATCAACTTGGCGAGGGTGAGCGGCCAGTGATCGACGGCCGCGTTGACGACATGTCCTGGTCGAGCACCGAGTCTTTCAGCGGATTCATCCAGCAGGAACCAAACGACGGCGAGCCCGCAACCGAGCGGACGGAAATCCGATTTCTGATCGATCGCCAGAATCTGTACATCGGCGTCGTCTGCTTCGACGACGACCCGCAGAACATTCTGGTGAGCCAGAGCCGCCGAGATGCGGACCTCGACGACACCGACTCGATTCAGATCCTCCTCGACACATTCAACGACGGCCAGAACGCGTTCGTCTTCGGCACCAACCCGTTCGGCATCGAATACGACGGCCAGGTCATGGCTGAAGGTCAGGCTGGTCAGGGGAATCGCAGCGGATTCAATCTGGATTGGGATGCCGACTGGATCGTTCGCACCGGCATGACGGAGCGCGGCTGGGAGGCGGAGTTCGCCATTCCTCTCAAGACGCTGCGCTACACCCCTGGGCAGGAACGAACCTGGGGCATCAACGCCATGCGCAACATCCGTCGCAAGAACGAGCAGGTGTTCCTCGCACCGGTACCGCGTGGTTACAACCTGTACCGTGTCTCGGTTGCGGGCAAGCTCCACGGCTTGAGCCTTCCGGCGCGGCGTGATCTGAGATTCCTACCGTATGCGTCAGCCGCGGTGACCGACGATGCGACGCTTCGCACCGACACCGTTCACCGATCCGGCGACGTCGGCCTCGACGTCAAGTGGGGTGTGCGCGCCGACCTGACACTTGATGTGACGGTCAACACGGATTTCGCGCAGGTCGAGGCCGACGAGCAGCAGGTCAACCTGACGCGATTCCCGCTGTTCTTTCCGGAGAAGCGCCCGTTCTTCCTCGAAAACGCGCAGGTGTTCCAACTTGGCCAGCCTCGCGCCGTCGATCTCTTCTTCTCGCGCCGGATTGGTCTGTCGCCTGATGGTGAGCCCATCGACATCATCGGCGGCGGCCGATTGAGCGGCAAACTCGGCGGCTACAACGTCGGGCTTCTGAATATGCAGACGGATGCGGCGGTCAACGAACGCGAGGGTCAGACCGTGGCGCCCGCGAACAATTTCACCGTGCTCCGGCTGCAGCGCGAAGTGGGTCGATCGAACTTTGGCGCGATGTTCGTGGGCCGACAGGGTGTTGGCAGCCGGTCGACCCCGGACGACTACAACCGCGCCTATGGACTTGATCTCGGGTGGCAGACATCAACCAATGGTCGGCTGACCGCGTTCATGGCACGGACCGATTCGCCGCAGTCGAAGGGCGGGTCCGATTACGCAGGCGCTCTGTCGTACGGTTACACCAGTGAGTTGTGGAACAACGCCGTGGGCTTTACCCAGGTTGGTGACCGGTTCAACCCCGAAGTCGGTTTCCTCCAGCGACGCGGCTATCGCCGCTTCGAGGGGCGCACCAACATCCGGTATCAGCCGAAGCAATGGCCATGGATTCGCCGCGTCCAGCCGCACTTCAATTACAACGCGTATGTGGACCTTCAGAACCGTCTGGAGAGCTCACAAGGCCACTGGCACTTCTTCGACATTCAGACACTGTCGGGCGCCCGCTTCGGCTATGTGATCGTCACGGGACAGGACCGCCCGCGACTGCCGTTCACCATCTATCAGGACGTCACGGGCCGCCGTGTCGTGGTGCCTGCCGGCGAGTATGGGTGGGCATGGGGCGAATTCGAGGGCAATACGAATCAGAGCGCACCTATCTGGGCAGCGCTGGTTCACAGAATCGGCAACTACTACGACGGTGACTACCAGGGCTGGCGTCTGACGCTCGCCCTGCGCGCCGGAGCGAGGCTGCTTTCAGAGCTTGGGTGGAGTCGCGACGATGTCACGCTGCCGGGTGGCCGCTTCAGGAACGACCTGGTGCCAGTGAAAGCCAGCTACGCGTTCACCAGCCTGGCGAGCCTGCAAGGGCTTATCCAGTACAACAAGCAGGCATCGACCATCTCGTCCAACATCCGGCTCGCGCTGCTCAACAGGAGTGGCACCGGGTTCTTTCTCGTCTACAACGATCGACGCGACACGTCGCCGTTCACTCCCGACGAACTGCTCGGTCGTTCCTTCATTGTCAAGTACACACGGCTGTTCGACTACTGAAAGCTCCTGCCAGTCATCGTTGACGCTGGGTGCACCGTGTGCGTTTCCGCACGCGCACCGCACACCGGACGGCCCGCTTGCACGAATCGGCCAGCCAAGCCGCACGATTCCAGCCGAGTGGGCCGTTTTCGATCGCGAATGTCGGCGGAACAAAAGCTGCATCGCACGCGGAACCGCGGTGAAACGACATCTCAAACGCATCGCCGTCGCGATCCTTGCGGGTGCGGGCGGTCTGCTCGTCAACTATCTCGTGCAGCACTGGGACTTCCCGTTCGCCGCCGGCCGGATAGTGACGCTGCCCATCGCCATCATGTTTGGCCCGTGGCTTGGCGCTGTGTCCTCCCTCATTGCGTCGTTGCCCATCTTCACGAGTGCTCCGCTCGTCGCAGGCGTTTCCGTTCGCGTGACAAGACTCACACTTGAAGCGCTCGTGATCGGGGTCTTCGCCCGGCGCAAACAGTCGCCAATCCTGGCCGGCGCACTTTTCTGGATCGCTGCGGCGGGCGCGTCGGTCCTCAATCCGGACTGGCTCGGTGCGGAAAGCACGATACCCGCGTTACCCCTGGCGTTTCAGGCGTTGCTCAACGGCCTTCTCGGTGTGGTTCTCGCCACGTTCGGGACCGCCCTGGTGTCGCAGCGCCCCCTCTTCGCCGACAGGCTTGCTAGTCAACCGCGCCGCCTTCGCGCCTATGCCTTCGAAACCTTCGTGCTCGCGGCCGTTGTCCCGGTGTTGCTCCTCAGCGTGGTGACCAGCCAGCTGTCGGCGAATCGTCAGGAAGCCGAAGGGCGCGCGAGACTCCAGCTCACCGCCGAGACGACCCGCGATCACCTGCACGAGTATCTCGAGCAGCACACGCATGCCGCAATCGCGCTCGCGTCAACGCTCGCCACCGACGCCTCTGCAGGTCAGCGCACAAGGTTTCTGCGGGATTTCGTCAAGGCCTACCCTGCGATCAGGCGCGTCAACCTGTTCGATGCCGCGGGCACATTCGAAGAAGGCAGCCTCGAGGTACCGCTCGATTCTCCGCTTCGGGTCAGCGGCATCAGGGGGCGGGCATTTTTTCCCGAGACGCTTCGGACACGCCAACCCGTGATTTCCGATGTGCTGAGTGCCCGCTCCGACGGGACGCTCGCGGTGTACGTCGTGGCGCCCGTCGTGCAGCCCGACGGCAGCGTGACGGAGGTCTTGGCAGCCACGCTCGACCTGTCGAAGCTGCAACAGTTCGTGGAAGGCTACCGCGGGTCGCCTGACGCGATCGTTACGGTCGTCGATACCGGCCACCACGTGATTTCGGTGAGCACCGGTTCGGGCCGGCGCGTCATGGAGGATCTCTCCCGGGATCCCCTTGTGACCACCAATCCACAGTTCACCACGGGCGCGTATGACTACGTTCCGTCGGGCAAGTCCGGACAACGCGCCGGTCATGCAGCGGCCGTCGCCACACTCGACGGCACCGGCTGGAAGATTTTTGTCGATCAACCCGTCGTCACCATGCAGATGCAGACGGCGCGGTACTACACGTACACTGTGGTGCTGATCGGCCTGGCACTCTCCGGCGCGGTGCTCGCGGCCCGGCGTTTCTCACGCGCGGTTACCGACCCGCTCGAAGCGCTCGTCAAAATCGTCCGGGAGATCACGCTTCGCCAAACATCGATGCCACCGCCGCAGTCAACCTCTCTCGCGGAGGTGGCGGAGCTGGTTGACGACGTCAACCGGATGCAGGAGCGGCTATCAGAATCGTACCGTGAGCTCGAGCAGACGCTCGAGGATCGCGACAGCCTGAACACCGAGCTGAAGCAGTTGACCGAGGATCTCGACCGCAAGGTGCGCGAGCGAACTGCGGAGCTCACGGCCGCCAAACAGATGGCCGAAGACGCCAGTCGCATCAAGAGCGAGTTCCTCGCCAACATGAGCCACGAGATCCGCACGCCGATGAACGGCATCATCGGCATGACCGAGCTGGCGATGAACACGCCGCTGACGGCGTCGCAACGTGATTACCTGCAGACCGTACAGCAGTCCGCCGATGCGCTGCTCGTCATCATCAACGACATCCTCGACTTCTCGAAAATCGAAGCGGGCAAGCTGCGCATCGACGCGGTCGACTTCTCGCTGCGGACCATGCTTGATGAAACCCTGAAGCCATTGGCGATCCGAGCGCACGCCAAGGAAGTGGAACTGATGATCCATGTGCGGCCGGACGTTCCGGACGCGCTCGTCGGAGATCCGCTCCGCATCCGGCAGATTCTGATGAACCTGGTGGGGAACGCGATCAAATTCACCGAACGGGGCGAGATCATCGTTCGGGTCGAGTGCAAGTCATCTACTGAGAGCGCGGCCTCGATCTGCGTTACGGTCGCGGACACGGGCATCGGCATTCCGATCGAGAAACAGGCCGACATCTTCGGCGCGTTCACGCAGGGCGATGGATCGACCACGCGGCAATATGGCGGAACCGGTCTGGGACTTACAATCTGCAAACAGCTGGTCACCCTGATGGGCGGCCGAATCTGGCTCGAGAGCGAGTCGGGGCGAGGCAGCGCGTTCCACTTCATGATTACGCTGCCCGTGAGCGAGCGGAGTGTCTCGGCGCAAGTCCTGCCCCAGCCGGACGAGCTGCTCGACATGTCGACACTGGTCGTCGACGACAACGCGACGAACCGCCGGATCCTCGTGGAACTCCTGGCAAGCTGGGGCATGAAAGCCGTCGAAGCCGCCGATCATGCCGAAGCCGTGCGCGCCGCGACCGCAACATCCAAACCGTTCTCACTTGCGCTCATCGACATGCATATTCCGGGGTCATCGGGCGTCGAGATCGCCGCCGCGCTGCGAAACTCGAGGAGCTGCGCGGTGGCGCCGATGCTCATACTGACGTCCGCCGATCACCCGTCCAAGAACGGCGACGACACCGGCATTGCCGGGTGTCTGATGAAACCAATTGGCCAGCAGGGCCGGCTCGCGGCCATTCGTGGCGCGTGCGGCACCCAGGCGACGCCGGACCGCGAGCCGGTCGCACCCGCCGTCACGCCAATGCGCGCCGCGCGCCGGCTGCGTGTGCTCGTCGCGGAAGACAACCCCGTGAACCAGAAGCTCGCCCAGCATCTGCTGGAGCGTAGGGGTCACACGCCGGTGCTTGTCACCAACGGGCGTGACACAATCGACATGTTGTGGAAAGACAGCTTCGACCTGGTATTGATGGACCTCCAGATGCCGGGGATGGACGGCTTCGAGGCGACTGCCGCGATACGGGCACGCGAGCGCGACACGGGTGCCCCACGCGTGCCGATTGTGGCGCTCACCGCCCACGCAATGCAGGGCGACCGTCAGCGTTGCGTGGACGCCGATATGGACGGCTACGTCGCCAAGCCAATCAAACCTGTCGAGCTGTTCGAGGTGATTGATCGGGTCATGACTGCCGCCTCCTCGGCAGCCCTGGTCTGATATCGGGTCCCCACTCCGACACGTTATCGCTGACGCTGGAACGTGGAGTCTCCCGATATGTGAATCTCCACGACGCCCGTCGCTTCGCCTTTGTCGTTGACGATGAAGCGATAGCCGATTCCGACGCCTTCGAACACCGTCTGAGACCGCGGGTGCAGCGGCCGCATCTCGCCTCCGTCAACGGCGGCGGCGCCGGTGATCTTCGCCATCAACTGGCCGCCTGAGAGCAAGACTTCGATCGTGCGCTTGTTGGTCAGATACATCCCGTTGTAGACACCGACGTACCGCGCCAGGACGTCGGGCGCGACGGTCACGCCGCCGTTTGCCGCGTCCGAGATGCTGCCGCCCCAGCGGTCGCTGGTTTGTTCACAGACCGCTTCGAGCATTTCCGTATCCGCGGCGAGTGCCATATCCGAGGTAAAGCTCCAGGGCTTTACGTACGAGGCCGGATCCGTGAAGGTCACCTCGACGTGCAGATGGCCGACGTCCTTGCGCTGGAATCGCTCTGTCACCCGCAGCGCCACGGTATGCGGTTGGCCATAGCGGCTCAGCCACGTTTTGTCGTTGTATCCGTTGCTGTCAACGACTAACGTGTCGCCCTCCCAGTGGCCGACTGAATAACCCTGCCAGCTCGGAGCAGGGTCTTTCTCCAGTTGGCGTCCATCCATGTGGATCACGCGATAGGTGAGGTCGTCGTTCAGAATCGCGATGGTGGTCGGCGTCTGGAGGATGCGCTTCCACCCCGCGGATCTGTCAGCCTCAGGCCCGCTCGGCAGACACTGATACGACGGACGCGTCTTCCAATATTCCTCCGTACGCTGGCGGACGATCGCGTTGGTCGCCGGCTTCTCGTTGGCAGCGTCGAGCGGGAGATTGGGGACGGGTCCGTTCCACACTCCCGTCAAATCGATCTTGCCGTCGGCCCCACGCGGTGCAGGCGCGGTGAGGTTTGGCTTGCCGTCGGCTGTGCGAGGAAGGCCGGGGGTCTTGCGATCAAGCCATTGGGCTGCGGCCGGCGTGGTGACCAACAGCAGAGTGAGCGCCGCGAGAAACAGCCTCATATCCCACTCCTTCGCGACGACTTCGTGCGATGACACCATCGCCGCTCGAAGGCGGATGGTAACACGCAGGGCGGCAAGAGCGGACTGGTACGATTTTGGATATGCCACCTCCAGGAAACGCCCGTATGCGACAGAGACATCACGGTGCGATCGCAGGCGTTGCCGCGCGGCTGGGATCGGTTTTCGTGTGGCTGACGATCCTGATTCTCGCTGGCTGCGCGAGCAGCCAGGGGCGCACTGCGGTCGCAAGGCCGGCGGAGGCGCCACGTCCTTCCATTCAGGCACTGTACGAATCGGGCGAAGACCGCGAGATCGTGAACAGGGTGAAGAACAGCGCCGGTGGCGCCATTTCCGGGGCGGATCGCTGGTTCGCCGCCCAGAGTCAGCTGCGCCTCGGATTGCGGAGCGATGCGATCAACGACCTGGCGGCGTTGACACAAACCGACGCCGACCCCGGCGTGCAGGTGGCGGCACAGCTGGCGATTGGAAGATTGACGAACGACGAGGCGAAGCTCGGTCAGGCACAGGCGGCCGCGGGCGCGTACCCGGAGAGCCTGTTCGTCCAGTACGAGCTCGGGTTGTCCTACGCCGTGCGCAATGACTTCGCGTCCGCGGCGCGAATATTTGACGTGTGCATCGCGACGGCTCCCGCGTTCGCGTACGCGTACTACCAGTCGGCGCTGGCCTATCAGCATCTCGATCGTCCTGACATCATGGCGAATCGCTTTGAGCGGTTCGTGCGCCTTGCACCCAATGCGCCTGAGCGCCCGGAAGTGGAATCGGTTCTTCGAACCATCGCCGCCGGTCGCCCGAATTAATGATGGCAAGTGGCGACACCCGGCTCCATGCAGGTGCACAGGACGCCAGCCGATAACTCCTGGGACCTGATACAACGGTTCCGCACGTGGGCCGCTCTCGCAAATTGCTGATGACGAGGGCGGCCTTTTTCGTGCGGTAACACCCACGCTGCGGTCGCCTCTGTGCTTCCCGGTGACCCCGTTGCGGCGGATCTGAAGAACAGCTCGCAGTGGTGTAGGCTACACACCAAGTTCACCACCATCATCGACATCGAACCTCGCCCCACAAGGAGGGGATATGCCACGTTACGTGCTTGCCGCATTGATTGGCAGCATCGCGTTTGCTGCGCCTGCGCTCGCTGCCGACCCGCAATACATGACGATCAAAATGGAAGTCGACGTCGCCAAACCGGCTGCGGCCGTGTGGGCCAAGGTCGGCGGATATTGCGACATCACCAAATGGCTGGATGTGACGGACTGCGTGATCAAGTCCGGCGACGGCGGCATCGGCACCGTGCGCCTGCTGCGGGGTGGACAGGTGACGGAGATACTCGTCTCCAAGACCGACCTCTCGTACGGCTATACGCAGCCAGTACGCGCGGGTCAGTTCTACAACCTTTATCACGGGTTCGTCGAAGCGAAGCCAGTCACGGCTCAATCGTCGAAGCTGCTCTACACGCTGATGTATGACATCTCCGACAAAGCGGATGAAGCCGCGAGGAAGGCCGACGTGGCGCAGCGCCGCATGAGATTTGAAGCTGCGCTCCAGAACATGAAGAAGCTTGCAGAGGCGCCCTAAAACCGGAACGTGTGCCCGAGACGGATGGTGGCCTGCGTCACATGCCCGACGAACCCTCGGTTCGACACAAGGGCGCTCTGGCCCACGCCAACGAACAACTCGTTGCCCGGATGGTATTCCCAGCGATACCGCCCTGAGAACGCAAGGTTCTCGCTGATGTTGTCGTACTGCGCCTGAAGTGCGATCTGCATGACCGGCGTGAAGTTGACGACGCCGTCCGCGGTGGCGAGGTGGATGTCGACGGCGCCGGTCGGCAGGTCGATCGCGTTCACCTCATGCCCGGCGTTGAGCTCGAAGTGGGTGCTGGGCCTGAAGATCAGCTGGACGCTCGTGACGACCGCGTCGCCGTCATAGAAGCGGCAGCACGTCACGTCGGCCTGCAGCGAGAGTACCCGCCCGTTGAAGGTTCGCACTCCGACATTGACATTCGTCCAGTCGTACTTCCCCATGGGCACCGGCACGTCCCGCGGCAGCAGGAATGGTGCGGGGACGTTCTCGAATGAGCTCACCAGCCGCAGCGTGATCTGATCGCCGGCCCTGGACCTTGCACGCACCAGCGCGCCGGTACCTCGCGACTCCAGCATGTTCCCCAGGTTGGTGACGAATTCGATGTTCGTGCCGAATTCGAGCGTGTTGAGAAACGTGTTCCGGTACCGGTTCAGACGCGTGATGCTTGCGCCGTACTGTCGAATGGCGGTGCGGTTCACGAAGCCGAGCGCAGGCGTGAAATCCGCGCCGATCTGCTTGAACAGGAAATCGCCGGACCAGGGTTCGTTAGGAAAGTTGAACGAGATCGCGGACGAGTCATCGTCGCGCGCTGCGCTCGAGAAACTCCTCATGTACGACATGTCCGCCTGCAGGACCTTGTTGCCGAAGAGCGTCGAATTGCGGTACTGGAAGTCGGCGCCGGCGACCGTGTTATCGGTGAGCCCGGTCGGATCGCCGTTGGTGAACACGAACCCGAATTTCGATTCGCGGAATAGCGGATGCGTCGCACGCGCCACCGACAGGATCTGGCTCTTCTCGGCGGTCGGCGTCCTGTCGGTGAGTACGCTGAACGCACCGACGTCGAATCCGGCCAGGCGTCCGGACAATTTGTCCCCGACGGGAAGGCTGACCTGGCGACCCTGCACCAGGCCGATATTCCGCGAGAAGAACGGCCGTCCATTATTTGAATCCCGGTCTTGCGAACTCCGGCCGAACGCGAGCCCGCCGAATTCGAACGCCGCCACGTCCTGCAGGAAGAAGTCGCGCGTCTCGGGCGTGAACAGCGAGAAGCGCGTCGTGTTGACTTGACGGATGTCGAGCGGGGCATCCGAAAAATCGGGATTGACGGTGAGCGTGTTGGTGAGCGAGGGCGTCACCTTGTAGAACGCATTGCCACCGGCGGTCACGCTCGAATCCGCGCCGGCATCAGCCTGCCAATCGCGCTTCAGGCGCGGTGCGCCATAGAGCTGGACGTCGAGCCCGATGCCCTGACTGACATTTTCGATCCCCACCAGGTCGCCGGTCTGGCTGACGTCGGTGAACTGGAGTGCGGGATTGACGCCCGACCAGTGGACACGCTCGTTCTTGTGGTAGATGCGTCGTCCGACGTCGAAGCCCCAGGTGGTCGCGGTCGCCTCGTACGAGAGGCTCTTGAAGGGAATCGCAAACTCCGCCACCCAGCCGTCGCGAACGATCCGCGCGCGGGCGTCGAAGATCGTGTCCCACTCCCTCAACTCCTGGGTGTTATTGAGCTCGAGCTGGTCCGTGCGTCCGCCTGCCGCCGTGATCTCGAAGTTGTACGCGTTGCGGCGTGTCTGGCCGGGATCGAGATAGATCATCACCGAATCAGAGGTGAACCCCTGTCCGTCACGCTGCATGTTGCGCGCGACGATTTGATCCGGCGTGCTGTCATAGTTGTAGAACGAGAAATAGAGATTGTTCGCGTCGTAGAGGATGCGCACGACCGTGCGTTCGGTCGCCGGTTCGTACGGGTTGGGCGATCGCTGCCTGAACTCGTCGATCACGGCCGCTTTCGCCCACGCCTCGTCCGACAGATCGCCGTCGATGACCGGCGCTTCGGCGGTGTCGATGCGGACGGCCCGGATGCTCGGCCGCGTGAACGTTGGCGGCGACGTCGCCTGGCCGGCGGAGGCGATATCAGCGGTGTATGTCAGCACAAGCGCGACGAGCCACGCGCGTGCGCCGAACCAACGTGTCAAGGCCTGGCGGGTTCGACGTGAGTCTTGCGCAGCAGCGGCGCCGCCTCGGGCGAAATCATGAACCGGATCATCGCGCGTGCCGCGTCCGGCTCCTTCGAGGTTGTCAACAAGGCGACACTCGATGGGCACGGCTTGTTCAACGAGCCGGGCAGCGGTCCGACATACACCGTTCCGGGCACGCCAACCATGATGTTGGTCTGCTGAATGCCAACCTCGAAGTCACCGCGCGCGAGAGCGTCGGCGACGGGACCGCCGCTCGTGAAGATCGTCTTCCCCTTCAACTGCTCGGTGAGGCCGAGCTGCGCGATCCCCGCCGCGACGTTCGTGCCGCTGCAGCCGCGCGAATAGCCGATCGACTTGGCAGCCAGAAGCGTCGCCTTGTAAGCCTCCACCGTGCTGATGTCGGGTTTGGCCACGCCGGCGCGCACCGAAAGGCCGAGACCCGCGAGCACGAACGGCATAACAGTGGTGGCGACCACTTTCCCTTTCTTGACGAGATCTTCGATCGCGGGCGGATTTGCCGTCACGAGGTCTGCGCGACCGCTGGCAATTCGTTGCTCGAGCGCGTCGCCCTCAACCTGCATGACGGTCACCTTATGCCCGCTCGCACGCTCGAACGCCGCGGCCAGTTCTTTCACTCCCGGCGTCGCGCCCTGGTTCGTCAGGATGACCAGGTCGGCCGCGGCGGCTGCGCGCGGCATCAATCCCAGTGCTCCCAACAGGCATGCGGCGGCGAATTTCGCAGACGCTCTCATGGCTTCCTCCCGCTGTTTGTGCGCAGCCGGCCGGCTGCTTCTACTTTGAGAGGCTGTGACTTGTCGGAACCCAATTCTCGAACGGCTCGGACACCCATCCAAAATCTTCCCAGTCGCGATGCGCCCTCGTCGCCGCTCTATCGAGCAGACTCGGATCGGAAAAATATTGAATGGTCACGTGTCCCTCCGCATCTGTAATGCGGAGTTCCCAGCAATTGACGTCACATTGACGCGTCTCGGTCTGGACGTATTCCCCATTGAGCTCGAATCGTCGGCGCATATGCGCGCGATTATACCGGCTTGCCGCGCCTGGTTTCAGCGAACTTGTGAAGAATGCGCAGCGCGCTCGTATCAGCGCTGCACCGTGGACGCCGACGCCGCCTTGTTGCCCGCGGCGTCCCACGCAACAGCGGTGACCACGTGCGAGCCGCGCGACTTGATCGACACAGGCGCAGAACACGGACTCGAGAAGCAGGTGGCAAACAACGACGTATCGAGAGATAGCTCGATCCGCTCGAGGAGTACATCGTCATCTGCTGTTGCGGTCGCCTGATAGTTCGATGAACCACCGTTTTGCTTGACGCTGACCGCAATAGAGGGTGGAACCGTGTCGGAGAGCTGAGATGATGACGGCGTGAAGGTGACGGTTGTGGCGCTGCTTTCCGAGATCGCATTCGTGCCATCGTCGCGGTGGATGGACGAAATCCAAAAGGTATGTGTCTTCCCGTCGGATACATCAATCGGCCACGACAGACTCGCCGCTGATGGTTCCGCCACCAGCACTCCATCTCGATAGAGTCGATAGCCATCGACGCTCACCGGCGAATTCGATGGTGCGTCCCACGCAAGAATCGTTTCCGCCTGTGCGGCACCAGCGAACGCGAACACAATTGCGAACAGCAGCATGCCGGTTTTCCGAAGCGCATCTCCCACCTCAACTCGCCTCCTCCCATGGTTCGTTCGTATCCAGCGATCGCGCGCAGACTCCCGTCGCGTAACCCGATTGGATCGGGATCGTGAAAACGCTTATTGATGATTGGACTGCAGTGAGTCCTCGGGGCGAGGCCGCGTCGGTGCTGGCAACGAGTGTGCCGCGGTGCAGACGCAGCGTATCGGCGAGATCCAGTCTCGAATCACATCATTTCGATTTGACAGCGCTCGTGCCGGGAAGCGGTTCTTACACGGTCACGTCGGTTTTACATCGTGCTGCACACGCCGGCAATTTTTCGGGCGTGTCCCCTCGGGCCTGCATCTCGAGGCGGGGCCGCCCACGCCCGCCCTTACGTCATCGCCCGCTGTCAACGTGGGACGCGCTATCTCCTTGCCGAAATCCGTTGAACAGGCCCGCGAGCCTCGTGGGTGTCGCGTTCGAGGTCTCTTCGGTGAATCGAATCCGACGAAGGGCATCCTCGCCCCACAGACGTCCGACAGCGAGCAGAAGATCCAGCTCGGGACGAATGGTCGCGAGCGTTGACGTCTTCGCCAACTCCTGGAGGTCTTCGTAACTCATGTCGCTAAGCGGCACGATCTGCCTGCCACGTTTCACGTGATGATTCGGCACCCCGACACCGTCCGCGAGCGCATCGAGGACCCTGGTCTTCCATCCGGCCGATAGACGCGGAACCACGCTTCGAAACCACACGGTGCCGAGCAACTTCCTCGCGTCGGCGGATTCGATTGGCAACGCATCCGGCGTCCCATCTCGTGCCAGCGCAAGCGCGACCGGATCCGAGCGGTTGATCGCCACGGCGAATTCCCAGAAATTCGAAAACGCCGGCTCGCCTTCCTGAGACATGAAATTCGAGTCGCTCGGCTCGACATCTCGTGCCGCCGCGCTGACAGCGGGCATCGGCGGAACGCTGCGGCGTGGTTCTTTCAGCTCGAGATGAAGCACCGGCAGCAGGCCGTCTGCCGCGACAGACCAATCGATGTCGAGCGGCTGGTGAGAACCGGTGTACTCCCCGAGCAACGCGGTCACACCCCACGGTCTGGATGCATGAACCGCTCGTACATATAGAGGCGTGTATGGGCTGTCGGGCCGATCGCCCATGGCGGCAGCCGCCAGGTGCCCTTTGATCCTCGCGTCAACGACATTCGACCACTCACCGTGGATGCAGATGAGCGACGTGCCGGCCGGTTTGCTGAACGCGTAGTACGGATTCTCGCAGCAGCTTCCGACCGCCAGTTGCACGTCCGCAGGGCTCGGATCCTGACCGGCTGGCGGATTCAGTTCCGCGAAGGCGATCCGGAATCGGCCGTTCCCGGCAAACAGCATCGACAGATCGGACGGATCCACCTGCGACAGATCCCAGAGCACGTAGATCAACCCGCGCAGACTCCGCGCGATGGGCAGGTTCATACCCTCCCACACGACCGACTGTGGCTGCGGATTCTCGTCGACGTAGCCGCGGTCATTCAGAATTTCCATCAGTCGGATCTTTGCGGCGTCGAACTGGGCCGCAACCTGCAGCGCATGGTCGTAGCGCCGCTTGTCGACTTCATGGCGTTCGAAGGACGGGCGAACGAAGATCGGCAACACCAGCTTCCGGTACTGCCGCGCGATCTGCGCGAGCGGGAAGATGGTGCCGGCACCGGTCCCCTTTCCACCGGTGGCGATCACGACGATGACTGAATGCTGAGCGATGAGTGCCTCGACCTCGCCTCTGGATTCCTCCAACGCGGTTCTCGCGACGTCGGGGCTGTGGCGCGCTCCGAGACGTCCGGTCGTTCGTGGGCCGATAAGCAGACGTTCGGCCGTCGGCACGTCGGCGAGTGAGAACTCATTGGTGTCGAGGAATCGCGTCGTCACCGCGGCTGTCAATCTCGCGGCGTACTGCGGATCGGTCTCTTTCGCGACCTCGACATCGCGTTGAAACAGCGCTTTCACCGATCGAAGGATGTTGCCGCCGCCGCCACCAGCACTCAAAAGAAGAATGTTCATCTGCCACCCCCCTGTGTGATCGCGGGTTTCATCGAAAACGGAAGAACCACCCATTGTCCGTCCATGTACGGGCGTCCGTTGGCGAACGGCTCGTCCCTGAGAACGTTGAGGATTCGTTTCAGGTCGTAGTCGACGTTGTTCCTGTGATCCGTCAAGTTCGGATACCGGCGACCGGCGCCTGGTGCAATCAGGATGTCGAGCCGCGAAGCATGTGGTGCGAAACGAAGCCGCGACTGAATGGGCGGAGCAGCGAGATCGCCGCCGACAAGCGGGCGTTCGAATTCCCGCACGAACTTCCGGCTGAATTGCTGCATCGCTTTCAGGACTTCGTCGCGGTCTTTGAAGTAGTGGTCAGCGCTATGGGTTGCGATCGCGATCAACGCCAGCAGCACGACCCATAGTTCCAGATCGGAACCGGGAGATTGAACGAGCCGAATCACATCGTCGTACGCTGTTTGAAGGTGGCGCGTCCAGTTGGATGATGCAGTGCTCGTGATGGGAGGAGCCACCGCAGGCAAACCCGCTGCTACGCAGGCGTGCCACCCCGCGCGCACGTACCCGTAACGCGTCTTCGGCACAAAGCGCGACGTGGTCGGGTCGACAATCTGGAACCACGATTCACGCGCGCCGCTCGCCTCGCCCGTGATGCGCGTGGCGACCTGCGGGACCGTCTCGCCAGGCCGAATCGAGGTACAGAAAAGCGGCTGCGCGACGACGCTTTGCGCCGCGGCGACCGCAAACAGCAGCGGCAGCAGTACCGATCGCGCCCGAAAATTCATCGAGACCGCAGAGCTCATCCGTTTTGTTCAGGTAAAGGGGTCAGACCCCGGTGATCGTCGGGTACGGGGTCAGACCCTGGTGATGGGGCGACTCAAGGTGTTGAGTCGCGTCGTCACCGGGGTCTGACCCCCGAAGGTCAAGGCATGTGCCAGTAGCGACGGCGGAGACGTGCTTGGGATCTGCAGGTGGCGGTGATCTGAGCGATGCCTCTCCCCGGCAGCCTGTCCGGGTGAGAGGTCATCGCTGTGGCCACAAGTGGGCGACGCCGCGCCGCCTCTACTTGATATACCAGTGTCCGGCGAGCGACACGCTGAGCGGATCCGCTTTGAATCCGGCGAACGGCGCCGGCAAATTGCGGTACCCAATATCTGCGCTCACACCGAACTGCGGCATGCTCGCGAACGTCAGTTCGCCACCGCCGTAGACGCGAACGCCCAAACCGCTGTCGGACATCGGCGGTATCGCAAATGGGCTCGCGATGGTCAACGTCTGATGGACGAAGCTCACCGCGGATCCCATGTACGGACGGAACCAGAGGTAGTCGCTCACGCGATCAAACGGCGCGTACTCCACCGCTGGTTCGAACTGCATCGACGTCACCCGGCCAGCTGCGACGTCGCTCGTCATGGTGTCACGCATGAATCCAACCTGAATCCCCAGATGGTTCTTGTGCCACGCCCGCGCCGTCGCGCCGACGCCGCTCATCGGCGCCAGCGACGCGCCAATGCCGAAGATGTGGCTTATCTCCGTGGTCCTGGATTGACCGCGACGTGGGATCGGCTGGCCCGCTGACGTGCGTGCCGCTGACGCGTTGGTCGTGGCAGAGGCCGCAGGTGAAGGCGAGGGACGCGGGGACACGTTCGCCGCGCTCGCGTCGACTTCGGCACCGCCAATGCGTCCCATCGACATACGTACGTAGCCGATGCCATCTTCCCCCGCCGGCCACGCAACCTTGACCCAGCCGCCAAGATTGCGAGACACGCTCAGCTCGGTGCCGCGTGACACGCGGCCGATCGCCGGCGTGACGTTGCTTGGTCCTTTGTACACGGTGGCTGTCGGGACCGTCACCGTAAACACGGTGCCCTGGGCGTAGAGGAACACCGGATTAAGTATCAAGGCGACTACGACGGCAGCTATGCGTCGAATCATCTGAACCTCCCCCATTGTGTTGAGCCGACCACGACTGCACAGATCCGCGAGCAGGATGTCCGTCTTCGCCTTCGGCGAGACGAATCTGCGTCCTGACTCACGTTTTTGGCGGGGCTGGAGAGCAGAGCGCGCCGAAATCCGAGCAGATCGCGGTGCGATTGGAATACGAGCAAAGAGCCTTCCCGGACGGCCGGGCGTAGGACTGCGTGGGACTCTAGCGTCCGATCTTCTTCGAATGCCCGTCGACGGCGATTGCGCCGTTGAAGAACGCGCCTTCTTTCATCACCACCGCTGGCGACAGCAGGGTTCCTGACACGGTGGCGGTGTTGGTCAATTCCACGCGTTCGGCGGCCGCGATGTCGCCCGCCATCGTGCCGTGAATCGTCAGCCGGGTCGCGCGAACGCGAGCATCGATGTTCGCCGTGGGTGCCACCAGCAACGACCCTGCTTCCATGCTGATTTCGCCCTTGACGCGTCCGTGAATCGTAATGTCTTCACGGCTTGTCATTTGCCCGTTGATGACGAGTGAGACTCCGATGGTAGTCATGGCGGTTACATCCTGGTGTGAACGGCGCTGTGTTGTTTCTCGGCCGGAGCCGCCGTTTCAACAGGACCCGCGATGACGCGGCCGCGGTCAGAACATCGCGGCAGCGACAGGACTCTGCAGGTGATGGATGTCGAGTTGGCGAATGCCGCGCTCGATCAACCGCTGCACCTTGTCGTCGCGACGGAAGTCGGACAGAAGCGTGCGCCTCCCGCTCGTGTAGGCCTGGTCCATGACGTAGGCGAGCACCGTGTCCATCACCGCACCTTCTTCGGTGTTCGTACTTCTGAAGCGACGCCTGAAATCGGCTAGCACCGCTGCGAACGCCGGGTCGTCCCACTGCTCCGCTCCGGCATCGAGGCGCAGGAATTCATCCAGAACGGCCAGATACGAAGGGGTGGCCGGCCGTCGCCAGAAGGCCACGTCGGCCCCAAACCCGCTGACGTAATACGGAAGATAGAGCGTGCCCCGTGCCGGCAGCGTAGAGGTCAGCGACGGATTGAACCGCTGCACTTCCGCTCTGGTCAGCCCGGTGTGCTTCACGATTTCGGCCAGCGACATCGCGCGTGACGTGCGCATCGCGTAGATCGCCTGTTGTGGCCTCGACGAGATCAGGTCCTGGACGACGAACGTGTTGCCGAACACCATCTCGGCATAGAGATACGAGCGCGGACCATAGGTGTGATAAACACCCTCGTATTCCCTGCCGCGCAGCTCTCGGAGGTCGCGCGCCAGCTTCGAACCGAGGAAATACCGGGCGCGAACATCCTGCGCGCCAAGATGCTCGCCGTTGATCAATGCTCGACCGACGTTGGTGCCGCCGGCGTTGTGCTCCGATAACGCCGGAATGAACGAGCCGTACTTGGTGGCGAGCACGGAAAGATACGCGGCGCAGTACGGCGCCTGACTCGTCTGGTTCTGCGCCTCGATCGGCGCTCCCGCGAAATATTTCAGCAGCTGCCAGTTCTTTCGAAGCCACTGGCAAAATCCGACGGCGTCGGCCTGTGAGCGCCTCGTGCCGTTGAGGCCCGATTCGAGAATGACCTGCGCCAGGCCGATGTCCGCCGGGACACCGAAGCGCTCGTAGATCGCGCCCCACTCCGCGACAAAGCTTCCGTACTGCGGCGCGCTCCGCAGCAGCGCGTCTCCGCGAGTCGAGTTCTGCATCACGGGTCCCGACTCGCGCGGCAGATCCGCGACCTGTTCCCGCCTCTCGCCGAGCCGGCGAGGCAGTTGCTGGCCATCGAGGACGCGAGCCAGAGTGGGATCGGCCCACTCTGCGTGGCGCGTCCAGTCGCCTTTCGCAGGGAACGTGGCGAGCAGCCTCCCGTCTGCCGCACTGCCGTATGCAATCGATCCGTCGGGCAGCGTAAAGACATACCGCCAGAATTCGTAGCCTGGCCTGAATGTCTGCATCGCGGCAAAATCGGCGCGTCGACGCGCCTCGATGATCTGCGCCGCGCCTGAACCCGGGGGCGTCGTCTTCGGAAACGCCGGAGTCGCACCGCGCACGGCCACGATCCATGCAGGAACGGCGATGCCGAGCGCGGCAGCAGCGATCGTCATGGACGTAGGGGCCCTCTTCACGCGGCCCAACGTTGCGCTCGAGCATTTCGCCAGGAGGGGCTTGAACATTCGCGTACGCAAGGCGGGGATGCGATTCAGCAGCAGAGGCATCGTTTCAGGGTCGTTGGCGCTAAGAAAGTGGGCGTCCGAAGACCTGCACGTAGTACGGCCGCCCGCTTCGATCGACCGCATAGCCGGCGCCCATCTCGGTGAAGGTCGCGTTGAGGATGTTTGTCCGATGACCGCGTGAGTGCATCCAGCTGTCGAGCACTTTCGCAGCGTTGGCCTGACCGAAGGCGACATTCTCGCCCAGCATCCGCCAGCGATAGTCTGCTGCTGCGACTCGATCCTCGGTGCGTGGATAGCGGGCCTCAGGAAGCACGTGCGCCATGTGCCCGGCCTGTGCCATTTGATCCGCCTGCAACTGCGCCGCGCGCATCAGACGAGGGTTGGCGCGCAGCGCCGCTCGACGATGGTGCGACCGCTCGACGTTCGTCAGTTGAACCACGTCGGCAGCCACTCTGGACGCCGCTGCGAATTCGCTTCGAGACCGCGCCATTGATGGCGCCGCAGGACAGCAGACGCCGACGACGCAGACCAAGATCGCCAGACTGAAACGTCGTGGCTGACGGGGCATCGCTTCGAAGGCTGCAATCGATGCGCCCGCGCAGTGTTATGAATGCCGCCGCGTAAGCCACAGACCGCAGGACGGCAGTGCAGATTTGGATCAGGTGCGGGTAACGACTTTGAATCCCGGATCCGGAAATTGCGCCGCGCGAAAAAGTGAAAAGCAGAATCGGGGGGAGCGGCCGATTCTGCAAGTGGTCAGTAGTGCCCGCGTCCGCGTCCGCGTCCACGTCCGCGGTTGCCCTTGAAATCGCGGTCGTGATCGCCGTCCCAGCGATGATCGTGAATGATCACGCCGCCATTACCTTGCCAATATCCTTCGAAATACATGTTCCGCTCGTACCGGGCGGTAACCCAGCGAGCACCGGGATACGGCGGCCGCGTCCAGTATCCATCGTGCCACCTGTACTGACGTTCGACGGGATACCAGTAACCCTCGACCCACACGTACTCGGGCTGCGGCGGTGGTGGCGGAGCCACGTACACCACGCGCGGCGGCGGCGGCGGACCAATCTGAACTCCGATTGAAACGGACGTCTGCGCGGAGACGACCGAGCCGGTGATCAGCACGCACGCGGCAACAAACGCTGTCCTTCTCAGAGTTTCCATGCAATGACCTCTGACGGAACGCTCCGCAACTTCCGATCCAATCAGTTTTCGGCCGCAGTGTGGCGCGTCGCGCCGCTTCGGGATGACACATCGACGTTCGACACATGTCCTCGTGTCCTCTCGGAATGCCACTGATTTCAACTCTGAATCCACGAATCGAAAAGTGTGATCGCCACGCTGAACGAGAGCGCTGGTGCTAGCATCGTCACGTTCATGCACGCACAACGTCGGCGAGACGCTGACACGTCTTCTTCGTCCACGATGTCTCGCATCGTGAAATGGCTTGGTGCGGCAACCGCGGTCATCTCGCTCATTCTCGGCGCGCGGCAACTGATTACCATCGCCACGGACCGAGCGGAGCGAAACCGGGAGTCGGCGGAGTTCACCGCACTGGCCAGCCAACAGGCGGGGCGCAACGAATTCGCCGAAGCGTGGCGAAGCCTCGATCGCGCGGAAGAACGGTCGCGAACCGAGGCAAGCGATGCGACGCGGCTCGACGTCGCCTTCAGGTGGCTGGAAGAAGGAAACCCTGGACCCAACCAGCCGTTCAGCCGCATCACCGACGCCGTGGTGCCGGCGCTCGATCGCGCCCTGCTGAATCCTCAGCATCCGCGGCGCGCCGACACGCTGGCGCATCTGGGATGGGCGACGTTTCTCAAATGGCGCGAGACCGGTACCGGCGATCCCGTGTCGCTCTACAAGCAGGCTCTCGAGATCGATCCGAAGAATGTGTACGCGAACACGATGCTGGCCCATTGGCTGATGTGGAACGGGGAGCCGCTGACGGCGGCGCGTCCGTACTTCGACACCGCGGTTGCCAGCGGCAAAGAGCGTCCGTTCGTCCGAAGGTATCAGCTCGCAGCGGTACGCAACCGCAGCGACGGAGCCGCTGACGCCGAGTTGGTCCGGGTCGTCGATTCGATGCGGCGGCAGAACGAGACGCCGGACGCGAGTTCAGCGCGAGCGGCGTATGTCGTTTTTCAACGCCGCTATGGCCCGCGCCCGTCGGTAAGGGATGCTGGAACGATCGATGTACCGCTTGCTGATCAGCTCGCCACGTTCACCTGGCTCGTGCGCTTGCCTGGCGTGTCCGGCCGCACCGAGGTCGACGATGTCGTCGTGGCCACATTGAATAACGCGACTCGTCGCTGAGCCACACGGAGGGGCCGGCCGCAGCCGGCCCTACTTCCGGAAAAACAGAAACCACAGCGCCAGCACACCCACCGACACCAGAATCCAGGTCGAGGGCTGCGTCCCCCCAAACGTGTATTCGAGGTTATCCACAACCTCTCGGAACCAAGAGGAACCGCCGCCGGCCAATGCGCCGTACTCGCCCAACCCCTGCGCAATCAACATATCGAGGCCCCCCTTACGGCCTTATCGGCGCAACACGGCGAGGTGGCCGGACGCGGCGTTCAGGTCAGTTCGTCGTGTTCGTCCTCTGCCCGATCGCCGTGCGCAGATCGGCCATTGTCGTAATGCGCGGCCCATGCAGCGCGGCAATCTGCCGGACATCAAGCTTCAACCGCTGGATGTTTTCGAACAGATTCACCGAAAAGGGGTTCGGCATCGCCGGCGGCGGCGCGTCTGCCGCCGCAGGCGTGAACGCGTCGGCTTCCGCGAGAATCCGCTCGCGCGGTAGATACACCATCACGAACGCGTCGTTATGACCGCTGCCCTGGATCGGATAGATCTCAATGGCGCGCCGTCCGTCGGTGACCACGTGCTTGTCCGAGAAGGTTTCGAACATCGCGGTCTTCTTCGACTGCTCGAGCCGATCCGGGTCGAGCGCGTGCGGCGCGCTCCAGGCCTTCTCGTAATACGGCCTGTTCATTTCGTGCGTGACGATCGTCGCACCTTCGTCCACGTACGTGCGCAATCCGCCTGAATGATCGAAATGCGCGTGCGTGTTGATGAGGTACTTGATCGGCTTGTTCGGAATGAGTTCCTTCGCCTTCGCGATGACGGCCGATGACCGCGCCTCGTCAAGAGGACCCTCGACGATCACGATGTGATCGGTCTGGTCGATCGCGAGGCTGTGATGCGTGCCTCCTCGCAGGTAGTACACGCCGTCGGCCATCTTGTCACTCGTGACCATCACAGGCGGCACCGTCGCATTGCGCGCCTGATCAGGGACAGCAAGATCGACGGCGCCGTTGCGCGTCACCGACGAGACAGTCAGATCGAGTACGGGATACCCACCCTGCTGGCGGACGATGTGCGCGGGAAACTGCACACCGCTGAAATCGCGGTAGTCGGAGAACGTCGTTTCGACCAGCGTGTCGCCGAGCACAGGGTTGTTGATCCAGGTCTGAATCTTCTCGACCTGGTTCTGGGCGTTGATGGTACCGACATACTTGTTCTTGCCGGCGGTGAACGTCACCTCCGAGCCCGAGCCGGTCGCCTGTGACGTGGCGTTGTTGGCTGCCGCAGATTTCAGGAACCCATGCGGCGTCGACCAGATCTCCATCGTTCGCTCTTCGACGGCAGCGGGAGCCGCCTGCGCAGCCGGCGCGCCACCTCCCGCAGGTGCTGCCATGTTCCAGGCTGCCATTCCGCTGATGTACTGATCCGGTTTTTGCTCGACCGGCGCCGGCCGAACACGCCCGGGTTCGACGACCTGCTTGCGAGTCATCTGGATCCGCGCGGCAGGGGTCTCGTAGTTGATTGACGCGGTAAAGGCGCTGACGTCGAAGGGCGGCCACGGCAGCGTCGGGTTCGGCGCCTGTCCGAACTGGAACCACTTGCCGGTGCCGGAATATTCGATGGTCCTCGTGTCGGCGGCACCCAACGCGTCGGCCGACGCCTGCAGCGTGCCGGCCTTCGACCCGCAGGCGATTATGGTGGAGGCGGTGACCAGTCCAACCGCCAAAGCTATCCATGTGCGCATGTCATTCCTCACTTCAGTGAAAGGTGATGGACGGAAGAAAGCGCTTATCGGTACTGCACACGGGTAGGTGGCGGATATGCGTTCGAGTAAAGGCTGTTGTACCGGATGCGGACGCCGTCGCTGTCCAGGAATCCGACTGACTGCTGGAACAGCGCCGGGGACGGATCGCTCTTGGGAACTGTCGCTTCGAATATGTACAGCCGGTTCTGATGCATGAGGATCTGCGCGTAGGTACGCGAGCCGTCCGCATTGGTCAGCTGCAGCCGGCGTCCCTCGATGCGGTCGGTGTTGCCGTACGCGTAATACGTCACTTTCGCGTCGCGCTTGAGGAAACTCCACGCGGCATATTCCATCGCGCCACGCAACTCCGCGACGTAGGGGTTGCCGCACGTGTCCGGATATCCCGTGCAGCCCTTTACGCGGTCCGCGTGAATCTGCTGGACGTTCGAGTAGTCGACGACGGTGACCGAGTAATGTTCCTGCTTCGCGTCGTACTTATGGACGCGGCCGGGAATTGTGAGGCGATATTCGGTTTCCCACTTGATGTCCTCAACAGTGGGCTGACCGGGAAAATTCACCGTGAACATGTCTGTCCGGCTGGCGTACTCGATCCACTCCTGCGCTGTGGCAGAAGTAGAGACCAGCAGCACTGAGGCAGCAACGAGGGGAATCAAACGCATGACTATCCTCCGCTCTCGTCGAATCCGGAATTCCAGGCGTTGGGGGCGCGACGGATGTTACACCCGTCTGAATCCGGTTGACACGGCCCGCCTTCGACATCAGGATCGGCCTGCCTCAGAGAAAGGGCCGATTATGCGCAACAGACTGCTCGCCGCATCCGCCGCGATTGTCATCGCTGGCCTCACGCTCAACGCCCAGGGTGGTGCTCGACAAGGGGGTGCGGCCGCCGCACCTGCGGTGCCAAAGCTCGCCGTCGGCAAGACGATGTTCTGGCCGGCCGCGGACATCGACGCACGATGGAAGGAGAACGAGGCGCTCAAGCGCAACAATTCGCGGCTGTTCGACGGGCCGACCAACATCTCGGCGAACGTCCGCATCGTCGCGGGCGAGGACCCGCCGCTCACGCACGAGACGACCGCGGATCTCTGGATCGTCACCGCTGGAACCGCGGTCGCCCGGACGGATGGGAAGCTCGTCACAAACGGGTCTGTGAGCTCCATCAACGGCGCGACGGAGCGGATGGTGCGGACCGGCGACGTTCTGTACGTGCCGCCAGGTGTGCCTCACCATTTCACGCAGATGAAGGGCTTCAGAGCCTGGCTCATGCGATTCGACACGCTGGGGCTGGTGCGTACGACCCCGGCACCGAGCGCGCCTGCAGCCGGACGCGGCGCCGCGGCCGCCGCCCCCGGGGCTGCGCGCGAGGGAGGAGCGGGACGAGGCGCTGCCCCCCCGGTGCCGAAGCTGGCCACCGACAAGACGATGTTCTGGACGGCGGCCGACATCGACGCGCGCTGGAAGGACGACGAGGCGCAGAAACGAATCAACTCCCGCATCTTCGACGGTCCGGCGAACATCAGCGCGAATGTGCGCATCGTGCTGCCGGGGGACGAGCCGCAAACACATGAAGGAACCGCAGACCTGTGGCTCGTGACCGCCGGTGAAGCGATCGCCAGGACCGACGGCGAGATCGTCGAAGCAAACGGCAACAAAACGATTCGCAACGGCATGATGCGCCCGGTGCACGCCGGCGATCTGCTGTACGTCCCGCCCGGCGTACCGCACCATTTCACCGACATGAAGGGATTCAGAGCCTGGTTGATCCGCTACGACGTCGAAGGGTGGTCGCAGAGCATCCAGCCAGCCCCGGCCGGACGAGGAGGAGCACAGTAGCGATCTGTGATTTGTGATTAGCTCGCGCGGCGCAATCGTTCGAGCTCGTCCTTAATCCGATCCACTTTTTTCGCAAGAGCCGCAACGCGTGCGCGTAGCCGTGAGGCTACGCGCGGGCGGATCTGAGCGCTGACCCCCGCGTGTCGCTGAGCTCGGCGGCGCGGCGGCCGATCAGCCGCGATCGCGGGCGCGATCGCAACAGGTCGTCGTTCTGGTATCGGAGTGGGATAGAAGAGGTGCTTTTCAGGCGGCAAGATCAGATACGGCTCGTCCTCCGCCGCCGGCTCGGCGGCGCCCGACGCGAGCAGGTAGTTACCGGTTGTCGTTCCAACCTCGTAGACGTAGCCCGGCCGGAATGCGGAAAACTGTATTCCGTCGATGCTCTCGCAAAGCTGCCGCGTAATGCGTAGACGCATATGTGCCGGGGGAGGCATCGCAAGGCGGTTGCAAGCTAATTTCGTTCCGTCCTTACGTCGGCATTAAATGCGTCCACGCGGATGGGGCCGGATGAGTCAGCGCGCGGTCTTCAGCTCCGCATACACCTGGCGGACGAATCGTTCGCCGGTCATCCCGACTTCCTGGATCTTGGGATCGAGATCAGCGGTGACTTTGGCCGCCACGACCTCGTCTTCGCTCTTGCCCTGCGCAAGTTGACGCGCAACGCGATCGCGAACCGTCAGCGCAATATCGCGGTGCGCGACAACCGCAGTGCGATCGGCGGTCGCGCCGTGTCCCGGAATGATCTTGGTGTTCGGACCGGCGTGCCCGATGACCGAGCCGAGACCGTCGAGCAGCCCCTGCAGCGAGCCCCCGTTTGCACGGTCGACGTTCGGATACTGCACGGATCGATAAAAGTCGCCGGTCATGATGACGTCGAGACCCGGGAAGTACACCATCGTGTCGCCATCCGTATGGGCGCGCGGGATGGCGATCAGCTGGATCTCCTCGCCGTTCATGAACATCGTCAACATGCCGCGGTAGGTCTGCTTCGGAAGGCCAACAGCCGCCGTCGGCACTCCCGGCGTACCATTGGCGGCGGGGTTGGGATGCGCCAGACGATAGCGCAGCTCCTCGCGAGAGATGATCGTGGCCCCGAGTTTTCCGAAGTTCTCGTCGCCGCCCGTGTGATCGCCGTGCACGTGCGTGTTCACGACGAACTTGATCGGCTGCGGAGTGAGCCGTTTAATGGCGGCCACGATCTTGTCGCTCAAGGGAGCGAATTGCGTATCCACCATGAAGACGCCATCCGGTCCAAACAGGACACCGATAGTGCCTCCCTGCCCATCGAGGGTGTAGAACTTGTCGGTTACGCGGTTCGCCTTGATTTCCACCTTGCTGAAATCGGGCGCGCCCTGCGCGTACGCGGAGACGGCGAGGGAAGCGGCCACGGCTGATGCGAAAACGATTCGAGCGAATCTCATACGGCGCGCCTTTCTCTTTCCTGATTGAGGTGAGCGGGGCCTTACGTTAACCCATCCCCCACGTTTTCGGAGTCGGATATTATTCCCACCTCACGCCAAAGGAGCTTTCATGCGAACCGCCACGTTTTTGCTGACCCTGGTTGTCGCGGGCGGGGCCGGCCTGAGTCACGTGCCTGCCGCGGCAGCGCAGAGCGGCGGGTGGACGAAGTTGTTCAACGGTAAAGACCTGAGCAACTGGAACGTCACCGGCAACGCCGACTGGCGCATCACCGATGGTGTCATCGAGGCCACGAAGGCGCGAGGTTTTCTCGTGTCGAAGCAGTCGTACGGCGATTTCGAGCTGCGCGGCGACATCTGGGCGACGCCCGACTCCAACGGCGGCTTCCTCTTCCGCATCACGAAGCCTGAGGATCCGGGCATCGAGAATGGCTACGAGCTGAACATCAACGACAAGCGCGCCGATCAGACCGGCCGTACAGGGTCGATCGTCAACGTCGCCAAGCCACTCGTTCAGTTCGACTCCGGCGGCAAATGGACCACAGTGGTGATCACGGCAAGAGGTCCACACATCGTTGCGACGCTCAATGGAATCAAGACGGCGGAGGTCGACGACATGAAATATGCGCGTGGCCCGGTCTCGCTGCAGGCGGCCGGTGGTATCGTGCGCTATCGCAACGTCGAGATCCGCGAGCTGAAGTAACGACCATGCGACGGCTTGCCTGCATCGTCGCGATCGTGCTGAGCGCCGCGCTCGTTTCAGCGCAGCGCCAGGCAAAGACGTTTGACATCTACGTTGTCGACGTCGAGGGAGGCAATGCCTCGCTCTTTGTCTCGCCTTCGGGCGAAACACTCCTGATTGACACGGGCAATGGCGGGATGGCTGCACCGCGTGATGCTGGCCGCATCGTGGAGGCGGCGAAGGACGCAGGCATCAGCCAGATCGACCATTTGATCACGACGCACTGGCACGGCGACCACTACGGCGGCCTCGCCGAGCTTGCATCGCGCATTCCCATTCGTCACTTCATCGATCACGGCCCGAACATCCAGCCTGCCGAAGCGACCGATGCGTTCCTGAACACCACGTATCCGGCGTTGTACGCAAAGGCCACGCATACCGTGGTCAAGCCCGGCGACACGATCCCGTTTGCAGGCGTGACCACGCGCGTCGTCGCATCGGCGGGCCAGGTCATCGCCCGGCCGCTGCCCGGCGCCGGCAAATCGAATGCGTCCTGCAATATTCCACGAAGGCCGACGCAGCCGATCCCCGAAGATACGCAGTCGGTGACGACGCACTTCACGTTCGGGAGATTCCGCGCGCTTCATCCGGGCGATCTCACGATCGACAAGGAATTCGACCTGATGTGCCCGAACAACCGCGTCGGCACCGTTGACGTACTCGTCGGCCCGCATCACGGGCAGGACACGTCGAACTCAGAAGCGTTCGTGCATGCGCTGCAGCCGCGCGTCATCGTCATGAACAACGGGACGCGGAAAGGCGGCTGGCCGGATGTCATGAGGTCGTTCTACACATCTCCGCGCTTCGAGGATCTCTGGCAGATGCATTTCTCGCTGCTGAGCGGGCAGGAGTACGCGCCCGCCGGCGTCTTCACGGCGAATGTCGTCGATAATCAGCCCACCGCTGTGCCCGTTGCTCCGTTGCCGGCGCCCGGCGCGGACGCGCCGCCCCCGCCCGTTCACAACGGCCGTGCGTACTGGGTGAAGGTGTCCGCGCGCGAAGACGGCACGTTCACCGTCACAAACACGCGAAACGGATTCTCGAAAGAGTATCGTTAGTAATTCGGCGGCGCGGGGACGTACGCGCTCACCGTGCTCTCGTGGCCGTCGGCATCCACAGCGGCTACCCCGAACACCCAATCATCCACGTTCGCGTGTGGCAGCGTATATTCGGTCACGTTGCCCACATGCAGTTCGTGGTCCCAGTCAGGCGCCCAGGCCTCTCGCCAGAAGATGCGATAGCCAGCGGCACCGGGAGACGCGTCCCACCTCAGATGTGCGTCGTAGCCTGACGGCCGCCGGTCGAGCGTCGGTTGCTTCCGCTCGTTGCTGACCGTAGGCGGAGGAGGCGCGAGCGCGAGAACAGCCATCGAGGCCGCGTTGACACGCGCGTTCTGTGCGAGATACGTGAACGACACGCCGTCGATAGTGTCGTTGGCGTTGTGCTGTTTCGAATAGTTCTCGCGCGATTCGCGGAAGCCGACCGCAGCAAATCCCTCCAGATTCCACGCGGTGTGATCGCCGCCGCGGCCGAAGCGATCCCGCCGCGCCATCAGCCGGACGCGATGCGACGGGACGTATCGGGCCGCGGTGCGGCGCACGAACATCGCAAGCGAACGTGACGGTGAATCCTCAGGTCCTTCGGAGTACAGCCGAATCGTCGCGCCGTCCACGATACCGTCGCCGCCGACGGACCCACCGACGATATCGTTGTTGAAGATGGCCTGGACGGGAATGTTGGCCGCCTTGACGCCGCGCGCTTCCTCGCGTGCCCCGATGAGTCCCTGCTCTTCACCCGCAACGGCCGTGAACACCAGCGTCGCATCGAAGTCAATCCCGCTCTCGGCGAACACGCGCGCAAGCTCCATGACGAGCACGGTGCCGCTGCCGTCGTCGTTCGCTCCCGGCGCATCGGCGTTGTCGTTCTGGTTTCGCTCGCCGCCTGCAGCGGTATTCAGGCCAGCCTGACCCTGACCACCGAGATTGACGGTGTCGTAGTGGCCGCTGACGAATATGCGGCGTGGCGAGCGCCCAGGCAGAATCGCGACAATGTTGCGAAGCTCGACGTCGCGCGTGATCCGCTCGCTGCGGCCCTTCGGGATTCGATGTGTATCGAAGGTGACCTGCAACTTCGGACTCGTTCGACGCAGTTCGTCGAAGATCCATTGCCGCGCGGCTCCGATGCCGCGCGTCGTCGATACGGTGTCCGACAGCGTGTTCCGCGTGCCGAAGCCGACGAGCGTCCGCAGCAGCTGCTCCATGCGGCTTTCGGAAATGGAATCGATGAGTTTCGAAACCCGTGCGTCGACGTCGGACGGCGCGTCCGTCTGGCCGTACGCGGAAGAGGAAATGATCACGATCAAGAGCGTGGACAGACATGCCTTGACGATACGCATTTGCTCCCTCTGTAAGGTGATATTCTCGCCCGCTGAGGAGGACAGATGAAGAGAAACGTCGTTCGGCGGCTCTTCGGCCTCATAGCCGCGATCATCCTTTCGACGGCGCCCGCGGGCGCGCAGTCTACCGCCACTATTCAAGGGACCGTGCTCGACACGCAAAGCGCCGCTGTTCCCGGCGCAACCGTTGTCGTCCGCAACACCGCAACGGGCGTCGAGCGAACGCTCGTCAGTGACGCCACGGGCAGCTTCGTCGCAGCATCCTTGCCGCCCGGTCCCTATCAGGTCCAGATCTCGTTGCAAGGGTTTCAGACACAGATGAGGGATATCACGCTGCAGGTCAGTCAGACCCGCGCCCTCGAGATTCAGCTGGGGGTCGCCGCGGTCGCCGAGCAGGTGAGCGTGACGGCGGAAGCGCCGGTGATCGACACTGCCACCGTGTCGGTCGGCGCTGTTGTCAATCAACGCACCGTGCAGGAGGCTCCACTCAATGGGCGGCATTTCGTCGATCTCGGCTTACTCGTACCGGGCTCGGTGACACCTCCGCAGAATGGATTTCTTACCGCGCCACTCCGCGGCCAGGGATCGTTTGCCTTCAACACCGCCGGCAATCGTGAAGACACGGTCAACTTCATGATCAACGGCATCAACCTGAACGACATGGTGCAGAACCAGATCACGTTCCAGCCGTCGATCAACACCGTGCGGGAATTCAAGGTGGATAACTCGACATTCAGCGCCGAGTACGGTCGGAACTCCGGGGCCATCGTGAATATCGCGACGCGCTCGGGGACAAACGACTTCTCCGGCGAAGCGTTCGAGTTCTACCGCAACGATCGGTTGGATTCGCGGAACGCATTCAACACCCTTCCGGCACGCAAGTCGCCATTCAACCGCAACCAGTTCGGCGCCGCGCTCGGTGGGCCGATTGCCCGCAATCGCACATTTTTCTTCGCCACCTATGAAGGGTTGCGCCAGCGGCAGGGGATCGACATCAACAGCGGGGTCCTCAGCGCGGCGGAACGTGCAGCGGTAACCGACCCGATCTCGCGCCAGCTGCTGCCGTACATCCCCGAAGCGAACGCCACGGTTGCCGGCGCCGCTCGATACATCGGCTCGGCGATTGCGCCGGTCAACATCGATCAATGGACCGGCGACGTCAGTCATAACGCGGGCGCCAACGACGCGGTGCATGGGTACTACGCGTTTCAACGCGACCTTCGCCAGGAGCCGACGCTTGCGCTTAACACGGTTCCGGGCTTTGGCGACACGCGCCATTCGCACCGGCAGATCGGCACAATCAACGAATCGCATATCTTCAACCAGCGGCTCGTCAACGAGGCGCGCTTCGGATTCAACCGGATCAACATCACCTTCGAGCCAAACGCCAGAATCAACCCGACGAGCATCGGCATCAACGATGGCGTCGACGACGCGCGAGGAATACCGCAGATCACGATACAGGGTGTCGGGGTGAACTTCGGTGGACCTTTCGGATTCCCGCAGGGGCGCACCGACACCACGTTCGTCTACTCCGATACGGCGACACTATCGAAGGGGCATCACAACTTCCAGTTCGGCGGTGAGTGGCGTCGCTTCAGAAACGTCAACTTCACGCAAGACACGGGGCAGTTCACGTTCCCAAGCCTCGCTGCCTTCCAGGCAGGTGTCGGCAACAACTTCCAGATCACACTGGGTGACCGCGCCAGCGACATCCGCGTGCAGGCATACGGGCTCTTCGCGCGTGATTCCTACAAGCTCGCGCAGAACGTGACGCTCGACCTCGGGTTGCGCGTCGACTCGAACCGCGCACCAACCGACACTCAGAACCGCCTCATCGTCTTTGATGCGGCCAGCGGATCGCTCGTGCGCGTCGGGACCGGTGGACGCGACAAGGTCTACAAGGACACGAACGCTCTGTCGCCGCGGGTCGGCATCATCTGGGACCCGACGCACAGCGGCCGCATGGCTGTGCGAGCCGCGTACGCGCGGCTGATCGACCAGCCGGTCACCAACGCCATCACCCCGCTCGCGTCGAATCCGCCGCTTGCGGTGCCGCTGACTCTCACCGGCAACATCTCGCTCGCCAATCCGCTGGCAGCGGCGACGGCCGGGGGGCTCGCGCCGAACTCAATCAGCCCCGACTTTACGGGCGCTCACCTGCAGTCGTGGAACGTCAACGTCGAGCGGCAGCTCTTCGCCGCGACGAGCATGATGGTCGGCTATTTCGGATCGAAGGGGGCAGACCTCCGAATCCCACTCAACATCAACCAGTTCGTCAACGGTGTCCGCCCGTTCCCGCGAGTGTCGGCATCGAGCCCGATCCTGCCGGGCACGCTGCTCGGCAACATCGTCGAGGTCAATTCGGTCGGCGTGTCGCGCTACAAAGCATTGTGGGTGAGCGCGACGCAGCGACTGTCGCAGGGATTGCAGTTCGATACGTCCTATACGCTATCGAAGTCGACCGACTACAACTCGCTCAGCGAGAACGTTATCCGGATTCAGGACAGCTTCCATCCTGAGCGCGACCTGGCGCCGTCCGACTACGACGCACGGCAGCGTTTCGTCATCAGCTCCATTTACCAGCTCCCCTTCAACGGCAATGCGCTCAAGGCAGGCTGGCAGATCGCCGCGATCGTGCAGGCGCAAACCGGCAATCCGCTCAACATCGTCACCAACGTCACCACGTTTAACGGTGTCGTGAATACGCTGCGTCCCGATCTGATCGGGTCGCTCGACGTGATCGGCGATCGAAACCAGTGGTACTCGAACAGCGTATGCAACCCGAGCATTGCGGGATCGTGCACGGCGAGTTCGGTGTTCGCGATTCCGGTCGCAGCCGACGGGACGACGTTCCATTTCGGGAACCTGCCGCGCAACGCGGTGTATGGACCGGGATTCCGCAACATGGATCTCTCGATCACCAAGAACACGTCGATTGGCGGCACGCGGCGTGTGCAACTGCGGATTGAAGTCTTCAATCTGTTCGACACCGCCAACTTGGGGCAGCCGAACCGCATCGCCGTCCCCGGCGGCACGATCTTCGGCGTGATCACGAACACGCGCACCCCCACGGGCGACTCGGGGTCCGCGCGGCAGGTGCAATTCGCTGCGAAATACCTCTTCTGAGGCTTAGGGCTAAGGGCTCAAGGCTCGGGGGGCTTTAGCCTTCAGGCTTAGGCCTCCTTGAGCCCGAGGCCTTGAGCCATGAGCCATAATTCCGCGCGTGAGCGTTCAGGAGCACAAAGCTTACGCGCCGGTCTCCGTTTCCTGCTTTGTCCTGACCGTCAGCGACACGAGAACCGAAGCGAACGACACCGGCGGACAGGCCATCCGCCAACTGCTCGAGAGCAGCGGGCACACCGTGACGGGCCACTCGATCGTTCGCGATGATCCCACGGCTGTTGTCAGAGCAGTGAACGTCTGCCTGGCGGATGCAGGCACTCGAGTGATTATTACGACGGGGGGTACGGGAATTACCTCGCGCGACGGCACGTTTGAAGCGATCGATGGCCTGCTCGAGAAGCGGCTCACCGGCTTCGGCGAACTGTTCCGGATGCTCAGCTACGAGCACATTGGCGCGGCGGCGATGATGAGTCGTGCGATGGCAGGCACCGTCAGTGGCAAAGCGATCTTTGTCCTTCCCGGATCGCCCGACGCCGTAAAGCTGGCCATGACAAAACTCATCCTGCCCGAGCTTGGCCACGTCATTCAGCAGTTAAGCCGATGAGCACGAAGATGCGTCCCTTCGGAGACACGATCTCCCTCGATGAGGCGCGCGCGATCATCGATCGATCGTTG
>JACXTT010001038.1_pt1 | contig 47393 bp, 38 predicted proteins | sample 9270951 | NCBI WGS metagenome assembly JACXTT01 (sample SAMN15532306, study PRJNA645909) | rock metagenome | isolation source: weathered quartz diorite | place: Puerto Rico | collected 2017-06-21 | reverse complement strand
GGGCCTCTTGTTCGCGCGTTGCACGAACCCCTCATCCGCGCTTCGCGCACCTTCTCCCCTCGCGGAGGGGAGAAGGAACTGATGGCCCGAGCACCGCGAGTTTCTCTTACTCAGTCGCGGCGCGTGCGCGCCGTGGCTCGCTCGGGCTAAGCCCTGACGACGAACGTCGTTCCGCTCTCGTCCGAGCGCTGCACCTCGAGCGTGTAGCCATGGGCTTCCGCGATCCAGCGTGCGATGGGCAGTCCGAGTCCGGCGCCGTGTCCCGAGCGCGCGGCATCGACGCGGTAGAAGCGTTCGAAGATTTTCTCGTGCAGCTCGGGAGGGATTCCTGGTCCCTGGTCCGTGACCTCGATGCGCAACGGTGACGACGAGCAGCGGATGCTCACCTCGGTTTGCGGCCTTGTGTGCCGGATCGCGTTGTCGATGAGGTTCCCAACCATACGTTGCAGCAAGTCCTCGTCGCCGGTGATGACCAGCTCGCCGGTGCAATCGCTGGTTAGGGTGACATCCTTCTCGGCCGCGACGGAACGGAACGCGCGGACGGCCTGCCCGATCGTTTCGCCGAGGTCGACGCGATCGCGGCGAGCGGGAAGTTCGCCGGCGTCGCTGCGCGCCAGCAGGAAGAGGTCCTGCACGATCCGTCCGAGGCGGCGCACCGTGCGGCGCATGACCTCCAGGCTTTCGCGATACGAGGCTGCATCGCGGTCGTCGCGCGAGAGGGTCACATCGAGCTCGCCCTGAAGAATCGCAACGGGGGAGCGCAGCTCGTGCGACGCGTCGGCCATGAAGCGCTGCTGCGCCGCGCTCATCTCGGCGACAGGCTGCAGGCTGCGGCCCGCCAGAAAGTAGCCGCCGATCGCGGCGATGATGATGGCGATCGGGATCGCGATCAGCATTGCGTTGCGAGTCTCGGCGAGCGTCTCCTTCTGCGATGCCAGCGACTGCACGATGACGATCGCGATCGGGGTCTGGGCGATGATCACGGTCGTTCTGCGCACGCGGACCTTGCCGGTGAGCCGTATCTGATGCGCCGCGATCGTCCGTCCATTGCGATCGAGAACGGCGATGGCTCGTTCGCTGTCACGGAAGTCGTTCAGGATCTCCTTCGCCGCCGCAGGAAGATCGCCATGCACCTCGGCTGCCTCGTTCCCGAGCGCACTCGCGAATTGCCGGGCCGTCATCTGCAGCGAGCGGTCGAGCGATCGTTGCAGCTGATCGCGCGTGATCGCATACGTGACGAGGCCCGCGGCGATCAGCACGATCATCATCACGAGTGCGTACCAGGCCGTGAGCCGCAGGCGAATCGATTCGAACATCAGCGCGCCTCGAAGATGTAGCCGCTGCCGCGGATCGTGTGGATCAGTTTCGCCGAGCCCTCGCGCTCGATGAGCTTGCGCAGCCGGCCGATGTAGACCTCGATCAGATTCGTGAATGGATCGTACGCTTCGTTCCAGACGTGCTCGCCGATCTCTTCACGGCCGATGACGCGTCCCGCATTCAACGCGAGAAACTCGAGCAATGCGTACTCCTTCGTGGTGAGGGTGAGAGGCTCGCCGTCGCGCGTGACGCGATGCGAGCGCGTGTCGATCTTGAGGCCAGCGAGCTCCAGCACCGCGTGATGCTGGTTCCCGCGCCTGCGCAGCAGCGCACGAAGACGGGCCAGAAGCTCGGCGAACTCGAATGGCTTCACGAGATAGTCGTCGGCGCCTGCGTCGAGCCCTTCCACGCGATCGCGGACCGCGTCGCGCGCGGTGAGCATCAGGATGGGCGTGGCGACGTCCTGCTGCCGCAGGCGGCGCGCAACTTCGAAGCCGTCCGGCGCAGGAATCATCACGTCGAGCACCATGGCATCGTACGGATTCATGGTCGCGCGCTCGAGCGCGTCGTCGCCGGACGAGACAACATCCACCGCGTACGACTGCTCCGTGAGGCCGCGCTCGATGAAGCGCGCCATGTCCGGATCGTCCTCCACGACGAGGATTCGCATCCGGAGATCGTATGTGAATTCATCCGCGATTTAGGTTTGCGCGTGTAGAGAGATGTCGTGCTGATCCCGGCGATCCTCGCTGCCACCCTCTCGCTCGCCGACGCCCAGGCGATCGCGCTGAAGCAGGTCTCCGCCTTTCGTCAGGCTGAGCTCGAGCAGCGAACCGCGGCGGAGGATCTCAGGCAGGCACGTGCGTCGTTGCTCCCTCGCGTCCGCGATTCCTTCAGCGTCACGTACAACTCGCGCGACACGACGGGCGGTCCGAGCTTTCTCGCGTCGAACTCGGTGCACGAGTATCAGAATCTGATCGGTGTCGCCGGCGAGCTCGATGCGGGGCTGCTTGCCGCGGTGCATCGCGCGCATGCTCTCCTCGATGCAGCGCGCGCCGGCACCGAAGTCGCGCGGCGCGCCCTCGCCCGGGGCGTGACCGAGTCGTATTACGGAGCGGCGCTTGCGCATGCGAAGCGCAACGCCGCGGAGCAGAGCCTCGGCGCGGCGGAGGAGTTCGAGCGCGTCACGCGGCTCAACTACGAGGCAGGCGAGGTGCCGGAGGTCGATGCGATTCGCGCGCGTTTGCAGACGAGCGCGCGGCGCGATGATCTCTTTCAGTCGCGTGAAGCGGAAGCGATTGCCGATGCGGAGCTCTCCGCCCTGCTCGGCCTGAATGCTGTCGCGGAAGTCGAGCCGCTGCCGCAGTCGATCGATCCCGCGGCGATCGAGTCGTTCGGCGCAGACGGAGTCATGAAGCGTCCCGAGCTCGCGCAGGCAAGCGCGCAACTCGAAGCGGCGCACGCGGACGTGATCATCGCGCGCGGCGAGCTCTTGCCGCACATCACCTATTCACTCGATCGCGGCTTCGATTCCGAGTCGCTCTCGTCCGACATCGTTCGCAGCCATCGAGGAACGCTGGCCACCGCGAACATCGATGTGCCGATCTTCAACTGGGGAATCGCGTTCAGCAGGATTCGTCAGGCGAAGCTCAAGGAGAAGGAAGCGGCCGTGCAGCGGGAGCTCACCACGCGTGAGCTGAATGTCGCGTACATGACGGCACGGGCGCAGGTGACGGCCGCTGTCGCGAGAGTCGAGAACGCGAAGCATGCGCTCGACGACGCCGAGCGAAACGTCACGATCTCGATCGAGCGCTATCGCGCGGGCGAGGCGCCGGTTTCCGAGGCGACGGACGCGCAGACGGCGCGAGCGCAGGAGAGGATCGCGCTGCAGCAGGCGCTCTACGATGCGCAAGTCGCGCTGGCACATCTCAGGGAGGCGGTGGGGCAATGAAGAAGGAAGTAGTCTTACTGCTGCTCCTGTGCGCCTGCCACAAGGCAGAGGACGAGGCGAACGTCGTCGTCAGCGTGAAGGTCGCGAAGGCCGAGCGCACCACCATGACGAACGACATCACCATTGCTGCCACGCTCGTGCCGCGCAATCAGGCTGACATCACTCCGAAAGTCGCTGCGCAGATTCGCGAGATGGGTCTCATCCTCAACAAGAACGTCCATGCCGGCGACGTGCTCGCGGTGCTCGAGTCGCGCGATCTCACCGCGCAGCGCGCCGAGGCGGAGGCGGCGCTGCGAGAATCGGCGGCAACGGCGCGATCGACCGTGCAGGGGAGTGTGCCGCTGACGAACGCACAGGATGCGAAGGCGGTGCGCGACGCCGAAGTCGCGCTCGAGAACGCGCGCCGGACCCTGGAGCGCCGCAAGAAACTCTTCGAGGAAGGCGGCATCTCGAAAAAAGATCTCGAAGCCTCGGAGCAAGCCGCGGTGAATGCGGAGGATGATCTCCGCGTCGCGCAAACGGCGGCGCGGGTGCATGGCGAGATCACGAATCACGCCGATGTCACCGCGGCGCAGGCGAAAGAGCGCGAGGCGAGCAGCCATCTAGCCAGCGTCGACGCGCAGCTCGGCTACACCATCATTCGCGCGCCGTTCAACGGCGTCGTGACGGAGCAGTTCCAGCATCAGGGCGACTTCGCAGCGCCGGGCACGAAGATGCTCACGGTTGCCGATCCGTCGGCGCTCATCGCGAAGATGGAAGCCGGCGAGACGGTCGCGTCGACGTTGAAGAGCGGCGATGTGGTGAGCGTGATCCCGGACGAACATCCGGAGCAGGCCGTCCGCGGCACCGTATCACTCGTCGGACGCGGCGCTGATCCGCAAAGCCGCAGCGTGGAAGTGTGGGTGACGGTGCCGAACGCGAACGGCGCGCTGCGTGCGAACGGAGTCGCGCGCGTGGTGATCTCCGCGCAGTCGACGCCGAATGCCGTCGTGGTTCCATCCAGCGCAGTGACGCTCGACGCGACGAATGGCAACAGCGGCACCGTGATGATCGTCGATGCGCAGTCCGTCGCGCACGAAGTACACGTCACGACCGGCATTCGCAGCGGCGCGCGGACGCAGATCGTGTCTGGACTGAACGGCGGGGAGACCGTCGTGGTCGAAGGCAACTACGGTCTGCCGGACGGTGCGAAGGTCGTGATCGCGCAATGAGCGTCGCGCGGATCGTCGAGACGCAGTGGCGTGCGATCGTCGTCGTCGTCGTGCTGCTCGCGATCGGCGGGTTGGTGGGTCTGACGCGCGTGCCGCTCGCACTCTTTCCGACGACGAACTTCCCGCGCATCATCATCGTGATCGAGAACGGCGAGGTGCCCGCACAGCAGATGCTGATCACGGTCACGCGTCCCGTCGAAGAGGCGATGAGCGGCATTCCCGGCATCGCACGCATTCGCTCAGTGACGAGCCGCGGCGCGACGGAGATCGATCTCTTCTTCGACTGGCGCACGAACATCGAGCAGACGCTCCTGGTCGTGCAGTCGCGGCTCTCGCAGATGGCGACCTCGCTGCCGCCGGGGGCAAGCGTCACGCGCGTCGAGCGCCTGACCTTCGCGGTCTTCCCGATCCTGGGCTACTCGGTCACCTCGCCGAAGCGCGATCCGGGAACGCTGCGCACGATGAGCGAGCTCCTGGTGCGGCCTCCGCTGGCGCGTGTCGCGGGGGTTGCGAGCGTGAACGTGCAGGGCGGCGAGACGCGCGAGTACCACGTGAAGATCGATCCGGCGCGGCTCGAGGCGCGCGGACTCTCGATCGCGCAAGTCGTGGACGCCTTGAAGAACACGAACATCGTCGAGTCGCCGGGACTCATCGAAGAGAACCATCAGCTCGAGCTCGCACTCGTGAGCGGACAGGCGCGGTCGCTCGAGGACATCGGACAGATCGTGGCCGGCACGGTGAACGACGCCCAGGTGAGATTGTCGGACATCGGCACAATCGAGCCGGGCTTCGCACCGCGCTACACGATCGTGACGGCGGATGGGCAACCCGCAGTGCTGATCAACGTGTTGCGCCAGCCGGCGGCGAACACGGTTGCACTCGCGGATGCATTGAAGCGCGAGCTCGATTCGCTGCGGCGCGCGTTGCCGCGCGACGTCGAGGTGAAGCCGTACTACGACCAGTCGCAGCTCGTGCGCGGCTCGGTCGGTTCCGTGCGCGACGCGATTCTGATCGGCCTCGTGCTGTCGGTGCTCATTCTCTATGGGTTCTTACGCAACTGGGGAACGACGCTCGTCGCCACGATCGTCATTCCGCTGACGATTCTCATTACGGTGCTCGCGATGTGGCTCGTCGGACTCAGCTTCGATCTGATGACGCTGGGCGGCATGGCGGCGGCGATCGGACTCGTCATCGACGATGCGATCGTCGTGGTCGAGAACATCTACGCGCATGCGGCACGCGGCGCGTCGAAGGCAGAAGCGGTGCGGCTCGCGATGCACGAGATCACCGGGCCGATCGTCTTTTCGACGATCACGCCGGTCGTCGTCTTCCTTCCGTTGTCGCTGCTCACCGGCGTGACGGGCGTGTTCTTTCGATCGCTCGCGCTGACGATGACGGTCGCTCTGCTCACATCACTCGTGCTCGCGTTGTTTCTGACGCCGGTACTCGCGCGGCGTTTCGTCGGCGTCGATACGCATGAGAAAGAGCATGGGGCGTTGCTGAAGCGCGCGATCGGTGCGTACGAACAGTTGCTCGACATCGCGCTGCGCAAGAAGCGGTTCGTCGTGGTCGCGATCGCCGTCCTCCTCGTGCTCTCCTACGGCGTCTACCGCCTCCTCGGCAGCGAGTTTCTTCCGGAGTTCGACGAAGGTGCGTTCATCATCGATTACGTCGCGCCGCCGGGTGCGTCGCTGGCTGAGACGAATCGGATCCTGCTGCACGTCGAGCGGCTGCTGAAGGAGACATCTGATATCGAGAGTTTCTCGCGCAGGACGGGCATGCAACTCGGTCTTGCCGGAGTGACGGAGCCGAACACGGGCGACTTCGCGGTGAAACTGAAGCCGAAGCATCGCGATCCGGAAGAGGTGATGTCGGAGTTGCGGCAGAAGATCGAGTCGAGCGAGCCGGCGCTGCGAGTGGAGTTCATCGGGATTCTCAGCGATCTGATCGGCGATCTCGCGAGCTCACCGTCGCCGGTCGAGATTCGGCTATACAGCGAAGACCAGACGGCGCTGCAGCGGACGGCGAAGCAGATCGCGGCGTCGATCGCGAAGGTGAAAGGCGTCGTCGAGATCTTCGACGGCATCGTGATCAGCGGGCCGGCGGTGACGTTCCGCGTCGATCCGCAACGCGCTTCCGCCCTTGGCGTGAGCAGCGCGGATGTGACCGAGACGCTCGAGGCGGCGCTCGGCGGCACGCGGGCTTCGTCGATCGTCGAGCGCGGACAGGCGATCGACGTGCGCGTGGTGCTGCCGAAGGACTACCGCCTGTCGCTCGACACACTGCGCGGGCTGCGCGTCCACTCGCCGGCGACGAATGGATTCGTTCGCGTCGATCAGCTCGCGACGATCGAATACGAGCAGGGACAGACGGAGATCAACCGCGATGGCTTGCGGCAGTCGATCGCGGTCACGGCGCGGCTGGAAGGGGCGGATCTCGGATCGGCGATTGATGCGATTCGGAGTCAGCTCGCAAAAGATGTGAAGCTGCCGGCCGGGATGGCGCTCGAGTATGGCGGCCTTTACGAAGAGCAGCAGTCGAGTTTTCGCGAGCTGGCGTTCACGCTGTTCCTCGCCGTTGCGCTCGTGTTTCTCGTGCTGCTCATCGAGTTCCGCTCGTTCGCGCATCCGATCGCGATCGTCACCGGCGCGGTGCTCGCCTTGTCCGGCACGCTCGTCGCGCTGCTGCTCACGCGGACGACGTTGAATGTCGTGTCGCTGATGGGGATGATCATGATCGTCGGCATCGTGGCGAAGAACGGCATTCTGATGCTCGACACCGTCGAGGATCATCTCGCTGCGGGCGACGATCTTCGCTCGGCGCTGATCCAATCAGGACATCGCCGTTTTCGTCCCGTGCTCATGACGTCGTTCGCGGCGATGCTCGGTATGAGTCCGCTCGCGCTCGCACTCGGATCGGGTGCGGATCTCCTGCAGCCGCTCGCGATCGCGGTGATCGGAGGACTCGCTTTTGCGTTGCTGCTGTCGCTCGTTGTCACGCCGGCGATCTACGCGATGATTCGCGGCGCGGCGCGTTCGTGACGTTCATCGGCGGCGCAGGCTCACGAACAACGCGGGCCGCCCGTTGATGAGGGCAGGCGTCAGCGTCCATGCCACGCGCCCCGTTGTCGTGTGCTGTCCAACGATGCCCTTCGCGATCGCACGACCGATCAACGCACCTGCCAGCACATCGGAGACGAAGTGTGCGCGGTCGTTGACGCGCGACATCGCGACGCTGCTCGCAACGCTGTACACGATCGTCGGCACGAGCCAGTTGTCATAGTGCGCCGCGATTCCGGTGGCGAAGGCAAAGGCGTTGGTGGCGTGTCCGGATGGGAAGCTTTCGTATGAGCTGGAGAGTGGATGAAAAGAACGGGCACCTTCACCCTGAATCGGACGAGCGCGGCCGAAGCCGCGTTTGAGCAGAGGCGTCACGATTCCGCCGGCGATGATCTCCGCTTCGAGCGAGTCGCGGCCGGCATCGCGAAGCGCATCGTCATGCGATGCGACTCCGCCGAGGATCAGCAGAGCGGAGATGTACTCTGCGCGGCGCCCGCCGAACGGCGTGACGGCGCGCGCGAGATCATTCGTCGCGGAGGATCGATTGCGCTGCACCGCGTCGTACAGATGCGGATCGGCCGCATAGACGCTGGCCACCGCGGCGGCGCCTTCGCCGAAACGCGACCATTGCGATGAGCTCCAGTGCAGCGGCGCCGCGGCCATGGCCTTCGCGTCTTCGACGTAGCGGTGCAGTTCTTTGCGTGCGGCATGCACTGCCCGTCTCGGCGCGCTGTCGGAAGCGAGGGCGGGAGACACAACGAAGAGGAGCAGTGCGAGACCGATGCGATTCATGACACGCGTTCGAAATCAGTGTGGCGCTGGCGAGACGACGACGAGGTCACTCGATGCGACGCCGCCGCCATGTGCGAGATAGATCTCTCCGCTTTTCGTCACGGCGGGATTGCGCGCGCCGGCAGCCGTAGGCACGGTCGCCACGAGCGACAAGTGACCGGCCGGATCGACGCGGGCGATCGTCAATTTCGCATCGCGCCCCGCGCCGGCGTAAAGCATGCCCGCTGCGTAGTCGAGATCGTCGACGCCATTCCCTGTGTCGAGCGAAGAGAGGACTTTGCCGTCACCGCCGGCATCGAGCACTTCGAGTTTGGCGCTGCATGCGACGAAGAGATGATTCGTGCTCTCATCGACGCGCAATCCATGCGGGCCGTCTTCGCCGCATCCCGGATTCCACGTGGCCACCGTCTTGCGGGTGTTGAGGTCGATCGCGAGAGTGCGGTCCTTGTCCTCGAGATTCGTATAGAAGCGATGATGCTTCGCGTCGACAGCGAAGCCTTCGGGATTTCCTTCGAACGTCAGCTTCTCCTTCTCCTTCAGCGTCGCAGCGTCGAGGAGGCGGATCGTGTTGTCGCGGGGCGTCGTGACCCATACCTCTTTCGTGACAGAGACGTAGGCCAGACCGTCGGGCATCGAGGTGAGCGTTTCGCAGCGCCCGCGCTCGAGCGTTTTCGCGTCGAAGGCGCAGACGGAATTGTCGGCGCGATTGCCGATGTAGGCTTTGCCGCCGCCGAAGGTGATCGAGCTTGGGCCGAGGAGACGCTTTCGCTCGCGCATCGTGACTTCCTTCGTCGGAGAGCCGGTGATCTGCCGGATCTTTCCTGTTGCGGCGTCGATGACGTAAACCACACCCGTGTTGCCGGGGACCCAGACGGAATTCGTTGCAGCGTCGAAGGCGATGTAATCCATCGCGATTCCTGCTGGTGTTCCGTTGGGCAAGGTCAACGTGCGAACCGCGTAGTCAGCGGCGTGCAACGACAGCGATCCGGCGAACAGCGCCAGGACGTTGAAGAGAGTGCGCGTGCGAATCATCGGCATGACGGGCCAAACCGTAGTGCAGCGTACCTAAACGCGCGATAAACGCGCACGATCCCTGCAGTCCAGAGTCGTTCTGAAAAGGAGATCCAATGAACAGAAGAATCATCACAGCACTGGCGACGACAGCATTGTTGAGCGCGATGACGGCGGGCGCAGTCACCACCGGCACAGCCGCGAAGCCGAAGATCACAATGAAGGAAGCGCGGACGATCGCGCTGAAGAAAGCGCCGGGGACGGTGAAGAGCGAAGAGCTCGAAAACGAGCACGGCAAGTTGATCTATTCGTTCGACATCTCAACGTCGAAGAACGGCGTGACGGAAGTCAACGTCGATGCTTTGAACGGAAAGATCGTGGCGGTTCAACACGAGAACGCGGCCAAGGAAGCAGCGGAGAAGAAGCAGGAAGCGAAAGAGAAGAAGCATTGACCGCTCAGAATCAAGAATGAAGACCGAGGTGCGCAAAGTCGAGCCTGAGATAGTCCCTTCTCCCCCGCGCACCGGGGGAGAAGGTGCCCGAAGGGCGGATGAGGGGCGGTTTTCCGTGTGAGGCACAACCCCTCATCCGCGCTCCGCGCACCTTCTCCCCTCGCGGAGGGGAGAAGGAACTAGGCACATCCCTCATCCCTCATCCCTCTATTTAATGGTCGTTGGCGCCGAAGGGGGCGCGGGGGTAATCGGCGCGCAGTTTTTCCATGATCGCTTTGACCGTTGCGTTGGCGCCGGTCGCGCGGCTCACGTCGCGGAACGAATAGCGCGGGCCCTTCACGATCTGAAAATTGATCTGGTAGCAAACATCGCCAGCGGTCTGCGCCTGGCAGGTGAACCAGATCTTCTCGAGGCCGGGCACCTGGAACTCGAAGTTCTCTTTCGGATCGGAGCCGTCGATCCAGGAGAACGTGTCGCCCTTCATGACGAGACGCCCCGGATGCTCTTTCTTCAGCGGTCCCCATCCGCGAACGAGCAGGAGCTCGTTGTAGACGGTCTCCGCGGGCGGTGCCGGCTTCTTCTCGTCTGCCGTCTTCGTCGCCAGCAGCGCGGAGATCACCGAGTCCTGCACGCCGTTCTGTTTGAGATAGAGGAGATCGTTCATCGTGAGCTTGTAGGAGAGTCCGGACTGCTTGATCTGCTCCGCGATGAGGTTTTCCGAGATGCCGGATTTGACGATCTTCACGATGTCGGCGAGGCGGGCGTCGTCGGCTGCAGCGGCTGGTTGGGCTGCGGGAGTGGGAGCCGGTGCCGCAACAGGGGCAGGCGCCGGGACGGGATTCGTCGAGGTCGTTTCGGTCTGCTGCGCAACGATGGAAATCGTCGCGAGCAGCGAGATGGCGATGAGCACGCGTTTCATGAGTCCTCCTGATTCGATCGGCGAACTATATCGAACCGGTCACATCTGCCGGAACAGGTGGACGTAAGCGCGGCTCACCGGCAGCACTTCTTTGCGCTTTTTCAGGTGGATCTCCGCGGTTTCGTTGTCGAGACGTTTCACGTGGCTGATCGACCGCAGATTGACGACGACCGATCGATGCACCTGTGCGAACTGACTCGCATCGAGTTGCGCGAGCAGTTCTTTGAGCGGCGTGCGCACGGTCGCTTCGCCCGTCTCTCCAGCATCGTTGCGCCAGGCGATCACCGTGTACTTCGCGTCGGCGCGAAGGTAGTCGATGTCATCTGCCGCGATGAGTCTCACCGTCGCGCCGGCCTGTGCGCGGATCCAGCGCAACCCTGACGATGCTGATGCCTGCCGCAACTGCGCAACCTGCGCGGCCAGTTCGCTCAGCAACTCTTCTGTATTCACCGCCGGCTTCGCCGATGCCAGCCGTTCCTTCAGCCGCGACACCGTTTCCGCGAGCCGCGGCGATTCCACCGGCTTCACAAGATAGTCGAGTGCCCCGCGATCGAACGCCTGCACCGCGTAGTGATCGAAGGCCGTGACGAAAACGAGATGCGCGCGGCGGCCGATGTGCGTCGCCGCGTCGATGCCTGACAACCCCGGCATGTGGACATCGAGAAAGCAGATGTCGGGCTGCTGTTCGTCGAACCGCTCGATCGCCTCGCGTCCATTGCGCGCTTCGGCCACGATCTCGAGCTCCGGCCAGGCCTCTGCGAGCTGGCGCGCGAGCGCGTCGCGCAAGAGCGGTTCGTCGTCTGCGATCAATGCGGTCGGCCGTTTCGTCACGTGGTCACCGGAATCTCGATCTTCGCACGCACACCATGCGGTTTCACTTCGGCGATGTCGAGCGACGCCTCGGCGCGAAACATCAGCTGCAGCCGTTCGCGCAACGCCGCCAGGCCGGTGCCGAGACTTGCGTTGGCGCCGTGGAGTCCTACGCCGGTGTCGGAGACGTGAACGATGCAGCGACGATCGCCGCGACGCACATCGATGTCGATGCGGCCACCATCCTCCGAAGGATCGATGCCGTGGCGAACGGCGTTCTCCACGAGCGTCAGCAGCGCGGTTGGCGGACAGCGAACGGCAAGCGCCTCTTCATCGACCGACAAGTTGTATTGCAGGCGATCCGGCATGCGCATCTGCATTAGCTCGAGATACGAGCGCGTCAGCTCGACTTCTTCGCCGATCGTCGTGACCGTTTCATCGAGATGCGGAACGGCCGCGCGCAGATAGCGGATGAGACTTCCGAGCAGCGCGGAGGCCTGAGGCGATCCCGCATCGACGAGTGCGCGCACATTCGCCAGCGTGTTGAAGAGAAAGTGCGGTGCGACTTGCGCGCGCAACAGGCGCAGCCGCGCATCGAGTGCCTCGCGTTCGAGCTCGCTCCGCTGCAATTCGAACTCGAGCGCCTGATGCCGGAACAACGCTTCCTTCTGACGAACGACTGCCGCGAGCGCGGTCCACGGCGCGAGCAGAATGCTCATGAACGTCAGCATCATCCAGCCGTCCATCCGCTCCTTGCTCTCCCAGAACCGCGGACCAGTCAGCAGCCAGAATGCGAGCGTCGTCGCCGGCATCGCGACACCGACGGCGATCACCTGCAGCGCCCAGCGCGCGATCCAGGATGGCAGCCAGCGCGGCCAGCGCTCGAAGAACGAGAACGCCAGCGCGCCCACGAGGCCGAGCGTGATCGTTCGCGTCAGCAGTGCATCCCTGTCGTGCCACCCGCGGTGCAGCAGCCAGTAGACGAAGAGCGAGACGAGTAGCGCGACGCCGATGCGGCGGAAGAAAGTCATCAACCGTAGTCTAGTCTCCGCGATCTCCGCGCCTCCGCGTGAGAAGGACGAACAGCGGGTTTCGAGGCGCAAGAGGCCGATTGGAGCGACAATCAGAGCACTTGATTCCGAGTCGGGAACAGCTCAAGGCGATCGCGCAGATGCCGAGCGGCGACCTTCATCAGGTGCCGTATCCGGTCGTGCTCTATGCCTATGCGCACGAGAAGCGCAGCGGCGTGTTGAAACTCAAGCGCCAGCAACTCGAGAAGCAGATCATTTTCGAGGAAGGCGTTCCCGTCGACTGCCGCTCCAATCTCGCCACCGAAACCCTCGGCCGCTTTCTCGTCGCGCAGAACAAACTGCCGGCGGACAAGCTCGCGCAGTTTCTCAGCGAGTCGTACTCGAGGCAGATTCCGTTCGGCGAGCTGCTGATCGATCAGGGCATCCTGACTCCGTATGAGCTCTTTCGAACGCTGCAGCAGAATCTCGCGCGCAAGCTGCTCGATGGATTCGGATGGCACGACGGTGAGTTCGGACTCTCGCTCGATGTGCCGCAGGTCGGTTCGCCGCTGAAGGTACGGGTGCCGCAACTCGTGATCACGGGGGTGATGAAGTTCGCGAGGCAATCCGAGATCGATTCGTCGGTCGGGCCGCTCATCGGCAAGACGCTGGGGCTTTATCCCGACCCTGGATTTTCGATTGATGAAGTGCGGCTCGCGCCCCGCCACGCGGCGGTGCTCGAGGCCTTGAAGAAACGCGCGCGGATCGATCAGATCGCGGAGGCGACGCAGCTGCCGTTCGAAGAGATCACGCGTCTTCTCTACGCACTCGCGATTCTCGGTGCTGCCGTGCCGGCGGAGCAGATCCCAAAGACCGTCGCGCCGCCGCCGCCCGCGCCGAAGCCCGTTGCTCCCCAACCAGCCGTTGCACCACCGGTGCAGCCGGTGCAATCGATCGACGCGCTTCGCAACGACGTCATGCGGGTCTACCTCGACTATCGGCGCAAGGATCCGTTCGAGCTCTTCGGGCTCGCGGATGACGCCACTCCGCTGCAGATCAACGCTGCATTTCTCGCGTTTGCGAAGCGCTTCGCGCCGTGGCAGTTCGAGGGTGGCGACGAACTGCGTGCGCTGGCGGAGAAAGCGGAAGAGATGTTTCTCGCGGCGACGAAGGCGTACACGCTGCTCTCCGACGCGGATGAGCGGCGCTCGCTCGCGAGTCAGCGGCGCTCGAAGGCGCAGGCGCGGCAAGCCGCGCCGCAGCAATACACGATCAAGACGGATCTGCTCGATCCCGACGTGCAATATCGAAAGGGACTCGAGCTGAAGGAGCAGGGGAAGCTGCGCGAAGCGCTCACGCAGTTCGAGTTCGCCGCGGACTGCGATTCGCAGAGCGGCATCTATCGCGCCGAGGCGGCGTATTGCCGCTACTTGATGTCGCCGTTCATTCCGACAGGCCGCAAGTCCATCGAAGAATTGCAGGAGGCGATCCGCATCGAGCCGGAGTGCGGGCTCGCGTACTACTACGCCGGCGAGATCCACCGCGCCCTCGGCGACCGTGCGAACGCCGAGAAGAATCTGCGCACCGCGAACAAGCTGATGGCGCCGGATCGCAGACCGATCGAAGCGCTCAAGGCGCTGGGCACATAGAACGTCAGTGTCCGCGCAATCCGGTGATCGACGCCTGCGCCAGTACGTGGCCGCGAATGATGAACCGCAGCTTGCGCCAGGTCATCGGCGTGCCCGCGTCATCGATCGATTCGAGATCGAGCGCGTAAACGGTGAAGCGGTATTTGTGTGGCGGCCCTTCCGGCGGGCAGGGGCCGTCATAGCGGCGTTTGAGAAAATCGCTGTACGCATGGCGGCCGCCGCTCGCGAGGTCTGGCTCCGCTGCGCCTGCGTTGGCAGCGAGCGAGGTCGTCGTTGCCGGGATGTTGTACGCCACCCAGTGAATGAAGCCGTCACCGCCGCGTGCCTCGTAGTCGTCGAGGACCAGCGCGTAACTCTTCGTCCCCGCGGGCGCGCCGCTCCAGGCCAGCGCGGGTGAGATGTTCTCGCCGTGACAATCGAGTCCGTTGAGGACTGTGTTGGCGGGCAGCATCGCTCCTTCCTGAAACGTGCTGCTGGTGAGACGGAAGGAGCTCTGATGCGGCTGCTGCTGCGTGGCGCAGGCTGCGAGCAGCAGAGCGAGCAGCGTCATTCGACGCGCGTATCGATTGCGATCCAATTCACTTCCCATGTTTTCTCGCATGCTCACATTGTGTGCGGATGGTGGTCTTGTGAACATAGCCACTTTCGCATGAACTAGTCCCTTCTCCCCCGCGCACGGGGGAGAAGGTGCCCGAAGGGCGGATGAGGGGCGGTTTTCCGTGTGAGGCACAACCCCTCATCCGCGCTCCGCGCACCTTCTCCCCTCGCGGAGGGGAGAAGGAACTAGGCATCGCCAGATTCGCGGTCATGTTCGCAAAACGGGCGCGCAGCGCCGGTTCGACGCCCGCTCTCCTTGATACTCTGCCGGCATGGAGATCCGGACACTCTTTCTCGACGCGGGCGGCGTTCTCGTGTGGCCCAACTGGAATCGCGTTGCCGAGGTTCTTCGTGCGCGCGGCATCGCTGTCGATCCCGAGCGTCTGGTCGAAGCCGATCCGATCGCGAGGTATGCGCTCAACGAGGCGCAAGTCGTGCCGGCGCCCGATCAGCAGCGTTCGAAGTCCTTCTTCGAGCTCGTGCTGCTCGAGGCGGGAATCGACCTTTCGCCGGCTGCTCAGGCCGCGCTCGCCGAAGTTCGCGCGTATCACCGCAGCGAGAATCTGTGGGAGAGCGTGCCTGCGTTCGTGAAGCCGGCGCTCTCCGAATTGCGCGGCGCCGGCTATCAGCTGGTTGTCGTGTCGAACGCGAACGGCACCGTCCACAAGCTCTTCGATCGCGTCGGGCTCTCGCAGTACTTCGATGTGATCATCGACTCCGAGCTGGAAGGTGTGGAGAAGCCCGATCGGCGGATCTTCGACATCGCACTCGAGCGCTCGGGAGCTGCGCGTGAGACGACGGTCCACACCGGCGATCTGTACGAGATCGATGTCATCGGTGCGCGTGGAGCAGGTCTGAGAGCCGTGCTCGTCGATGAGTCGTGGCTCTACGCAGAGGCAGACTGTCCGCGGATTCGCACGATTGCGGAGCTGGCGGGAGTAGTGGAGGCGCTACGCTAGCGCCGCGACCACTTCTGCATCGTCTTCTGTAACGCCTCCGGATCGAGCGGCTTCGACAGCACATCATCGAATCCCGCGTCGCGCAGCCTCTGCGGATCGTCCTCCGCGGTCAGCGCGATCAGCACACACGCGACGCCATTTGCGCGGATGCGCCGCGCCGTCTCCAGACCATCGATGCCCGGCATTCGCACGTCGAGAAAAACAATGTCGAACGCATCGCCGCTGAGCCGCAGCAGCGCTTCCTCGCCGCTTTGCGCGGCGGTCACATGCTTGGTGTACGGCTGCAGCAGTTGCACCGCGACGGTCCGGCTGACGTTGTCGTCATCGACCACGAGGACCGAAGCGTCGGAGCGATAGCGGAGGCCGAGGTGGCGTTGGAGCGCGTCGAAGATGGCGTGCTCGCGCCACGGTTTCGCGACGAAGTCGTCGAAGTCGGCGGCGAGCATCTCGCTGCGCTCGTGATCGAGTGCGCTCGCGGAGACGGCGATGATCGTCGCGTGCGCTCCATCCTTTTCGAGTGCGCGCATGCGTCGCGCGGCTTCCATCCCATCCATGCGCGGCATCCGCTTGTCCATGAAGACGACGCGCGGACGGAAGCGCTCGAACTCCGCGACCGCTTCGTCGCCGTCGCTTGCTTCGTGGACCTCGAAGCCGACCGCGCGCAATAGCCGCGCGAGGACCGCGCGATTCACATCGAGATCATCGACCACGAGGACGCGCGTCCCGCGATCCTCGGCCTCGAGCGCGAGCACACGCGTCGTGTCGGTTTGAGCGATCGGATCGCGCGTCTCCGGCAGCGGGAGTCGCAGCGTGAACGTGCTTCCCTTTCCGCGCACGCTCGTCAGTGTGATGTCGCCACCCATCAGGCGTGCGACATCGCGCGAGACCGCGAGTCCGAGGCCTGTGCCTTCTTTCGACTCGCGGCCGGCGGCGGCCTGTGCGAACGGCTGGAAGAGCATCGGCTGTTCGGTGTCATCGATGCCGGCTCCGGTGTCGATGACGTCGATCGTCGCCTCGCCGCTGCGCCAGCGGCCGCGGATCGTGACCGAGCCTTTCTCGGTGAACTTCACCGCATTGCCGGCGAGATTGAGCACGATCTGCCGCACGCGCAACGGATCGCCGAGCACGGCGCAGCGTCCGTCGCCGATGTCGAGCGTGAGCGCGATTGCCGCTTCCTGCGCGCGCGGCAGCAGCAAGCGATGGACGTCGTGCAGGAGCGCCCAGAGATCGAAGGAGCGCGCATCGATCGTGACGCGTCCTGCTTCGATGCGTGAGAGCGAGAGCACGTCGTTGATCAAGGTCAGTAGATGCTCGCCGCTCTTGCGGATCACCGCGAGTCCCTCGCGATCGCCGGCATCGCGATTCGCGCGGCGCTGCAGGATCTGTGTGAAGCCGAGGATGCCGTTGAGCGGCGTGCGGAGCTCGTGGCTCATGTTCGCGAGGAACGCGCTCTTCGCGCGGCTGGCGGCGAGTGCCTCGTCCGCGAGCTCGCGCATGCGCTGCTCCGACTTGAGCGAGGCCTCGCGGTAATACCAGGCGACGATGCCGAGTCCCGTGAAGACGACGAAGATGTTCACGTAGTGCGCGATCTCGACATACAGCGCGGAGGTCTGCGGCGTAGCGTGCTTCGTGATGAGGTAGAGGCCGATGTAGAGCGCGACGATCGCCCCGCCCTGCATCAGTGTCGTGATGCGATGCGGACGATTGTTGATCATCGTGAAGACGAGCATCGGCATCAGGTACGTTTGAAAGCTGCTGGCCCAGCCGAAGCACCACGTCGCGAGCGCGGCGTGCGCGATCACTTCCGCGGTGATGAGATTGACGGCGAAATCATGCTGGCCGTTGCGATTGAGGAGCCACCCGCCGGCCCACATCGCGATCGAGAGGAAGTTGAACCACGCGAGCAGCGGAACGCCGAGCCAGAAGAAGAGCGGGATGAAGCTGGCGTGCGCGAAGAAGCCGAGATAGCAGATCGAGTTCAGGACGCGGAAGACGCGATAGTTCTCGGGCTGCACTCGCACATAGCGAGGATAGGACAAATGGGTCCTATCACCCCCGCTCACCGCGCCAGGAATCCACCATCCACCGGATAAAAGCTCCCCGTCACAAACCCCGCAGCTTCACTCGAAAGCCACAACACCAACGCCGCGACTTCTTCCGCGCGTCCGATTCTGCCAAGCGCGTGCAGCGATGCCACCGACTTCCGCCGTTCCTCGGGCAAACGCTCGAGCATCGGCGTGTCGGTGTAGGAAGGTCCGACCGCGTTCACTCGAATGTTCTGCGCTCCGTACTCGAGCGCCGCGGTCTTCGTCAGTCCGACGACTCCATGCTTCGCCGCGACGTAGCCCGCGGCGTTCTTCGCGCCCGCTTCGCCGTAGATCGATGCGATGTTCACGATCGCGCCGCCGCCTGCTTCGATCATGCGAGGGATTTGTGCGCGCATCGCGTAGAAGACGCCGGAGAGGTTGATGTCGATCACGCGCTGCCAGCCTTCCAGCGACATGTCGGTAAGCGGGTTGACCTCGCCGCCGATGCCGGCGTTGTTGCAGGCGATGTGAAGTGAGCCGAAACGATCGATCGCGGCGCGCACGAGCGCTTCGTGATCGGCCGGCCTGGCGGCATCGCCGCGAACGAACATCGCGTTCGTGCCGCCGATCAGGCTCACGGTTTCCTGCCCGCTTTCTTCGATGATGTCGGAGACGACGACGTTTGCGCCGGCACTCGCATAGGCGAGTGCAACCGCGCGCCCGATTCCGGAGCCCGCTCCCGTAACCATGGCAGTGCGCCCGGCGAGAATAGTCATGGGATAATTTTCCAACATTGACAATTGCAGCGGGGCACCGTCTCGGACCCTACGAAATCGTCTCGCCGGCCGGCGCCGGGGGCATGGGAGAGGTGTGGAAGGCGCGTGACACGCGGCTGGGGCGTTCCGTCGCGATCAAGATCCTGCCGGCGGAGTACGCGAAGAACGAGCACCTCAGGCTTCGGCTCGAGCGCGAGGCGCGCGCCATCTCGCAGTTGAATCATCCGAACATCTGCACGCTGCACGACGTCGGCAGCGATGACGATGCGATGTATCTCGTCATGGAGTATGTCGAAGGGGAGTCGCTCGCCACGCGGCTGGAGCGTGGTGCGATGCCGATGAGCGATGTGCTGCGCTGCGGCGCACAGATCGCGGAGGCGCTCGACCGCGCGCATCGCAGTGAGATCGTGCATCGCGATCTCAAGCCGGCGAACATCATGCTCACCCGCACCGGCGTGAAACTGCTCGACTTCGGTCTCGCGAAAAGCGTCCGCGACGTGCCTCAGAAGGCGGGCCCGGACCAGGTCACGATGGTCAATCAGCCCCTGACCAGTGAGGGAATGGTCGTCGGGACATTGCAATACATGTCGCCGGAACAGATCGGCGGCGAGACGGTCGATCATCGCAGCGATCTCTTCGCCCTCGGGGCCGTGCTCTATGAGATGGCGACGGGACAACGTGCGTTCGCCGGCAGCAACAAGACTTCGATCGTCGCGGCGATCATCGGTGAGGAGCCGCGTCCGATGCGCGAGCTGCAGCCGCTGACGCCGGCGGCGTTCGAGCATGTCGTCGAGAAATGTCTGGCGAAGGACGCCGAGCAGCGCTGGCAGAGCGCGTTCGATGTGGCCGAAGAGCTGCGATGGATCGCGCAGCGGCCGTCGTCGTCGGGCGATGCGGTGTCCGCTGTCGCGCAGCCGCGCCGCCGCATGCCGGCGTTGCCGTGGGTGCTCGTCGCGATCGCGGGTGCAGTCGCTGGTTGGGGACTCTGGCGGTCAACGCGCGTGCCGCCCGCGCGCGTGACGAAGACGATCGTCAGCACGGAGCTCGATCCATCGTTCAACATGTCGCCGGTGATTTCACCCGATGGCCGTCATGTCGCGTATCCGGCGGGCCACGCGCTCTGGATCCGCAGTCTCGATGAGCTGGAGCCGGCACAGGTGCCGATCATCGGCACACCGCAGGCGATTCTCTTCTGGTCGCCGGACAGCAAATGGGTCGTGTTCGCGAGCGAGGGAAAACTGTGGAAGATGAGCCCCGGAGCGAAGGCGCCGGTCGTCATCGCGGTCATTCCTCCCGACGTCAGGTTCCACTCCGGTGCCTGGGGTGCGGACGATCGCATCGTCGTTGCGGAATACAAGGGCGGACTGTACGAGCTCTCGGCGCGCGGCGGCTCGCTGACGCGGCTCCTGGAGCGTGACGCGCTCCTTGTCGATTTTCACAGTCTCCTCTTCCTCCCCGATGGCAAAACGCTCCTTGCGATCCCGCACACGCTGACGAGCATGGCAACCGTTGAGCGGATCGACGGAGCGAAGAGGCACACCGTTCTGCAGGTACCGGATGCGACGTTGCGAGGAATCGCATGGTCGCCCACCGGACATCTTCTCGTCGGCCTCGGCGGCGTCAATGCGGGCGTGTGGGCGTTTCCGTTCTCGGAGAAGAGCCTGACGCAGGCGGGGAAACAGTTTCTCGTCGCGGCGAACGCCGGTGTCTGCACGGCTGGGTTGGACGGTTCACTGGTCTATGTCTCGAACGTCGACGCCGCGCCGCGCAAGATGGTGAGGGTCGATGCAAGAGGAGCCATCGCCGAAGCGATTGGTGATGTGGGTGACGGACTTACCAATCCGCTGATTTCGCCCGATGAGAGGCTTCTGGCGTATGCCTCACGGCGTGAAGACAATTCGATTGGTGTCGACGTCCTCGATCGCGCGAATGGCGGGGTTCGCCACCTCACGAACTCGACGGATGATATCCCCCTGGCATGGTCGCACAACAACAGGAACCTGCTCGTGCAGCGCAGGCCGGGGCTCAACTGGGCCGACCCGCGTTTCGGAATCTGGCTCGTGTCGGCGGATGGCACGAACGCACCACGCAGGGTGGTCGCAGGCTGGGGTGCGGAGTTCACGCCTGACGATCGAAACATCGTTTACTCCGCGGCGAATACGATGAGCGACAGCCGCGATCTCTGCGTGATGCCGGTCGACGGCGGTGCGCCGAAAACCGTCAAGCGCCTCGATGCGTCCGAATCGTTTGTGCTTTCACCGGATGGCCGTTTCCTTGCCTATTCGGATCGCGTTCAGGGTGTCATGTCCGTGTTTGTGATGCGTTTTCCTGCAGGGGACGAGACGTGGCGCGTCTCACCCGCGGGTGGAAATCGTCCCACGTGGAGTGCCGATGGCCACTCGATCTACTTCGTCTCGGGTAGCCGCCTGTTCGCCGTGCCGTTCAACGATGCGCCGGCCGTGAAAGTCGGCGATCCGGCACTCGTCTTCGACGCAACGCCCCTGAATATCACCTTCAATTCTGCCAACTACACTGTCCTGCGCGATCACAGTGTGATTGCGATGCAGAGTCTGCCGGCTGTGCGGCGGCAGGTCATGCTCGTGCAGAACTGGCTCGAAGAATTTCGGTGAGCGCGTCGCGCACCGCGCGAGGGTTCTCGATTGGGAGCATATGGGTCTCGCGCGGAATCACGATGGCGTTCTCGGCGATGTCGAAGAACTGGTCGTGTTCGCCGATGATGATCGACGCACGGGCGAGTGCGCCTCTGCCTCCATTGGAATCGCATTTCAGCGCGAGGCGCAACATGTGGATGACGTAAGCAGGATCGCTGATGAGTGGTCGTTTCAGCGCGAGCCGCACCCTTCCGAAAGTGCGCAGCAGGGGGCTGCGGAAGAGTGAGACGAACGGCGCTGCCATCGCGCGGACATCGCCGCGCTCGAGCGCAGTGATCTGCTGCTCGATTCGCGCGCGGCCTTCCGCGGAAAACCGCGGGCCGGAAGAGATCAGGATCGCCGGCCGCGATTCTGCGATGCGCAGAGCAAGCAAACCGCCGAACGAAATTCCAGCGATGACGGCCTCGCCGGGAATCGATGCCATGATCGATTCCGTCAAGTCGTCGAGCGAGCATCGCTCGTGCGGATATGCAATGAAGTGCAGTGAAACGTTAGCCGGAAAGAGCCGGGTGATGCGCTCCTTTCGCAGCTCGTCGAGCGGCTTGACGAACGCGTCCCCGCCGGGGATCACCGCGACCTTAAGGGAGGATGGCAAAGGCACGCGCCGGGAATCCGAATCCATGCTCGACCTTCGGCCACGTTACGACGATGACCGCGCCGATCGCTGGCACTTTGTCGAGATTCGCCATCGCCTCGATCTGAAAATGATTCTGTTTGAGGATCCAGGTCTCCGACTCCATCGCGTCCGTCGTGTCGGTGTCGAGCGCCTCGTGGCCGATGGCCGTGACCTTCCGTTCCTCGAACAGGAACTTGATCGCGGCGAGCGACCATGCCGGAAACGGTTGCCGTTTGAAGCGAGCCGGATCGCTGTCCCAATCCTTGCTCATGTCCGTGCGCAGCGCGGCAAACGCGCCGGCCGGCACCCCGCCATGTTCTTTCTCCCACGACTTGATGTCGTCGATGGTTAGAGCGTGATTCGGATCCTTGACGAGCAGCGGCGTGATGTCGAAGACGACGAGCGGAAGGATCATCTGCTTCAGCGGGATCTGATCCATCGTCATGCCGCCGGCGCTGAAGTGCGCCGGCGGATCGACGTGCGTGCCGTACTGCCCGACCATCGAATAGAACGTCGTCCGGAAGCCGTCTTTCTCGAGCGTGTATGGCATGTGCGACTTCGGATCGCACGCCGCGCTCATCGTCGCCTGTCCGAAGCCGAACCACACCGGCGTCGTCGGGCTGAAGGTGTGGGTCAGATCGACATACTCCTTGCTCTGGATGACTTTCAAGGCATCGGCGAGCGAGGGACTCCTGTCGGCGGCGGAGACGGTGAGTGCAAACAGGAAGAATGCGGGAAGCAGGCGATTCATGACGCGTATCCTAACTCCGCGTAAAGTATGCAGATGCCGAAACGCGATCCGCGCGTCGATGCCTACATCGATAAGGCCGCACCGTTTGCGAAGCCGATCCTCGAAGCGATCCGCGAAGCCGTTCATGCGGGATGCCCCGAAGCCGAAGAGACGATGAAGTGGAGCATGCCGTTCTTCGAATGGAATGGGATCATCTGCAACATGTCGGCGTTCAAGGCGCACTGCGCGATGCGATTCTGGAATCCTGCGGCAGCGGGCCGCGCAGAGAACGACCAGCTAGCGCGCATCACATCGGCGGGCGACCTTCCGCCGAAGAAGCAGCTCGTGGCGCTGATTCGCGATGCCGCGAAGATGAATGCCGCGGGTCAGAAACCCGCGCGGCCGAAGCGTGCGGCGAAAGCGCCGCTCGAGATGCCGGATGATCTCGCGGGCGCGCTGGCGGAGAGCAGGAAGGCGAAGGCTGCCTTCGAAGCGTTTCCGCCGAGCCACAAGCGCGAGTACATCGAATGGATCACGAGCGCGAAGGGAGCGGACACGCGCGCGCGGCGCATCGCGCAGGCAGTCGAGTGGATCGCGGAAGGCAAGTCCCGCAACTGGAAGTACGAGCGAAGGTGAGGCAGGGTTGGCATATTCGACGACATGGTCGCCTGAGGGTGTGACTTGGAGGTATTGGGGCCAGGTCACGGGAGAGGAGTTACTGCAATCCAACCGCGAGGTGTACGGCGACGAACGGTTTCGCGGGATCCGCTATCAGGTCGTCGATCTCACGCAGGTGGAGCGCTTCGATGTGTCGGCGTACGACATGGCGATCCTGGCGAAAGAGGATCTCGCAGCGGCGCGCGCGAATCCGTCGGTGCGCGTCGCCGTCGCCGCGCCGAACGAGCTGATTCGCATGCTGTCGATCTACTACGAGTCCGAGTCGTCCGACTCGCCATGGGAGCAGCAGATCTTCGACTCGCTGAGCGTCGCCCAACTGTGGGCCAAGATGGGGTCAGGTCGAAAGTCGAAAGATTTCTCTACCTAACGTAGATTCTGAGAGGCCAGTAGTGCCTTGACCCCTTCATATCGTCAGTCTGCTCCGAGAATGCGCGGAATTCTCTACGTCTGGTGGAGTAAAGTTTCGACTTTCGACCTGACCCCATCTCTTCGCGGGAGGACGATGGAGAACTCGCTTCCTTTTCCTACCTCGCTCCGCAGCCGGATTGTGCCGTTCATGAGCAGCACGAGCCGGCTCACCAGCGCGAGGCCGAGGCCGGTGCCTTGCGGCCGCTTCGCATCGCGCTGCAACTGACGGAACTCCTCGAAGATGATCTGCCGATGTTCCGGCGCGATCCCCGGGCCGTGATCGATCACTGACATTTCGATCGACTCCTGATGCAGCGGCGACTGATTCGCAGTCAGCGCCCGCGCGCGCGTCAGCACCGTAGACCCCTCGGGCGAAAACTTCACGGCATTCGACAGCAGGTTGTACAGAATCTGTTTGAGCCGCACCGGATCGGCCCAGAGGTTTCCCAGCTCGAGCGGGATGTCGGTCCTGATCTCGATGCTGCGCGGCAGAGCCATTCCCTTCACGACGCGGCAGATTGCCTCGATGCTGTCGGCCGCATCGACGATCTCCGGCTCGATCGTCATCTTGCCCGCCTCGATCTTCGACAGATCGAGAATGTCATTGATGATGTGCAGCAGATATTCGCCCGAGACATTGATGTTCCGCAGGAAGCGAGCCTGCCTCTCCGCGAGCTTCTGCGAGAGCTGGGCATCGAGCACGGCGGAGAATCCGATGATCGCGTTCAGCGGAGTGCGCAGCTCGTGACTCATGATCGCTAGGAAGGCGCTCTTCGCTTTGTTTGCATCGTCCGCCGCTTCCTTCGCACGCGCCATCTCCTCCTCGGCTCTGATGCGCTCCTGCAGTTCTCGCTGCGCTTCGGTGTAAAGCCGTGCGTTCTCGACCGCGACTGCCGCCTGACGGCCGAACGCCGTTGCGATGCGCAGATCTTTCTCGGTGTAGCGCCCAGCCTTCGTACTGTCGAGCATCAACGCGCCGATGATCCGGTCGCGCGCCTTCATCGGGATTCCGATGTTGCAGCGGATCGGCTGGAGGAAATCGATGTTTGCGCGCCAGCTCGTCTCTTCTTCGCCGATCTCCAGAATGACCGGACGTTCGTCGTGCGCCAGCCTCTTGTTATAGGGATACTCGGCCAGCGGCCTGACACGTCCGATCTCGGTGTCCGGAACGCCGCGCACGGCGATGACGCGCATCGCATCGTGATCGAGCAGTTGAATGCTCGCCATGTCGTAGTCGATCACCTGCCGGATCTGATCGAGGATCGCGTGCAGCACGACATTCAGATCGAGGCTCTCGTTCAGGACCTGCGCGATCGATTGCAGCGCGGCGAGTTGCTCGGCGCGTCCTTCCGCGTCGACCCTCGCCTCGCGCAGCCTCTCCTCGATCTGTTTGAGATGCGTGACGTCGAGCATCAGGCCATGCGTCGCGCGCGGCTTTCCCTCGCCGAAGACGGTTCGCGACTGATTCTGAAACCAGAGCACGCGCCCGTCGCGGGCAACGAGCCGATGCGTGATGTCGAGATCCTTGCCCGTCTCATCCTTCTCGATCATCGCGTCGATGACCCACTGCCGGTCATCGGGATGAACGACCTTCCACCAGAGATCCGGATCGCTGAGCCACTCTTCCGGCGTGTATCCGAGGAGCGACTCGAGCTGCGGGCTGATGTAGCCGGTGTTCCTGTCGGAGACGGACCAGCGATACGTGATCGCCGGCAACTGCTCCACGAGCGTTTGATAGCTCTCCTCGGATTCATGCAGCTGTTCGGTGACGCGCTTGCGCTCGAGGCTCTCGTCGCGCGCCGAGGCATAGAGCCGCGCGTTCTCGATTGCGATCGCTGCCTGCGCGGCGAATGCGACCGCGAGCCGCGCGTGATTCGCGTCGTAAAAATCAGGCTGGTTCTTGTCGAGTGTGAGGAGACCGACGACGCGGTCGGCGGCGATGAGTGGGACGCCCATCCATGACCGCACGTGCGTCGCCGTCGGGCTGGCCCTGCGAAAGTCGTTGAATGGCAGCGTGTCGTCGAGGATGAGCGGCTTGCGTGTGCGGACGACTTCGCCGTTGGGAAGTTCTCCGTTGTCGATGTCGAAACGAAGACCGACGATCTCGTTGAGATCCTGGAAGCCGATCCCAGCGATCACGACACATTCATGACCGCGGAGCTCCTGCACGGAAGCGCTGTCGCACGGGACGACGCGCCCCAGTTGCGCGAGGATCGTCCCAAGAACTTCATGGAGCTTGAGCGATGAGTTGACGGCTTTCGCTGCTTCGAGCAGCGTCTCTGCCTGCTCGCGCGCGCCATGCTCGGTTTCGAAGAGGTGCGCGTTGCGAATGGCGACGGACGCCAGCTCGCCGAAACGATGGAGCACGTCGTATTCGCCTTCGTCGAAGATCTTGTCATCGACTCGCGCGACGCCAAGGACTCCGAACGTCTCCTCCTCGGATCGCAGCGGGACTTCGGCGATGGCGTGGCAATGAGCGAACGCCGCGGCGGACCGCGCCGAGCCGATGAAGCACGTGCCGGTTGCCGGACGCAGAGCGCCGGTTGCGGCGCGGACTTCGAGCTCTGCTTCGGGATTGCCGAGGGCGATGAAGCTGTGCGGTGTGTCGAGTAGCGAGTTGACGCGGTCGAGGATTCCGTTGAGGAGGTCGCCTCGATCGAGACGCTTCATCAGCGTCGCGGTGAGATCGGAGAGAACGGAGAGATAGCGGTTCTGACGGCGCAGCCGTTCCTCGACGCGAGCGCGCTCCTGCTCGTGCGCCTCGATTTCCGCGAGTCGCCGGCGCAGCTGTCGCAACTCATCGTGAAGATCGGTACTCCAGAACTGAGGGTCGGACATGGGCACCATCAGGGAGCAAAGGGTTACGGGTGGAATGATGATACGCCGGACTCGCCGGACGGCAACATTCACGCGCTTACGAGCGGCTGAGTCGCAATGTGGCTGTTGCGCCCTGATTCACCTGGCCGGTCAACGAGACGTCGCCGCCGTGCAGCGCGGCGATGCGGCGCACGATGGCGAGGCCGATGCCGTTGCCTCCGAAATCCTTCGATGAGTGGAGGCGCTGGAACGGCGCGAAGAGCCGCTGCGCATACTGCGGATCGAATCCCGCGCCGTTGTCGCGAACGAAAAAGACATGGTCGCCATCGCCTGCCACTTCGATTCTCGCGGAGTCGTGGCGCGAAGTGAACTTCCAGGCGTTGCCGAGGAGGTGTTCGAATGCGATGCGGAGCAGGTGCGGATCACCTTCGACGGAGAGTGCCGGCTCGATGGAGACGGCGACGTTGCGCTTCGGCTCCGACTCGCGCAGCGTTGCGAGGATCGATGCAGAGAGATCGCTGATGTCGACGCGCTCGCGATGCAGTTGCGCGCGCGCGATTTCGGCAAGTTGGCCGATATCGCGGATCATCTCGTCCATGTGCGCGGCCGCGGAGCGGATTCGCCCGAGGTAATCGAGCGCCTGTTCGTCGAGCTTGTCGCGATACTCATCCTCCAGCACTTCGCCGAAGCCTTCGATCGTTCGCAGCGGCGCGCGCAGGTTGTGGGATAGCGCGTAGGTCAGCGCTGCCAGCTCATCATGTTCGTCGCTCATGCGCGCAGCTCGTGCTCGACGATTCCTGCGATGTCGCGCATCGCGTCCTTGTTGACGAAGCGGCGCGCGCCCGCGTTCAGGACTTCGGAAATGACGGACTCGGAAACTTCGCCGGACAGCGCGATGAAGGGAAGCTGGCGGCCGGACTCTCCCAGCATGCGCAAGGCTGCGACTGCGCCGAATCGCGGAAGGCGAACATCGCTGATGATGATGTCCCATTCTTCCGCGAGCCGCGCCTGCAGCTCGTCCGCGGTCTCGATGCGCGTGAGCAGCGGTTCGAATCCTCCGCGGCGGAGATAGAGCTTGAGCAGCGCGGCATCGCGCTCGGAGTCTTCGATGAGGAGGATGCGGAGGGGCCTGGTCACGGCGATGTCGATCGTACCGCTCCTACTCGATGCCGGACAGTCGCTCGAACAGCGCCTGCACTTCATCCGCCGGCAGCGCCCGGCTGAAAAGAAATCCCTGCATCGTGTCGCAGCTCTTGGAGCGAAGGAAGGACTGCTGCTCCTTCGTCTCCACGCCCTCCGCGACGACGGAGAGCTTCAGACTGTGCGCCATCGCGATGATGAGCATCGCGATGGCCGCATCATCCGAGTCCGTCGGAATGTCGCGCACGAACGACTGATCGATCTTCAACGTGTCGATCGGCAGCCGCTTGAGATAGCTGAGCGATGAATAGCCGGTGCCGAAGTCGTCGATCGAGATTTTCGCGCCGAGCTCCTTGAGCTCGTGCAAGGTACGGATCGTTGCCTCCGCGTTCTCCATCATCACGCTCTCCGTCAACTCGATCGTGAGGTGGCGTCCATCGAGTCCTGTGGAATGCAGCACCGAAGCCACGGTCTCGGGGAGATTGCTGTCGTTGAACCGGCGCGCGGAGACGTTGACGGAAACGCTGTCGAGCGTGACTCCGGCATCGAGCCACGCCTTCATTCGAGTACACGCGGTTCGCAAGACCCAGCGGGTCAGCGGCACGATGAGTCCCGTGTCTTCGGCCAATGGAATGAACTCGGTTGGAGGCACCGAGCCGAGCTCTGGATGGTCCCAGCGGATCAACGCCTCGACGCCGATCACGCGTTTCGCGTCGAGCGCCACGAGCGGCTGATAGTAGAGCTCGAGATCCTCGTGCTCGAGCGCGCGCCGCAACGCATTCTCGAGCGTGAGGCGCCGCAACGCTCCCGCGTTCATCGCTGCCGCATAGAGCTGGAAGCGATTGCGTCCTTCTTCCTTCGCGCGATAGAGCGCGGTGTCGGCGTTGCGGATCAGCGTCTCGCTGTCGCTTGCATCCAAGGGGAAGAGGCTGATGCCGATGCTCGTCGTGACGTGCAGTTCCTGTCCGCCGATGAGGAATGGCTCGCTGAAGAGGTCGAGAACCTTCTGGCCGATTCGCGCTGCATCGTCGACATCATTGACGCCCGGATGGAGGAAGAGAAACTCGTCGCCGCCGAGCCGCGCGACGGTGTCTTCGGCGCGCAGCGCTCCCGACAAACGCTGGGCGGCGGCCTTGAGCAATTGATCGCCGGCGCCATGACCGAGGGTGTCGTTGATCGTCTTGAAACGGTCGAGATCGAGGAACATGATCGACACGCCCTTCGAATCGTGTCGCCGCCCGTGGGCCAGCGCCTGGGAGAGGCGATCGTTGAAGAGCGCGCGATTCGGAAGACCGGTCAGCACGTCGTAGTACGCGAGGTGACGAATGGTCTGCTCGTCCTGTTTTCTCGCGGTGATGTCGCGGCAGTTGAGGACGACGCCTTCGATGTCCGGATTGTCTGTCGCGTAGTTGATCGTCGCTTCGAGCGAGCGCCAATGTCCGCCCTTTTCCTGGAACCGAAATTCGATCGACCTGCCGCGCTCTCCCCGCATGGAGAGCGACGCCATCAGCGCGGCCACGTCGTCGGGGTGGACGCGATCCTGAATGTGCGTGCCGATCAAGTCGCCCGGCGAATGGCCCAGCAGGCGCTGAATCGACGGGCTCTCGTAGCGGATCACGCCGCTGGCGTCGACGACGGTGATGATGTCCGAGGCATGCTCGATGAGCGAGCGGAAGCGGCGCTCGTTTTCGCGAAGCGCCTGCTCCGCGTTCCGTCGCGTCGCGCGATCCGCGGCTTCGCGCAGCTCGCGCTCGATCGCCGGCAGCAGCCGGGCGGCGCTTCCTTTCATGATGTAGTCGTGCGCGCCGGCCTTCATCGCCTCGACGGCCGTCCCTTCCGCGATCGTGCCGGAGAGAATGATGAAGGGGATGTCGAGGTCGCGTGCGTGAAGGAGACTGAGGGCGTGCGTCGCGCTGAAGCCGGGGAGTGAGTAATCGGCGATGACGAGATCCCAGACCTGATCGTCGAGGAGCCGCTGCATCTCGTCGGCGGATTCGACGCGTGTCAACGCAGCATCGTAACCACCGCGCCGCAACTGAACCTTGAGCAGTTGGGCGTCATCCTCCGAGTCTTCGACTGCGAGCACGCGAAGACGCGACACGCCATGATCTCCGAAGCCCGATTATGCACCCGTTAAGTTGGTTTTCGGGGGTCGCACCTGGAAAATCCACTTACCCATCAACGAAGAACAATCCCCTCCACATATACTCCCCTCCCATGTCCCGGTTCCCCGATTGGCATTTTCGCCCGATGGATGAGGGCGAGATGCACGTCGATCCTGTTCACGACGAGTTCTTCAAGATGCAGGATCTCGTCGATGCGCTCGTTCGGGAGTCCATTCAGAATTCGCTCGATGCGCGGCGGCCTCGCGCCTCAGTTCGCGTTCGCTTCGGTTTTCGCACCGGCGCGCAGGCGCTGCACGCGGACGCGGCGCAGCAGTACTTCAGCGGATTGCGCGAGCATCTGCAGACCGCGGCTCCGCGTGCGGACGAACCCGTTCCTTATCTCCTGATCGAGGACTTCGGGACTCGCGGACTCACTGGTGATCCTGCTGTGGATCCGGAGCTCACAGGCGATGACGAGACGCGCAACGACTTCTACTACTTCTGGCGCAACGTCGGGCGTTCGAAGAAAGGCGATGACGATCGCGGCCGCTGGGGCCTCGGCAAGTCCGTCTTCACCGTCGCGTCACGCATTCGCACGATCTTCGGACTCACCCTCCGCGAAGATCGCCGCGCGCTGCTCCTCGGACAGTCGGTGCTGAAGACGCACATCCTCGACGGACGCCGCTACGATCCGTGCGGCTTCTTCGCGCGCTTCGAAAAACGCAGCCGCCTGCCGCTGCCGATCGAAGAGCCGATGCTCCTCGATCGTTTCTTCGACGACTTTCAACTGCATCGCAACGAACCCGGACTCTCGATCGTCGTGCCGTACTACCGCGCCGACGAGCTCTCGTTCGAGCGCAGCATCGAGTCGGTCATCCGCCAGTACTTCTATCCGCTCACGTGCGGCATGCTCTCGGTCGCCGTCGAAGACGGCGCTCGCCACGAGCTCATCGACTCGACCTCGATCGACGACATCGCGCGCCGCTTCGCGAACGAGCAGGGGATCGATCGCCTCATCGCGCTCACTCGCTGGTCCAATGGCACCGCGCGGCAGGAGCCACACCTCATCGCGCTGACGAACGAACAGACGAACGCCTGGAGCGACGAGCTCATCGCGGCGGAGTCGATCGAGGCGATCCGCGAGCGCTTCGCCGCGAGCGCGCCGATCGCCGTGCAAGTGCCGCTCTTCCTCCGCCGCAAAGGAGCGCGCGCGATCACGACATCGTTCTTCGTCTTCCTTCAACGCGACGAAACACTGCGCAAGCTCGAGACGCACTTCATCCGCAGCGGCATCACGATCCCCGACGTGAAGGTCCCAACGCGCATCGACAAGCCGGTCCGTGCTCTCGTCGTCATCGACCACGAATCCCTCTCCCGCTATCTCGGCGACTCCGAGAATCCTGCTCACACCGACTGTCCGAGCGCGCCGACAAACTGAAAGCGGTGTACGAGCGCCACGCCACGCCGCTACGCCTCGTGAAACACAGCGCAGGCTTTCTGGCGTCGTTCCTAAGCCGCCCTCCACAGGGCCGGGTCCGCGATCTCCTCCAGGAAATCTTCTCGATCGAACAATCGAGAACGGATGACTCTCCCTCCGCGTCTCCGCGCCTCCGCGTGAAAAATCCATCGATCGAAAACACGAGTTCAGTAACAATCTCCCCAATTGCCGGCGGCTTCACGATCCGAAGCAACAGCGCCACCCCAGGCCAGAAACTCACCGCGCAACTCGCGTACCGCGCAAGAGTCGGCAACCCCTTCCGCAAGCACAGCACCTTCGATTTCGATCTCCGTCGCGACGGGTTCGCGATCGAGGCCGATGAGGCGGCGGTGGCGTGCAAGACGGCGAACGAGCTCCAGATCGTGCCGAGCGCGCCGCGCTTTCACATCAGCATCAGGGGCTTCGATGTCCGCCGCGACCTCGTGGTGCGCATCCGCGAAGAGCAGGAAGCCGATGCTTCGTAAGCTCAACTTCACAGAGCGCTCGAAGCTGGCGCGCTCGTCGTTCAACGTCGCGCTGCGCCGCGAGAGCGATGGCATGCTGGCGTTCGACGCCGGTCTAACACTTCGCGACACCTCGCTGCCGCCCGATGCCCGCGTCTACATCGAGGCGTATCACCGGACGTCGTACATGCGCTTCGATTACGGAACGATCGCGGCGATCACCAACCCTGCCGACCGGCGATTGACCGGGATCGACAGCTCCTCGGTTCGATTCCGGATCAAGGTCGTTCAGGCGGAGACGCGGAGGATTCTTGCCATCGCCGACGATGTGCGCGTCGGCGAGCAGCCGCCCGCCGAGGGCGCACGCACTCCGCTGCTGCCCGTGCAGTTCAGCGGGTCGCTCGATCAACAGCCGTGGCGCATCTCGTTCGAGGCAGACACGCCGGTGCTCGAGCTCAACAATCGCATCGATGGCATCGAGAAGCTCGCAACCGGCGAGCCGCTCTTCTTCGCGCTCGTCTATCCTGCCGCCGTGCGCGAGATCCTCACGCGCATTCTGCTGATCGATCAGCAGGCCGATGCCGATGACGACGAGGCGTGGTCATCGCAGTGGCTGCGCTGGGCCGCGCGCTACACGAGCGCGGCTCCGCCGGCGAGCGAGGAGGATGCGCCGCAGTGGATTGATGATGTCGTCGCCGCGTTCTGCAGCCAGCATCGCGCAGTCGATCGCCTGCGCGCGGAGACAGGTGAGTGACGGCGCTGCGGCGGCTCAACGATGCAGGCATCGCGCAGTTCGCGAGCTATCTGCAGCAGATTCGCAATGGCGCGCTCTTTCATCCGAGTCCCGCGATTCTGCATGTCGATGAGTTCTCATCGCCAGTGAGTCCCGCGATTCACGTCGAACAGCTCACATTCAAGAACAAGTTCGAAGCCGCCAGGTACCTCGCGGAGAAACTCGCGCCGCTCGGCACGGTGATCGATGACGCCGGACTCTGGAGCTGGCTCGCGCTCTACTATTTCGAACAGCTCTCGCCCGCGGGGGACGATGGGCTGCGGCGTCCGCGCCAGAATTATCACTACATCCCGACCCGGGACAGCGGCTGGACGGCCGATCGCCATCTGCTCCTGGAGCCGTACAAGCTCTATCTGACGCACGGCATGTATGCGCGCCTCTTGCTCTATCCGAAGGTTCATGAGCACGGCGCATTCGTCTACGACCTCGGTCATCGCCGCGAGCTGATCGCGAATCGCGGCCTCATCGAAGCGGTCGACATTCTCTATTGGGATGCGAAGCGCAGCCGGCCGAAGCGCGGCGCGGCTTCGCCCAGCAACGGCGGGAGCCTGCGCCGCCTGATCGCGGTCCTGCAACAACTCGATTTCAACTACGACCTCTTCGGGATGACGGCGCGCGAGATTCTCGCGCTGCTGCCGCAGGAGTTCGAGCCATGGCAGCCGCCACCCCTCGCGCGCCACTGATCCTTACTTGTGCTCCTTCTTCACCTCCGCGACGATCATGTCGTTCAGCACGAGGCCGACGCGCAGCAACGCCGTCGCTGAATGCAGTCTTGTCGATCTCCATGACGAAGTCGCCCGAGGTCCAATCCATGGTGAAGGTGAGCTCCGATCCCGACAAGATGATCACGATGCTGTATGGCGCCGTGAAGGATGCGCTCGATGCGGGCTTCGCCGGACTCTGCGCGGCGGGCGACATGTCGTGGCTGCCCGATGAGGCCGAAGGATCGGGGGCGCATCGCCGAATACGAGGCGCGTCTCAATGACTTCTATCCCTCATCGCGCGCGCTTGGTCTCTGCCATTACAAACCGAACGAAGCTGCCGCCGGAAGTGCTCGACCGGCTGCCTGATCTCGCGGCACTGGCGAAGAAACTCGAGTAGCTCAGGGACGCCGTCGCGGCATTCCTGTCCGCAGGGAGACCTTTGACTTCGCCCGTGCGGCGCTGATGAGCGCTCTCGATCGCGGCTCTCAAGAGCCCTGGCTTCGCTGCACGAGTTTCTGAAACAGCGACCCCAGCGCAGCCTTCGGATCTTCATGCACGCCGGAGTGCACCGCGGACGTCTGCAGAATCGTGCTGCGCGGCGCGACGAGCCAATGGAATCGTGCTCGCTGCGGCAGCAGTCCGATCGGCCCTGCTTCCTCTCCGCCGGCGCAGATGCGCGGGATGGCGTCGAGATAGTCGCTCACGACCTCGAGGTCGAGCGACGGCGACAGCGCGCGCAGGCAATCGCGATCCAGTGCGACCAGCGCGTCGAGATACGCGCGCGTCGAACAGAAGAGAATGATCCCCGCGTTCACGAATTCGCCGCGCTCGACGCGCGGGACGACGCGCACGATCGCGTAGTCAAACGCTGCTCGTTCGCGCACGCAGTGCGTCCTCCATCCACGGCCGCGGCGACGCGAGCCGGCGCATGAAGTAGTCGCGATACGCGCGCCGATGCGCATCGATGCTCTCGAATTGCGGCTCATCGCCGAGCCACGCGTCGGGGATCAGTTCGATGATCGCCTGCAATCGCGCCGGAGTGATTCGCGCCGCGAGCTCGGAATCGATCGACTCCAGTTGCGTTGCCCACGGCAGCAGCACGTGTTCGCGAAGCTGTGCGTACGGTTTGCGCGACGCGGCCTCGGGGTCCTGCCATGAGTGATGAAAGATGAGCGACGCGTTGTGATCGATGAGCCACAGCTTGCGATGCCAGATCAACAGATTCGTGTTCTTCGCCGTGCGGTCGACGTTCGTCACGAGCGCGTCGAACCAGACGATCGCGGACGCCAGCCACGCGAGGTTCGGAATCGGAACGTTCGCCAGCGGGTCGAAGGTGATCGAGCCGGGCAGATAGTCGAGCGCGAGGTTCAGCCCTTCGCTCTTGCGCAACAGATCCTGAATCTCGGGATCGGGCTCCGTCTTCGCCATCCGCGGATCGAGCATCGCGAAGACGAGCTCCGGAACGGGGAGGCCGAGCGCTCGGGCGATTTCGCCAGAGACGAGCTCCGCGATCAGTGCGCGCGGGCCTTGCCCCGCACCGCGAAACTTCAGGACGTACGTGCCATCGTCGTCACCTTCGACGATCGCGGGAAGCGAGCCGCCTTCGCGGAGCGGCATCACGTAACCCGTCGCTGTGATCGTGCGCAGCATTCGCCGCGATCATAGCGGATGCTTCGTTTTTGCCATGGTCTCCCGGGATGACGGGGATCGGTTACCGAGAAATTAGTCGGAGTTACCCACTGAATAAGTCGCGACAACCGCGGCACCCCCCCCAACCTTTCCCTAACCATTCGCTGCGTGGCGCGCCGAGTATCGTGGCGATCTCCTGCCGCATTGCGCCGGCCTCCGCTTGCGGCAGGCGCGCGATGGCGCGCTCCATAGGCGAGGGCGCCTGTCCTCCCACTGGATCCCCGAACCCTGAGATGATCACGTTTCATGCGGCATCGACTCCTGATCCTCATTCTCTTCTGCGCCCTGCGAGGGCTCGCGCAGCCCGATTCGTTCTCGCGTTCGATGAACCAGCCGGTCGAGCCGTTTCGCATCGCCGGCAACATCTATTACGTCGGCGCCTCCGATGTGACCTCGTTTCTGATTACGACGCCGCGCGGCCACATCCTGCTCGACGGTGGTTTCGAAGAGACGGCGCCGATGATCCTCGCGAATATCAAGAGTCTCGGCTTCCGCATCGAGGACGTTCGCTTTCTCCTCAACAGCCATGCGCATTTCGATCATGCGGGCGGGCTCGTCGCGCTGAAGAAAGCATCCGGCGCGGCGTTCGTCGCCAGTCGCGGCGATGCTCCGCTGCTCGCGCGCGGCGGTCACGATGATCCGCAATTCCGCGACAAGTTTCATTTCCCGCCGATCGTGCCTGATCGCGTCATCGACGACGGCGACACCGTAACCCTCGGCGGCATGACGTTCGTCGCGCACATCACGCCAGGGCACACACCGGGCTGCACGACCTGGACGACGACGATCACCGACGGCGCGAAAACGTACGAAGTCGTTTTCGTTGGCAGTCCGACCGCGCCTGGCTATGTGCTGACGACCAACAGCCGCTATCCGAACGCGGTCGCCGATTACCGCCGCACCTTTGCCGTTCTGCGCTCGCTCCACCCCGACATCTTTCTCGGCTCCCACGGCGGCTTCTTCAATCTCGCGGAGAAAACGAAGACGCGCGCGTTTGTCGATCCGAAGGGTTACGCCGCCTTTGTCGACGAAGCCGAGCGTGCGTTCGAAAAGCGCCTCGCTGCCGAGACGATCGTGATCACGACGCCGCGGTGATCGCCGGCATTTCCGTCCGCACTGAATCGTCGTAAGGTCCTGCATTCTGCATTCGTTTCTGGTTCCCTTTGTGGATGGCAGCTAGGGCTGGTGCCCCGCACCCAACGCTACAATATGCACTCATGCCCCAGCCTCCGGCGATCACGATCTTCGTCCCCGGGCTTCTCCGCGACCGCTGTGCTGGCGCCGCCGAGCTCTCGCTTGCTGCTGCAAGCGTTCGCTCTGCACTCGAGCAGATCGAAGCGCACTTTCCTGCTCTGTACCGTTGCGTGTGCGATGAAACCGGCGCGGTAAGGCGCCACATCAATCTGTTCGTCAACGCGGACAACATCCGCGATCTCGATGGACTCGACAGCGCGCTCGCATTGCGTGATGTCCTCACGATTCTTCCGGCGATCTCAGGAGGTTGAGAATGTTCGAGCGCGTGGTGCTGGCAATCGGAACGCGAAAAGGATTCTTCGTTGCGGAAGCCTCGAAGAAACGGCGGAAGTTCGAATTGCGCGGCCCGTTCGGAAAAGGGGTCAGCGTCTACTCCGCGCTGATCGATACGCGCCGCAAGCCTCGCATCTACGCCTCGAGTTGCAGTCCGTTCTTCGGGATGAAGGTCCTCGTCTCCAACGACCTCGGCAAGTCATTCAAGGAGACACAGTCGGCTCCCGCATTTCCGAAAGACGATGGCCGCGCGCTCGCCAACATCTGGGCACTCGTTCCCGGAAAAGACAAGCGAGAGATTCTCGCGGGCGTCGAACCGGCAGCGTTGTTCCGCAGCCGCGACGGCGGTGACTCATGGGAGATGGTGCCCGGCATCAGCAATCACGAGCATGCGCGCAAGTGGAATCCTGGTGCCGGCGGGCTCTGTCTTCACACGATCATTCGCGACGGCAACCGCGTTCACGTCGCCATCTCTGCCGGCGGTCATTACGTGAGTGAGGATGGCGGCGAGACCTTTACGGCATCGAACGGTGGAGTCGGCGCCGGCTTCATGCCCGATGCGTATCCGGAGTTCGGACAGTGCGTGCACAAGGTCGTGAGGCACGACGACGCGCCGGGCCGCCTCTATATGCAGAACCACGGCGGCTGGGGCGAGTGGGAAGGTCCGGGCGGGAAACGTCCGGACATCGGCGTACTGCGCAGCGATGATCATGGTCAGACGTGGTACTCGATCGCGAAAGGCTTGCCCTCCGATTTCGGTTTCCCGATCGTCGTGCATCCGCATGATGCGGATACGATCTGGGTCGTGCCGCACGAGCCGGCAACGCGGACGTGTCCCAACGGAGCGCCTGCTGCATGGCGGAGCGAGAACGGCGGCGAGTCGTGGCGTCGTCTTGCGCGCGGCTTTCCGAAGAAGGACAGCTACTTCACAGTACAGCGCGACGCGATGGACATCGACACGCTCACATCTCCTTCGCTCTATCTCGGCACCACGACCGGCCAGTTGTGGATCGGCCGCGATGGTGGCGAGGAATGGGATTGCCTCTTCGACTCGCTGCCGCCGATTCATTGTGTGAAGGCGGCTGTGATCTAGTGATCAGCCCCGCGGTCGTCGCGCTGTTCGCTCTTCTTGCTGCCGGCGACTGCGCGGTGCCGCTCATGCCCGATGCAGCGACGGGTCAGATCGATGGCCATGCGGCGTTTCTCTTCTGGCCGTCGAAAACGTCTTCGCCCGATTCACTGTTGGTCGATCGGCAGAACCTCGAGTTTCCTTCCAGATAGAACCTGGCTATGTGACTCGCACCTGCGCGATACGCCCGGCCACTTCCAGCGGATCGGCCGGCTTGCGCATGAAGGCGTCGAAGTCGTCCTGAAACTCGGCGTGGTGCTGAAACGCGGAGAGGGCAAGGACCGGAACCTTTCGCATCTCCTCGTCGGCGCGCAGCTCTCGTAGCAGCGTCAATCCGTCTTCGCCGGGCATTGCGATGTCGGTGATCACGGCGTCGGGCCGGCGATGAGCGAGGAATACACGCGCGGCCCGGACGGATTCGGCGGCCTCGACTTTCGCTCCGCACCGCGTGAGCGCGGCCTTCAACATCTGACGTGAATTCGTGTCGTCATCCACGACGAGTACGAACATGCCTGTCAGATCCGCGAGCTCCTGCGACGCGGGTCGTGACAGCGACTTGTTTCGGGCGAGGGGGAGTGTGACGGTGAAGGTCGCACCTTTGCCGGTGCCTTCGCTCGCGGCGGTGACGCTGCCTCCGTGCGCTTCGACCAGATACTTCACGACCGCCAGACCTAGGCCGAGGCCACCGTGATTGCGTGCGGGACTGGAATCGGCTTGCCGGAATGGATCGAAGACATACGGCAGAAACGCTGGCGCGATGCCGTGCCCCTGATCGATCACGATGAGGCGCGCGTGGCGTTTTGCGTTCTCCAGTTTGAGGGAGATCCGTGCTCCTTCATTGGAGAACTTGATGGCGTTCGACAGCAGGTTCCAGACGATCTGCTGCAGGCGAGTCGAATCGCCCTGCACCACGAGATGTGCTTCCAGTCCCGTGGCATCGATGGCAATGCCTTTTGCTTCCGCGGTCACCTGCATCGCACGCAGGACCTCGGCGGTGACTTTGCTGAAATCGACGGGTTGTGTTTCGAGCGACAGCTTTCCGCTCACCACGCGCGAGACATCGAGCAGGTCATCGACCAGCGATGCCTGAGTGCGAGCGCTTTGTTCGATCGTGGAGATTGCCGTGCGGAATGTTTCGTCATCGAGGCCGATCGAGAGCATGCGGGCCCAGCCCAGAATCGATGTGAGCGGTGTGCGCAATTCGTGCGACAGAGTGGCGAGAAACTCGTCCTTGGCGCGATTGCTTTCCTGCGCAACGTGGTAGAGGCGCGCGATCTCGATGAGCGCTCCTGCGCGGACGCCGAGGTCGGTGGCCAGCGGCAGATCGTCGGCGGTGAAGCGGCCGGCGGTTTCCGCGGCGACGAAGGTAATCGCCCCGACGACCTGTCCGAATCCGAGCATCGGCACGATCATCACCGATCGAATTCCGAGCTTTCTCAACTCGGCGAGATGCTGTTCATCGTGAGCCGCGGATACGAGCAGTTCGTCCGTGACGACGGAGATGAGCTCCGGCTCGCCGTTCTTCAAGACGCGGAGCACGCGATCCTCGTCTCGTTTGGGCAGCCACCACTCGATCAGCTTCGAGGCGTGTTGTTCGAGCGCAGGATCCGCGTGCGTGATCGCGACTCGTTCATAGCCGTCGTCGCGCACGAGATCGATGGCGCACCAGTCGGCGAGGCGCGGCACGATGATTCGGGCGAGGCTCTGCAGTCGAACGCGGTAATCGACCGTCCGCGTCAGAATATTGGTAGCTTCGAGAAGGAGCGTGTTCTGTTCTTCGAGCCGCTTGCGCGCCGTGATGTCGTGCGTGAAGCAGCGCGTGTGGACGAACTTGCCGTCCTCGAACAAGACGTTCGAGCTGATCGACACCCACTTGTGAGTTCCGTCCTTCGCGACGAGGCGCGCCTCGTAGTCGTGGATCTCTTCGTTGCGGCTGAGACAGCCGATGATGTCCGCGATCGTCGCGGCATCGGCATGGAACTCAGCGATGTTGCGGCCGACGTACTCTTCGCGTGAATAGCCGAGCAGCCTCAGCTCCGCTTCGTTGGCCCATTCGATCGTTCCGTCGGCCGAGACCCAGTGCAAACCAATCGTGCCGTTCTCGACGAAGTCGCGCAGGAGTTCTTCGCTGCGGCGGTGCGTGGCCAGCGATTCGGCAAGGCGTTGCTCCAGCCGCTTTCGTTGTGCGACTTCGAGCTCCAGAGCCAGAGCGCGCTGTTCGAGCAGAGCGATCCGCCGCTCGCGCGCCTCGGCATCAACATCCTCGGAGCGCTCCGTGCCGCGGACGGCTTGATGTGCGTCGCAGATCGCATCGAAGCGTGCGCAGTCGGACTCCTTGTAGAAGTTCGCCAGCGGATAGGCGCACAAGAGTGAGAAGGTGTAATCCTCGGCCAGGCCGTTCCATAGTTCTTCGAGCCGGATCGCGGCGTCGGGCTCGCCGTCCCGCCACAGCAGATCGACCATCTCACCGTAGGCGCGGACGCGGCCGCCACCTGCGCCGGCGTTCGCCAGGATGGCTCCGATCACGAGGCGGAACTTCTCTTCATGCGGCATCCCGCGAACCAGAAACTCGTCGAGCGTCGCGCGGGCGTCGAGGAACGTCACGCACTCGGGATTCACGCCGAGACGCCGGAGGGGGTCAGCAAACAGGAGGCGATGCTCCTGCGTGGCGATGGCGATGCAGGCTTCACCCTGGCGAATACCGGTCGCGAGAAACGCTGCGACACGTTCCGCAAGCGAGTCTGCATGCTCATAAAACTGGACCGCGTGGTGGTGCCGTCTCGTTTGGTCTTCAAAGATGGTCATGTCGGATACCGGAGCTTTGTGGCGCGCAGGTGCGGGGGCTAGCGGAGGATATGCAAGCGCCGCACCGCCGCGAACGGCAACGGTGACCCATACTCCTCCCGCAGTTGAGGCTGGCGATTTTGTGACCTAAAGCACTTTTTCCTTCACGGGAGGTACTGTAGACTCTCGCCTTCAAGTCATACTACTTCGCGCGACGATGCGCAGCACTCCTCGATGCAAAAATAAGAGATTGGGAGCAATGATCTATGCGTAAGATTTTCCGTTCTATTGGCGCGCTTGTGTGCGTGAGCCTGTTCTCCTCGGCCGCTTTCGCGCAGGCGACGCGAACCTGGGTGTCAGGTGTTGGCGATGATGCGAACCCGTGCAGCCGAACCGCGCCGTGCAAGACGTTCGCGGGCGCGATCTCGAAGACGGCAAACGGTGGAGAAATCTCGGTGCTGGATCCGGGCGGATTCGGAGCCGTGACGATCACGAAATCGATCACGATCAGTGGCGATGGCACGCTGGCAGGCATTCTTGCAGCCGGCACCAACGGCGTCGTCATCAACGCCCTGGCAACGGATCGCGTGACGTTGCGCAATCTGTCGATCGTTGGCGCGGGAACTGGCCTGAACGGTGTTCGCGTCCTGGCGGTTGGTCAGGTCGTGATCGATCACTGCGTCATCCAGGGGTTCAAGGGTTCGCCGGGCCGGGGTATCGACGTGGCCACGGCCGACGTCGCCGGGACCGCGCTCAAATCGATCATCCTGACCAATAGCTCGATTTTTGATAACACCCAGGGCATTCGTGTCGCAGATACGTCAGGCGACGACTTCGATCTTCTGTCAGTGACTCACTCCAATGTCGTCAACAACAACAGTATCGGCATTGAAGGAGCGCAGGGGAACGTGCGCATCAATGTCGACGAATCCAACATTTCGAACAACGTGACGGATGGAATCCGTATCGGAAGCGCGACGGGAGTCGCCAACCTGGAAGGAAACATGTTCGCGACGAACGCGGCGAGCGCGCTCAACGCGGCTGTTTCGGGTGCGCGGATCCGCATCGCCAACAACACGATCGTGAACAACACCACGAGCATCACGATCGCCGCTGGCGCGACGGTGGAGTCGACGTCGCCCGCGTCGAACCGCGTCGCCGGCAACCCCAGTGGCGCTGCGCCGAACGCCACCTACACACAGCAGTAAACTCGAAACCATCGCACTCACGAGCGGGATCGCCAACAGGGCGGTCCCGCTTTTTTTGTGCAATGACGCCGGCGCCTGGTCCTTGGTGAGCGTTGCTCGATAGAATCAATAGTCATGCGCCGGTCTCTCCTCGTGATCGCCGCGGCGGCGGTCTGTCTCTCCGTCGAAGCGCAGTCGATCTTCACGTTCGCAGGAGGAGGAACAACCGACGGGCGGATCGCAACCACGCTCGCTCTGCACGACGTTGCTGGGATCGCTACCGATGCGCAGGGGAACGTCTACTTCTCTGAAGCAACGGGGAACGTCGTTCACCGTCTCGATGTGAAGAGTGGAACGCTGACGGTGTTCGCCGGAAATGGTGGCGGGTCATTCTCCGGCGATGGCGGCGCAGCGACGCGCGCATCGCTCAAGTTTCCACTCGGTCTGACTTTGGATGACGACGGCAATCTCTACATCGCCGATCACGACAACGATCGCATCCGCAAGGTCGACGCAAAGAGCGGGGTCATCACCACGATCGCCGGCGTCGGTGCGTTTCCCGGAGACATCGGCGATGGCGGTCCAGCAACGCAAGCGTATCTCTATCGCCCGCGCGGATTGACGTGGTCTCGCGGCAATCTCTACATCGCGCAGGATGGCTTCAACGAGATGCGCCTGCGCCGCATCGCTCCGGACGGCACGATCACGACGATCGCGGGAACGGGGCCTGCGGGATTCACGGGCGATGGTGCAGCCGCCAGTCAGGCGCAACTCTTTGCTCCAACGGGCGTGGCGGTCGACGGCGCGGGAAACATCTACATCGCCGACCTTGGAAACGATCGGGTCAGGCGGATCGACGCCGCCACAGGGAAGATCGACACCATCATCGGCGGAGGAAGTCCTCCTGACGACGTGGGGGACAACGGTCCCGGCACCTCAGCGAAACTCTCGCATGCCGAGGCGTTGACGGTTGGACCGGACGGGAAGCTCTATGTCGCCGACGCGTATCACTACCGCATCCGCCGCTGGGATCCTGATTCGAAGACGATCACGACATTTGCTGGCAATGGCAATTCCGGCGGCGACGACGGGAAGCCGGCGTTGCAGACTGGTTTCTATACGCCGTACGGGTTGGCCTTCGATCGAAGAGGAAACCTGTTCGTGGGTGACGGCGCGAATGCCGTTGTTCGGCGGATCGACGCCACCACGACGATCGTCATGACGGTTGCCGGCGGAGGAACGTTCGTGGGCGACGGACTCGTCGCCACGAGCGCGATCCTGGCTGGTCCGTCAGGAATCGCGCTCGATGCCAGCGGAAACCTCTTCATCTGCGATACGAATCACGCGCTGGTACGGAAAGTCGACGCGAACACGAACGTGATTTCCACGTTCGCGGGGAAATTGAATCGTACGTCCGGTGACAGCAACGAAGGGAAGGATGCGAAAGACACCATCCTCGGCTATGTCAGCGATATCGCCTTCAGCGCTGTCGGCGAGATCTTCATCCTCAGCTGGTACCCCGCCCGTGTCTACAAAGTCGATACGCAGGGGAAGTTGACCACGTACGCCGGCGGCGGATCTCCGAGCGATCACGTTGGCGATGGCGGTTTGGCGACCGACGCGGAATTCGAATCGCAGGGAATCGCTCTCGATCCGGCAGGCAATCTCTACCTCAGCGACAGGAATCGCCTGCGCAAGGTCGACGCCCGGACGAAGCGCATCAGCACGATTGCCGGAGCAGAGAATGCAGGATTCGCCGGCGATACTGGCGACGCGGCTGCCGCGCTTCTCGACTCGCCGCGACAGATTGCCGTCGACGCCGATGGAAACATCTTCGTCTCCGACACAGGCAACGGGGCGATCCGCCGGATCGATGGAACGACGAACATCATCACAACCTACGCTGGCCGCGGCGAGCAACTCGAGGACGGCCTTGTCGCGACGCAGGTAGCAATCGCTCCGCGGGGTCTGGTCATCGATCGGAAGAATGGCGATCTCTATCTCGCCGACGACAACTTCTCAGGAAGCCGTGTTCGAAAGATCGAGTCGAAAACGCAGATCATCAGCACGGTGGCGGGTCCGACGGCCGACGCCGAGCCCGACTTCTCGGGCGATAACGGAAAGGCTACTGCTGCGAAACTGAATTTTCTCTTTGCGCGACCAGGGCCGGGGCTTGCTCTCGATCCCGCCGGTACTCTCTACATTGCCGACACGAACAATCATCGCGTGCGCGTTGTCTATGGATGTGTGACGGTGACGGCGTCGCGTCTGACATCGCCTGCGGATGGAGCGTCATCGATTGCCACATCACCAACACTGACGTGGAGCGCCACGCCGGGCGCATTCCGCTACGACCTCTATCTCGACACGAGCGCCACCCCGCAAACCCTCATCGCCTCCGATCTCGATCACACGACCTTCACTCCATCGAATCTTGCGCCTGACACGAAGTACTTCTGGCGTGTTGTGGCGAAAGGCGATCCGTTCTGTGCCACACAGTCGAGTGCAACCTCGTCGATCGCATCGTTCACGACGAGCGGCGTCTGTTCCGCCTCCGCTTTCGATGCCGTTGCTCCGGCGAATGGCGCTCAGGTGACGACGACCTCCGTTCTGCTGACGTGGAATCCGTCGCCCGGCGCTTCGACATATGACGTCTTTCTCTCTGCATTCAATCCGCCAGCACGGCTCGCCGCGGGAATCGCCGACACTTCGTATCGCGCGGAGGTTTCGGCGGGCACATACAACTGGTTCATCGTCGCTCACGCGACGTGCAACGCGAGTCAGACTTCGTCAACACCGTTGCGTACCTTCACAGTCAGCGCGATCAACAACTGTCCGCCGCAATTCACGGTCTCGACATCTTTGCCCTCGAATGGAGCGACCGACGTTTCGCAATCACCCAACCTCTCCTGGTCCGTCAACGGCTCCGCCGACAGCTACGACCTCTACCTCGGCACGCTGTCCGACCCGCCTCTGTACGCCGCGAACATCCTGTCGACGCAACAGGCAGTGTCGTCTCTCGATGCGGGAACGAAGTACTACTGGCGCGTTGCAGCGCATTCGCCGTGCAGCTCGTCGTCGTTAACATCATCGATCGCAACCTTCACGACGCGCGCATGCACGGCGCCTGGCGCGACGCCGATCCTGTTCAAGCCCGAGTCGGTCACATCCGGCGCGACCTACTCGATCGTCTGGGCGCCCGCGTCGGGACTCGATACGGCAGGTGCATACTTGTTCGAGCGATCATCGACGTCCGATTTTTCGACGCTGATCGACAGTCAGGTGATCAGTTCGACGGCTGCGTCGTTTCTCGCTGGCGCGCCGGGTATCGTCTTCCATCGAGTGCGTGCCGTATCAGGATGCGATCCATCGAAGATCGGACCGCCATCGCCGGTCGTGAGCGTGAACGTGGTGGTGGCGCCGCCGAATGTCGTCTTCACCGTGCAGCCCGAGGCGAGGATCATCAATCTTGGCGCGCGGCTCGAAGAGGTCAGCAGCTCCTTCATGCTGGAGAACATCGGATCTTCACCGGTGCAGGTGATCGTCGCGCGGCAGGAGATCAACAGCTCGCCTCCGTTCTTCAGCATCATCGATCCGAGCGGGCAGGACGCTGCCTTCCTCACGCTCGAGCCGCACAAACCGCACGCGTTCACGATTCGATACTCCGGCCCGCCGAACAATGTCGAGGCGTCGTATCAGGGTGTCGTCGTCGTCGCCGCAACCGGCGCTGCTCTTCCTGTCACGCCGTATGCGTTCGTCAATCTGAAAGTGGGCGGCGCGATTTCGACATCGCCGCAATTCATCGTCGATGGTGTGCTTTCCGACTACGCGGCCTTCCCCGGTTTCAATGGCGACGACGCGAACCGGCAGGCGCTGACGATCGGCGTACGAAACAGTGGATCTACGCCGATGGAAGTCGGTTTCGAAGTCGGACCCGAAGTCTGGCTCACGACCGATGCCAGCTGGAACGCGGCGAGGATCGAGCCGAACACGACGCGCACGGTGAATCTCTTCACGCGGCGCAGCCGCGCGCCGAACGGGTCGGCGCTTCCGCGGTACACCTACATGACAGTCCGTACGCGCGATGGTGCTGCCTCACGGCTGCTCGTTCAGGACAATGCGGATCTCGGAGCGGTGGCGGGAAGGCCGGCGCGACTCGATGCCTCCGTGCGCTCGTTCATCATTCCCGAGGTCGTGAGTAAGGTGGGCAACAACGGTGTCGTGGCCACGCGCGTTCGTCTCAGCAATGTCGGCAGCGACGCCGTGCAGGCGCTCTTGATCTTCACTCCGTCGAACACGGATGGGTTCGATCAAGCGGTCAGGCGAGTGACCGTTCCGCTTCCGCCTAACGATGTCGTGACGTTCACCGACCCGCTGACGCAAGTCTTCAAACTCACTCGGCCTGCCTCGGGACAGATCGAAGTGCGCCTGCCGGTGGAGAGGATCGGTCTGATCAGCGTCTCGGCCAGTGAGGGAACAGGCATCCCGATTCCGGTGATGAACCGCGGTGATGGAGCACGATCGAGAGCGCCGCAGTACTTGTCCGGTCTCACGAAGTCTTCGTCGCTCACGACGGCTGTAGTGTTTGCGGAGACCAGCGGGAATGATCATGCGATCGTGCGCGGGCGTCTCCGGAGCGCGGCCGGCGCTGTGTTGGGCAGTGAATTCACGCGCGACGTGCTCCGCTACGGCCACGTACGCATCGACGACGTCTTTGCTGCAGCGAATGCGCCCGACAGCGATCAGGCCACGCTCGAGATCAGCATCGATAGCGGCGGAGGTGTGGTCAGCGGAACCGCGATCGTCACGCGAGTGGGGACCGACGCAGGGACCGCAATCGTCAGCCGGGCTTTGGTCGATGGGAGCTCGTCGACGGCGCTGGCGCGCGTTCTTCGGGATCGCGCGAGTAACGCGTCGCCAGGCGTCAATGTAACGACGCTCGTTCCGATCATCGGCGCTCCGACCAGCAGCGGCTCGGCGCCGTCGTACAAGACGCTGGTCGGGTTCGGTGCTTCGAGCGGATCCGCCGCCGATTTCATCGCCACGTTCTATCACGGCGGCCTGACGAGCATTGTTCAGACGTTTTCGGTTCCTGCGGGAACGACACTCGTCGTCAAGGACGTTCTCAGCGAGTTGTTCGGCCAGCCGTCAAACGCGAGCGGAACGGTCTTCGTGCAAGCTCCTTCCGTTGCGCGAGTCTACGCAGCTGCACAGCCGCTGACTTCGGGAACGACGAGCTCACTACCGCCTGCCTGGCTCCCGTTACCGACGACGCTTTCCGAGGCGCTCACGAGCGCTTCCCTGGCGCAACGTCCGCTCTTCGCCGATGGACTCGAACAGTCGATCGATTCGTCACGCGGCTCGCGCTGGATGCTGCTGCTCAATGAAGTTGCCGGCTACGGCGGAGTCGTGAATGTTCGTTTGTACGAAGCAGCCAATCGAAGCGTTCCGATTGCCGAGAAGAGCTTTGCGATCAGTGCAAGGCAGCAATTGCAACTCGACACCGTCTTCAGCGCGCTGGGACTCGACGCGCCCGATCGCCGCAAAGACCGCACGAACGTTCAGTGCGTCGTGACTGCACAAAGCGGCAACGCGCGCGTCTCGGCATCGGCTGTCGGCATCGACAACGTCACCGGCGCGACGCAGGTGATCGCGCTGACGCCGAGCGTCGGTTCAGCCACGCCGAGCGTGAGTGTGGTGACGCCGGTGATCAACACGGCGCCACCGTCTTCGAGACGGCGCGCGGTTGGGCATTGAACGGTGAGTTGTGGGTGTGCAATGAATGGTTAGGCTCCGCGCCCTCATTGCGGAGCAACGTCGCTGCGCGACGCGACTGAGTAAGAGAAACTCGCGGTGCTCGGGCCATCAGTTCCTTCTCCCCTCCGCGAGGGGAGAAGGTGCGCGAAGCGCGGATGAGGGGTTCGTGCAACGCG